>Ga0272441_10012538_pt1 | contig 12360 bp, 10 predicted proteins | sample SSMProp6N_FD_193582 | JGI IMG/M metagenome (GOLD analysis project Ga0272441, IMG submission 193582) | Marine sediment archaeal communities from Little Sippewissett salt marsh, Falmouth, MA, United States - SSM-Prop-6N | ecosystem: Environmental > Aquatic > Marine > Wetlands > Sediment ...
GACCACGCTGTGCCCGGCTTTCTCCAGGCCCGGCCGCAGGCGGGCGGCGAAACTCGCGGGGATGTACCAGGTGGCGGGCTTCAAGCGGGGGAGGAGCCGTGCAACGCCTCCGGTGTGGTCCCCGTGCGCGTGGGACAGGACTACGCAGTCGATTTCCGCCGGATCGACGCCCAAAAGCTCCATGTTGTGCAGGAGCACCTCTCCTTCCCCCCCGGTATCAAAGAGGATGGAGTTCTGCTCCGTGCGCACCAGGCAGGCGAAGCCCCAGCGGCAGACACAGCCTGCTCTGCCGGGTATATTGTTGTAGAGCACGGTAATTTCCACGGCATCCGCCGGCGCATATGTCGCCGCCAGCAAGAGCAGGACAGCGGGCAGGATCATGACACTTTCATTGTAGGCGCAAGCAAGCGTTGAGTCCAGTTTATCGTGGAAGCCCCGGCGGAACTCAAACAAGAACGGCGGAGAACCGAAGCTAGCGGTAGGAGGTCAGCGGAGAGCCATGAGAGCAGTAGTCATCGGAGCCCGGGGCATGCTGGGCGAAGCGTTGTGCGAGCAGCTGGAGGGAGAGCACCGGGTCACCGCCTGGGGCAGAAAAGAGATCGACGTCAGCAACCGGCGGGACTGCCTGGAGAAAATCACCGAGCTTAAGCCGGAGATCATTCTCAATGCAGCGGCCTTCGTGGATGTGGACGGCTGCGAGAGGGAGCCCGACCTGGCCTGGAAGGCAAACGCCCTGGGCAGCCAGAACCTGGCCCTGGCCGCCGCCAGGAACGCTTGCGCCTATCTCTACGTATCCTCGGATTACCTGTTCGACGGACGGAGCGACAGCGATTACGACGAGTTCTGCCCGCCCTCGCCGGTCAACCAGTACGGGCGCTGCAAGCTGGCCGGTGAAGTCCTGGCTCGGCGGGTCTGCGGGCAGACCTATATCGTACGCACGGCCTGGCTCTTCGGCCACCGTCCCAACAACTACGTGGAGCGGGTGCTGTCCCAGGCCGCTGCGTCAGGGCGGGTGCGCATGGCTTCGGATCAGGTCGAATCCCCCACTTACACCCGCCACCTGGCCCGGGCCGTTGCCTGCCTGATCGACAGCGGAGCCTACGGAACCTACCATGTAACCAGCCGGGGTGCTTGCACCCGCACGGAGTTTGCCCGCTTCGTGCTCGATGAGGCGGGCAAAACTGCGGAGGTTGTGGAAATCCCTCCGGAAGAGGTGAAACGCCTGGCCGCGCGTCCGCAGCGGACGGTGCTCGACTGCCGGCTTTACCGCCTGGTTACGAACCAGGAGCTCCCCGACTGGCAGGAAGGCGTGCGGGCCTACCTGCGAAACTCAGGCCAGGCGGATGGTCTTACCCGTCTTAGCTGAGCGCGTCATCGCCTCGCACACCTCCAGAGCGCGCAGTCCCTCTTTTCCGGGCAGGGGATTTTCCCGTCTGCCGGTTAGGGTCTCCAGGAATTGGGGGATCTCCTCCAACAGCCAGGTCTCGCCGCGGCTGGGGATCCCCTCGGGAACGTCGTAGACCACCCGCCGTCCTGAGCGTTCGTAAAGCACCAGGGGCGCTTCCGGCTCCGAGGCCACGTACAGGGAACCCTCCTCCCCGAACACCACCGTGTCATTCAGCTCCCGTCCCCGGGTGGTCCAGCTGGCGGTGAGCGTGACCAGCGCGCCCCCGGAGAGGCGCAGCACAGCGGCCGCGTTGTCCGGGACCTCTTTCAGGGTATAACCATCCTGGAGGGCCGTTACGGATACGAACTCCTGGCCGGTGAGATAACGGATCAGGTCCACCTTGTGGATGCCCAGGTCTCCGACCACTCCCAGAACGGAAAACCTGCCGCTTTCAAACCATTCGCCCCGGGGACTCCAGCCCCGGGGGCCGCCGTGCCCGAAGCCGGTGCGGATCTGGTAGATCCTGCCCAGCCGGCCGCTGATGAGGATCTCCCGTGCCTTGATATGGGCGGGGGTGTAGCGCTGGGAGTGGGCGACCATCAACTCGGCCTTGCCTTTGACGGCTGAAGCGATCATGCGGCGGGCCTCTTTGGAGGTAACCGCCATCGGCTTTTCCACCAGCACATGGATCCCCCGCTCGAGGGCGGCGATGGACATGGGGGCGTGCAGGGCATTGGGGGTACAGACGCTTAAGGCGTCGATACCGCTCTCTTCCAGGAAGGAGTGGTAGTCCGTATAAAAGGACGCCTCAGGATAGCGTTGCTTAAGGTCCGCCACCGTGTCTGAGCGGTGGTTGTAAAAGGCCTTGAGCTCCGCCAGGGGATGGTCCTGGTAGGCGGGAATGTGGAGGCGGCGGGCGATTTGACCGCAGCCGGCCACACCGATGTTCAAAATCCGGTCAGGCATACTATCCTCCTAGAGTTTAATGCTAAACGGCGATAATCTTCACGCCCCGGGCCTCGAGTTTTGTTTGGTGCTGATAGGGGATGCCGTTGTCGGTGATCACACAGCTTACCTGCTCGGGGGGGAAGAGCCCGGTCAATCCGACCCGGCCGAACTTGCTGGAATCACTGACCACATAGACCTCCTCGGCTTTATGAGCGATGATCGCGGCGATTTCCGCCCGCATCAGGTCCGTGCTGGTAAAACCGGCGGACGGGGTATAGCCGTCGATGCCCAGAAAAGCTTTGGAGAAATGGATCTGCTCCAGGCAGGTGCGGGTCAGGCTTCCCACCAGGCTTTCGCTTTCATGCTGGTAGATGCCCCCCAGAAGGATCACCTGGGTCTTCCGGTTGCGGAGCTCCCGGGCGATGAAAACATTGGTGGTCACCAGGTTGATGCCTCTGCGTCCGGAGAGCTCCCGCGCCAGCAGAGCGTTGGCCGAACCTGATTCTATCAGGACCGTTTCCCCTTCTTCCACCAGCTCCGCCGCGCGGGCGGCGATGCGCGCCTTGGCGGCGTAGTTGAATCCCAGCCGGCTGGCGATGTCCTCGGACTGCCGCAGCACCGCCCCGCCGTGGACACGCTTCAGCAGTCCTTCGTTTTCCAACTGGGTGAGATCCTGGCGGATAGTGACGTCGGATACCTGGAAAGCCCGGGACAGCCGGCTCACCGTGGCGTGGGCGTCCTCGGCCAGCAGCCCGAGTATCTTCTGCTGCCTCTGGTTCATTCGTCCTCCAAAAGCAGGGCGGCCGCGCCCACCAAGCCCGCTTCGTCCCCCAGGGCGGCGGTGCGGATGGCGATGTCGTCATAGAGCATGTCGCCCGCCAGGGCGTAGAACTTGTCCACGATGCGTCCCAGGTAGATGTCCCCCCAGTGGAGCAGCCCGCCCCCTAAAACGAAGGCCGGGGGGTTGAAGATCTGGAAGAGGTTGTACAGGCCGATACCGATGTAGTCCGCGCATTCTTGGACAACCTGAAGGCACAAGGGATCGTTGCGCTCCAGGCCCCGCCCGATCCAGCGCCCGTCGATGGTGCCCCTCAGATTGGCTCCGTCCAGCGGCAGGGTGGTTTCCATCCCGGCGGCGAGCTTCTTCTCCACCAGCCGGGGCAAAGAGAGGCCGCAGGCGTGCGACATGAGGCAGCCGTAGTTGCCGCAGCCGCAGCGGATATCGCTTTGGGGGTTGACGATGGTATGCCCCACCTCCCCGGCTGTGCCGGTCATGCCCCGGTAGACCTTTCCATCCAGGATGATGCCCGCGCCGATTCCCGTGCTGATGGTCAAGAAGATAATGCCGGGAAAATCCCGGCCCGCGCCGAATGAATATTCCGCGAACCCTTGAGCATTTGCGTCATTGTCCAGCACTACCCGCAGGCCCACCCGTTTTTGGATTTCATCCCGCAGGGGGTAGTTCTTCATCTTGAAGTTGCGGAAATTGGAAGTGGTGATCACCACGCCCTGTTTGAAGCGGAGGTGCCCGGCGAAGCCCACCCCCAAACCCAGGAGGTTCTCCTTTCCCAGGCCCCGGCGTTCCAACAGGCTGTCCAGGCAGGCGCCGATGGCGTCGACGGTTTGCCCTTCAGTTTTGTCCGCATGATCGTAGACGGTTTCCTTGTCCAGCAGAGAGCCGTCCCGGCGCACCAGCCCCACGCTCAGCTTGGTGCCTCCCAGGTCGGCTCCGCACAGCAGCTTTTCCATGGTTTCTGCCCCGCTCCTTGTTCAGATGGTGTGCTCGGTCCTGGCGATGATGTCATCCTGGGTATCCGGCGCCAGAGTGGTGAAGAAGGCGGAATAACCCGCCACCCGCACCACCAGGTCACGGTACTTCTCCGGGTGCTTCTTAGCCTCCAGGAGCGTCTTCCTGGAGATGATATTATACTGAACGTGCCAGCCTTTCAAATCATCGAAGAAGGTGCGCAGCAAAGCGATCAGCTTGCGCTTGTCCTCTTCGCGCATTATTACCTGGGGCGACAGCTTCTGGTTGAGGAGCACCCCCCCGAGGATCTCGGCGGTGGGCAGCCTGGCCACCGATTTGAACACGGCGGTGGGTCCGAGCAGGTCGGTTCCCGAAGCGGGCGAGCTGCCCTCAGCCAGGGGCGTGCCCGCCTTGCGCCCGTCCGGGGTGGCGCCCACCACGGAGCCGGAAGGCACATTGGCGGAGATGCTGGACGTGCCCGCGAAATAGGTTCCCCCGATGGGACCCCGTCCGTAGCGGGTGTTGTGGTGCTGTTTCAGCTCCTCGATAAAGCAGAGATAGGCTTCCCGCAGCAGAGAATCCACATCATCGTCGTCATTGCCGTACTTCGGGGCGTGATTCACCAGGATCTGGCGGATCTTCTCCCCCTCCGTGCCGGCGAAATCGTTCTCCAGTGCCCGGGCCAGTTCGGCGGCGGAGATCCGGCCCTCGTCGAAAATGAGCTTCTTGATGGCGGCCAGGGAGTTTCCCAGATTGGCGATGCCGACCTGCAGGCCCGAGATAAAATCGTAGACCGCGCCTCCCTCCTTGATGGTTTTCCCCCGCTCGATGCAGTCGTCCACCAGGGCGGAGCAGAGCAGGTCGGGCACCTGCTCTTCCAGGGCCGTGTCCACCGCCGTATCGATCATGACCGTGGCCCGGGCGTAGCAGGTCACCTGCTGCTTCCAGGCGTCCATGACTTCGGAGAAGGAGCTGAATTCCTCCAGCCGTCCGCTGCCGGGAAAGAAGGTTTTGCCGGAATGGGCGTCATAGCCGCTGCGCAGGGCGGCCAGCAGCACCCGCATGAAGTTGAGAAAGCTCATGCCCGTACAGCGGTAGCCCCATTTACCCGGAACGGCGATCTCGATGCAGCCGATGGCCGAGTAGTCATAGGCGTCTGTGCGCTCCACGCCCAGGTCCAGCAGGGCGGGGATGACGATCTCGTCGTTGTTGAAGGCGGGCATGCCGAAGCCCTTCTCGATTACCTCCACGCACTTCATCATGAATTCTTCGTTTAGGCCCCGGTGGTAGCGCACCGAGAGATTGGGCTGGGTGAGGCGCAGGCTGCCCACCGATTCCAGGATCAGGAAGCTCAGGTCATTGACCGCATCTGTGCCTTCCGGGGTCTGGCCGGCGATAGTAACGTTCTGGTAAAGGGGGCCGCCGGCGGAGTAGCGGGTGTGGGACCAGGAACGGATCTTGGTCACGGCAAGGAGCTTGAGCCACAGGCTCTGGAGCAGCTCGACCGCGAACTCGTCGGAAAGCCGTCCGGAATCCCGGTCCCTCTGGTAGTAAACGAACAGGTACTGGTCCAGGCGTCCCAGGGACACGGAATGCCCGTTGCTCTCGATCTGTAGTATCAGCTGGATGAAGTAGGTGAGCTGCAGCGCCTGATAAAAGCTTTCCGGTGGATCCTCGGCGATGCGGCGGCAGTTGGCGCTGATCAGTGCAAGCTCTTGTCTGCGGCGGTCGTCCGGTTCCATCTCGCTCATCATGAAGCTGAGCTGTTCGAACCGCCGGATAAAGGCGCTCACGGCTTGCAGGGTGATCTCCAAACCCCGGTAAAATTGCTCCTTCTTCATTTCCTGCGCCTCGCAGAGATCCAGAGCGGCGCGCTTTTCCCGCACCCGCTCCAGGTATCCCGCGAGCCCCAGCTTCAAGAGCCTGCGGTTGTTGACGGCGATATGGGCGTCTCCGGAGGTCAGGTTCCCCTCCGCGCGGATGATTCCCGATTCATGGATCTCCCGCAGGGTCTCGGACATGAGGGCGGTTCCCTTTTCCAGGAGGGTTTTCCCCTGCCACCAGCCGCAGATTTCCCTGAGCTCCTGCTTGTCCTCTTCACTGAGGTAAAAGGCGTCCCCGGGCCGCTTGTCGAAATCATCCAGCTCGGCAAGGATCCAGGAAACGGCGTACTCCGGAAAGATGGGAGCGCCCCTTAAGCGGGAGGAATGGTTGCCCACGATGAGCTCCCCCTCATCGATGGAAATGCTCATCTCCTGCAGGGTTTTCGACAGGGCGAGAGCCCGGCGCACAATAACGGGTTCCGCCTCGTGCTCTTTGTACACCTCGGTGTAGATGCGGGCCCGTTCCGTGCAGACCGTGGGGCGGGCGTGCAAATGTTTTTCCTTCAGAGCCTGGATGCGCGGGGAAACAGTGTCCGCTGTTGCGGTTTCGTCCATAACCTTACTTCTCCTATCCGCCGATGCGGGCCGGGATGCCCTGTTGTCCGGCCAGCTTTAGGCAGGTATCGAGCATTCCCTCGTCGGGGCGGTTGTTTTTATGAAAACAATACTCCCTGCCCAGTAAAGCGTACTTGCCCGCGCCCAGGGTGTGAAAGGGCAGGAAGTGGATTTCCCGGACATTGCCCAGCCGGGCGGCAAAACCTACCAGGTCCCGGAGATCCCCGGGGGTATCGTTGAAGCCGGGAATCACGGGGATCCGGGCGATCAACGGCACCTCCCGCTCCGCCAGGGTGCGGAAATTGTCAAGGACCCGGTCCAGATTGCCTCCCGTGAAAGCGGTGAACTTAGCGGCGTCGGTGTGCTTCAGGTCGGCCAGGAACTGAGTCAGAAAGGGCAGGGCGGGTGCGATATGCTTCCAGGGCGCGGCCAGGGAAGTTTCCACAGCCAGGGGGATATGCAACTCCGTCAGGGCCCGGCACAGCTCGAGCAGGAACCGGGGCTGGGCGAAGGGCTCGCCGCCGGAAAAGGTGACCCCCCCGGTGCTCTTGGCATAGAAGGGCATGTCCTTGCGTACCTCCGCGAGGACCTCTTTTAGGCTCATGGCTTTGCCGATTACGGTCAATGCTCCGCTGGGGCAGAGGTCCCGGTAGATTTCCGGATCGCGGATGCTCCCGCGGTCGATTTGGAGTTCTCCCCCCTCAAAGCGGATGGCTTTCCCGCCGTCCGCTTTCACGCAATCCAGACAGCCCAGACACCTGTCGGGATCGTAGCTGAGCTCGGGGGTGAAGGACTGGCTTTCCGGATTTTCGCACCAGCGGCAGCGCAGGGGACAGCCCTTGAAAAAGATAAGGGTGCGGATTCCCCTTCCGTCATGAATGGAGAACCGCTGGATGTCGAAAATCAGGCGGCCGCAAGTGTTCATTTCATTAGAAGTTTATATCACTTACGAATGAAAGTCAATATCCTTGCATTTTGCCGGCACCGGGCCGGAGGGGAGGGATAATTCCTCCCCAGGAAAGGGAAAATCTGCTATACTGGTGCTAGATGAAATCCCAGCAGGATGTGGCCAAAAGAGCCGGCGTTTCCTTTATGACCGTATCGCGGGTGATCAACGGCAGGGGAAATGTCCGGCAGGAAACCCGCGAGAAGGTCCTCAAAGCTATCGAGGATCTCGCCTACCACCCCAATGCCGCGGCCCGCGCCCTGACCATGAATCGTACCAATACCATCGGCATCGTGGTTCCCCACGACGAGTACTACGTTTCGGCGACCTATTTCACCGAGCTTCTTTTTACCATCGAACGGCACATCCAGGCGCAAGGTCGCAACCTGATTTTCAGCGCCCCTCCACGGGGAAAGCATCGGGGGGAATACGCCGGCCTCTACAAGCAGCGTAAGGTGGACGGCCTGATTATCGTCGCCCCTCTGCTGCGGGACTTATCCCTGCGCAAGATGGCCCAAGAGAGAATCCCCTTCGTGCTGGTGAACGGACGCGTCGCGAAGGGAGAAGCAGACCTGGTCGATGTGGACAATTTCCTGGGTACGGAGAAGGCCATGACGCACCTCCTGAGTTTGGGTCACCGCAGGATCGGGTTCATCAGCGGCGGCCTCACCGTGATCAATGGCGTTCACCGTTTCCGGGCCTACCTGCGCTTTCTCAGGGCCCACGGCCTCGACGGGGAGCCCGGACTGATCTACCGGGGTGACTGGTCCATGGAGAGCGGTTACCGCGCTCTGTCCCGATTCCTCGCCTTGAAGCAGCCACCCACCGCCCTGTTCTGCGCCAATGACCAGATGGCCCTGGGCGTGATCCGGGCCGCTCATGATATCGGCATGAGGATTCCCCGGGACCTCTCCCTGGTGGGCTATGACGATATCCGCATGGCTTCCTTCAGCACTCCGGCGCTCACAACCGTTCGTCAGCCCATGAGCCGGTTGGGAGAGTGCGCCGCCCGGCTTATTCTGGCGGCCGTATCCGGAGAACAGAGGGAGAAGGAACAGGTCATTATCGAGCCGGAGCTGGTGGTGCGATCCTCGACCTCTGTTCCGGAGCGCAAGGAAAGCGTTTGAGCTGAAAGTTGTTGACATACAGTTTGAGTGTGTTATACTGATGCAAATGTTTGCGCAAACATTCTGTTTTAAACCAACCTTACGGAGGCCGGAGTATTGTCCGGCAATCCATACTGAGCAAGGAGGCACCTCATGAGCGCGAAGACCAGAGTGCTTCTGGTGGGCGAAACCTGGTTTGTCCTCAAGATGCATGTGAAGGGCTTTGATATGATCCCTTTGGGCGGGTACGAGAATTTCGGAGTGTGGTTCATGGAAGCCATGGCAAAATTCGAGGATCTGGAAGCGGAGCATATGCCCAACCATGTGGCCCTGACTTCATTTCCCTCGACTCTGGAGGAAATCAACAAGTACGACGTGGTCATCTTCTCCGATTGCGGCAAGAACACCATCTCACTCTATCCGGAGATGTTCACCGTTCCCATGGGACCCGACCGGCTCGAGCTGATCAGGGACTACGTGGAAAAAGGCGGGGCCTTCGTCATGGCCGGTGGATGGAACTGCTACCAGGGCATCCGGGGTATTCCCGGCTATCACGGCACGGTGATCGAAGAGATCCTGCCGGTGAACATCCAGTCCTCGGATGACCGCGTGGAGAAGCCCCAGGGCATCCGCCCAGCGGTAGTGGATCGGACCCATCCCCTGTTTTCCGGGCTCCCCGCCGAGTGGCCCATCTTCCTGGGCTACAACCGGGTCGAGGCCAAGGCTTCGGGAGAGCTTTTAGCAAAAATCGGGGAAGACCCCTTCATCGTGCTGGGAGAGTTCGGTAAGGGAAAGACCATGGCCTTTACCTCGGATCTGTCCAAGCACTGGGGGACCGATTTCATCTCCTGGAAGGGATACGGTGATTTCTGGCACAACAGCCTGCTTTATCTCGCCGGGCGGGCCTAAACAGGAAGAAAACGGTCCCGTGCCGGGCTTGGCGCCGGCGCCGGATCGAGAATCCGCATCGTTGATGCGGAAAGGAAAAATTTTAAAGTTACCTGGATAAAAGGAGGTTTTCATGAAAAAGCTGCTCTTAGGCAGTCTGATGCTCGTGCTGTTGTTTGCAGTCGCGGGTCCTCTCTGCGCCAAAGGCGAACAAGAGGAGGCAGCGGCGGATGAGTTCATCATCTTCCACTACTGGACGGCCGGCGGTGAAAAAGAGGCCATCGATGAGCTGTTCAAACTTTTCATGGCCAAACATCCGGATGTTGAAGTCTTAGAGAACCCGGTGGCCGGCGGCGGGGGAGCCAACATGCTCGCCGTTTTGATGGGCAACCTGGAATCGGGCAATCCCCCCGATATTTTCCAGGACCACCAGGGCAACCAGCAGAAGGATTATATCGATGCCGGTTACCTGGAGGCGATCAACGATGTCTGGGAAGAAACCAACTTCGAAGCCCGCATCAATCCCATGTGGGTCAAAACCCTGAAATTCGACGGCAAGGTCTATTCGGTACCCATCAACGCGCACCGCACCAACTGGCTCTGGTACAACAAGGATCTGCTGGCCGAGGTGGGTGTGAAACCGCCGGAGAGCTACGATGAGCTCCTGGCCGCCTGCAAGAAGATCAAGACCGCCAAACCGGATGTCTGGCCCCTCTCTTTGGGCACCCGCGAGAAGGTATGGTCCACCTATATCTATGACATGTGCCTGGTGGCCGCCGGCGGCCCCGACTTCTACGAGAAGGCCAGCACCGGCCTGATCGATTTTGCCACCAATGCCACCTTCAGGGACGCCATGGAGAAGTACGCCGCTTTGATTCCCTATTTCTACCCCTACCACTCCACCAAGAGCTGGGACGAAGCCGGCGCCCTGATCAAGGACGGCGAGTGCGCCATGTACTGGATGGGCGACTGGATACTGGGCTACTACCTGGCCATCGGCATGGAGCCGGAGGTGGATTTCAGCGCCACCGCGATTCCCTCCGACATCTGGTTCGGCCATGCCGACACCTTTCCCCTGGCCAAGGGCGCGCCCCATCCGGAACTGGCCGAATCCTGGATCGAGATCTGCACCAGCCCGGAAGGCGCCAAGAACTTCAACCTCAAGAAGGGATCCGTATCCATCGTGAACGACGTGGATCCCAGCGTGTATCCCGATCCCTACCGCCAGCGCAGCGCCAAGGACCTGGCCAGCCTGCGGGCCCTCTGCGACGGCTACCACGGCGGTATGATGACTCCCGCCTTCGGCGACGATTTGATGGATATCCTGACCCAGTTCCTGACCGATGGAGACATCGATCGGGCCATCAAGGAGATCGCCGGATCCGCGGAACGCAACAATCTCAAGGAAGCCTGCTCCTGGTTCTGGAAGTAGCGGTTATAGTGGGGAGATGCCTTGCCGGCGTCTCCCCGCTTTTAGCTGTTTCTCTTCGGGTTGACTCCTGCCATCATACATGGTAGGTGTGTAGAGTATCACGTCTCCTGAGACGATTTATGAAGTATAACAAAGCGTACGGATTCATCTTCCTGGGACCCGCCCTGCTGGGAATCGCGGTTCTCTATGCCATGATCATCTGGAATGTGGCAGCCGCCCTGACCGGCTGGGAGGGAATGCGGGCCACCTGGCAGTTCGTGGGGCTCAAAAATTTCATCGATCTCTTCTCCCTGCGCCGTTTCTGGGTGAACGTGCAGAACAACTTCCTCTGGCTTTTCTTCTTCATCGTGCCCACCACCCTGCTGGGCTTCATCCTGGCCTATTTCTTTACCAACCTGGGCCGGGCCGAGAAATTCTTCCGGCAGATCTTCCTCTATCCCATGGCCCTTTCCTTTATCGTCATCGGCACGCTCTGGGCCTGGATGTACGACCCCAGCTCCGGGCTGATCAACTCCACCCTGCGGACTTTCGGCGTGAACACGGCCGGGTTGGGGTGGATCGCCAATCCCAACGGGGCCATCTTCTGCATGATTTTTGCCGCTTTCTGGCAGTACGTGGGTTTCGCGCTGGTGATTTACCTGGGCGCCATCCGAGGGCTTTCCATGGACATGGTGGAGGCGGCGAACATAGACGGCGCCGGGCACCTGCGCATTCTCTTCCAGATCATCTTCCCCAATGTGGGCCATGGCACCCTGATCTGCACCACCATGCTGGCCATTACGACCATGAAGGTCTTCGACCTGGTGTGGATCATGACGGGCGGGGGGCCCGGGATCAAGACCGAGGTTCTGCCCTACCTGATGTACCGCCTGACCTTCAGCCAGCACAACATCGGCATGGGGACGGCCACCAGCGTGGTGATCCTGCTTTTAGCCGCCTGCCTGGTGATCCCCTATTCGTTGTGGGCCTTGAAGAAGTGGGTGAGGACGTGAAAGATACCCGCTTCAAGATCACCGTCATCGCCCTGCTTGTCATCCTGGCCGGAATGTGGCTCATGCCGGTCTACGCCATGCTCAATATCTCCATCAAAACCCAGGAGGAGGTCGCTGACCAGGACTACCTGAAGCTTCCCAAAAAGCTGGCCCTGCAGAACTATGTCATTGCTTTCCGGGCCCTCGGGGTGGGTTTGAGAAACAGCGCCGTCATCACGTTGCCGGCCACATTTCTCTGCGTGTTTCTCGGCTCCATGGCCGGGTATTTCCTCACCATGTTCGAGTTCAAGCCCTCCCAGACCATCTTTTTCCTGATTGTGGTGGCGTCCTTCCTGCCCTACCAGATCGTTCTCATTCCCATCACCCAGTTTTTAAGCACCCTGAACCTGCTGAACACCTACGTGGGGCTGATCCTGATCTACGTGATTTTGAACCTCCCCATGGGCACGCTGATTACGGCCACCTTTTTCATGAAG
>Ga0272441_10012539_pt1 | contig 12354 bp, 7 predicted proteins | sample SSMProp6N_FD_193582 | JGI IMG/M metagenome (GOLD analysis project Ga0272441, IMG submission 193582) | Marine sediment archaeal communities from Little Sippewissett salt marsh, Falmouth, MA, United States - SSM-Prop-6N | ecosystem: Environmental > Aquatic > Marine > Wetlands > Sediment ...
ACTACCGGGACCGAACACCCGCGATGGTAGCTCGCCTGTCGGACCACGTTTGGACGCTCGAAGAGTGGCTCCGCTACCCCGTCAGGCCGTCATAAGGCATAGGCAGACACCACGCAGAACCGTGGTAGGAGCACCGGGCTCGATTCTGCGACGATCGGTGAACCTCGCTTCCGCGTAGGTGGCGACGGCCCGGCCCCTGCCTCGGGGCCGGCAGCGCGGCAACCGGGGGGGGCAGGCGTCCCCACAACGCATCGCCCAGCGCACACTTCCCCCGCACACACCATTGTACCCGTTGGGAGCCTCTTGTCAACACCTGAAGAAAATAAGTGTTCAAAAACCTTATTCTCTCCCGGAACCGCCCTCTCGGATGGCGTCGAGCACCTTGCGCACCTGGTCTGCCGCGTTGTGCTGCCCCATCTGCTCGAATGCCGCGGCGGATTCACGCAGAACGGCCAGGGCCTCGCTCGTCTGCCCCAGGGCACCGAGGACCTCCCCGAACAGCGAGCCCACGGCGGCGATGGCCTCGACGCGCTGGAGCTTCCGGGTCAGCGCGAAGCTCTCGGCCAGCTCCTCGTGGATCGCCTGCGCCTCGCCCTTCTTCAGCCCCCCCCGGCCGAGACGGATTCTGGCGCACGAGAAGAGCGTGTGTGCGAGGGAGTCTGCGTCCTGTAGTGCTCGGACAGCCGGCAGTTCCTCTTGCGTCAGGATGCGCAGGGCCTCGTCGGTCTCGCCCCGCTGCTGGAGGATGTCGGCGATCCGGCCCATCGTCACGGCCCGCGATCGCACGTCGCCGAGGCGCTCGTAGACGGGCAGTTCTTCCTCGCGGCGGATGCGCAGGGCCTCGTCGGTCTCGCCCCGCTGCTGGAGGATGTCGGCCAGAAGCCCATGGGCCAGGGCGGCCTCGCGTTCCGCGCCGCGCTGCGTGTCCACCCGCAGCTTCCTCTCCGCGGCGGACCGGGCGCGGTCCATGTCCCCGGCCTCGCGGGCGACGTTGGCGAGCGTCCAGAGGAAGTTGGACGCCTCGACGGGGTCGCCTCCGGCGGCCAGGCCGCGCTCGCACAAAGCTGCCCACGCGAGGTAGGGCCCGTTCCGCTGGGCGAATACGCTCCCAGCCCTCTCCACCTCCCGCAGATCGTTATCGGGCACGCGACGCAGCCAGTCCAGCATGGCGTCGGCCTCGGCGTGCAGCTCGCGCCATGCCACGCTGCCCTCGTCGGTGGCAGGGTCCGGGCGCAGACGTTGGACGAACCACTCGGTGATGCGCCGCAGGACCGCCTGTTCTTCGCAGTCCGTCCGGAGCAACTCCGACACCAGCGGGTGCAGGCGGAAGCGGTCTCGGCCGCCCGGGGCCTTCTCGTGCTCCAGCAGGGACAGGCGGCAGGCGGCGACGGCGAGCGTCTCGAAGTCCCCCTCGTCCGTTCCGCAGACGGCCGCGCCGAGGCTCCTGCCGAACCCGCAGAGCGGCGCGTGCCCGAGGCATTGGAAGGCGGGCACCAGCCGCCCGGCGTCCTCGTCGAGGCAGTCGGCCAGCGTGTCGAGCGACAGCTCGAAGGTGAGTTTGAGAACCGAGCGGGCGCGATCGGCGTGGATCGGGTCGGCGGGGTCGTCGGGACCCACGTCCAGGCCGCGGTCGGCGAGCATACGGTCAAACCCCTCACAGGTGCGGCCCGGAACGGCCAGGTATCCGGCGGCGAGGTGGATCGCCAGCGGCAGATAGCCGAGGCGCCGAACGAGCCCGCGAAACTGCTCGGCTTCCTGCGGGTCGGTCGGCTCGCGGAATTCCGTGGTGAGCTGCGCAAGGGCCTCTCCGGGCTCGAACGGTCGGACGGCGATCCGGCCCCATCCCGCCGACCGGCCGAGGCCGGTGTAGCGGCCCGTCACAATCAGGCGGCAGGCGGGGAGGCGGGCGGTCAGTTCGGCCGCGGCTCGGGCCTCGTCGGGCCCGTCGACGTTCTCGACGATCAGCAGGCACGGAGGCAGGCGAAGCCTCTCGGCCAGCATTGCCCAACGCTGGGGCCCGTCCGGGGCCCGGACGTCGAGGCGCTCGCAGAGGTCGTCGCGGATCGTGTCGGGTGTGCGGAGCGCCTCGCGCTCGAGCGCGAGCGTGTGGACGCCCCCGGGGAACGAGCCCGCGTGGAGGTGAGCGAACCGCGCGGCGAGGTAGCTCTTCCCGACGCCCGGCATGCCCTCCAGGGCGGTGATGGCCACGCGGCGCCCGTCCTCGCCGTCGGCCAGGAGAATCCGGTGAAGGTCCTCCAACTCCCGCTCGCGACCGACGAACAGGTCCCGGGCGCGGGTGTGGGGATCGACGGCGGCACGCTCCAGGCACGCGGTGCGGGCTTCGCCCAAGCGTGTCGGCCAGTGCAGCCGCCCGCCCTTGGCGGCCTCGTAGAACTCCTCCGTCAGGTGCCAGTGCCCGCGCCGCGACCAGCCCCAGAACGTCACGTCGTAGCAGAGGGGGCGGCCCGCCTCGTCGACCCGGACGTCCACCACGTGGAACGCGTTGATCCACCGGTCGCCCTCGTCGCCTTCGTACAGGCTGCCCGCGGCGAGCGTCCGCAGGTCCCGGTCCGGGTCGTGGTGCTCCTCGGCGACCGGCTCGTGCTGGTGGCCGCGAAGCAGCAGGTCCACCGTATCGGCCAGTTTCCTGCGGCAGTCGGCGCCGTCGGCAAGGTCGGTCAACGGATGGTGCACCAGGGCGAGACGGAAGCCATCCAGCGGCCGACCCGCGCTGTCCGTCGTCAGCAGGTCCACCTGCCCCGCGGTCAGCAGCAGCTTGCCCGCGTCGTGGTCATTCCCGCAGAGCCAGGCCGAGTCCAGCCCGATCACGTGAACCGGGAAGGGCAGGCCGAGGTCCTGGAGCGTCGCCCGGTAGCCCAGTCGCCGGTGCGGCCCGGCCTGCGGGTCCAGCGCGGCCCGCCCCAGGTCCTCGCGCACCCACCGGCAGAAGGCTTCGGTCCGCTTCAGAATGTCGTCGCGCCACGACCGCCGCGCCCAGGAGGGACACTCGCCGCCCGCCATCAGGGCCGACAGGCCGGGGCGCAGTGCCGGCTCGAACCGGCGCATCTTCTTCCAGATCCTCGGCGCGGCCTTGCGGTTGACGTCGTGGTTGCCGGGAACGAGGAACAGCCTTTCCGGCGGGACGTGCACGGCCTGAAGGACGGCGTCGATGCGCGCCGCCGCCGCTTCGTACTCCTCCCGCAGACCCCAATCGGCCACGTCGCCGCTGAAGCACACGAGGTCCACGCGGCCGCTTGCCTGCACCTCGCGGAGGATGTCGAGGAAGTTCGTTTCCAGAACGCGGTGCCGGGCGGCCGCGTGCAGGCGGATCTTGGCCTTGCGCTCCTCGTCCATCCAATCCAGCGCGACCCGCTCGTGCAGGTCGGAGATGTGCAGCACCCGCAACAGGTATTCGGCCATAGCCAGACTCCCCAACGAAGCGGTCCGTTCCGGCAGGGGACACGGGAGAAGCGTTCTTGCCCCGAGCGACCCTTTCTCCCCGCGCGAACCGGCCGGGCGCCGTTCGGCGAAGATACCCTACTCCCGCGCAGTCAAAACCGCAAGCGGCGGTCTGCCAAGCGGCCAAGCGGTTGTCCCTCACTTGCCCGGTCCTCGATTCCGAACCCCCGATTCCCGGTACCTGATACCTGGTACCCGATACCGTTTCCGATAGTCGCCTACGGGCTGCGAGGGGGCTTGCCGTCGTCTTCGACGGTCATCTTCTCGACGACGTCGGAGGTCTTGCCGAAGTTGGGGGTCTTTGGCTTGACCTCGGGCAGGGGGGCCTTCTGGCGGGGGTCCTTGTACAGCCAGACGTTGTCCCAGCGGTACGTTGCGGCCGGCCAGTAGCTGTAGACCTGGAGCTGGAGGTGCTCGACGTTGTCGGGCAGGCCGCCACGCGGGGGGACGGGCGCGGCGAGGTGGTTCCACTGCCCGCCGGTGCCGCGGCAGTTGAGGTACCAGCGATAGACCTCTCGCAGGAAGAGCTTGGGCTGGCGCTGGGCGGCGGCGCGGATGAGCTTCTCGCGCCGGGCCTTCGGGAGGGCGGCAAACTGCTTGGGCGTCATTCGCAGCCGGACCAGCTCGCTTTCGGGCAGGCCGTCGAGGGCGTGCTCCGTCTGCCGGAAGCCCTTGAGGAAGACCTTCGCGCCGGGGCGGTCGAAGTCGGCCATCAGCCAGTACCGCTGCCCGCCCTTCGCCGGGAGCCAGTCGCTCTTGAAGTGCACGCCCTCCATCCCGCCGAGCGAGGCGTAGCTCGTGTCCGTGCCGATGGCCGGGGGGCGGGACGGATCGGCCTGCCCGAAGCGGATCGCCCGGATGTAGTTCAGGTACGGCCAGCGCTTCAGGTCCGTGCGGACGCGGAGGATCGTCCCCCGCCCGGGCGGGCCCTTCTCGATAAACGTGGCCGCGTTGTCCGGCCGCTGCCAGCCCCTGTGTCCCTGCTCGAAGTCCCCGTTGGTGTTGATCGGCGGGCCGAACTTGTCGGGCTCTTCCTCGTCGCCGTACTGGGGCGGGACCCACTCGGCCGTGCCGGTGATGCGCTCGACGACGGCCTTGCTGAGGACGGCGTTGTGGCGCTCGGTGGCGTCGGCGAGGGTCTTCTGCCAGAACTCGGGCTTCTCGCCGCGGAGGTCCACGCCGCGGAGCTCGAGCGTGACGCGATGGCCGGCCTTCGTCACCGTTCCGTAGACGCCCACCTGGGCGGCGAGTTGCTCGGCCATGAGCCGTCGGACCTTCTCCGTGGGCGTTTCGGCCAGGAGGGGCTTGGCGAACTCCGCCGTGGTGAAGCGGTCGATGATCTCGAAGTTCTCGTGGCGCCGCAGCCGCATGCGGACGACGTTCGCGAGGTCCTTGCCGTACTGCGCGTTGGAGGGGCAGTGGAAGTCGAAGACCACGGCGAAGGTTTTCCCGGCCGCCGGGGGGGCGGCCTCGCCGGCGGGGCACGGGCATGCCAGCCAGGCCGCCGCCGCGAGGGCCGGTGCAAGTGTTCTCATCCTATGTCTCCGTCGTGGGGACCCACGCTACGTCCATTCTATCAAACCGCGGGGACGTTGCATCGTACTGCCCGGGGCGATAGGGTCATCGGCACGAACGAGAAGGGAGTGCAGCGATGACGCGAGAGAAGCTGGCGTGGCTGGTTCTGCTGGCGGGCTTGGGCGCCGTGCCGAGCTGCGGGCTGGACGACGTGCGGGACCTGCCGATCTACGACGTCGAGCTCTCCGCCGTGCCGGACGGCGCGCACGAAGGCCGCTTCCAGGAGGACGGGTTCACGTACGTCGTGCGGACCACCGTTCAGGGCGGTCGAATCACCGACGTGGCGATCGTCGAGAACCGGGACAGCAAGTACGCGAAGATGGCCGAGGCCGTCCTGCCTCGCGTGTTGGCCCGGCAGACGCCGAACGTCGACGCGGTGACCGGGGCGACGAAGAGCAGCAAGGTGCTGCTCAAGGCGGTGGAGAACTCGCTGACGGTCCGGTAAGCGGTCTCCGGGAAGTTCGTTTCGGTCCCGAGGTGGACTTCCTCCAGCCGCAGATGAACGCGGATCAACGCAGATATTCCCCTATGCTCAAACGGACCGGTTCCGGAATGCTGCAAAGCGGCGTCAGCCGCCGGTGGGTCCTGAGCCCCAGCGGGCCGAAAGGAGGCCGTCCGCATCTGCCTCCGCAGGCTGCGGTTCTTTCGCCCGCCCGGTGCTCCTGATCCAGTTGCTTTTCAACCAAAGGCTTTTCGGGGTGGACTGCGGCGCCGGCGTGAAGCGGCCCTGCTCCGGAGCCCCGCACTGATCGGCGTGCATCTGCGTTCCTCTGCGGCGAAGAGAGACTCCAATGGGCTCTTGCAGGACCGCTAGCCCCGGCGGGTGGCCTACTCCGCCGAGGCGGGCTCCCGGGCGCGGGCATCGGCGCAGATCAGCTCCATGCCGGACGCGGTATGTCCTTGCAGGTAGGGCACGGGGGTGCGGACGATCTCGCCGGCGTGGGGGCCGCGGATGACGTAGCCCTCGATGAACACGTAGTTGTCCAGCCCCCGTGCGCCCAGTTCCGCGCTGTAGGCGGGTGCCCGGTGGGCGGGGTATCCCTCCGGCCAGACCAGGCCGTCGTAAAACGCCTCGGGCCACTCCAGGTGAGGGGGCTCGTCGACGAGGGAGTCGGCCAGGAGGATGCGCCGCTCCGCGCCCCGGCCGGACCGGACGGCGAACATCGAGTGCCCGGCCGAGCCGCAGGCAACGCGGACGAGATAGCACCCGCCGCGGCCGGCGTTGCGGTACAGGGCGCCCACGATGTCCGTGCCGCGGACGCAGTCCAGCTTGCGGGTGTCGAGGGCCTCCTTGATGGTCCAGACGCGGCCTTGGTAGTTCCGCCAGTCCCCCAGAACCGCGTGGGCCGCGTGATGGGCCTGGCGCAACACGTGGTCATTGGTGCCCGAGAGGTTCTCCGTGGCGGCCATCAGGCGGGGATCGTATCGGTCGCCGGCCTGAATGCACGACGAGATCGAGCCGGCCCGGTGGAACAGCACGTCCATCATGTCGGCGACGGTCCCGGCCGGATTGGTACGCTCGAAGCGGCGGAGGACTACGGCGAGCGGATCGACCACCCCGCCGTCGCGGGCGCGGCGGAGGATGTTGGCCAGGTAGCTCCGCTCAAAGGGCGCGGCGGCGGCCCGGTCCCAGAGGTGCCGCCCCCGCTCGCCGAGCCGGGAGCGAATGTCCCTGTAGTGCTTCCGTAGCGGGTGGGGCAGGCAATGCGCGGCATCTTCCCGCCCCGCGGGCCGCGCGAGGGCTCCCGGCTGGGCGTCGGCCGGGCTGAGCCAGAGGCCCGCGAGCGTCTCCACGATCAGGTAGTTGCTCAGACGCGCGCCGTCGAGCCAGGCGGCGGGCAGGTAGTCGAGGCACTCCATGAAATTCGGCGGGGCAAGGGGATTGGCGTACACGTACGCCTCCAGGCAGCGGGCCTGGAGATCCACCATGGCCAGGTCACAAGCCGTCAGCAGGTCCACCCACCGGTGCAGGTCTGCCAGCCCCGCCAGGGCGGCGTGAAGCTCGACGGCCCACCCGTGCGCCGCGGCCGGGTCACGCAGGCCCGCTTCCAGCAGGCCCGCCAGGCAGCGCTCGGGCCAGCAGCCGGACCGCGGGGCCGTCGCGGCCGGGATGGACTCGGGCCGATGCCCGTCGGCAAGCACGCGCACGAGGCGGGCGGCCGTGTCCTGAACGGGGCGGAGGCGGTCCCAGGCGGCCGTGTTGCGGGCGCGGAGGTCGCGCACCAGGTCGCGGAACGGGCCTTGCTGCCACGCGTAGAAGGCGAGGACGGACTTGGGACTCTCCCTCTTGTTCGCCATCAGGCGCGCGAAGGGCCCGCCGGCCGGGTCTACGGGGACGTGCTGGGTCCGGCCTTCGGGCATGTGGCGCAAGTACCTGTAGCTGCCCTTCGAGCGAGTCATCAGGACCGCCGTGGAGTCCGCCACGGCGCGGGGCAGCGCGGCGGCCAGGTCGCGGATCAGCTTGCCCGGCGCGTTCGAGGGATCGCGGGGGGGGCGTTGGGGTTCTCGGGCTGCGTGGGCGTCCGCGCGGGGGGTTGAGACATCCAGCAGGGCCTCGATGGAGAGAAGGCACGCCCCGAGGATCAGGGCGGCAGTCAGGAAGGCCATTCGCTTGAACGGGAAACGGGGCGGGTACAACACTGCGACTTCTCCTGGCAGCACAGGTACTACGGGTACTGCGTGTACTGCTTCTACTGCGTGTACTGCGGTGGTCTACTCGACAAACGGGCGAGGGCTCGGGTGGGACGTTCCTTCGGGGGGGGCTGACGAGGAGGGAATCTCCACCGGCGTCCGGGACGCGGGGACGGCCGGATAGGGTCCGGAATACTGCGTGGACAGGCCGGCGGTTCGGCGGCCGGGCAGGTAGGGCAGGGCGGTGCGCACGCGCTCGCCCGCGTGGGGTCCTCGGATGACGTAGCCCTCGGCGAAGACGTAGTTGTCCAGGCCGCGAACCGCCAGCTCGACACTGAAGGCCGGGCCCCGCCGGCCGGGGTAGCCCTCGGGCCAGGCCAGGCCGCCATGGAACGCGGCGGGCCAGCCGTCGGGGACGATCCGGTCGGTGAAGCAGTCGGCCAGGTCGATCTGGCCGGGCGCCGTCCGGGCGGCGAACAGCGTGTGCCCCGTCACCCCGCAGGCCACGCGCACCACGCAGCCGCCCGCCCGCCCGGCATTACCGTAGAGAGCGCCGAGCACGCCCGTGCCGGTGAGACAGTCCAGCTTGCCCTGGTCCAACGTCTCCTTCCGCGTGTACGGGCCCCCTTCGTAGTTCCGCCAGTCGTCCGCCAGCAGTCGGTGGGCCGCGCCGTGGGCGGACGCCAGGGCCGCTCGATCCGCGCCGGAAATACGCGCCGCCGTCGACAGCAGGCGCGGGTCGTAGCGGTCGGCGAGGTCCACGCACGTGGTCGCCGCGCCGGCGCGGTAGAACAGCACGTCCATCAACGCCGAGGGCGTCGGGTCCGGGTAGGCTCGGGCGAACCGCTCGATCACGCCGGCAAGCGCCGGGAGGCACTTTGCCTTCTCGGCGCGGGCGATCATATTGGCCAGGTAGCTTCGCTCGTAGGGGCTGGAGGCGGCGACATCCCAGACCGGGCACAGCCGCGGGGCCAGACGCGTCCGAAGGGCCAGAAACGGCGCCCGAAGGCGGGGGGGCATCCACAGGGCCGACGCGGGCGCGGCCCCCTCGGCACGATCGGTGGCGGATCGGGCGATCTCCATGCGGAGCCATTCGCCCGTCAGACGCTCGATCGCAAAGTAGTTGTGGATTCGAGCGGGCAGGAGCCAACAGCCGGGCAGGCTGTCCATCGTCTCCAGGAAATCGTGATTGGACATGCCGGCCGTCCATGCGAACCCGACCCGGCAGCGCGCCTGGAACCCGATCGCCGCCAAGTCGTTGCCGGCCAGCAGTTCCAGCCAGCGATGGAGGTCGTCCAGTGCCTCCAGCACGGCCAGCAGCTCGCCGGCCCATCGGCGGGCCGCGACGGGGTCTCGGTCGTTCGCTGCGGCGTGGAGCCGGGCAAGGCATAGTCCGGGCCAGTGCGCGTGGGCCGGGGCGCGGGCCTCCACTCGGGGCAGGGCTTGGGCACGGTGTCGGGCCAAGCGGTCGGCCAGCCGTCGGACCTTGACGCGCACGGGCGTCAGCCGGCTTCGAGCGGCGACGTTCCGCCCGCGAAGGTCCGCCAGGAACCCCCGCAGCGGGCCCTGAAGCCAGTCATAGAGGGCCAGGGGGGATTCCGGCGGGGTCTTGGCCATCTTGAGCAGGCGTCCGCCCGGCCCGCCGCCCGCGTTGACCGGATACAGTTCGGCCCTCTCGTCGGGCGCGGTCCGCCGCCAAGCCGCCGGCTGCCCCGCACCCACCAGGACCGCCCGGCTTGCCGCAACCGCCGGGCCGAGCTCCGCCCCGATCTCGCCCAGCGCACGGCCGAGGTCCGCCGCCGGCAGGGAATCCCCGCTCGCCGGGGCTCGCGCGCCGCGCGCCTCTGCCTGAGGCATCCCGCGCAACGCCAGGGCCGTGCACACCAGTACCGCGGCCAGGCCGAGCGTGACCGACACCCACAGGGAGTGTCTACCAAGGACGGAAGGCGGGAACAGCAAGGGCTCGATGCTCCTGAGCAGGGACTGCGGCGGTTGTCTTCGTCTCGGAGGGCACGGGCGGAAACGGGCCCGGGAAGACCTTTTCCGTTCCCGACGTGCCCCGGCCGGGAAGGTACGGAAGGCGCGCCCGAAGCAGCTCGCCCGCGTGCCGGCCCCGGACGACGTAGCCTTCGGCGAACACGTAGTTGTCCAGCCCTCGGGCATACAGCTCGACGGCAAATGCGGGCCCGGTCTCACAGGGGACGCCTTCGGGCCAGGCGAAGCCCTCGAAGAACGCCGCGGGCCAGGTCCGGCCGGCGGGATCGTCCGTCAACGCGTCGAGCAGGACGACCGGGCCCGCGCCCCCGGGCGCTCGGATGCCGCAGACCGTGTGGGCGGCCGAGCCGCACGTGATGCGGACCAGGTGGAACCCGCTGCGGCCCGCGTTGCGGTACAGGGCGCCGATCAGGTCGCTGCCGCGGACGCAGTCAAGCCGGCCCCGGTCGAGACCCTCGCGCAGCGTCCAGACCCCGCCCTGATAGCCGGACCACCCGTTCAACACCTTCCTCGTCAACAGGTGGGCCCGCTGGAAGACGGCCCGGTCCGTGCCCGGCAGGCGGGCCGACGTCGACATCAGCCGCTCGTCGTACCGGTCGCCCGGCTCGACGCACTCGGTGACCGAGCTGCGGTAGCACAACACGTCCATCAGTCCGGGCAGGGCCGGGGCCGGGTTGGATCGCTCGAACCGTTCCAGGACGATGTGCAGCCGGTCGCGCTTGCTTCCCTGCCCGAGGCGGTAGAGCGTGTTGGCCAGGTAGCTCCGCTCGTAGGGGGTTCGTGCGGCCCGATCCCACAGCCGTCGCGTGGCCGGCTGAAGGGGGGCGCGAAGCTGAAGGAAGGCCTCGCGGAGCGTCGGGGGCATATAGACGGCCGCGGGGTCCGCGCAGGGCTTTCGGCCGGCGGGTCCGTCGCCGTCCGCCGCCAGAAGGCCGCGCGCCTGCCTCTCGACCGCGAGGTAGTTGTGGATCCGGGGCATCAGGAGCGAGTAGGAGGGCAGCCACTCGTTCAACCGCAGCAGACCCTCCCCCAGCTTCCCGTCGGCGTAGGCGAGGACCTCGGGGCAGCGGGTAGCGAAATCCAGCGAGGCCAGGTGATTGTCGTACAGCAGGTCCGTCCATCGGTGCAAGTCGGCCAGTGCGAACAGGGCGGCCGACAGCTCCGTCGCCCAGGCTGCCGCGGCGGGCCGATCCCCGTCCGCGACGGCTTGGCAAACCCGTTGGAGGCATTGGGCGGGTCGGTTCGTCGCCGTCGGCATGAGGGCCGGCACGTCCACGAGCGGGGCGGCCGGCGGGTTCCGGAGCAGGTCGGCCAGGCGGCGGGCGGCGTGGTGGAGTGCTTCCACCGATTGGGCGGCCGAGCGGTTTGTCTCCCGCCATTGCCCCAACAGGGCGCGCAACTCCCTCTGTCGCCAGCGGCACAGGGCGGGGAGGTTCCGCGGGGCCGTGCCGTGCAGGTAGACCATCCGGGCGCCCGGCCCGCCCTGCGGGTGGTACGGCAAGGTGAGGACGTGCCCGCTCCGGGAGACGGTGATCTGCCCGGCCTCGCCGGGATCGCCCGACCCCAGCAGGGCCGTGCGGCTCGCGGACAGGGCCGAGGGCAGCCCGGCGGCCAGCTCGTGCAGGACCTTGGCCGCACGGGGACCGGCCGTTGAGCCGGCCTCGGCGGGGGACCCGGCCGCCTGGGGCGTCAGGACGCCGTCGCCGTACAGCCACCCCAGGCCGAACGCCAGGGCGGCGACCGCGACGAAAGGCGCTCTGCGCCACGAGACCAGTTTCGGTGGGAATAACACGTTGGCTTCGGGTTCCTGTCTCTCTGCGCTCCTGCACGGGCGACAACGGCGGCTACCGCATTGGGCGGACGGCCAACGGGGGCGGCGCGGGAACGGGGGCGTAGGGGCCCGGGAACACGCGGCGCGTGCCGGGCTCGGTTCGGTCGGGCATGTACGGCAGGGCGGCGCGGACCAGCTCGCCGGCATGCCGGCCCCGCACGACGTATCCCTCGGCGAAGACGTACCCGTCCAGCCCGCGGACACAGAGCTCGGCGGCGAACAGCGGCCCGCGGTCGCCCGGGTAGCCCTCGGGCCACGTCATCCCGTCGAACCAGGCCGATGGCCAGACCCGCGAGTCCGATCTCGCCGAAAGGGGGTCCACGATGAGAAGCCCGCGCCGGCCGGGCCCCGCCCCGGGGACCGCGCCGACACTGTGACCGGCCGTCCCGCAGGTGAGGCGCAGCACGCAGTATTCTCCGTACCCGGCCCCGCGGTACAGCGCGCCGATCAGGTCCGTCCCGCGCACGCAGTCCAGCGTGCCGGTATCCAGGGCCTTCTGGAGCGTCATGACGTTGCCGGCGTAGTTGCGCCAGCCGTGCAGCAGGCTGTTCGTCAGCCGCTGGGCATGGCGGGCGACGGCGTCCCGGCCTCCGGTGAGCCGGCCCGCGGCCTTCAGGATGCGGGGGTCGTAGCGGTCGGCCCAGCGGAACCCGCTGCTGTAGAGCCCCGCCCGGTAGGCCAGCACGTCCATCAACTCCGGCACGGTGGGGTCCGGGTGCGACCGCTCGAAACGCCGGAGCACCTCGCCCATCGCCGCCAAGGCGCCCGACGCCGCGCCCCGGTGCAGGACATTCGCCAGGTAGGACCGCTCGTACGGGGCGGCCGCGGCGCGGTCCCAGACGGCCCGGGTGGCGGGCGCCAGC
>Ga0272441_10012540_pt1 | contig 12354 bp, 12 predicted proteins | sample SSMProp6N_FD_193582 | JGI IMG/M metagenome (GOLD analysis project Ga0272441, IMG submission 193582) | Marine sediment archaeal communities from Little Sippewissett salt marsh, Falmouth, MA, United States - SSM-Prop-6N | ecosystem: Environmental > Aquatic > Marine > Wetlands > Sediment ...
ATGTAATCCCGAGAGCCCTGCCGGGGTTTATTGAATGAGAATAATAATTACTTGAAAAGTTTCAAACCATGCCGTATGACAATGATAAAGTAGTCTTGTGGGTTATTGCCACGGGCTTAATGATTTTTTTATTTAATGCCGTCTTTTTAAACCGGGAAGGCAAGGCCTCATGGTATTCCCGTAACTCGCCGGGGGTAAAAAGAACGACGGCTAATAACGAGCGGTTTGATGACCAGGCCATGACGTGCGCGATGTGGGGCGTTCCGTTTAACCGGATGGTCCGCGTGACGAATAAGGCCAACGGCAAGTCTGTGGTTGTTCGCGTCAATGACCGGGGCCCGCATAAACGTTATGTGCGCACGGGCAGGATCATTGATCTTACGAAAGCGGCTTTTACGAAGCTCGCGCCGTTAAAAAAGGGCATGATCGACGTTAGAGTAAAAATTTTATTGTTCTAGAGAAAAAGAGACAGATCAACTTCCTCATCCCGACCCGCACCAAAACAAACCATTTTTACTGGATTTAACCACCTGAAGGCGTAGAATAACCTAACAGGGTACGGGGCCCTTATTAACCTTAATCAGCCCTTTTAATGAACCCTGCCCCGGGGAAAAGAAGGGGGGAGTTATGGAAGAGGTTCACAAGAACCGTTTGGCCAATGTCGCATTGATTTTAAGCTGTTTGGGTTTGCTGCTTTCTGTGTTAACGGCGATACCGGCTTTGATTTGCGGAATAGTGGCTTTAGTCAATATTTCTCAAAGTGACGGGAAATTATTAGGCAAAGGGGTTGCGATCACTGCCATTGTGATAAGTTCATTGTTGATATTATTTTTTCCTATACATCTTCTACTTATTATGGTTATGGTGGTTGAAGCGACGGCTGTACTTCCGTATATTTATACACTATTTTAATAATAAGAAACAAAGACCCATCCCATGAAACGAATCGGTATTATCATTAATCCATCTTCGGGCAGGCAAGTTCCCATCCTGCATACCTTGAATCAGGTGTTGTCCCGCAAGAAGATTGATTGGGATGTTCATGTTACCAAAGGCCCCCAGCAGATCGCGCGTTATGCCAGACATCTTTTACGAAAGCATGTTGACGCGATCGGGATTTATGGCGGAGACGGGACGGTCCGTGAAGTGGCCGGAGCTTTAGCCGGCGAAAAAAAGCCATTGCTGATCCTGCCGGGTGGAACGGCAAACGTGATCTCTAATGAATTGCGGATCCCTCAGGATATCGGAAGAGCGATCAAATTATTTTTAAGTAAACCCCGTGTCCGGGCGATCGACGTCGGGCAGATTGGGGATCAATTTTTTTTGACGCGAGTGAGTAACGGTTTTGAAGCGGAAGTCGTCCGGGAGACCACCCCGGACATCAAGACAAAGATAGGGTGGCTGGCTTATGGATTGAACAGCCTCAAGGCCGCGCTTAAGACCCGGGCTTCGATCTATAAATTGAAACTTGACGGTAAAGAATACCGGGAACAAGGCCTTGCCTGCATTGTGGCCAACAGCGGAAATTTAGGTTTACCCGGAATAACTATATCCCCCAAGATCAAAGTGGATGACGGATTATTTGATGTGATCCTGATCAATCATGCTGATTTACTGAAGATATTCAAACAACAGCAGGTCTTTCGGGGATTCTTCCGGCATTGGCAGTGCCGTGAGATCGAGATGATAACTGAGCCGAAGCATGATTTTCAATGTGACGGCGAGCTCCATCCCAAGATGCCGATCCATATCAAGGTCATCCCCCAAGCCCTCCGGGTGATCACCCCTGCTTGAGGCCACTTCGATTAAAATAATTTTTTGAATTTGATACTGTCTTTGAATTTTTCGAAAGTCGGGCGGTATTTGTTGAAGGCGTCAACGTCTTTTGCCAGATACTGGATTTGCGTCATATTGTTGAAGTCATCCAGATTGAAGAAGATCAGCAGGAGCTCCGGGCTTTCCTCCTCCAGCGGCTGGCACAGGATCCATTTGGTGATTTGCTCGTCGATCTTGATCTCGCCTTTCTTAATGACCTTCCACCCGGATTTGCGGTACGACTCGATGAATTCCTGAAACGCGATGTCGAGTAACAAGGCCGCGCCTTCGACCTTTTTGGCATAGATCGAAAAGACAGCCAGCGGTTTATCGGTCATAAAGTCGGTTTCGGGGCTTAGGACGATCACCTCATTTTCGGCTTCCTTTTTTTCCCATCCCTCCGGCATGATGACGCTGTAATTATGGCCTTTATGCAGGTTTTTATTTTGCGGGGGATAGAGGAAAAAACGCACGGCCACAATCAGCAGGATCAGAAAAATGATTGTTTTTTTGTTAAATAACATCATTCACCTCTCAACGGATTATATCTGAAGTATAATATGCTTATTTGTGGAATGAAAGCCGAATCTTAAAAAGATTACGTATAAACAGCGTCATTCATTGGGCATAGGGATTCAACTCAATATTTCCATATTAAGCAGGCATTTTTTTGCTTACGGATTCGCGCATTCTATACTTTTCCGTTCCCACCCAAAAAACAACAAAGGCTAACAAAATCCAGAACGCAGGCTCCGGAGAGTCCATATTGTTTGCTGCATCAACTTCCTGGGTCTCTTCAAAATCAAAGGCCTGGTGGGCCTTTAACTTTTTTCGTTCAAACTGATTCAGGGCTTTCCATTGCGATGAACGCTCAACCACAATATAGGCCGTACTGGGGATTAATACGCCCGTGTCTTTACTTGATTGCACAAGGGAGGGAAGAGTCGCATCGGTCTGGGATACCCTGTGAATTTCTTGATAACTTTGTCTTAATAGATTTAGTCCCTGGGTAAATGAAAGATGGTCGCTTAACCGAAGCGTTTCTTGAGGGATGAATTTCTTATCGATAGAGTGGTATACCATTAACTCTGGCGATTCTTTTATCCCGTCAAATGCAGCCAGCTGAGGGTCACTTCCAACCGGGATCATGCGGATTTGTTGCCCGATCTTAAGAGCCACAACTTCTTTTTGGGGGGATTCTGTCTTTGGCCAGAGAAGTTTTTCTTCCAGTTCACTGCCTTTAAGGGAAATGAAGTAACCAGTGATTTCCGGAACGTTTAGACCGAAGAATGCAATATTTTTGACCTCAAGCACTGTGTCGCGCTCGTTTGACACGACGATAAAGACAGGGTATTGTTGCCATAAGGCATCCTTGCCGACAACAGCTGATTCTTGACTGTAAGACAATAGCGCTCTTTTAAGAACCCCTTCCAAATCCAAGGACCCTCGCGATGGCAGCGTCCGTTTGCGGATAATCGCGTTAAAGGCCAAATCCTTTTTGATTTGAACGATACCATTGGTGAGGCTTTCGCTTTCAAAATTGGCAGCTGTTATTTTGACTCCCTTGGCATCAGGGAACTGTGAAGCGATCTCCATAATCCGTTTAGCATAGATGGCATCCATTGCATCCGTGCCCTTCGAATAATCAAGGATAAAATGAAGATAGGGCGTGCGTTTGAGCGTGGGCAATTTTGAAACAATATCTTGAGGGGCAAGGACAAAAGTATTTCCTCCCATGTTGTCCGTCATTACCAGGGAAGTCGGGTTCGTCTTTTCGGGCACCACTTCAATTAGAGAAACTGTTTCCTCGCCGATTTTTATCTGCGGAGAAAATCCTTTCGGAAACTGAAATTCTATTTCAGCGGTCCGTTCTTCTCCCCGCCGAAACGGATAAACATTAAAATTGAGTTGGGTCGGCGACTGATACACCAAAAGTCCGGGATCACGCTGTGTAAAATCCCTGATCATGTGGTAGACCCACATCGCTGTTTTTTTCTCAAATATCTGACCCGGGACCATATCCTTTCCAACTTTCAGAGAAAAACCGGTTACAAGGACGCCCTGCGGGAGCTGGATCTCACGGGCGAATTCAGATGCTTCAAAAGCCTGCGACATACTCCAAGTTTCGGTGGCGGATTCCTCAACGGTAACGGCCCCTGTCCGATTGTCTTTCATCACCATGCGGACATAGGCGGTTGTGATATCCGCATCTTCGACCGTACTGACGTCCACAGAGACCAAATCCACGTTACGCTCGACAACGCGTGTTGCCGCGCCCCTGATCCTTGCTGCGCTTTGCCTGCCGCGCAGCATACCCCAACCCATGCCGCCACCGATATATTCCGGCATCTTTTGGCCGGCAAACATTTGATACATATATTCGATCTTAGAATCCGGCAACACCAGGTTATCAAACACGAGTTGGTTGTAGATCTGAGTGATATAGGGCATCTGCACGCCTTCTTTGACTTGCTTCATCTTGATCAGGACGCGCTTGACGGAATGCGGTGAGCCGGGAAACATGTGGGGCGCCGCATAATCCGGCTTATAGACATAATCCAGGGCTTTGTGCAAGGCGATTCTGTCCGTCATGGCGCTGGCAAAAAGATAGGTCGGTAAAACGAGGAGGCCTAAGAGAATCGAAATGATGGCAAATTTTATCCCCTTGGCATGAACGCATATTTTGTAATCCCGGATGATCAATTTGGTATGAAGCAAGAATAAAACCGTCGGGACCAGAATAAGAATCCCTGCTCCCATGGCTAACATGGCTATCAAGGAGATGGGCGTAAACGGCAAGAAAACCAAGAAGAAATAAGTCGTAAACGGATAGGTCACGCTTTTTAAAAACAATTGTCCCGGGCCTTTAAGCTGTAAAATGGCCGGGACCAAAAGGACAAGCCCGTTCATGGCGGCAAAAACGTAGACCCACGCGTCTTGAAAGTTATAAGGAAAAGGGATGGTCCGGTTTAACGCCAAACCCGCCAACGGGCCGATAAGCGCCACCAGGCCGGTCGCAATCAGATGGACAACCCGGTCTTTTTTCTGAAACCAGGTATAAAACAAAACAGCCGAACGGATAATCGCGATCAAGGTCAGGACCGTTGCCGTCACCATAAAGGCAAGAAACATCATGCCCGAAAAGGCGCCCAGAAATATCCCGCCGATGCCAAATCCGATGGAAAGGGCGTAATAGAGGGCCGGCACAGCGACCGCAATGATTATGCTGCGTCCGATGTCTTTTGCAAAATCCAATTGGGTATCAAAACAGGATAAACGCAGCCCCGCGTAGAATAAGGCGGGCATCATGAAACTGAATTGACAAAGCACGACCAGGCCCTGATCCAAAATCCATGGTTCAATAGTCCCCGGCATAATACGGGACAACTCAGCCATGGCATACCATAAATAAGCAATATGCGATAAGAGAAAAAAGATACACCATTTCCAACTCAGATCAATTGGCTTTTTCCTCTCCCACAGCCAAACGGCGAACGGAATGAGGACGAGGAGAACTTGCGTGATGAGGATGACCCAGACCCTGGGCATATTCTTGGGGTCGATCTCATCCCATACCAACCAGAAAAAATTCAAATTGCAGATGAACAGGATGATTTGGGGGACAATATTCGTCCAAACAAGCATAAACGCTTTTTTGACAAAAGCAGGTAACAGGGATCTTTTATTGGCTTGTTCCATAAGACACGGTCCTTTCGATGAATAAAGAAACGATCAATAAACTTGTCAGGAATATCGAGATGCCGACGCCGCGATGGATGATATCAAGGTATACGGAAGGGAATATGATTTGGCTGATGCGATGGACGTGAAAAGAGCAGACAATCCGGATTGTATTTGTAACAATCGTGACCCCATAAGCTAAGAAGAAGGCCGCCCCAATATACCGCCATTTCGTTTGATGGGAATTCAGCCGCAGCGCTGAATACACCCCGAACGAGCAGAGAATACAAAAAAACGAAAATCCGCAACATCCGGCAATAAGGCGAATCTGCCCATGAAGCCCCTCGATCAATATTTCGTGGCCTTCGTTAAAGCCGACGCGCATCCCGAGCATGAAAGCGGATAAAAATCCGGATGGATAACCCAATAACCGATAAACGGCCAAAGGATATTCCCCCCCTAGCATCGAAAGTCCCAGTGCGACCGCAACAAGCCAGAACAATGATTTGTATTTATTTTTCAATTTATTTTCCTTATCGCATTTCTTTAAGAAATTTTTTTTTCAGTATCTGTCTAAAAATCCATTCCCTCTCCCGGGAAAGAGGGAATGAACCAGTGTCACGCTACTATTCTTCTGCCGTTGTGATAGCCGACACTGTTTCCTGCTTGATTAACAGGACATAACCGATCAATCCGCCGACGATCAAAACCGCCCCTGCTGCAAAATAAATACCTGCTGTCGCAATCACGGGGAGATACCGGCTGAAGGCAAACGGCATACAAAGTAATGATCCGTATGCTCCAGCGACGACACTGACAATCGCGAGGGCTTTGCATATTGTTCTAATGGCCTTGGGGGTCATGGCAATCACCTCCTTTCTTATTTTGTTTAGACAGATACTGGATCAAAATTCCGCATCACACCACCGGCGGTACGCCACTCTTGTTAAGACAACACCACAGGCAAAATAGACGAAACTGTTGAAAAGCATGATAGGGACCGTTGGCATTGTTGACGCATGCATAAACTGCGATGTCGTCATGAAAGAAAAGAAAAGTCCGTGGCCGATGATCGCCTTGGGATTCACGATGCGTCCCATGACGGAGATCCACGCTAAAAAGCAAAAGGCAAAGCTGAGGGTCAATAAAAGATAGGTCCAAAAATGCAGCGTACGCAAAACCGTGACATCTAATACGAGTTTAGGCAATACCGCAAAAAGGAAGCCCAGGACAGCCCAGTCCAAAACTAAATTGATCATGAGGCTGACGCCGTGCTCTCCAATAAAGTTATGTCTTAAGATCGGCTTCAACAAATCAAATCCCCAATAACTCATCTTGTTATAGTTTGCGGTGATGACGATCAAGACCGGCGCAACGGAAAACAGGAGAAAATTCGTATATGTCTTATTAAAGAAATTATTCGTGGCTCCGAAATTCTTTAAGTAAAGAATATATAAGGGCAGGATCAAGAGAACGACAATTCCGAGGGCCTTCAGTTCGGCTAATTCCATATGATCCCAATGCCGTGCCCGTGTCCAAAGATTGTTTCTTCCACTATAGGGCGGGATAGCGGCCGTTCCTTTTTTTATATGAAAAAATTCTTTGAGACGACTGATTAAAAGGGAAGGGACCTCGCGCGCACGCAGTTGATTTTGAATCAAATCTTTTTGCGGCCAGGAAATGAGGTAAGGATATTCGGCATGATCTTCTTTGAGTTTTAGCAGGCGCCAGCCTAACAGCAGCACCAAAAGGCCGGTCAGCATGGCGATGAACACATTAATGGTAAGCGAGCTGCTCAAAAAAGAGACGAGGCCTTGATTATTCGCAAGTACAAGAATCCCAACGATATATGCCACATAAAGAAGACTGGTAATCGAAAGGTAGCCTAAGCAAACAACCAGGATGGTCATGAGCCAAAACGAAACGTAGACGCCCCAAAATATCGTGCCTGGGAAGAAATCATATTGGGCTTGAAATCCCACCGTTACTAAAGAACCGAAGGAAAGAAAGGCGACAAAAAACAGGAAGGAAGCGAACATGTGAGAAGAACGATAACCCGGCAGGAGGGAGGCACGATGATTGGCAAATTGGCGTTTGATATGGACACCCAGCACAAACGGAAACCAAAGCCCCAGCACAATCAAAAGGGTGCAGATATCATCCCCGGCCATAATATAAAATTTTCTGGGGATGAATTTAAAAGCGACGTCTGCAAAAATCCTGCCTCCGACCGAGACAAAAATGAACAGTCCGAATAAGATCGTGAAAACAGGATCATACAAATGAAGCCAGAGGGCATGTTTGACTTTTTTTATCATCGGTTGAGCTCCAGAAAGATTTCTTCCAGGTTGAGGTCTTCCACCTCAACGGTTACGTTCCAAGTATTTTCGATGTGCCTTTTCATTTCCTCCCTGAAATCACGCACAGCAATGATCAGGCCATCCGGTTCTTCTTCACAATAGATGAGGCCGTTTATTGTCATCCGGTCCGGCAGCTGATCTATTTTCGGGATACGCAGCCGCTTGACCGCATCTTTCAAGTCATCCAGCTCTCCGCAAAAATCGATTTTCCCGTTTTTCAAGACCGCCACCCGGTCCGCCACGCGTTCCAGATCCGATGTGATGTGAGTGGAGAAGAAGACCGTCACCTTCTTGTCGGAAACGATTTGCAATATCGTTTTCAAGAATTGTCGGCGGGCAGCCGGATCCAGGCTGGCCACCGGCTCATCGAACACCAACAATTCCGGTTCGTGTCCTAAGGCGAGAATGATCGAAAGCTTTTGCGCCTGCCCTTCGGAAAGCAGGCCCACCCGATCTTCCGGATTCAATTCCCAATCGGTAATTAATCCGTTAACCAAATCTTCGTTCCAATGGGAATAAAAGGAGGCCGTGTAATGGATGAGTTGCCTGACCGTTAACCAGGGATACAGACGCTCCGTTTGCGGCACGTAACCCAACTTTTCCTTTGTGGCCTCCCGAAAAATCCATGGATTATCCGAAAGAACCGTAATTTCTCCGGATTGGGGTTTCATCAATCCTAAAGCACATTTGATCAGAGTGGTTTTGCCCGCTCCGTTTTTCCCCAAAAGGCCGAACACCGATCCCTTGGGAACACTTAAAGACAATTGATCCAGGATTGTCTTGGTTCCAAAGCTTTTTGAGATATTTTTAATATTAAGCGCTAAGTTATTCATCATTTTTCTCCTTCCACAAGGATTCGATCATTTCTATGACACGTTTAGGGTTTAACGATAATTGTGATGTCCGCACGACCACTTCCCTTAATAAAGGCAAGATGGCCTTTTCTCTTTCTTGCAGATCTTCTTTGGCTTCTGTGGATTGATTAATCCGCATTCCCTTGCCGCGGACCGATTCTAAAATACCTTCTCTCTCCAGGATGGAGTAGGCTTTTGAAACAGTCATCGGGTTAATCTCCAGTTCAGCAGCTACCTGGCGCACCGAAGGGAGAAAATTCTCAGGTTCAATTTTACCGGTGGCGATCAATGTCTTGACCTGGTCGATGATCTGGCGGTAAATGGGAACCCCTGAGGTTGTTGCTATCGTGAAATAAAATTTAGCTTTTGATTGCATATGGCGCTTCCTTAAGAATGTCTGTTGTTTTTCAGCCTGTATTAGAAATGTAATACACTAATACACATTTGTCAAGGGGGCAGGGGTAATTTTTTCTATTTTGAACACAAATTTCTTCTAATGATCTCATTAAAATTGCGATTATTTCCGCGGTGCTCTTGACACTCAGGTGTACTATGTTATATAATACAGTTAGATGGCTAAATCAGCCTACACGAGAAAGATTAGAAAATGATCAATTTTTCTATAAAATTTAAGTCCGGAATTCCGGTATATGAACAGGTGGTATATGCCGTGAAAAAGGCGGTGGTTTCTGGCCAACTCAAGCCCGGAGACAGTTTTCCCTCCGTTAGAGAATTAAGCAAGGAGTTAAGGATCAATCCCAACACCGCCCAAAAGATTGTCGCTCATTTAGTGCGAGAGAATATTTTGGAAATAAAACCAGGCATCGGCAGCCTGGTCTCGGAATTAACCGCAGCGACAGAAGTTCAGAGAGATGAGATACTTAATACTGAAGTGGAAAAGCTCGTTGTAGAAGCGAAGAGGCTATTAATAAAAAAGAATGATGTCCATGAGGCCATAGATACTCATTGGCAATCCGATAAAAAGGAAGGATAGACATATGAGTTACGCGATAGAAACCAAAAATTTAACCAAAAAGTTTGGGAAAGATATGGCTGTCGACAACCTTGATCTGCAGGTTCCGGAAGGAAGCATCTTTGCGTACCTGGGACCAAACGGAGCCGGGAAGACAACGACTATCAAAATGATCGTGAACATCATGGCGGCAACAAAAGGAGAATCTAAAGTTTTGGGTACAAAATCGACAGAGCTGTGCCCTAAGGATTTTCAACAAATCGGATATGTTTCTGAAAACCAGGAAATGCCCGAATGGATGACCGTCGGGCAGTTTTTAGATTACTGTAAGGAGATGTATCCGAACTGGGATGACGAGTTTTGTTCGAAGCTCATTGAGCAGTTCAACCTTTCTCTGAAACAAAAAATTAAGAGTTTGTCCCGCGGCATGAAGATGAAAGCAGGCCTGGTCTCTTCGTTAGCCTATCGGCCCAAGCTGCTCATATTTGATGAGCCTTTCAGCGGACTTGACCCCCTGGTTAGAGATGAGTTTATATCAGGCGTATTGGACATTACGGAGAATCAAAAATGGACAATTTTCATCTCGTCCCATGACATTGATGAAGTGGAAAGGCTGGCCGATTGGGTGGGGATTATTGATAAAGGCCGCCTTAAATTAGTCGAACAGACCGAAAAGCTGCAGAGTCGGTTTCGGAGAGTGGAATTATCGCTGAGGGAGCCGACGGAGGCCCCAGCGGATATCCCCCGGGAGTGGCTATTGTTTAAACAGCAAGATAGAACCGTTCATTTTTTTGATAGTCATTATAAAAAGGAAGTAAGTGAAACCAAATACCGCGAGACATTTCCAGGATGTTCCAATATTGAGGTGTTTGAAATGTCGTTAAAGGAAATCTTTATTGTCTATGCGAAAAAATACAAGATTTCCGATTTTTAAAGGAGTGCGCTATGAATTTTATACCCTATGTATTTAAAAAAGATTTAACCCGCCTTAAGATTCTACTCATTGTTTGGCTACTCTTGATTGCCGCCCAATCCGCCCTCGGTATTGGAGGTATTAAAATCGCATCTGAGATACTAGAGTTCCAGATGTTTTTGCCCATGCTAACGATGTTGATTAACGCTTTACAGGGGTTGATGATCATTGTAATGGTCCCATTGATTATTCAAGCGGATTCAATGGTCGGAACGACAGCGTTTTGGTTCACCCGTCCGATATCCAGAAAAGCCTTGTTGATTACAAAATTAAGCTTTGTTTTAACGGTATTGGTCGGGATGCCGCTTCTTGCGGAAATGTTTGTTTTAGCAGCTAACGGCGTTATGTTGGATCGCATGTTTCTGGCCATACCGGAGATTATTCTGGAAAAGACGGCATTTATCATTCCTTTTGTTTTTTTGGCTGTTTTAACCCCGAAATTCAGCCGGTATGCCTTGGTCGGCATCATCGTTTATGTGAGTTTGATGGTTTTGGGAATACTTAGTTCGATCATAAGCATATTTATCCCGGGGATTGCAAGACTGGCATTTAATTTTGATGTAATGACTAACGCATCATTGAGAGCTTCTGTAAAGTTGGCACAAGAAATTTTTATTGTTCTTGGTGGTGGCATGCTGATTGTTCATCAATGCCTGACCCGCTACACGGCCAGGACGATACGATTTTTTGTGGTTGGGTATATCGTGTTTTTGGCCATTTCAAGAACTTGGGCATGGGACTATCTTTATCAGACGACTGACAAAGGAGCAGAGTCGAGGATATCCGATTCCGTACAATTAGGGTTTGATACCAGGCATGTATTGATTTCTGAAGAGATGCGCTATCGCAAGACAGACTCACGGGAAAAATCCGTAAGCGTGAAGGTTTTTGCGAAAGGATTACCGGAAAATCAATTTTTCATTCTTACCGAACTTAAAGACGTTTTTATTATTTATTCTGAAAAAGATTCTGTTCAGCCAAAGTCTGCCTTAACACCAGCAGGGGAACGCACCTATCAAAAAGAGACGGTAAAGTCGGGCTATGTCTCAACAAAAATAAGAGAGAGTTATACTGATGAAAAGTTTATGCCCGCTTTACAATCCGCTTTAGGTAGTATTAAAATCATGAATCCGTTTTATGGTGATTTTGCGCATACGGAGATATTAAGTTTGGAGGATGGCTATTTTAATCAATATAAGGATAGAGAGGGGACTTATGCTGCAAAAGCAGATCTTGATGTTTACCAATATGAAAAAGTAGCTGAGGTACCGTTAATTCAGGGAGCCAGGGAGGCGTTTTCTTCGCAACAGATAGTTGTGTATGATATCTTGGAAAAACCGCATGGAATTTCAGTTGTCGTTGGGGAAAAAAGAACAAATTTATTGTTGGACAGAACTGTCAAAAAGGAATCATTTTTGGAGAAGGCTCAGGATATGTATTCTGATTTTAAAAGTGTGTACTTGATTGTCAATGAGGTAAAAGGCGAGGCTTTCTTGGCCGAGTCCGGCGGGATCTTTCATTTTGACCCGATGAGCGCCCATGGGCAAACGCGATTAGAAACGAAAGCAAAGCAATTTGATTTTACTTATATGAATGATAGGAATACTGTCCTTCCCAAGATCGATGAAGAATGGTTGACTGGTGCTAAGCTCGTCCGATTGGATGCCGTCAAATTAGGATCCAAGCGGATCGATATGA
>Ga0272441_10012541_pt1 | contig 12354 bp, 8 predicted proteins | sample SSMProp6N_FD_193582 | JGI IMG/M metagenome (GOLD analysis project Ga0272441, IMG submission 193582) | Marine sediment archaeal communities from Little Sippewissett salt marsh, Falmouth, MA, United States - SSM-Prop-6N | ecosystem: Environmental > Aquatic > Marine > Wetlands > Sediment ...
CATGGACCACTCCTCCAGCCCCGAGGAGCTCAAGATGGGCCTCCGCGGCATCACGAAGGGCACGGCCTCGAGCGCGGTCTTCGACCTCGACTTCGGCGACGAGAAGAAGAAGAGGTCCGCCGGCGCCGCACCGGGCGCCAGGCCGCCCGAGCCGCCCAGGCCGAAGGGCGGCGGCAAGCCCAAGGTCTCCCGCGGGTTCGATCTCTAGCGCCCGCGCGCGCGGGGGTATGATGCCCCGGACGGAAGCCCTCGTGTCCTGGGCGGGAGGAGGCGAATTCCTCCACCCATTTTCTCCCGAAAAGTCGCAAGAATTCCGTAGGGGGTACAGCAGCCTCCCTGAGAAGGTTCATACAACAGGCGGTCCCAGGGCTCAAGGAATATGGGGGTGGGCGAACGACTACCCTGCTAGGTTTACAGTCGTCACTGGTCCCAAGGACGCGCGTGACATTGATGAAGCGGACCTCCAACTTGGAGATATCATTCTATTGGGGGTGGAAAGTGCACGCCATCTTGGCAACTTCAAAGCGATTCACACGACTGTCTTTCTGTCGCATGACGGCAGTGGAAAATTGAGCGATGAGGATCAATGTGTGATGTCGAACACGACCCACGCAGGTGGACCGCATAACAGGGTAACCGTGTGTAAATACGATCAATGGATGGGAGTTGGGAGTTACAAGAGAGGCGTCGTGATCAGGGCCAAGAGCCCCTAGTTGGGGGAGCAGTGATGGAAGAGCTCAGAAGAGGACGATTTCTTCCCCTGTTTGGTCTTGTGGTTGTGGTGTTGCTCGTCGCCACGTTCGGCTGCGGTTCCAAGCAGTCGAGGATGCTTCGTGCTCTAGAAAGAGAGGTGTCACGGGTGACCAAGGCCCATGGGCACGACAACCCAGACATTTACCTGGATCTCCTGCGGAAGTACTGCGCGGAAGAAACACTCGTGGGTCTCGAAGAATGGAGGGTGAGGAAAGTGCTCTTTCGCGTCGACATGAACCCCATGGAGAACCCTATTGACGACCCTGCGCATCGCAGCAAGACCCTCCTCTTCCAGGTAGCCCCAGCAATGGAGTTGCATATGAGAGTGGTCGACGGATACGTCACAGAAGTAGAATTTGAGCCGGAAGGTCAGTGATTTGGCGGCGCGAGAAACTTGAAGCGACCACGCAGTGGAAGGCCTGTACCGGCCCAGCCAAGTTTGACGGGCTCGGAGGCGAAGAGAGGGGCAACGGAGGAGGCTCCGAAGAGCAAGGAATTGTCCCCCTTCCCGAAATACTTGTTGATTTAACGTGAGAAATAGCTAGAGGAAGTCGCCCCTCCCGGGAGTGAAACCGCCCACCGGAAGGGGTGAAGGATATCCGAAGAAACGGATAATGGACCGGGGGTGGAAAAAGTCAAAAGGCAAAAAGATAAGGCCCACGAGGCTGGGAAGCCCCAGCTAGCGGGACGCGCCTCATGCCCGTCGGCGCTCGCCGACTCTCCGCCCAAACGGACGCTACAGACGCGGCTGGGGGAGAGCGCGGGCGCGCCCGCCGGGGCTTCCCGGCGGGGGGGGGGTCAACTCATAACTCTCTCAGGCGTATCGGGTTAAGTACATTTTTTCGTCAAAGCCTCCTATATATGGAGGGTCTTTGTGATCTTCCCGGGGGCGGAGGCCGCGAAACCGGCCCGAAAAAACGCCCGGCCGCGGAGCGCTGGAAACATTTCCGGTGCCCCCGCTCTCTCCGCGCGGTCGGGCGACGCAGTCGCGGCTTGCGGAACGCGCTCCATGCTTGTCGGCGCTTGCCGACCGCGCTCCATGTCTGTCGGCACCCGCCGACCGCGCTCCATGCTTGTCGGCGCCTGCCGACCGCGCTCTTTGACAATCGAATCGGATCGGGCTGCACCAACGAGCCGTTCCACGGGCCGCCGGTTGTCCCAACGCGGCGGTCCCACGCGACTCGCGCGGCCGGGAGGGGGAAGTCCACCCTCGCCTCAGATTTCGCTCCACCATCGGTGAAGCGAATCACGGGCGAGGCGGCGGTCCTCTTCGATTCACTCGGCCACCCGCGGCGACGGACAACGCCGCGGACGCGCGCGCGCCGCGACCGGTCCCTCCCAGATACCTTGTGGTGGAGCGGCTCACCTTGCCGTGGGACGCGCCGGTTTCCGCGCGGCGCGTGCCCGCGCGCTTCGACGGTCCTCCTGAACACGGAGACACCGAGCGCACGGAGAAGAATATTTCTAGGGTAACCTCGAAGCCCCCGGGCTTGGGTTTCTCCGTGTTCTCTGTTTTTCGGGGTTACCAGGAGTCTCCGGGCTTGACCTTCTCCGTGTTCTCCGTGTCTCCGTGTTTCAACCGATCGAAGCGCCGAAGAAAGACGCAGTCGCGTCTCGGAGCGGAATGAAGAGTCGTGAGGCGTCTTCATCTCCGCGCGGCGAGCGGGTGCAGCCCGATGGAAGCGGGGGGCGCGCCCCCCCTGTCTCAACTCGGCCTATTTCGCCCGCAGCATCCGGAAGCCGATCTTGATGGGTATGTCGCCCTTTGAAGGATGCTTCTCGTAGGCGACGAGCGTCGTGCCCGCCCCGTCCGAGGCCACCGTCGCCTTGATGGCCGGGCTCGCGTAGTCGCCGGAGAGGCGGATCTTCTCGCCCGGCTCGCCCGTGACCGTGACGCGCGTGGCGAAGACGGTCTCGACGGGGCGCTTCGACCCGTGCGGCCTGCCCACTGCCTTGGGATCGTACTCACCCCAAGCCGTGACGAAGGTCTTGCCGTCCCAGGCCGACCGCGGATTTCGGATGAGCTTCGGGAAGTTCCGCGGCGGTCCCCACACGCCAGCCAGGGCCAGGTACTTCTTCGAGCGGCCTTCGGCGTCGAAGGTCATCGCGTTCGCGTTCCGTGGGGGGCTGCCCCGGGACACAGCCACGTTGGTCGTCCACGTAAGGAGGTACCCCTTGGGCCCGGCCGCCATCGAGGCCGGGAAGGTGGAGTGCTGGCCGCCCGGTCCCTTGCGGTGGCTCTTCTCCGTGAAGGTCGGTGGCCCGGCCGCCTTGCCGCCGGCCACAAACTGGCAGGTTGCGAGCGGATTGCCCCGGTTGCGGTGGGCGCCCATCCAGAAGACGAGACTCTTGCCACCGGTCGAGGCGGAAGCCACGGTCGGTCCGAAAAACTGCTCTATGGCCATCTTGCCCGCCCCCAGGAGCACGCCCTGTGGGTCGAGGACCTTGCCGTCCTTCGAGACCCGCGCGCCGTAGGTCTGGTACTGCTTGCCCGAGCGGAAGTCCATCCACACGACCTGAAAGGCTTGGCCGTCCCAGGCCACGTCCGGCAGCGCCTGATTGTGCGCGCCTCCCGAGACGAGCACGCCGTCCTTGTCGAGCACCACCCCGTCGGACGCGATGCGCGACGCGTAGATGTCCCAGTCCTTACCGTTACGCAGGTCCTGCCAGACGACGAGGAACGTGTCCCCACCAAAGGCGACACGCGGGCTCTCGCGCAGGTCCGTCGCGGCCGCGATGGCGAACGGCTTCGCGTCGAGCGCCTTGCCGGACTTGTCCACGCGGCAGCCAACGATCTTCGCGTCGAACTTGAGCCCCTCGCGCAGGTCGCCCTTCGCCAAGTGTCCCGAGCGCCAGGCGACGAGGAAGACGTCCTTCCCGAAGGCTGCCGTCGGCGTGTAGGCGTCCCTGCCATCGGTGGACGGCAGGAACGCCTCGGGCGAGAACGTCTCGCCCGCGCGTGCGGGGGCCACCAGTCCCGCAAGCATCGCAAGCGCAGTCAGCGCTGAGCGCATGGCTTTCCTCCTCACCTACTTCACCCGGCGCCACAGGCGCATGTACGTGCCCATGAAGCTGCCGTCCCCGAACCAGGTGGGCATGACGCCGTAGGTCACGGCGGGGTGTCGGCGCTCGCCCGTCCCGATGAAGCGGCCCGCGTTCGAGTCGAACTTCCATATCTCTTCCTTCTTGAGGTCCAGGCGATAGAGCGACGGATCGTCGATGCGTCCGACGTAGAGGAAGCGCCTCTCCGGGTCGTCGGGACCGAAACCGACGCTCCCCTCATTGTAGAAGTTCGCCCCCTTGAACGGGCCGGGCGTGCAGCCGCCCATGCCACCCGGCCGCGAGGGCCCGCCCTTGGGCGGATGGGGCACGAGGCCGTGGAACGAGCCATCCTTGACGTCCCAGTACCAGACATAGTAGTTCTTCGACCGGTACGTCGTCGCGTAGACGCGGCCGTGGACCTCGTCCGGGGCGATGGACCGGCCGAGGCCGCCGACCTTCTCCTTGGTCTCCAGCGCCACGGTGTGGATCGGCTTCCAGTCCTGAGCGGGGTCGAGGATGACCAGTTCCTGTTCGTAGTTGATGGTGTAGACCTTGCCCACCCCGTCCACGCCCACGACGAGGGGCGTGGCCTTCCCGGTCGGCAGGCTCCGCACCGTCTGCTCGACGAAGTCCAGGCATCGGAGCCGGGCGTCGCCCCAGCTCTCGGTTACCATGTAGACGTAGCGCCCGTCCGGCGACGGGGCCTCGAAGAAGCTCTGGCGGGGGATGTAGTCCGTGCCGTAGAAGCGCGCTCGGGAGAAGGGACCGTCGAGATAGCCGGCCGCGCCCGCGGTCACGCCGTGGTAGCGCTCGGTCTTCTCATCGTAGGACATGAAGACGTACCGGCCGCTCACGTTGAGCCCGCCGAAGAGACCCGGGCGCATGGAGCGCCGCCACATGACCTCTCGACGCGGGCCGTCGAGCTCGCCCATCGAGAAAGTTCCGCCGAGCCCGAGGCCCGCGAAGTGCTCCTTCGATTTCTCCCACCGCGCCTCCGGGTGCCAGACGGGCGTGGCGAACTTGCGCGGCTTCTCGGCCGGGAGGGGTGTGCTCCCCGACCCCGGCAGCGAGACCGCGGCCACGCCGGCGAGCGCGCCGGCCGCGAGAACACCGGCCACCATCTTCATCGCGAGTCCTCCCTTTGCGGCCGCGGCTGCGGCCGCCGTCCTGGACGCATGGAACGTGTGGAGCTTCAGGGCAAGCGTGCGGGGCATGGCCGGCGAGGACACGGCCGCGAGCGCGCCTTCGAGCTTCGCGGCGGGCAGGACGGCCAGCGCGCCGCCGAGTCCCGCGAGTGCGTTGCGCAGCCGCTCGCGGCCCCGGTGCAGGTTCGAGAGCACCGTTCCCCTGGGCTGGCCCAGGGTCTCGGCCGCCTCGGCGACCGAGAGGCCCTGATAGTAGTGGAGCACGATGGGCAGACGGAAGGCCTCGGGCAGGCCGGCGACGGCGAGGCGCACGTGCTCGGCGAGCTCGGCCCGCTCGGGTGAAGCGTTCCCGCTTCGGACCTCGCGCTCCCTGGCCACGTGCCCGCCTCCCTTCTCCTCGCGTGCGAAGCGCCGCCGTCGCGAGCGCGCGACCTCCAGGGACGCATTCAGCGCGATTCGCTGGAGCCACGCGCGTGCCGGTCGGCCGGGTTCGTACCGTCTCGCGCTCCGGACGAGCTTCACGAGCGTCTCCTGAATCGCATCCTCGGCGGCGTGCGCGTCGCCCAGGACATGCCAGGCGAGGCCGTAGAGCGAGCCGGCATGCCGCCGGACGAGCTCGCCGAGCGCCTCGCGCTCGCCGCCCCGGGCATAGGCCTCCAGGAGCGCCTCGTCCGTGCGCGCGTCCGCCATCCGGCTCCTCCGATGTGTATGCCGCGAACCGCGGCCCGATTGCAGTATAGCTGCGTCGGACAGGCCCGTCCACGGGCGAATCGGCCGGGATTCCCTTGACGCAAGCGATTCGCACGGTATGATGTTGGCCTGTCTGTTGCGTCGCCGACCCATCCCCTCGAGGGGCTGTATGGAGCCGGCCCGCCGGGCATGAGGAGATGGGAAGAGAGCGGCTCCGGCGCCCTGTCCGTCGCCGGGAGCGGATCGATGAGGAGGCAGCCGTGATTCGAATGCCCGGGATCCTCGGCAAGAAGCTGGGGATGACGCAGATCTTCGACGAAGAGGGCCGGCGCGTGCCCGTGACCGTGATCCAGGCCGGACCCTGCCCCGTGCTCCAGGTCAAGACCGAGGAGTCGGACGGGTACAACGCCGTCCAGCTCGGTTTCGACGGCCGGCCCGAGCGCACCGCGAGCAAACCCGCGATCGGCCACGCCAAGAAGGCGGGAACCGGGCCCAAGCGCTTCGTGCGGGAGCTCCGCACCGAGGGCGCCCCCGAGCAGGAGCCGGGAAGCGAGGTCCGGGTCGACGTCTTCGAGGGCATCGAACTCCTGGACGTCACCGGCACGAGCAAGGGCAAGGGCTTCCAGGGCGGCATGAAGCGCTGGAACTTCGGCGGCGGCCGCGCCTCGCACGGGGCCAGCCGCTTCCACCGCCGGCCCGGCGGCATCGGCCGGACCTACGGCACGAACAAGGGCATCCCCAAGGGCAAGCACATGGCCGGCCACATGGGGGCCGAGCGCGTTACCGCGCGCGCCGAGCTCGTCCGCATCGATCCCGAGAACGACCTGCTACTGCTCCGGGGCGCGGTCCCCGGGCCGAACGGCGGGTATCTCGTCATCCGCAGGAGCATCGCCGAGGAGTCGCGCAAGGCCCGGCTTGCGCGTGCGAAAGCCAGCTCCGGAAAGAGAAAGATCGGCTGAGCGGCGGCCCTCGCGGCCGGAGCCGCGCGATATTCCGGACCGTCCCGACGGAAGCGCCCGGCCGAATGTGGGAGGCCGCATGGCGGACGATCTGGACCGTCAGACCGGACGCCTCGCCGTCGATCGCGGACTCATCACCCAGGTGCAGCTCGACCGCGCGCTCCAGGCGCTGGACGAGGCGCGCGCCGGGGGGGCCGCGCTCTCCCTGAGCGAGTTCCTCGTCCAGAGGGGCTTCCTCACCCAATCTCAGCTCGACGGCCTTCTCGTCCAACCGCCCGAGAGCCCCAAGCCCACCGAGATCATCGAGGGCTACGAGATCCTGAACAAGCTGGGCGAGGGCGGCATGGGCTCGGTCTACCTCGCTCGCCAGGTCGGGATGGGCCGCCTCGTCGCGCTCAAGGTCCTGCCGCGGCGGCTGTCGCGGAACTCGAAGTTCCTCCACCGCTTCATCCGCGAGGCGCAACTCGCGGGCAAGCTCAACCACGTGAACCTCGTCCAGGCCTTCGACGTGGGCGAGTCGCGCGGCTACTACTTCCTCGCCATGGAGTACGTCGAGGGCCGGACCGCGCGCGACCTCGTCGACGAGAAGGGGCCGCTCGAGGAGGGCGAGGCTCTCCACCTCGTGCTCCAGATCGCGCGCGCGCTCGAGGCCGCGCACGAGTTCGACATCGTTCACCGCGACGTGAAGCCCGATAACATCCTCGTGCGGTCCGACGGCGTGGCCAAGCTCTCGGATCTGGGCCTCGCCCGCGAGGCCGGCGACGACAGCTCGCTCACCCAGTCCGGCGTAGCCGTGGGCACCGCGCACTACATCTCGCCCGAGCAGGCGCGCGGCCGCAAGGACGTCGATATCCGCGCCGATATCTACTCCCTGGGCGCAACGCTCTATCACCTGCTCGCCAGCCGCACGCCCTACGACGGCGACACCGCGGCGGTCGTCATGACCAAGCACCTCACCGAGAGGGTCAAGCCGATCCGGGAGGTGAACCCGAAGGTCTCGAAGAACTGCGCGCGTCTGATCGAAAAGATGATGGCCAAGGACCGCGAGCAGCGCTACGCGAACCCGGCCGAGCTCCTCCGGGACCTCGAGCTCGTCATCGACGGCAAGGCGCCCCTGGGCGCGATCAGTGTGTCCGCGGAGAGCGCCGCCCGACGCGCCGCGACCGGCCGCTCCCAGCCGGCGAAGGAGCGCGGCCGCCCGACGACCCGCCGCGCGCGGCCGGTCACCGGCGAGCGCCGCGCGGCCGGCCGGACCTCGCGGGCGGCCTTCCGGGTCCGGACGAGCCTTCCCCTGGCCGCCGTGGTGGGCATCGGCGTCGGGGTGCTCGTCCTGGGCGTGCTCCTAGGCGCCCTTCTCCGCGGGTCGCTCCTGGTCCCGCCGCCCGACGCCGAGCAAGCGGCGCAGAGCGCCTGGAACGGCTCGATCGCGCCGCTGGCCCGAAAGCCCCTCGACCGGAGCGACGCCGGAAAGCTCCTGGGTTCGCTGAAGGCCTTCGAGGCCGACCACGGCGACACGCGCTTCGCCCGCGGCAAAGATGGCGAGATCGCGGACCTCAAGGAGCGTGCGCGCGCGGCGATTGAACGGACCGGCAGCAAGCCGCCCGGCGGCGGAACGCCATCGGTGCCGCCGCCGGCGCTCTCTGCGCTCACACTTGGCGACGTGAGCAAACTCTTCAGGGGAAAGGTCACGGAGTTCGACCAAAGGACTCTTCGCGCGCGAGTCGTCTGGTACTTCAGCAACCCGGCCGAGATCGAGGACTTCGACCGGCTCTTCCCCAGGAGCGTCCGCCCGAAGGATAAGAAGGTTCTTCTCACCTGCTCCTCGACCGAGACCGACCTCCTGCGCCTGCCGCAGTTCGCGTGCGCGGACGTACAGCTTCGCATCAACTACAAGCTGGTCCGGAAGCTGGACGAGCCGGAGCGCTACCTCGCCGTCTGGTTCGGCCCGCCCGGCGAGCGCGCGAAGGGCTCCTTCGCGTTCTTCATCGACAGCGAGGGCTACGCCCTCGCCGACCGCGGACGGACCGGCTATCGCAGGGAGTTCGCGCGCTCGGCCGGCACGCTGCCCGCGCAGGGCCTCCTCGTCGTCACCCTCCGTGACGGTAAGGTGAAGATCTCAACCGGCGGAGAAACCCGCCTCGAAGACACCTGCCCCGGCGGCGACCCGGGCGCGAGCCTCGCCATCGGCGGCGGGTTCGACCTGACCTACGAGATCGACAGCCTCTCGATCGTCGGGCGGCTCGACCGGGCGTGGCTCGCGAGGGCGCTCAAGAACACCTCCTCTTCCGGCTCCACCACGCCGGTCCCGACGCCGCCGGCCGCGGGCAGCGCGTACAGCGCGACCTGGAAGCGCGTCCTGCCCTCCGCGCGCACCGCCGCCGGCAGGTCGTGCGAGCCGCCGCGCAAGCGCCTGACACCGGCCGTCGCCTACGACTCGAAGCGCAGGCGCTGCATCCTGTACGGCGGCGGCTTCAACGGCCCGACCGGGAACGACCTGTGGGCCTACGACGCGGGCGCGAACGCGTGGACCCGCCTCCAGGCACACGACAAGGGCGCGGACGACGTTTCTCGGCCGGCGCCCACGGGATACTCCTTCGGCTCCCTGCCCTTCGCCTACGACGCGAAGCGCGACCGCTACTGGCTCCACCAGGGGTTCCAGGGCCCGAAGCGTTTCACCGATCTCTGGTCGTTCGATCCGTCCTCAGGCAGGTGGACCAAGCACTTCGTGACCGGCCAGCAGGTCGCCGCCCTGACCTGCACGTCGAAGAGCGGCCTCCTCGTCGGCTGGACCCGCGGCCCGCGTCCCTGGATCCTCGACCCGGACGGGAAGACCGCGACCATGAAGGCGAAGAGCCCGATGCCCTCCCGCGCGGGCTACACCACGCTCTGGGGGTCCGGCGGAGGGAGCGCCATCAACCCGTTCGGCCGGCTGCTCATCTACGGCGGCATCCGCTGGAGCCCCAGACCCATCACGATCCTCGGCGACACGTGGTTCTACATGCCGCGCCGCGACCAGTGGACCGAGGGCAAGCCGAAGGAGACGCCCGGGCCGCGCAGCACGCCGAACCTCGCTTGGCACGACGGCCTGCGCGCGTGGGTCCTCTTCGGCGGAAAGGCGCTCCCGCCCGGCAAGACCGACTGGACCCGGGACAAGGTCACCCTGACCGACACCTGGGTCTATAACCCCAAGCGGAAGAACTGGTTCCAGGCGGCGGACGCGCGCGGCGCGCCGCCGGGCGCCGGCGCCCTCTGGTACGACGCGGCGCGTGACCTGTGCGTCCTCTTCACCGAAGAGGGCGGGACCTGGACGCTGAAGGTCGAAAGAAAGTAGGAGGCCGACCGTGAGCATCCTCGACATCTTCCGCAGGGGCGCGCGCGCGCTCGGCCGCGTGGCCGTGGGCGAGGGGCTCGCGACCGAGCGGCAGGTCGCCGACGCGCTCGCCGAGCAGGCGCGCCGCCGCCGCCGGGGCGAGCCACACAAGCGGCTCGGCGAGATCCTCGTCGAGCGCGCGGTCCTCTCGCGCGAGGACGTGGAACGCCTGCTCGTGCGGCAGGGCACCGCGCTCGAGGTCCGCATCCGCGAGGCGGCCGGCGGCGTCTGCGTGCTGGACCTCGCCGGATACGTCGACGGCGAGACGCATGATGTCCTCGAGACGGCCTTCACGAGCCTCGCCGAGTCCGGGCGCACGCGCCTGGTCGTGGACTGCGCGAAGCTCACCTACATGAGCTCGAACGGCGTGGGCGCGCTCATCTCCTGCGCGCGCGGCATGCGCCAGGCCGGCGGGGACATCAAGTTCGTCCGCCTCCACGGCAAAGCCGAGGCCGTCTTCGAGGTCCTGGGCCTCACGCCCCTCTTCCAGTGCTTCGCGAGCGAGGCCGAGGCCCTGACCGCCTTCGAGCGGCCCATACCCGAGGAGCTCTACGTGGAGCCGGAGTATCCCTTCCTCGCCTCGAAGGGGAGCAAGTTCTTCCACGCGGCCGGCTGCGCGAAGGGCAAGGGCATCCGCCTCAAAAATCGCGTGGAATATCAATCGCGCGAGGAGGCCGAGGCCGCGGGCAAGAGGCCCTGCCCGGAGTGCTGCGCGGAGGGGTGAGACGGGAGACGCCATGCCAAGCCGGTCTTTCCTCCTGTTCTATCTTCTGCTGGCCTCGACCTGTGGAGGTGCCGCCGAACCCGAGCCGGTCAGGATGGGGGACTGGACCGTTCGCTACTCCTGGGTAGAGTTGCGCTCGGATGTCTTGCATAAAGGACCGGTGTGGCAGGCTACAGCCCAGCATGCGGACGGAACCTGGGTCGAGTTCTGGATCTTCAAGAACGCCTTTGCGGTGTCGGCGTCCCAGAACCCTGCGTCCATCAAAGCGGAAGGAGTCGGGGCACTCCAGCTCGTCGTCTGGGCGCACGTTCCAAGGAGAAGGCCGGGTGGGATACCGCTCAATGTGAAATGCCCGCTTGGCGTCACGGTCGTGTTCCATTTTGACCGCGAAGGGCAGCGCTTCTACCTGCGACGCCGGCTGCGCTGGCCGGAACTGTCGAAGCTGAACTGTCTTGCGCATCTCGCCGATCCGAAGAAGGCACGAGATGTTATCCAGGCACTCACGCCAGAGAGTGCCGGTCTTCTCCTCAAGAGAGTCCGTGAGGAGATCGTCGCTGACTGCGCGTCGGACCCCGCTCTCGATCTTCTGCGAACTCTGCTGAGCCGAGAGGCCGTTCTCGCGCGCCACACGCTTGCAGACGGCTATCCGGTTGTGGAGGCGGCCATCGAAGGTAAGCCGTTCGTCACACTGCAGCGGATTGCGGAATCCGAATCGGAGAAAACCGGGACATGGGAGTTGCCCGTGAGACGCGGACAGGACGTGACATTCCGTATCTACGTCCCGGTGCGGGCTTTCACCATTACCACGCGCGGCATGAAAGAGGATCCGGTGCGCGGGACACTGCGGAGGAATAATCTCGCGCTTGAGGACCAGGGATGCGCAATCAACCAGGACGGGTTTGCGACCATACCGTACGGCAAGCTAACAGGCCCGGGACCGCTTCGCTTCTCTTACTGGCACTGGCGGCACAAGGATTTCAAGTTTAACGGTTCAATTGTGCTGCCAACGAACCGCATCCCAGTTTGGCTTTTCGGATGCGCGTTTGCCGGAATCACGTTGCTCGTGATCGCACGTCGCCTGCGTGCACGAAAGAAAGGTACGCAGGACCCGCGCGGCGATGAACCGTCCGGTTAATTTTATTCCCCTAGCGCTTCACCTCGAGGATCTCGAACTTGAGCGCGCCGACGATCGGCGCCATCTTCATCATGGACGCCGCCTCGGAGAAGCCGCCCTCGGCGAACTTGATGTGCATCGCGTCGGCGTTCGATTGCCCGAAGGCAGGGTCGAGCGCGACCCATCGCCCGGTTACATAGACCTCGACCCAGGCGTGCCCGCCGAAGCCCTTGCCCGGCGGCCAGTAGGCGAGCCCGGCCACCTCGCGCGCGGGAAGGCCGCGGGCGCGGCAGAGCGCGACCGCGAGCGCCGCGTGCTCGCCGCAATCGCCGCGCCGCGTGCGCAGCGTGTCGAGCGCGTTCGATGCCGCCGGCGTGAAGACCTTCGCGATGTTCGCGTAGACCCAGTCGTTGATCGCGACCGCAGCGCGGTAGGGGTCGGGCTCCTCCCCGGCGATCTTCTTCGCCAGGGCCTGGATCTCCTCGGCGTCGGACTGGATATACGGCGTCGGCTTCACGAACTTCCGCAGACCCTCGGGCAGCTCCTCCAGCCACGTC
>Ga0272441_10012542_pt1 | contig 12354 bp, 7 predicted proteins | sample SSMProp6N_FD_193582 | JGI IMG/M metagenome (GOLD analysis project Ga0272441, IMG submission 193582) | Marine sediment archaeal communities from Little Sippewissett salt marsh, Falmouth, MA, United States - SSM-Prop-6N | ecosystem: Environmental > Aquatic > Marine > Wetlands > Sediment ...
CTCAGCCCGGCCTCGACCGCGGTGGTGCCGCTGTCATAGAGCTGCATGCCGGTCAGGTCCCACGGCTGGATCTCGGCGAGCTTCTCGAGCAGCTCGACCTTCACGGGGGTGTTGAAGTCATGGCAGTTCATGAGCGTGTGCGCGGCGCGCGCCACCGCCTCGCTGACCTTCGGGTGGCAGTGCCCGAGGGTGGTCACGTAGATGCCGCTGGAGAAGTCGATGTAGGTGTTGCCGTCCACGTCGGTGAGTGTCATGCCGTGGCCCCTCTCGAAGGCCACGGGGAAGAGCCTCACCTGGCTGGAGTAGCCGATCATGTGCGCCATGCCGCGGCGGTTCAGCTCCTCGGACTTCGGCCCGGGGATGGTATTGCTGACCAGGTCGGGCACACTCGCCGCATCGACGTGCGCCCAGTGATCCTCCGGCAGTGCCATCTCTCGCCCACGCTCCTTGCGCGCTTCGTCACCGGCACGACCACGGAGTCGGGCTGGAAGCCCGACCTACGCGGTGATGCGTGCAGTGCGCCGTTGCCGTTGTTGTCTGCCGTTCCCCCCTCTCCCGCTTGCGGTCCCGCCGTCAGGCGGGAGCGCCAGGGAGAGGGGGGTGGCCCGACGCAGTCGAGCCGGGGGGTGAGGAGGCCTTTGCCTTCTCCCCCGCCCTTGCGGTATTCTCTCCCGTACTACCCACTGCCTTCCGAGGTGCGCGCCATGGGCAAGTACGACGACGTCGAACTGGCCGGTCCCGAGCGCGACCGTGCGCTCTCCGAGGTCCGCGATCAGATCGCTGCGTGGGGCCTGACCATGCCCGACGTGGTGCCCCTCCCGCTCGACTTCGGTCTGGGACGCTTCCGCGAGATCGGCGAGACCGAGTTCTGGGTCGCCAACGAGACGGAGCACGGCTACTGCGGCAAGTTCCTCTTCGTCCTCGACGGCCAGACCTGCCCGCACCATCGCCACGAGATGAAGCACGAGACCTTCTTCGTGCTCAAGGGCTCGATCCGCATGGTCGCCGGCGAGGAGGAGCGCGTCATGCGCCAGGGCGACACGCTGGTGATGCCGCCGGGCGTGGCGCACTCGTTCATCGGCATGGGCCCGGCGCTGATCCTCGAGGTCTCGATGCCGTCGGTGCGCCAGGATAACTTCTTCGACGACCGCGCCATCGGCGACGACGGCGTGATCTGAGCGCTATCGGCGGCGCAGCACGAACACCCGCCCGGCCTCGATCTCGTCGAGGTGCAGGCGCACGTTGCCGCCGTCGATCCCACACTCCATCGGCGTGACGCCCTCCGGCGTCGCCTCCACCGCGGTTACCTCGCGCAGATACTCCGGCAGCGCCACGGTCACCGTCACGTCGCGCGCGGGCTCGATGACCGGCGGCTCGGGCTTGCTGGCCGGGATGTGGTTGGCCACCGCCATCACGATCGTGTCCGGCCCGCACAGCAGCGCGCCCGCCCAGACGCGCTCCTTGGGCCAGCGCTCGTCGCCCACCACGCCCGTGTCCACCAGCCCCGCATCGGTGGTCGCCCAGTCCACCGGGCAGCCCAGCAGCAAATCGTCCTCGATGCCGGCGATCAGCGCGTTCATGCGCGCGATCTCCGCGCGTGCCGGCTCGTCGCCCTGCCAGCCACCCGCCCCCAGCGAGTACACCCAGCTCGTCAGGCCCTTCATGCCCGCGCCGATGGCCTGCACCACGTTCTGCCGGTACTCCTGGGGCATGGGCCCGCGCCGGCTGGCGGGCACGCCCTGCCCGGCACGCCAGCCGAAGGTCTCGAGGCAGGCGTACATGCGCCGCGGCGCCCCGCACCGGCGCGCGTAGGCGAGGCTCTCGCGCACGTAGGCGTGGTCGGCGCCGTAGAAGTTGATCGGGTAGGGGTCGAAGCACGCGATGTCGGCGAGCTGGCCGTAGACGCACCAGTTGAGCGGGCGCGTAGTCCCGTTCATGATCAGCCAGGTGGCGACGCCCGGCGCCTGCGTGTCCACCAGCGTGGTCCAGCCCGAGTCCATCAGCCGCCGCGCGTGGTAGCCCAGCCCGGCGGCGTAGCCCGCCCCGCGGCTGTCGTGCGCGTCCGGCTCGTCGGGCCCCATGATGTAGCGGACGCGCTCGTGGGCGCTGAACATCCGGTCGGTGTTGCTCACCGTGTCGATGTCGAACTCCTCGCACTCGGCCAGCGACCGCAGGTGCCACATGCCCAGGTTCATGTTCATCTCCGCGCACATCGCCGAGGGCACATGGATCGAGCTGCGCGGGAAGAACCAGGGCAGCACCCGGAACTGCGCGGCGGCGACCTGGCCCGTCGAGGTCTCCGCGCTCACCACGTGCCGGGACATCTCCGCCGGCGAGTCACGCAGCTCCGCCACCGCCAGCGCGACCCCGCCGGCCGCGTCGGCTCCGTACCAGGTGATCTCCCGCAGCGGTCGGCCGTCCAGCGCCAGGCCGACCATCTCCCCCGCCTCGCCCGCGGCCGTCGGGCGCACGTAGACGTAGAGCCGGCCGCCCGTCTCATCGGTGGTGACGTAGTCGATGAGCGCAGCGGGCGTTTCGTACGCAATCCGCGCGCTCACCGTCGGCGCGTTCTCGCAGGGAACGCGCAGTTCGGCCAGCCCGCCCTCCGGCCGCCGCCGCAAGCGCACGTACACCTCCGCGCACTCGCCCGGCTGCACCAGCCGCGGGCGGCAGCGGTACCAGACCACGCCACGCGCATCCCACTCGCTGGCCTCGAAGTCCACGTAGCTCTCCTCGATCGGCCGATCGTTCAGCTCGATCGGGCCGGCGATCCGCACGGGAGTGGCGCCGCCGTTGCGCAGGATCACGCGCAGCGCCCCGAACTCCTCGTGCTCCTCGTAGAGACGCTGCAGCCCCGCGAAGATCAGCCCGGCCTCCTGCTGCGCGTGGCGGCCCTCGACCGCCTGCGAGTCCGCCGGCGGCGCCGGGTCGGGCAGGTACTGAACACTCAGGACCGCCAGTGCGTCCGCCGCGGGCAGCTCCGGCTTCGGCGCCCACGCGACCGCCGCCCGCGACGCGAGCGCGATCTCGCGCACGACCACCGCGCCTGAGTCGGCCGCCGTCACGCGCAGCTCATGCACGCCCGCCCGCCGCCGCGGCAGCTCCGCGAACACCGTGCGTTCCTCGTCGAACCAGCTCGCGACATCGGCGGTGGCGACCTGCTCGCCGTCCCACAGCACCCGCATCTCCCGCGAGCCATCGCGCACCGCCCGCACGGTCAGCCGGGCCATCAGCGGCGCGCGCTCGTCGGTGGTCTGCACGAAGGCCACCAGCGCCAGCGGCGAGCGGTCGTAGGAGCGGCAGACGCGCTGCACGCGGAAGGCATCCGCCTCGGCGGTGTCCAGCATCGGCTCCCCGCCGGGCGCCACCAGCCAGCCATCGGCGTCCTCGTAGGAATGCGGCGCGCGCTGCCCCGCTGGATCGGCGGCATCGAGCGAGATCGCCCGCCAGCCCTCACGCGCGCGCAGCCGGCCCCACTGTGCACGCAACTGCGCCTGCGGATCGCCCGCCGGCCCGGGCACGTCGCCGAGGGTCATCTCGACGCGCAACTCATCGACCGTGCTGGCGACCGCGGTCTCGAGGCCCGAGAAGTTGTCGATGTCCAGTTGCAGCCACACCTCGGTTCCGCCGAGGAACTGCGCGGCCATCTCGGCGGGCAGCGTCAGCGGCTCGGTCTGCCAGCCGTTGGCGTCGCCCTCCTGGTCGCTGCTGCGCGCGATGTCCACCCAGTCGAGCCCGTTGGTGGACATGCGCAGCGTGGTGCGCCCGCCCCAGTTCCGGGCGTTGGCGCGTTGGGCGATGCTCACGCTCAGCTCCTCGATGGCGCGCTCACCGTGAAGGCGCCAGGTCACGACGCGGTGGCGGGTCGGGCCCTTGATCCACAGCGAGCCCTCCTGCCATACCTCGGGCCCGGTGCTGGTCAGGAAGGCATCGAGCAGAACCTGCGGCGTCGAGAAGTCATCGAGATAGACGAAGCGCCCGTCGTCGTCGGGGACGATGGGCACTCCGGTGCCCGCCGCGCATGCGGTCGCCGCCAGGACTCCGAGCATGAGCGCCATCGCGATCCAGCGCATCCGCATCGCCTCCGGTGTGCCGTCGTCGTTCCCCCCTCGTCCCGCCTGCACCGGCGAAGCCGGGGCCAGGGAGAGGGGGGGGCCGGCGCAGTCGGGCCGGGGGGCGAGGCCCGCCTGCGCGCCCCTACCGCACCCGCTTCCACTCCTCCACCATCACGTCCACGCGCCGCAGCGCGTCATCGCTCTCGTCGCGGATGTTGTCCACCGGCGACAGGATCGTGCCCACCGGCCCGAGCGCCGCCAGCGCCGCGCGCACCGCCTCCAGGATCTCATCGTCCGAGCCCATCTCGACCGTCACGAAGCCGTTGACCCCGCCCCACAGCGCCATGCGGTCGCCGGCCTGCGCGCGCATCGCCGCCATGTCGGTGCCGACGCCCTCGACCGGATCGACGCCGATGATCACGTCCACGCCCGCGTCGAGCAGCATGTCGAGGATGCCCATGGTGCCGCTGGTCGAGATGTACCCGAACTTCGCGCCCGCCGCGTGGGCAATCTCGGCCTCGCGCCGCAGGCAGGGCGGGAGGAAGCGGCGGTACATGGCCGGCGACCAGAAGTCCGTGCCTTCGTACCACCCGCGGCGCATGAACAGATCCACGCCCACCTCGAGCACCGCCCGCATGCGCTGCGCGTTCCACTCGTGGATGATCACCGCCAGCTCCTCGACCAACGTCGGCTGGTCGTAGGCGAGGAAGACCAGCTCCTTCTGCCCGCACAGCCATGCCCCGGCCTCGAGCCCCACGCCCATGCCCCCGGTGACGAGCAGACCCAGCTCCTCCGCGAGCGCCTTGGCGGCGCGGGCGTGCTCGTGGAAGCGCGCAACGTCTTCGGGGTCGGGAGCGACCAGCAGATGCCGCAGCGCCGCCAGGTCCGCGCGCGTCTGCACGGGGAACCTGCGCGCGCGCGGGATCAGGTAGTCGTCCATGAGCGGCACGTGACCGGGATAGGGCCAGTCGTCGGTCTCGAGCACCTCGGTCGTGAGCGTGCCGTCGGGGGTCACGTACTCCTTGTGCAGGACATCCGGCCCGCCCGCCACCTCTTCGCGCCACTGCCGCACCTCGACCTCGGGCGCGTAGCGGATGTCGATGCCGGGCAGGTCGCGATGCTCGGGGTTGCGCGCCGACGCCCACGACGCGGTCGCGACCGCCGGGTCGAGGCCCATCTCGACCTGCCGGCGGACGAACTCCTCGTCGCTGTCACACCGCCCGCGCAGCGCCGCGAAGATCATGAAGCTGCACGGGACGTAGTCCACCGCGCGGCACTCCAGCGCCGCCAGCATCCGTTCGCGGCTGGTCATGGTCCGCGCCTCCGCGCACTGCGTCGCCGTCTGCCGTTCGTGGCACGGGCGGTCCCGCCCGTGCGCCGTTCGCCGTTGCCGTGGAGGGGCCGCACGAGGGGCGATCCCGCCCAGAGGCGGGATCGCGACGAGGCCGGCCTACACACGGCCGTCGCCACGCGCCCCGCCATCCTGCCCGGCTTTCCTGGCAAGGCCGGCGAACGACAACAGCACCCCCAACGGCATTGACAGGCAGGAATGCCTGTCCCACGGTGACGGCGCACGGGGGCGCCATCCGGCGCCGTCGCTTGCAGCTTGTCGCTTGCGGCTTGCGGCTACCACGCCCTGGTATCCTCCACCGCCACCCACGCCCCGCCCTCGGCGATCGACTGCTGGCTCGCCAGCCCCGGCAGCGTCATGTCCATCGCCTCGTGGATGCCGATGGGCGGCGCGGCGCCGCTCGCGATCGCGTCCACGAAGTCGTTGATCTCCCAGTAGTCCCCGCCGCCATGGCCGGCCGCCAGCGCCTCCTCGGGCGGGTTCAGCCACTCCTCGCTCAGGAACTCCTCGGCCAGGTCCTCCAGCGGCTCCCAGACGATCTCCTCCGGCGAGCGCGCGCGCAGCCAGATCTTGGGCTGGTCGCTGAGCCCGCGCGCGGACTCATAGCAGCCGTCGGTGCCCTGCAGGGCGTACCAGGTCATGTTGTGCGGGCGGTCGGAGAGCATGTCGAGGCGCAGCGTGATCAGGCCACCGCCGGAGGTGCGGCACAGCGTCATGATGCTGTCCTCCTGCTCGTAGCGGTCGCCGCGCGGGTCGAGGTAGTGGTGCCCGCTGCCCGCGCACGCAACCGCGGTCACGCGCTCGCCCAGCCACTGCAGGCACGGGCCCAGCGAGTGCGTCGGATAGGTGTTGCCGTTGATCCCGGTCTGCCAGCGCCGCCGCCAGGTGGTGATCTCGTTGAGGCCCTTCAGCTCGTGGATGTAGCCGCCCTCGGCGAAGTACATCTCGCCGAACAGCCCGCGCCGCGCGATCTCCTTCACGATGACGTTCGGCCGCATGTAAGTGTAGTTCTCGGCCATCATGTAGGTCGCGCGGCTGCGGTTGGCGGCCCGAACCAGCTCGCGGCACTGCTGGTAGGAGACGGCCGCGGGCACCTCGCTGAGCACGTGGAGGTCGCGTTCGAGCGCCATGACCGCCTGGGGCACGTGCAGGGGCATGGGCGTGGCGACGATGACCGCCTCGACCTCGCCCGAGTCGATCATGGCCTCATCGCGCGTGAAGGTCAGCGCCAGTTCCAGCTCCGCCGCGGCTTCGGCGAGCTTCTCCTCCTGGATATCGCACAGCGCGACCAGCGCCGCCCGTGGGTGCGCCTGGAGCGCCCGCACGAAGCTCGACCCACGCTTGACCGCGCCGATGATCCCGAAGCGTATCCTCTCGTCGCCCATGTCGCCATCTCCTGTCTGCGCTGCATGTTGCCACCAACGGCGTCGGGCTGGGAGCCCGACCTACGCGCGCAGGCGTCGCCTGCCGTCGCCGCCGCAAACCTGTTGCGGTCCCGGCCTTCGCGTGCGACGGGCGTCCTCGCCCGTCGGCCGTTGCCGTCACCGTCCGTCACGTGGCCGACTGCCCGCACGACGCACGGGCGAGGACGCCCGTGCCACGGACAGGTCGCCTCGTTCGCGGGGCGTACCATGCCGACCGCCGTCGCCGTTCCCCGGTTGCCGGTTGCCGGTTCCCGGTTCCCGCCCTTCACCCCTCACACCACCGCGAACCCGATCCCCAGCATCTGCGCCAGGCGGGCGGCAAGTGCCACCTCATCGCCCATGCACAGCGCCAGGTGGTGGGTGCCGCCCAGCTCCGAGTAGCGCTGCAGAAAGCCGCGCAGGTCGCGGTCCACCGGTCGCAGCCAGAAGTGCGGCACGTCCGGGAAGCCCGGCACCGGCCCGCGGTCGAGCACCTCGACGCGCGCGGCGATCAGGTCGAAGCTGTCATGCGGCGCGGGGGCCAGGTTCACCAGCGTCGCCGTGCCGGGCTCCAGCTTCGGGATCGCGACCGCCGGGTTGCCGACCGTGCTGAACGCGTACTGTTTCTCGACCAGCTTCGTGTCGCCGCAGGCGATGGCCAGGTTGCACTCGCCCATGTGGCTCATGAACACCGTGCCCTCGGTCCAGTCGGGGCAGAACATCTCGGTGAAGGTCACGCGGCAGCCCGCGCGGCCCAGCGCGCCCACCAGCCCCGCGGTGAGCGCGTCGGCCTCGCCGCCGTAGCCGATCCCGCGCGCCATGGCCTTCGAGGCCTCGAGGAAGGGGACGGTGCCCACGCCGCTCTCGCCGGTGAAGGAGGCGAAGTTGAGCGAGAACGCGCCCGCCTTCGCCTCGTCGATCATACGCCGCACACCCAGCCCCACGCGGTTGGTGCGCGCCAGCACCTCGTCCGAGACGTGGCTCAGATCGAAGCGCTCGGCATCGGCCGCGCCCTCGGCCGCGACCTCCTCCTCGGGGACCTGCGCCGCCGCCTGCGCCAGCGCATCGATGGTCGCCCAGTGGCTCTCGATCCCCAAGCGCGCGCGCATCACGTCCTCAGTCACGGTGAAGTCGCCCATGCCGGGGAACGGGTCGCCCAGCACCAGCACGCGCATGGTGCGCAGGGCCCGCGTGGCCTGCGCGGCGCGCGCGGCGCTCACCACGTCGGCGAGGAAGGCCGGGTCATCAACATGGCCGACCGCCAGCAGGTAGGGCCGCTCGTGGCGGCGCAGCATGCACGCGAGGTCCTGGACGCCGTGGATGCCGTGGTTGCGGAACATGTCGGCGGCGGTGGCGTCCGCGCCGAAGCGCTCGGAGGGCGTGGTGTCGAGCAGCAGCAGCGGCACGTGCGCCTCGCAGAGCGCATCGATCGCCTCCATCGACGGCGAGTAGGCCAGGTGCAGCGTGGCCAGCAGCTCCACCTCGCGGCGCATCAGCTCACGGATCGCGGCCTCGACCTCGTGCCGGACGCAGGCGATGGGCGCGCGCTCGACGCGCAGCCCGGCGCCCTCGAGCGTGTCGGCGACGCGGTCGGCGAAGGCCTGCATCTCCGGCCGCGCCTCCGGCCGCACCTCATCGTAGAGCGCGATGTAGAGCGGCAGCACTCCCACGTGCGGGGCATCAGTCATGGCGCACCTCCGCATTAAGCTACGAGCCACGAGCCACGAGCTACGAGCCACGAGCCACGAGCCACGAGCCACGAGCCACAGGCCACGAGCCACGAGCCGTTCCGTGGCACGGGCGCCTCGCCCGTGCGTCGTACCGCACACGCGCTAGGCGCCCGAACGGCCCACGCGCGAGGCGCGCGTGGCACGGAACGACAACGACGACGGCAACGGCAGACAGACGTTCGCTTCGTTGCCCCCTACCCGAGGGCCCCGGGGTACATGCGCTCCATCGCGTCGCGGTAGGCCGCGTACGCTGCGTCGTACGCGTCGGCCATCTCGTCGCGCGGTTCGAGGCGCTTCGCCGTGCGGGAGAAGCGGCGCGCGCCGGACTCGATCGACTCGAGGCGCCCCGCTGCCACTCCGCCGAAGATCGCCGCGCCCAACACCGCCGCCTCCGAGCACGCCGGGATCGCGATCGGCAAGCCCACCGTGTCCGCCATTGCCTGCATCCACCAGCCCGACTGCGCGGCGCCGCCGAGCATGCGCAGCTCCGTGGCCTCCTGCGCCACCGATGCGGTCAGCGCCAGCGCGTCGCGCGCGCAGAAGCACACCGCCTCGACCGCCGCGCGCACCAAGTGCCCGCGCCCATGCCCGAGCGTCAGCCCCACGAAGCCGCCGCGCACGTCGCTGCGGAAGGTCGGCGTCGCGGTGCCCGAGAAGTGCGGCAGGCACGCCAGCCCGTCGCAGCCCACGGGCGCCTGCTCCGCTTCGGCCAGCAGCGCCGCGTAGTCGCCCGCGCCCAGCAGGTCGCGCAGCCACGTGAGCACCACGCCCGAGGTCTTCGCGTAGTTGAGCAGGTACCACAGCCCCGGCACCGGATGCTTGCCCCAGTTCATCCCGTCGGGCATGGGGTCGGGCATCTCCGCCAGCGTCGCGATGATCGCCATCGCCGTCCCGGCGGTCCCAGAGGCGAGGCCCGGCTCGACGTTGCCCGCGCCCACCGCGCCGTTGAGCTGGTCGTTCGAGCCCAGCGCGACCGGCGCGCCCGCCTCGAGGCCCAGCTCCTCCGCCGCGCCGGCCGTCAGCTCCTTGATCGGCTCTCCCGGCCGGCCGAGCGGGCTCAGCCACTCGCGCGGCACGCCGACCGCGTCCAGCCCCGCCTGCCACCAGTCATCGACGGTGCGGTCCACCAGCCCGGTGCTGCCAGCGTTGCACAGGTCCAGGCGCAGCTCCCCGGTCATCAGCAGCCCGAGGTAATCGGGCAGCATGACCAGGTGGCGCGTGGTCACCCACACCTCGGGCTCGTGCTCGCGCAGCCACAGTATCTTCGGCGCCGAGTCGATCGCGTTGAACGCGGGCGCGCCCCGCCGCCGGCGCAGCTCCTCCGCATCGAACATCGCGCTCAGCCGCCGCGCCTGCTCCTCCGCGCGCGTGTCCAGCCACACGATCGCCGGCCGCAGCGGCCGGTGCGCCCCGTCCAGCGGCACGAAGGTCTGGCCCTGACTCGACAGGCCGATGCCCACCACGCGCGCCCCACCCGCCTGCGCATGTGCCGCGCGCGTCGCCTCGACCGCCGCGCGCCAGTACTCGCGGGCGTCCAACTCGACCCAGTCGGGATGCGGTCCGACCGGCGTGTATTCCGCCCGCGCCACGCCCAGCGTCTCGCCGCTGTCGGCGTCGAACAGCCCCACCTTGACCGCGGTGGTGCCCAGGTCCAGGCCCATGAGCGCCGCGCGCGCCATCACCAGCGCTCCTTGCGCGCGAGCGCCTCATCGACGCGCCGCCGCGCGTTGCCGTGGAAGATCGCCTCGACCTCGGCGTCGCCGAAGCCCAGCGCGAGGATCGTGTCCAGGCAGGCGGCCATCGCCTCGTAGAGCGAGAGCGTGTAGGTGGCCTCGACCTCGGGCGGCTCGCGGTCGGTGTTCCACGAGTAATCGCCGCTCGTCAGGTTGATGTAGCGGTCGCCCTCCCAGCGGCGACGCCCGCGCATGTAGAAGACCGGCTGGTCGGAGGCCCACATGATGCGCTCGGGGCCGAAGCGGTCCAGCGCCAGCGCGTGCACCGCCGGGTTGAGCACCGCCGAGTTGTCGAAGAGGATGCCGGGGTCATCGGCCAGCGGCGGGAAGCCCTCGCGCGCGTAGCGCCCGGCGTACGATCGTCCGAGGTGCGCAATGACCAGCACGATCCTCGGGTAGCGACGCCGGATCTCGAGGATCTCGTCGATGTTGGCGCGATCGGCCAGCCGCTGCTTGCGCGGCAGGTGCAGCGTCAGCCACGCGCCCAGCTCGTCGAGCAGCTCGAGGTGCTCGTGCGGGACGAACTCGAAGACGCTCAGGTCGCCGCCCTCGAAGCCGCGCAGCAGCCGCTCGTAGGGCTTGATGCCGATGATCGCCGGCCGCCGCAGCTCCTCGCGCAGCCGCTCGGTGCCCCACTGTGGCGGACTCAGCGCCAGTCCCGCGGAGCCGCTGCCCGCCAGCGCCTGCGACACATACGCATTGCTGGCCGCCCAGTCGCAGTTGGTCGCGGGCATGCCGAAGGCGAGCATCTCGACCCCGCGCCCGGGGAACATGATCTCGTAGCCCAGCCGCGCCTGCTCGACCGACTCGGGCCCGGCGATCTCCTCGGGGAAGGCGCCGCGCTTGAAGGGCTCGCGCGCCGGGTCGAGGTGCTCGGGAAGCTGCACATGCCGATGCGCGTCGAAGAGTCGGCGCGGGAGGCGCTCCAGCCGCTGCGCGAAGAAGCGGCGGTCCACGTCCGTGTACTCGAAGTAGGGGTGTTCCATCGTCGTCCTCCGCACGATCTGCGCGTTCCCGACAGGCCCGTGCGAGGGGCGTCCTCGCCCGTCGGCCGTTGCCGCCGTCGTGCCGCGCGCCAGCAAGTCGTGATCCGTCCCGTGGCACGGACGCCTCGCCCGTGCGTCGTGCCGCACATCCGCGACCCGCCCGAACGACCCACGCGCGAGGCGCGCGTGGCACGGAACGGCAACGGCTCAGCCTTCCGCCAACAGCGCCCGCAGCGCCCCCGCCGTCCACTCAACGACCTGCTCGTCGAGCGGCAGCGCGAACTTGGTCAGGATGGTGCTGTGCCCCTCGTGGTAGGCGTGCGCGCGCAGCCACAGCCCGCGCGCGACCGCCGCGCGATGGAAGCTCAGGCACGCCTCACGGTCGCGGAACTTGAGTCCGGACATGTGCCCGATGCCGCGCGCCTCGACCAGCGTTCGCGGGAACTCCGCCGCGATCGCCGCCAGCGCCGCGTGCCACGCCGCGCCCATGCGCTCGATGCGCTCGGCGTCGCGCTCGACCAGCGCGATGCAGCCCAGCGCGAGGTAGGCCGCCAGCGCCGCGTTGCCGTTGGTGCTGATCGCGTCGTACTGCTCCAGCACGTCGAGCCTGCCGCGGTAGACCAGCGCGGAGAGCGGGTGGAAGCCCGCGGTCATGCCCTTGCCCAGCACGATGAAGTCCGGCTGCAGGCCGATGCGCGCGCAGTAGATGACCTCCGGCAACCAGAAGCCGGTCTGGATCTCGTCGATGGCCATCAGCGCCCCGGTCTCGTCGCACAACTGCCGCGCGAGGTGCAGGTACTCCGGCTCGACGGGGATCGCCTCGCGGTTCATCATCACCGGCTCCGCCCAGAAGCCGGCGATGCGCTCACCGTGCTCGGCGAAGACCGCCGCCAACTCGTCGCCATCGTTGGGCTGCACCGCGACGACCTCGACGTTGCAGAAGTACTCCGGCCACATGCCGCGCAGGCGCTGGGCGAAGAGATCGGTGCCATGGTAGTTGCCGTCGAGCACCACGAACACCGGCGCGCCGGGCGCCTGGTGGTTGACCAGCATCGTCTTCAGCGCCGCCGCGCATGCCACCGTCCCCATCGCCACG
>Ga0272441_10012543_pt1 | contig 12353 bp, 12 predicted proteins | sample SSMProp6N_FD_193582 | JGI IMG/M metagenome (GOLD analysis project Ga0272441, IMG submission 193582) | Marine sediment archaeal communities from Little Sippewissett salt marsh, Falmouth, MA, United States - SSM-Prop-6N | ecosystem: Environmental > Aquatic > Marine > Wetlands > Sediment ...
TAACGAACCTTTTCCAATCGATGCTCAACACCTTTGAAATTCTGGCAAACAGCAACACAGAGGCCGGGATCGATCCCGATCACGCGGGCGGCCCGGTACGCGGCTTTAAAATTCGGATTGGCCCCTAACAACTCTTCGTCGGGATCCCCGCCGTTAAAATAGACAACCCGGGCGTTAAGCTCGCCGGCTAACATCCGCACCCTTTCATCAGCTGCGTTGAGCACCGCAAAATCGTTTTCATTCTGATTAAGAAACAAGCGCTTTTTGGCCTGAAAATACTCCTTAAGATCCTTATGCCGATCAAGATGATTCTGGCTGAAATTTAAAAACACCGCGACATGCGGTTTAAAACGATCAATCGTTTCCAGCTGAAAAGAACTCACTTCCAAGACCGCCCAGCTCTCGTCGCTTAATTCATGCACAAAATCCGATAACGGGGACCCGATATTCCCGGCCGTGATGGCACGCCGGCCGGCTTTGACCAGGATCTCCTTGATCAGGGTGGTTACCGTGGTCTTGCCATTGCTGCCTGTCACCGCGATGATGCGGGCCGGGCAAAAACGCGCGGCCAGTTCCAGTTCGGACCAAACCGGGATATTTTTCTCCCGGGCCCAACGGACCGGTTGCGCGTCTATCCGCACCCCCGGACTGATGATCAATAAATCGCTGTCTGTTACAAACTCCGCGGTATGCCCGTGTTCAATCGGTATCTGCCGCTCTCGGGCCCACTGGATAAAATCCTCGTTGATATCCGCCTGCGCCGATTGTTCGGACAGACGCACGACGGCATTCCGTCTAAACAATAAACGCGCCGCGGCCTGTCCGCTGCGTCCGAGTCCGATGACGGTTACTTTTTTTTGCGATAGATCCATTATCTGACCTTCAGGGTGATTAACGTCAATAAAGCCAGGATAATGCCGATAATCCAGAATCGAATAATGATCTTCGACTCATCCCAGCCGCATAACTGCAGATGATGGTGTAACGGAGACACCTTAAAAATCCTTTTGCGGCGAAGCTTATAGGAGCCAACCTGAAGAATGACCGAAAGAGCTTCAATCACAAAGATCCCGCCTAAAAGCACTAAAAGGAGTTCCTTCTTTATCAAGACAGCGATGACCGCCATGGTCCCGCCCAAGGACAGGGCTCCGGTATCGCCCATAAAAATCGTGGCCGGATGACAGTTAAACCATAAAAAGCCCAAGGCCGCACCGGCAATAGCCGCACAAAAAACCGTCAGCTCCCCGGCCCCTTTGATGTATGGGATAAAAAGATATTCGCTAAAAAGAATATGCCCCGTCAGATAACACAATACCCCTAGGGTCGAACTGACGATCAGGATGCACCCGATGGCCAGCCCGTCAAGTCCATCGGTCAGGTTAACAGCATTCGTTGTCCCGATGACAATCATGGCAACAAGGGGCAGGTACAGGATCCCCAACTGGAAGACGACATTTTTAAAAAAAGGTACGCGTAGCGTGGTGCTCGTTTCGGGATTGAAATACACGTAGGATCCAATAAAGAACGCCAACAGGACCTGCCATAATAATTTGGATCGGGCGGGCAAGCCCCGTCGGCGTCGATTGTGACAAGTCAGTTTGGTATAATCATCGACCATGCCCAAGACCGCCAAATAAAAGCACGTGCCCAATGTTAAAAGAACATATCGGTTGCCGAGATCCGCCCATAAAAGAACGGATATCAGAATACTTCCGATCACAAAAAGTCCGCCCATGGTGGGGATCCCCTGTTTCGAACTGGCAAAACGGTCCAAGTCCGGACAATCATCCCGTTTGGCATATTCGCGGATCTTCTTTTCTTTTAAAAATCGGGTAATCGGCGGTCCCAAGACAACACACCCCACAAACGTGGTCACCGCTGCCATGGCGGCCCGGAAAGTGATATATTTGAATACATTAAACCCGAAAAAGAAATCTTTTAACTGTGCTAAGAAATAAAACATATCATCTTCCTTTGTTGGAACGCAATTGATGGTGGAGCGTCGTCACGGTTTGATCCATAGCCATGGCACGGGAGCCTTTCACCAGGCATACGTCACCCCGTTGACAATAGTGAAAGAGATGCTCATTAAGATCGCGACGAAGCCGGAAATGGTGCGCGGTTATTTTCGGCCGGGCCTTCCGGACAGCCCGGATCAGATGCCATGCCTCGGGACCATAGCCGAACACCGCGTCCACGCCGGATTGTGCGGCTCTAAGACCGCACCGCGTATGCAAGGGGCGTGATTGGCGACCTAATTCCAGCATATCGGCACAAACAAGAATACGCCGACCGGAACATGAAAAATCCCGCAGGGTGAGCAATGCGCTTTCAAAAGAAACCGGATTGGCATTATAACTGTCATCAATAATAAATACACCGCCCGCTTTCCAAACGGTTTGGCGCCCATGCATATAGGAACAGCGCGCCAGCCGATCGCTAATTTTTTTATAATCAACCTTGAACAAACGGGCGCACGCTACAGCTGCCAGGGCATTGTAAATATTATGATAGGCATTTGACCTGATCAGCATGGGATAGCGGTTGTTGACACAAAAGGCCCAGCCATCCCGTGCCCGGGATCGGATACCGCCGGCTTGAAAATCCGCCGTCCCTTGAATCCCGTAGGTTAAGACACGTTGACTTATTTTTGCTCGAAGAAGGGTTTTTAAAAACCGGTCATCTTTATTGATGATGACCGTCCCGTCCGCCCGGGTTGCCGGAATCAAGGTCTTTTTTTCCTGAAAAACCTGCCCCGGACTCTTGAGGCGTTCTAGATGAGACTCACCGACATTGGTAAAAACCGCCACATCCGGCTCACAGATCGACGCCAACCAGGCAATGTCGCCTGGGCGATTGGTCCCTAGTTCCAGGACAAGCATTTGATGATGCGACCGGATTTTCATTAAGGTGAGAGGCACGCCGAACTGGTTATTTTCCGTTCCGGGATTGTTCAGAACACGGTAATCCCCTTTTAATAAATACGCGATCATTTCCTTGGTCGTTGATTTTCCGGTCGAACCGGTAATAGCCACAACCGGTAAATGAAATCGCCTTCGGTAAGCCCGGGCGATCCATCCCAGGGCACGGACCGTATCATCGACCATGATCAGACCGCGTTTTGAGGAGATCTGGCCCAGATTGGAACGGGAGACCACCGCAGCCACCGCACCCCGGCGAAATGCCTGGGCAACATAATCATGCCCGTCATGACGTCCCCCTTGAACAGCAACAAACAACTGACCGGCGCCGATCCGCCGCGAATCAATGGATACCTGCCTGATCTTGGACAGGCCATCACCCTGAGCCAGCCTTCCTTTGGTGATTCGGACAATCTCGTTTACAGTAAAAATCATTTTTTTAAAAGTTCCTCGATAACTTTCCGCTCGGAAAAAGGGATGACCCGGTTCTTAAAAATCTGATACTTCTCATGCCCCTTCCCAGCAATCAAAACAATGCTGCCAGGAGGTGCCATTGCCAATGCCCGGGCAATGGCTTCTTTGCGGTCCAGGATCACGGTCGGTTGTTGACGGCTAAAACCCGTGACAATCCCACGGGCAATATCCTCTGGCTCTTCCGTGCGGGGATTGTCATTCGTAATGATCGTATGATCCGCCAAGCGGTCGGCGATTTGCCCCATCAGAGGACGCTTGCCCTTATCGCGATCCCCTCCGCAACCGAATACCAAAACGAGCTTACCCGGATGAATTTCCTTGATACTATTCAACGTGTTTTCCAGGGCATCGGGTGTGTGGGCGTAATCAATAAAAACCTCAAAGTTCTGCCCCATAAAAACGGCCTCCATGCGCCCCGGGACAGACGAAAGAGCAGAAATCCCGGATTGGATATGTCCCGGAGATAATCCTTCCTGCAGCCCCAAGGCTGTAGCTGCAAGAATATTATATACATTATGCCGACCGAACAACGAGGTGACAATCGGGATACGATATCCCATCCCGGCAATCGTGAACTTCGTCTGCCTGAGCCCGATATGAATATCTTGGGCGACCATATCCGCTTTACCCGTGACCCCGTAGGAAACAACCCGGGCACCGGTCATCGAAGACAACTGACGCCCGTAAGGATCGTCCGCATTGATCACGGCCTGGGCATGTGACGACAAATTCTTGAAAAGAACGGCTTTGGCCTTAAAATACTCTTCTGTGTTCTTATGATAATCAAGATGATCCTGGGTCAGATTAGTAAATATGCCCGCGGCAAAATCGATCCCCTCCACCCGCTTCTGATCCAGGGCATGAGACGAAACTTCCATGAAGACATAATCCGCTCCTTGGGTGGTCATTTCAGCCAGGATACGATAATTATCCGCGATCCCGGGGGTCGTATTTCCCACCGGGAAAATGGTCTCAGCGAAGCGGTGATTAACCGTCCCCATCACGCCGCAGCGATGTTGAGCCCCCTGGAAAATGGATTCCAGCAGATAGGTAATGGTTGTCTTTCCATTGGTGCCTGTAACCCCGATGATCTTGGGCCGGCCAACCGGAAAACCGTAAAACCGTTGCAATATTTTGGTCAATTCAGCTCGCGCGTCTTTAACCGGAATAAGACAACATTGGGCGGTTGAGGCCGGAAGGCCGGATGCCGTTTCATTAACCAGAACGGCCCGGGCACCGCGCTCCATGGCATCCGAAATAAATTCATATCCCTGTCTCTGTGTGCCAGCTAAGGCCACGAAAAGATTCCCCGGTTCTAACCGTCGGGAATCCGTACAAATCCCGCTAATCCCAGACTCCAGCAGGGTTTCAGGGATCCCGGGGTGCTCGGCCGGGTCAATTAAGTCTTTTAATAATATCTTCGTGCTCATTGTTTTCATATTCCCAGGACTCCTGATATTTCAATACATCCTCGGCCACTTCTTTAAAAACCGGGGCTGCAATCGTCCCGCCGAAATGGTTCGGATGCGGCTCGTCGAAAACCACCACCATGGCGATCCGGGGATCATCGGTCGGGGCAAAGCCGATAAACGATGCATAAAATTTCGAATCCGAATACACTCCGTTAATGACTTTCTGGGCTGTCCCCGTCTTCCCGGCAATCCGCACACCTTTGATCTGTGCGCGTCGACCGGTTCCCCGATCCACCACCCCGGTCAGGATCTCCTTGATGCGCAAGGCCGTGTCGTGACTGATCACGCGTCCTAAGGCCTGCGGCTGCTGGACTTTAATAACCTCATTCTGCTCATCGGTGATATATTTTACCATATATGGTTTCATATAAATACCATCATTCGCAATCGAAGCAATAGCGCAAACCAGCTGTAACGGCGTTACCGTGACTTCATGGCCGATTGGCAGGGCGCCAATACTGGTTTTTGACCACTGCGACGGGGGTTTCAGAACACCGCTCACCTCTCCTGCCAAATCAATCCCTGTTTTCTTCCCGAAGCGAAATCGATCCGCGTATTTATAAAAGGTTTCCGCACCCATCTTTTGCGCTATCTTAGTGGTGCCGATATTGCTGGAATTTTCAATAACCTCCTGAAAGGTCAAAGTCCCGTAAGAATGATAATCGTGGAGAATATGATTGGCCACCCGGTAAGAGCCATTTTCACAGAAAATCTTGTCTTTTTCCGAAAAAATCTCCTCTTCCAACGCGGCGGAGGCAGCCACGATCTTAAAGACCGATCCGGGTTCATACATATAGGCAATCGCCCGGTTCGTCCGGTTTGCTACGGCGCTCTCGGAAAAATTATCCAGGCTGTAGGTCGGCCTGTTAGCCAAGGCCAGGACCTCCCCGGTCCGCGGATCAAGTACAATTACGCTGGCCGCCCGGGCATTGCTGTTTTCGAACATCCGGTCCAAGGCCTGCTCGGTAATATATTGGATGGTTTCGTCAATGGTTAAAACCAGATGAAACCCGTTGGTGGGGGGGATAAAATTTTTTTCGATCAATAATTCCCTTTGCCGGGCATCCCGGATGACCTGCGACCACCCTTCCCTCCCTTTCAAATACGGATCAAATTGTAATTCCAGGCCCTCCAAGCCCTGATTATCCGTCCCGGCAAAGCCGATCACATGCGAGGCCAAATGGTGGTTGGGATAATACCGTTTGCTTTCCTTTAGAAAACCCAGACCCGGAATATCCATGGCCTTGATGCGTTGCACATCGTCGTTATCGATTTTCCGTGCGAGCCAGACAAAAAATTTGCGACGGCTAAGGCGCTCCCGTAGGGTTTCCTTGCTGATCGAAAGGATCCCGGGCAGGGATTCCAGGGCCTGCGCCTTATCCGCCTGTGTCATCTGACGGGGATTCGCGTAGAGGGATTCCACCGGGATATTGACAGCCAGCGGACGCAGATGCCGGTCGAAGATCGTACCCCGCACCGGTTCCAGCTTAAAACCATAATGATGCTGTTTCTCAGCCAGGGCCATTAAATGGGCAGACCGGAAACATTGGATGCAGATCAACTTAACGGCAAAGAAAATAAGGCTGATGAGGAAAAAAAGGAAAACACCACTGAATCGCAGAGCGCATTTTCTGAAATGCACGGGATGGTCTCGTTTTTGTTTATAAGATTACTTGAACCTAGAGGGCGGCGGATTGGACTGCTGGCTTGAAGTCCTCAACTACCGGTCTTTTCCCAGGATCCTAAAGAGGTTACGTCCCTGTCCCGGATGATTCTGGGCCTCGGCCTTGGTCGTAAGGAAGCTGAGGAAAAAATTATCATTCTCAAACGTAGGCATGGCCATCGGTTCTTCACGGGTTGAATGGGCATCCGCGGTGACTAACTGAACAATGCTCTGATTATCTCGAAAGCGCAATTCCTGATCTTGGGCCAGCAAACGTCGCCCTAAATGATTGACCGACTTCAGTTCCAGAATTTGATACGCCGTTAAGGCATTGGATTCGGAAATCCTTTGAATCTGCTTTTTCTTTTCCTGCCCCTGATAAGCCAGATCATAAATCTGCATTTGCATATGGATATAAATTATTGCGATGAGAGTCATGAACGATACGCCCTTGACAAATTTTGAGAGTCGCATAAGACCTCGCTTTTTTCTCGGCCAATCCTCGGCCTGGTTTTGAGCAGAAATATTTATTATACCCCGGCCCTAACGGGCGAACGGCCGATGTCAGATCCGTTCGGCCACCCGTAAGCGGGCGCTGCGAGCCCGCGGATTTTGGGTGCATTCTTTCTCGGTCGGACGCAAGGGTTTTTTCACGACGAGATTCATCAACTGTTGCCCGGAAAAGGCACGCATCTTTTGCTTGACGATGCGGTCTTCCAGGGAATGAAAGGCAATCACGCATAAACGGGCCCCGGTATTTAATAGCTTCGGAATTTGGGACAAGGCCAGGTCAAGCGATTCCAACTCGCGGTTAACCGCAATTCGAAAGGCCTGAAAGGTCCGGGTGGCCGGATCGATCTTCTGCCTCTTCTGACTTCTCGGCATGGCACGCAACACGGCCTCACGTAATTCCCGGGTCGTCTGAATCGGGGATTTGGCCCGCTGTTCAACCAGAAAGCGCGCGATGCGATGATGCCACCGCTCCTCCCCGTAATTTTTTAAAATGATCGAGATCTCCCGTTCGGAAAGTGAATTGATCAGATCATAGGCCGAAACAAAGCTGTCCTGATTGATCCGCATATCCAGGGGCCCGTCGGCTTTAAAACTGAATCCACGCGACGAATCCTCTAACTGATAACTGGAAATACCGAGATCCATCAACACCCCGTCGACCTTGGTAATATTCAAGGATCTCAAAATCATATCGAGATGACGAAAATCGTCATGGACAAAGGTCTTTTGGCAGCTAAGGCGGCTGAGATTTTCTTCGGCAATGGCCAGCGACTCTTTGTCACGGTCTATCCCGACGAGACAGCCCTGAGGGCCCAATTGCCCGGCTATTAACCCGGCATGACCGCCCAGGCCCAGGGTGCAATCCACGAAGCAGGCCTGCGGCTTCAGATTGAGGAATGAAGCGACCTCCTGCGCCATCACCGGTTTATGCGCTTGTGTTGTCATGGCCGGCTCCTCAAGGTTTTCTATACTCAATCTCACCATAATATCCCTAAGTCTCAATCATGTTTTCGGCAATTTGCTCAAATGTCCCCGAAGAATCACAGTAAAAATCCTGCCAGGTTTTCACGTTCCATATCTCGATCCGGTTTGACACCCCTATGACGACCACTTCTTTGCCGAGCCCGGCATATTGTTTTAATGTAGTCGGCATGATGAAACGGCCCTGTTTATCAGGGAGAACCTCCAAGGCCCCGGAAAAAAATAAGCGGTTAAAGCGGCGTGATTCCTGTTTGGTGAAAGACAAAGACTTGAATTTTTTTTCCTGAATACGCCACTCTTCTTCGGTAAACATGAAGACGCATTTATCTAAACCACGGGTAATAAAGAACTTATCAATCCCATGCTCTTTGCAGACCTCGCGGAAACGGGCCGGGAGTATTAAGCGCCCTTTTCGGTCAATTCCGTGAATAAATTCGCCGTAAAACATTGTAATTAATTAAGAAACGAAAAAATTAGCAAAGCGGAACAATTTAATCATTGCTCCACTTTGCTCCACTTTAATCCATTACATGGAACAGTATAATTAAATAACGAATATGTGTCAATATATAAATCCACAGACTTTACTATTAAGATAAAATCAGAGAATTACAAAGGGGCCTGAAGGCAGGATCTTTTAAAGAAAAAAGCGGCTAATCGGAAACTACCGATGGAACCAACGGCGGGCCTGTTTTTCATCCAGGCGTATCTGACGAACCAATTCTGCTTGTGAACGGAATACCTTTTCATCCCTGATCTTGCGCAGGAATTGCACCAGGATCCGGCGGGCATACAAATTCTGACGCAGATTGAACAAGTGTACTTCCAAATTGACACGGGCAATCTTTTTAAATGACGGGCGGTGTCCCAGGTTGGCAATTCCCGGATAGGTCCGGGAACCCAATTTAACCTTAACGATGTAAACACCCGAAGGCGGCAACAATTGTTGGGTGAGATGAATATTCGCGGTCGGATACCCGAGTTTACGACCGCGGGAGTCCCCGTGAATAACCCTTCCCAAGACGGCAAAAGGACGTCCCAGCAATGATGCGGCATGTTTCAGATTTCCGGTAGCGATATCCCGTCTGATCCGGGAACTGCTAACGGATTTCGGACCTGAACCGACGGACAGGCACCGAACCGCAATCCCGTGCTTCGGTCCCAGGGCCTGTAAATCGGCCGCCGATGCCTGACGGCCACGTCCGAAATGAAAATCGTCACCCACGACAATCTCCGATGGGGATAACGGGTTAATCAAATAGCGATGAAAAAACTCGTCCGCATTCCCTCGGGCAAACCGCCGGGTAAAAGGAATAACCCAGCCCACCTTCACCCCCATCTCCTCGATCAATTTCAAACGATGCTCAACGGATATAATCAACGGACAAAAGACCTTAGGATTGAGAACATGCACCGGGTGGGGTGCGAAGGTGATCACCATCGGCGTGCCCCGGATCTGTGCGGCACGCCGTACGGTTTGCCGAATAATTTTTTGATGTCCGCGATGCAGACCATCAAAAACACCGATGGCCACAACCGGACGCGGATATTGTTTCTTAATCTGAGAACGGGCGGTGTGGATAATCATAGATTTCAGGACGAGGGGACACGCCAAGCACGGATATGTCGCTCCTGGATATCATTGAGGGCTACGGCATCTTCTATGCCGAAGGGCCCGACCTTGGTACGCTGGATTTCGGATATGCAGGCCAAACAACCCAATTGATCACCGATATCTTCGGCCAATTTACGCACATAGGTTCCTTTCGAACATTCAAGATAGACTTTAACCTGCGGCGGATTAAAATCCTTCATTTGAAGTGTATCGATCCGTATCTTACGTGCCGCCCGTTTCACATCCATTCCCTTGCGTGCCAGCTCGTACAGACGCCGGCCGTTCATCTTGACCGCAGAAACCATCGGGGGTGTCTGTTCGATCTCGCCCCGGAATCTTTTCAAGACCTCCTCGAAAACGGGCTGGGTTATATGAGAAAAATCCGCCTCGGCTATCGTCTTCCCTTCGATATCGGCACTGGTGGTTTTACGGCCCAACAGCAAAGTGGCATTATAAGCTTTATCGAAACTTTCGAACTCATGAAAAAGTTTCGTCGCCTTGCCGATCAAAATCACCAGCACTCCGGTAGCCAGCGGATCAAGCGTCCCGGCATGACCCACCCGGCGCATCCGAAATCGACGCCGAATAACCGCCACAACGTCATGCGAAGTCATCCCGCGGGGCTTATCGACGACCAGGATTCCTTCCAGTGATGTCCTCTGTTCTGAAGAAGAAAGCATGTCCCTTCCCTTTCCGTAAAATGCTTTAAAGTGCCTTTTTAATCTCCTTCAGGACCAGCCGGCGTGCCTCCGTCATTGACCGATCCACCAGACAACCGCTGGCGCGGCGATGGCCGCCGCCGTTGAAATGAAAAGCAATCGGGGCCACGTCGAAACTGCCCTGTGAACGGAGGTTGACGCGTGTGCGGCGGGCCCCCATCTCGGTAAAAATAACAATCACTTCAACACCTTTGATCGCGCGCAAATACCGAAAAAGCTTATCCCGCAGATCGAACTCTTTTGAAAATTCTTTGACGATCTTTTTATGCAACTCCAAACAGATCACCCGCCCGCGCTCCATCGGTTCGAAGGTATTCACGACCTTACTGAACATCTTTAGATCATGAAGCGGAATGCTTTCATAAAGCCGGCTGTACAGCTCGACCGTCGAAAACCCGTAGGGGATCAACCGGCTGACCACCCGGTGGGTATACGCCGTGGTATTCTCATACCGGAACGATCCGGTATCGGTTAAAATGCCTGTATAAAGCAGCAAAGCCACCTTGCGGTCAAACGCAAAACCGGACTTGCGTAAAATGCCGTAAACGATTTCAGCCGTCGAGGAAGCCGCCGTATTGATGTAATTGACATCGCCGAAAACATGATTGGTAATATGATGATCGATATTGATAACCGCATGATGATCCCCAATCATTCTCCGGACGGAACCGATCCGGTCCAGATCACCGCAATCGATAACCACGGCCGCATCAAAACGCGCCTTGGGCTTCTTGCGCAAGGAAGCAATATCCTGGGCCCCGGGCAGAAAATGAAACCGCTGCGGGACTTTCTTTTCGTTAATCAGGATAACCTGCTTGCCCTGCGACCGCAAAAAGAATGCCAGGGCCAATTGCGAACAAATAGCATCCGGGTCGGGATTCACATGGGTCGTAATCAAAAAACGCCGGTGGCGGCGCAAGGCCGCGATGAGTTGTTGTTGGGTATGTTTTTTCATGACGTTTCCTGACTTTGTGAATCCCCACCCCCGCCCTGATCCTGGCTCTGCTCATGAATCTCCCGGAAAGTTTCTTCGATCCGCGCACTGACTTCGACCGATTGATCGTATAGAAAACGGATCTGCGGCGTATACCGTAAGCGAATTCTTTGGCCGATCAATTTGCGGATATGCCCGGACAATTTATCTAGTGATTTGGCAATCCCTTCAATCTTTCCCGGATCGCCCAGGACGCTATAATAAATATCCGCATGTTGCAGGTCACGACTCACATCGACCCGCAGGACGGTCATCAACATCAATCGCGGATCCTGAAATTCCTGCTGGATGATCATACTGACTTCCCGTTTAATCAACTGGTTGATTTTATCGATTCGCTCCATCAGCGATACTCCTTTCACAGCCTGCGCCTCAAAGGACTCCACAACCGGTTGTCCCGCGAGCAAGGATTTCACGAACCGCAATCCATTCCTCACGTCGGTTGCATACCGTTCCGTTTATCTTGCGTTTGGTTAACTCCGAGAGCAGTTTCCCGATTGCCTTGCCAGAAACATGAGCCTTCTTTTTTAAATCTGATCCGTTTAGGTCCGGACGGATCTGCCGGTCACGATCAAAATAGCGATCGATTCGTTGAGCCAGCCGTTGCGAAGGATACCGCGCGCGCCAAAACGCGATGACCTCAAAAGGCAGTCCGCGCAGGGACTCCACTACTTCAGCCGGGGTTAATGCCCGCTTTGATAATCGATCCGCCGTCTCCTGTGACATGCGCGTCTGCCGCAGACATTGCAGCTGGTGACGCGTTAATGGAAAACTTTGCGCCAGACGGTTGATTTCCGTCATATTTTTTTGCTCGCAGAAAGCCAAAAAATAAACCCAAGCGAGATCCACATTCTGAAACAGCGATCGGTCACGCAAAGCGTTCACGCGGTTCTCGAACCGCTGCATATGCCGATAATCGACCCGCCGGTCTAACCCCCGAAGGGACAATAGGCCTAACCGCGACAGCCGACGCAGGGCCCGCACAGGATGGCGTTCATGCA
>Ga0272441_10012544_pt1 | contig 12353 bp, 12 predicted proteins | sample SSMProp6N_FD_193582 | JGI IMG/M metagenome (GOLD analysis project Ga0272441, IMG submission 193582) | Marine sediment archaeal communities from Little Sippewissett salt marsh, Falmouth, MA, United States - SSM-Prop-6N | ecosystem: Environmental > Aquatic > Marine > Wetlands > Sediment ...
CGTGTCTCATTCTGACTTATTGTGTCATATTATGTCGTTTATTTTTGCAACTGATTAAATATTAATTATATGTCGAATTTTATATGTCAAACTCTCGAATACTTACCGACTCATCAGTGCGAAGTTGATGTTGACGGTAATATTGTAGCTCAACCGGGCTATGAGTTCAAAGAACTTTTCTCGGGTGAAACAATGGAGTTTACAGAGTCCCAAAATGAAGAAAAAGGGAATATATTCTTCGAACAATCCGTAACTGTTTTGTATAAATATGATGATCCGGGCGAACTGATCGAGATAGGAGCTCCTCTTATTTTAAAATTAGGCAAACTTGATGACAGTTCCCGGACATGGGGATCTCTAAATCCGTTCAATCCTGTTCTGGCTTTCATCGATATAATTAATGGAATAGCAGAAATAAGGTTTTTTAGAAATTCCATTTATCCTGAATTCTGATTTTCTTATTCATTATTCATTAATCATCCTGCCTGCCTCTCTTGGGTTACTTTCCGTATAGTCCTTTTATCACACCTTTTATATATATACTATTGCTTCAAATTCGATTCCAGATGAAGTTTTCCTCTTTATTAGCCAATATAATCCGCTCTACATGGGCAATTGACATCAAAGAAGTCGAATCCTGGCTTCCCCAGGTTCATAACTGGATACAAGGCAGAACTTCCATTGATGAAAATTCGAACAAGCTGCCGAAATACTCTGCAGTCATATTCGATGAAACACAATTGATCCCCGAGAAAATAGATACTTTCGAAGAAGCACCGGAAGGATCCGTAGCTATTGTTAATATCGAAGGACCTATGATGCTCAAAGGCGACTGGTGCACTTATGGAACGGAAGAAATAGCCGATTTCATAGACCAGGCAACAAGATCATCAAATATCATAGGTACTGTTCTGAAAATAGATACAGGAGGAGGTACGACTGATTCTGTCGTTCCTTTGGTAGAAGCCATCCTGAAATCACAGGAAGCAGGCAAACCTGTTATTGCCCTAATTAATGCAGCATTAAGTGCCGGCTACTGGGTTGCATCTTATGCCGATAAGATAATCGCTTCACATGATATGGCGGAATTCGGATCGATAGGTGTTTTCGTCAAATTCCCCGACCTCGATAAATACTATAAAGAACAGCATGGTCTCGAATACATTGAGATATATGCTCCTGAATCTTCATGGAAAAACCTACCGTTCCGTGAAGCTCTCAAAGGTAAGTATGAACTTATGAAATCCGAGATATTATCTCCTTTTGCCAAAAAGTTCATAGAGACTGTCAGGGATAATCGCGGAAAGAAGCTGCAATCAAAGACTGAAGGCTTACTTGCAGGTCGTGTTTTCTTTGCGGACGATTCTATTAAAAATGGTCTTTCGGATTTGAAAGGAAATCTTCAATTTGCAGTCGAACAGGTTAAAAAACTTGCAAGTAAAAATCAGACATCAAATATTTCAAACTCTATAACAATGAAAAGAAATCAAATTCCTGCCCTTATGAATGTTTTGGGATATGAATCCCTTGAAGCAGTCGATGGTAAATATTCAATTTCAAAAACAGATATTGAAAAAATACAGAATTTTTCCATTGAGAAATTCGGTAAAGCCATAAATTTCTCGGGAGCAGTTTTTGAAGAAGACGGATCCATGACAATCTCACCGGAAGGTCTTTTTGCTATCAATGCTCATTTTGTGGACGGTTTTCTTGCCGTTAATGAAAAAGCACAGGAAAACAAAACATCAGAGATCGAGGCATTGAAAAAGAAACATGAGGAGGAAATGAATACGGTTAAGGATCAACTCAAAAAACTTGCTGATGATCCCGAGGGAATAAAGATACCTATTCCCGGTAGCGACACAAAAGACGGTAAGTTCACGGCACCCCAAAGCGGTCTTAATGTCGCCGATGATATCCATCCATGGAACAAGGCAGCTCTTGCCATTGCAAACGGTAAAAAGCAGGAAGCATTATTCATTGTCAATACAGGCATTACAAAAGCAGCACTCAAAATATTGCAGGACGAGCTCATCGTCCAGGGAGCATCCACAATAGATATATCCCAGATGAATACCATACTGGGTGATTACTTCCGAGAAGGTGGTGAAGATATCAAGGATATGATGATAGCATCAGAGGAGATATCATCATTATTCCCGTGGAGATCAACCGGAATTAAAGATGAGTTCATCGAGCTTTCGAATTATGTCGAGGAGTTCTTACAACCTCGTAATACATCCTGGGCGGAAAAAGGAGGATTCGAGTTCCAGGCTGCTATCCACAAGATAAAGAACTGGCAGGTATCTCATCGTTATACCGCAGCACAGATGTGGGGATTTATCGAGAGCTGGCTTGCAACCAAAACATCGGGAACGGATCCTTTCCAGCAATCACTTGTTCAGTGGCTCACAACCAAGATGATGTTCCATATGTGGATGGTCGAAAGACCGGTCAATGCAATTCGTGGTGTTTATCTTACACCTGCCGACGGCGTTGCAGGAGCATCGATCAATTCAATGGACGGTGTTCTTAAAAAAATACAGCATCTTATTGCTGATAACAGACTTCTTCCATTCAAAATTGGAGCTGGTACATATAATCATCTTGATGAGAACGGGAACATCAATCAAAACCACGTTTATTTCAAGGTGCATGATATGATCAAACGAATTCCTCAAAATCTTCGTGATGCATACAACTGGAATGTATATATCTCCAAGGAAGATGAAAGGGAGATAAAGAAGTTCGAAACCCAGATCATAGCTAATGATCCTAATTATCAAAAGCAGGAAGCTGCTTATAATTATGCAAATTTCACACGCAAGACTGTTCCTCACTGGCCGGATGGTCTTATAGTGATCACTCTCCCTGGAAATATACTTCAGGGTTATCGCGAGAAAGCTGATGATAACCGTATTTATTTTGACAAGGAAAAACGTGACACCATTGTTTTCATGGATGGAGGTTATGGAATTCTTGCAGGTATTTCAGGTAAGAAATACGATACTTACGAAGAACTGAAAGCTTCTCTCGGTATCAACCAGAGGATCTTTACAAACGGTGAATTCGGACCGTATACCGGTATACCTATGGCAGCAGACGAGACATCTCCATCTATATTAATTCACAATGTATTGAGAACCGTTGCAAATTCAGGAGCAACTGTTATCACTACTATTGATGATGCAAATGTGGGAGATATCGTTTATATAATCGGTGGATCGGATACTAATGCATCTGTTATTGAAGATGACAATGCAAATTTCATAGGGCTGGCTGCCGATATTACATTTACAGAGGGAGTAATGGCAAAATTCGAATGTACCGCAGCAGGTAAATTCACCCTTGTTGCACTTTACCAGCAGGATCAGATGGGAGCAATTCAGTTTGATGCCGACGATACCACTCCTGATGTATCCGAAGGATACCTGTTCATTACTTCACCTGAGAACACCGGAGCAACTGACATAACTGATTTTGACGGTGCAGTTGTAGGTAAACCGTTTAAAGTTCTTGGAGGTGGAGGAGCCAATGCATCCACAATAACAAAGGCGGATAAATTCGCGTATATTTCAGCTACCTGGACAGCAGACGAAGGAGAAGAGATCATACTTATGAAACGACCGGACGGATTGTTTGTGGAGGTGACAGAGTAATCGGTCATCCCGAACGCATAAGTTCTCTGAACGAATGTGATTCGGGATCTTGTTCAAAGTTTAAACAAATGAAAATAAATTTTAAATCTGTATAAAAATGCAACTAACAAAAAGAACCTCAATACTTGGATTTCTCTTTGCAACATTCTTCATATTCTTTGGAATAATGCAGGCAAATGTTGCAACTTATGTATGGGATCCGACATCAATATCAGCACAGACAGAATTATCAACTTCCGGAGGCGGATATTACCTGATAAGATTTGCACCCAAGGAATGGCTTGATCTTGTTCCACTCCCCGACGAAGACAATGGAGCAATAACATCAAATGATTTTGTGTTTAAACCCGGTTACGGTTGGATAGATATTTTTGTCGACCAGGATGAGATTGATATAAAGGAAGAGGCAAACAGTGACAATAAGTTCCAGAATACTTATACCGGTACGATAACATTTCCTGTTCCGGGTGATAATAATTATCTCCGCCAGGCAGTCAATGAAGATATATTTTCCAAAGAAGGTTATCTTCTTGTATCTCATTGTTTGGACGGTGAAACAATGTTATTCGGTAAAGGAAAATGCTGCGCCGGAATGCTTAAATTCAATTTTGCAGGTGGAAAGAAATCGGGAGATCCCAAACAGTTTACAGGAACATTCACTATTGTACAGGAAGGAATGAATACCAAGTACAAGGGAGTTGGATCGGAGATAAAAGAATACCAGGTTGCCGTGGATGATGAAACTCCTGATGTGAGCCCGGGAACCGGAACATATAAGCTTCCTGAAAATACCGGTGCAATAGAGATTACAGCTCTTGACAATGCAGTGCAGGGCAGCCTGATCAGGTTTGAATGGAACTCGACTACAAATCATTCGACTATTACAAATGGTGCTACTTTCCAGTTAGCCGGAGATTTTACACCTGCTAACGGGGCAATACTGGTATTACAGGCAACAACAACATCGACTTTTGCAGAAAGGTATCGTCATATACCTTCATAAGAATATAAACCTGAACAGAAAGCCCCGTTGAAGAGTTAGTTCTTATTAGCCGGGGCTAAATTAAAACAATGATAATGGATTATAAAAAAGCTCTTAAAGAAATATCATCCTGGGCAGGACTGGAAAAAGCCTACCATGAAGCCGTTGCTATACTTCAAAAGCATAACAGGATCAGTCCTATCGAGTTAAAAACCCTTAAACAAGGGCGAAATTGTTATAATGACGATCTTATAATCCAAAGAATGAAGGAACTCAGAACAGAACTTGAAGCTAAACTACCGAAAGAACCGGAAATAAAAGAGCCTAAGAAAATAATCCGAAAACTAAAAACTGAGAAGGAAGAATAATTCAACCGGAGCACTTATTTTATATTCCAAAAGCAAATCGAAAGGTTTGCTTTTTTTGTTTTTATCTGAACTTTGCATATCTTAGTAGTGCCAAACAAATAATTTGATCATTTCGTCTAGTTAAAACTTGATGAAAGTAAGTTTTATAATATTGCAGGGCGACCATGAATAATGTCAGTGAAAACTGAATAAATAGTGGTACTTACTTTCTTCGGAATGGTCTGTTTGTTTGGCGACAAGCCCTGCTTTTATTAATCATTAAATTAAAAGATATGCCAAACAAACAGCAAATCACTAAACTTCCTGCCCACATTCAGGAAATGTATAACGAAATTCAACAAATCATTTCAGAACAGGTAAGTAGGATTAATCCTAATGGTACACCCGATCTTCAACTAAAATTCCTGGAAATTGAAAAATTAAAGTTACAACTCATGGAAAGTATTTATAAATTCTTATATGATGTTCGGGTACAGGAATATTTTTAATTTGAAAAGCCCTCTTAATGAGGGATTTTTATTTAGAATTATTCTAAATTGATTTTAAGAGGGTAAAGATTTTTTATTTGAGAGAACTAAGTAATAAAAAGCAGTGATAAAATTTAACTTGAAATGGTTCTGAATTTATATATTGAAGATGAATTACAATATGATTGTATATTTTAACAAAAAAAATAATTACTTTTTTTCATATTAATGTTACAATAACTATTTTATTAACAATTTAATATATCTTAAAATGAAAAGTATTGTTATTTGTATAATTAGTATATTCTTATTTTCTGTATTTAGTTATTGTCAAGATAATGATTATCTTAACAGTTTAACTGGTAACCAAAAAACAAAATATCTCAAAAGAAAAAAGGAAGAGCAAGAGATTTTAACAAAGAATTGGCCTGAGAGTCATGATTATGACTCATTATCAATCGGTTATTTTCTAAATCCACATTTCAAAAATCATTGCAATACATGTGGTTTTCCAAAAAACATAAATTCAGAAGGAGATTATATCCCATCAGATTTTTTAGAAGATTTTGAAAAAGACGAAATTGGGTTACAAATAGCAGGAGGTGAGGGGATACTATTGTATTTATATACTGAAGATGAGAAAAATGACATTTCAAATTTACAAGAAATTAAAATTACTCGTACAATTAAAGGACTTCCAAAATTTGAATTTTCTGATTTGACCGATGATTATGCTAATATTGATTATATCTCCAAAACTTGTACAGGATTATATAGCGCTAAAGCAGATGCAAGTACTGAATTAAACACTCCTATTTTTGTTGTCAATGCTGCAATAGCAGCTGAAGCTGATAGTAAGAAGAAGGGTTCTATAGTTGCAATGTATGGACAATTTTTATCTCCAATTGATAAATATAGAAATGAATGTTCAATATATGGGTATGCAATTAATTCAAGTATTTGGAGTAGATATAGTAAAAAAGTAGATGAAATTGATAATTTATATTATCTAGAATTTTTTAAAGGAGTATTAATAAACAGGTTTAGTGAAAAGAAGAATTCAAGTTCCTTTAAAGGTGATATAAAAGCAGGATTTGAACAAGTTGTTCAGATTAACGCCGAATCTTCTGCTCAAAAGGAATATCAAAATTTATTTTATAGTAAGGACTGGTGGGCAATAGGTGTATCTTCTAGTTTAACTAATGATAAATATTTCACTCCGGCACCCACAGTTGATGAAATAATAGCATTTTTTAAAAGTGCAAGTATTGAAGGATTCTCAGACAGTCCAATGGTACTAGGAGTATCACATAGCGTTACATTTGAAATACCTGGTCTTCATAGTGATTTATCTAATAATAATTCTTGGGAAATAGTTAAGTGGGATACTGATGTTTACAATGACGTACCCTCAATTTCCATTACTAAAATGGAAAATGGTTGTCAAATAATAATATCAGGAGTTCCAAAAGATGATTTCATAAATCAAAATAATTATTCGAAGAAGTTAAATTTTGAATTAAAATGTACAAAAGATGTAAATAGTAAATTTATTACAATTTATCCCTATGTTAACGTGAATACAAATAATAGTCCAGTTATTTTAATTGATGAATACTATAGAAACTATAAGCTTGAAGCTAGTAGTATTAATCAAGGAAAATTAAAATGGGAAATTAACTTCATCATGAATGATGATAAAAACCCAATCAATTATGATCATAATACTGATTTAATTGATATTACACTATCAGATATTAAAAATACTAATATACAAACTCAAATATTAGATGTTAGTAAAAAAATTAGCCTTACATCAAAAGAAAATAAAAAATATACACTAACTCTAACAACTCAACAAGAGTATAATTATTCAGATTTTGATGAAAGTTCAGAAAAGCTTAAATATACTGGGAATTGTTTGATTTCATTTCCATTAATTGATAGTAACGGGGAAACAAGCGGATTCGCAAACAAAACCATTAATATTAATATTTATTTCCCAAGTCAAAAAAATTCAAGTACTGAAAATCAATCAATAATTGATGAGTGAATTATGTTTTTTCCTGAATATTAATGTCATACATATAGATTCAAGTTGTTTTATTTTCATTGATGATTCTACATTAGATTGAAGTTAATTCATCTGTCCTTTCCCCCCTCCATACCATTCCCCACCTTTGTTTCATGGAACAAAAAGAAAAAATATTCAATGAGATTCTTGCCTGGTTTGAATCTACTCAGGATATTAAAGAGGGTATGAAATTACATACCAGGTATTCCAAAAACTATTCGAATAAGCGTAAACTGGCTCTTGATCCTGCAAACAGGAAGAAATTCCTTATAATGTATATGAAGGAACTACTTGATATTTACAAACCTGTTGATGTAATTCTTCCGGATAAAGAAAAACAAGAACAACCAGGAAAGAAAGTTTACAAGGAATCAATAGGACAAAGACTTTCTAAGGAATTCCCCAAACTTGTTTTCAATGATCTTCCTGACACTTTAAAACTCCTGGTCATTAAACGATATTCTGCCTGGGAAGAATCAAAGAAATGGCATACACTTCAACATGAAGCCGAAGCGGATGATGAAAGATTTGTAGCTGCAAAAAACACTGTCGAAGCTGTCATGGAAAACTGGCAGATTTGGGAAGAACTGGAACACTACCAAAAGTACAACAAAATACTTGGTAATCATCCTAAATTTAAAGAGGATGAATTTCTCTCGATGATTAAAGAACTGGAAAAAAAAGCTGTTAACGAATATGTAAAGGAATTTGCATCTATTCGCAGACGTGCCCGAAATAATATTCATAATATGCTCAGAAAAGGCAAATTAAATGAAAAACAAGAGCAAATACTAAATCTGTGGATCTATAAACATGATATTGTTTCTACCAAATTAGGTGAACCTTCATGGGAAGAAAGTAAACCGAATGACAAAGATTAATCCCCTCATATCAACCAAAAATCTTGTTAATGATGATAAATCCAAAAAGCGGAACAAACAGGGAGAAAACTCCGATGATGTTATGCATGAATTTTATCTTGCAACAGGCTATAAAGAATTTTCAACCAGGTTAAATTCTCTCGAACAAAACAAGCATTACACATTCGTTACATTCGGACAATGGAGCTTAAAGCATGTTGTTTTTCATCTTATCAAACTCATAGGATCCTGTGATATTTATTCCACTACTTACGGACTGGGTCCTTCATCTGCTCGTGGAATAGTGTCTTCACTTAAATCCGGGATGATATCATCTTTTCATTTTCTCTATGACTGGAAAATAAAAACATACAAAGTCGAAGCTCATGATATCTGTTCTGTCAATTTTCCGGTTAAACTGGCTAATATTCATGCAAAAGTAACTGTTCTTTTAAACGATTCCTGGGGAATAAGCATAACAGGATCTGCAAACTGGTCTGATACTAATAATAAAATAGAGACTACTATCATCTCTACTAACCGTGATCTTGCAGAATTCCATAAGAACTGGATACTTGCTGCTATGGATACTTCATCGACCGAACCAAAAAAAATACTCAAAGAGATCAATGAATCAGGAAGACAAATATAGCAGCGAAGTTTTGGAAGATATCATGCTGGATGCAAAGCATGGATTCTCTCTTACCGATATTGCTTTGCGTATTGGTATTCCTTATTTGGAGCTCTACTCTGATTATTGCAACCCGGACATGAAAGTAAAACTCTACTATGATGCCGGCAGAGCTTTGGGTATGGTTGAAACTGACAAGACACAGTTCGAGCTTGCTAAGAACGGTAGCTCATCTGCTAAATATGCTTATGACCGGAAAATGATCAATGCTCATTTATCTAATGTGTTTAATGAAATCGACAATTCATGAACTATAATTTAGATCCGGAAGATGAATTTTTAATGATGCAGGAGTTTTTTCTGTCAGGTGGAACTGCCGACTCTATGCCTGAAAGCCTCCTTCGTATTCATAAGATATGGAAAAGAGCTGATGATTTGGTCCGGAAATATCCCTATTATGACAATGAGAAGATTGCAAATCAGTTAATTTCTGATTTTCCTGAATATGATATGGCTTTATCGACAGCTAAGAATCATGTTACATCGGCAAAAAAATATTATGATTTTGTAGAAGCCGAATCTCCGAATACTCACCGAAGAATCCTTACTACTATTCTTTATAAACAAATTGCCAAGCTTGAAGCTCTTCAAAGAGAACAGGGAACAAAGGCACATCATATTGCAAAAGTCATACAGGATCTTGTTAATCGTATTGCTTCCATTAATCATTTATATGATAAAGAAAAACAGGATGAAACGCGCCAGGGTGATATCTATGTAATACTTTCTGAAAACGATCTTGAATTCGAAGATATCGATTATATAACAGATAAAGAGCTTTATGGTATTATTGAGGATGTTACTGACAAGGTAAGCATTACACCTGCCGAGAAACAAAAAATCATTGATAAGGATGTCAAGGGAAATATCATATAACCGTATTTACTTTAATAAGCCACAGAAAAGACTTTATCTGGTAAGTCCGAAATGGTATATAGGCATATTTTCAAGGGGAACAGGAAAGACAACCAGGATGCAGGCACTTCGATCATTTCTTACAGCTCAGAATGTTCCCGGTGGATTATCATGTTTTTATAATGCAACTTATATTGGAGCTCAGCAAAGAACCGTTGCAAATACTATTGCAGGATGGAAAGAAATGGGCTTGCAGGAAGGTATTGATTATATCAAGAATATTGCTCCTCCCGGTCATTTTAAAAAGAATCCGGATTATGAGCCTCTCACATGGAAGAATACGATATCATTTCGTAATGGCCATGTATTTGTTATCGGTTCAAATGATCGTCCCGGACTTGTAAATTCTTTATCTATCACAGGAGGTATTTTTGTAGATGAATGCCGTTTTATTGATGAGCCATTAATGAGACAGGATCTTTATCCTGCAATACGTGGTAAAAATCGTTGGGGATCATTTAATCCTTATGTTTTTTCCAGGACATATACGACCGATATGCCTTTTATCTCCGATGAAGCGGATTGGATATTCGATTTCGAGGAGCTTATGATCCCTGATCAGATCTATCTTATTGCCCAGGCAAGTATAAAGGTTGAAAAGGTTAAGAATAAGATTCTCAAATACAAGTCATTATTCAGGGAAACTAATGATCATTCCGATAAACAAACATACCTTAGAAAGACCATAACGCTTGAATCCACCTTGCAAAGAAAGCAGGAATATTTGAATAGGATCAGGTCTAAATACAAAGAGAATATAGGATCGGTATATTTTGACACCGGCAGTTTTATTTCAAATATCAGGATTCTCGGTAAAGAATATTTCTTTGATAATGTCGATCTTAACAATCCGCTTGTGGCAAAAACATCATTTCTTAATATTCGTCCGGAAGAAGTGGAAAACAAGTTTTATTCTCACTTGGCATCAAGGCATTTTATCCTGGGGAGGTTTGATTATGATAATATAGAACAGTTTGGTATTGCTGAACCCGAAACCAAATCACAGGTACTTGCAAAGCATATTCTTGATTATGATCCGAAGAAAGAGATCGATATTGAGTTTGATTACGGTGATATGTGCACATGTAGTATATCGCAGGTATTCGGGAAAGAGGAAAGATACCTGGCGACATTTGAAGTGCTATTGCCTTATAGTATTGATGATCTGATCGTTATAGTTCACAAGTTCTTATCATATCATGAAAGACGTGTGATTAATGTGTATAAAGATCCTTCCGGTAATTATCAACGAAACCGTAAGAAACAAACATTCGGACCTCAGACATTAAACAAACTAAAAGAGCTTGGCTGGATTGTTATTGACAAATGCCCTCCCGGTAGCATTAATCCATCCCACAATGCAAAGCATGATCTTATCAACCTGATCCTGAAAGAAACAGACAAAAGATTTCCTTATGTACGCATAATAAGAGAAACCAACAGGCAACTGGAAAGCTCTTTGAATAAAGCCCCACGTATTGTGAAGATCAATCGGGATGGTTTTAAAGAGATCCTTAAAGACAAATCATCTGAAAAAGATCTACCGATGGAAAAGAAACCTCTTAATTCAACCGATCATTCTGATCATTTTGATATCAAGCTATGGCATAAATATAATCATTTGCTGCCTTCTAATAATTTGTTTGGGGTGTATTGATAGAATTTAATTTATAAAATGTCTTCTGATAACGAAGTTTAAAAAATTTATGTAAATTTAAATATTTTATTTTTCAATTATTTATGTAAAATTTTAATAAAAAGTACATTATTATGAAAAGTGCATTTTTACCGTATCAAAAAAGAGGGCAATACTGGGAATCTCTTCAAAAAGCAAAAAATATAATTGAAAGACTTTCTTTAGATATTCATACCGAAAAAGAAAGCAAGTTTGAAGACAGAATTTCAGGTGCTTTGCAACCTAATTTTTCAGATTTTATTGACCAGCGTAATGTCAAACAAACAATAACGAGAGTGACATTATTTGGACACGATCATCGTCCTGATATGAGTATTGGAACAGATGGAATTGCAATTGAAGTTAAAGTAGCAAAAACAGGTCAGAGTTTCCGTGAAGCTATAGGCCAATCATTTATTTACAGAATGGGTTATCGATTTGTATTAGTAATTTGGATTGATAATACAAAACAAAAGATATATAAAAAATCATTATTAGATCTAGAAACAAAAGAAAAAGATTTTTTGCGCGAATTAGAGGAACATAATATTTTTTGTTTAATAAAATGATGAGAATTACTTTCAAAATCATTTTCCTAAAATAACAATTTGTTGGGTTCTACGAATTTGTTTGGGGTGTATTGATTTATTTTGAGTTAGTGT
>Ga0272441_10012547_pt1 | contig 12352 bp, 10 predicted proteins | sample SSMProp6N_FD_193582 | JGI IMG/M metagenome (GOLD analysis project Ga0272441, IMG submission 193582) | Marine sediment archaeal communities from Little Sippewissett salt marsh, Falmouth, MA, United States - SSM-Prop-6N | ecosystem: Environmental > Aquatic > Marine > Wetlands > Sediment ...
CCATCCCAAATTTATCAGCTATATCGGTCTGGTTGCGCCCAAAGAAAACAAAGCCATGTATATGGGCTATCTGTTTCTGTATGGGGTATTCGGCAGTTCAATCGGAGGCATTGTAGGCGCCAGACTTTATGTTAAATTTGTAGATCAAATGAATATGCCGAGAACATTATGGCTAATTTTCGCCGGAATCGGGATAGCCACAATTGTCGCACTTGCGTTGTATAATCGTTTCTTAAAGCCGCACACAGACAACAGGAACTAATCCGTATCGGCATCTTTGTTATTCAGTACAAAAAGGAGATCATAGTGAATAAGTTAACAATTATTTCAGTCCTGCTTGTGATTCTGGCCAGTCTATCAGCCTGTGATTTTATGAGGTCCCTGGATGCGGAAGCTGTGATGCTGGATTGGGAGCAATTTGAAGAGGAAGATGACACGGTGCATATTATGTTTAAAATTACCAATACCGGCTCAAAAGACATTGGTGAATATGAAATATCGTTCAGGATAGATTGTGTTGAAGATACGTCATTTGAGCATATTTATAATGGATTTGGTCTTGATGTTGATGAAATTGACAGGGAACACACTGAAGCAAATATTCCATCAGGGTATGTGGTTGAAACAGTTAAAATTACTGATTTAAATATAAATGACTGAATTATGAAATGCTCAATTTAATACTCCGAATAAAAAGGAGATCCGTATGGAAAAGAAACCATGGTTTTTGGGCCCAAAGGGTGAAAACAGTGATATTATGGAGCAGTACATCCTGGAAGCCATCAGGGATTATATAAGCTGGAGGAAAAACTTTCACCCTGAAGACGAGAGAGTTATTTTTAAAAAGGAAAGACGTTCTCTGGAATTTCAGGAAAGTCTGGATATTATGGATGACAATTTCAAGCGTCTTCTGGACAGAATGAAAGACAGCTTTCCTTTATTTTCCTCCCGATATATTTCCCATATGGTTTCTGAAATACTTATACCCGCCAATATCGGCTATTTCCTGGGCATGCTGTACAATCAAAACAACGTGACTTCTGAAGTATCTCCTGTGACAACCAAGTTGGAACAGGAAACCATTATGGATCTGATTGATATGATTGGATACGAACACAATGCCTGGGGACATATTACGGCGGACGGCTCCATAGCCAATTTTGAAGGACTGTGGATAGGCAGGAATCAAACCTATTTTCCTCTGGCTGCAAGACAAATGGCTGAGAAATACGATCTGGATGTAAAAATTAAAACCATCGAAAGCGATAAAACAGTCGATATCAGAAGTATGGAAGATGATGTCCGTTTTCTGAATATTTTTGATCCGAGAAATACACCTGATTTAAGACAGATGCTGTATGATGCAGCGGAAAAAAAGAGCCTGGATATCACTGAATTTGACGAAGATCTTTTCAATTCAGGTATTTCCGGTACCGGACTGAATTCATCGGATATCAAGTATCCTGTCGCCAGTATTTTTGTTCCAAAAACAGCCCATTATTGTATAAAGAAAATGGTTGAAGCACTGGGGCTCGGACGTAAGAACATTATCAAAATAGAAGTGGATGATCAATTCAGTATTGATGTTGACGACCTGGAATCAAAAATCGATGCCTATGCTGAAAGCACAGTCATTATGATGGTTATTCCGATTATGGGGACGACAGAGGCAGGCGCCGTGGATCCTCTCCATAAAGTCGTAGAATTAAGAGACAGGAAAATTAAGGAAGGGATCTGCAGTTTTCTTATTCATGCCGATGCAGCGTATGGCGGATACGCAAAAACCGTATCCAAAGATATTCTGCCTTCTCATGTGGTGGAGGCCTTTAATGCCATGAAGTACGCCGATACCATTACGATCGATCCTCATAAATTGGGTTATATACCGTATCCGGCCGGAAGTATTTTGATGAGAGACAAGCGTGCAAGAAACTTTGTTGTTTGTACGGCTCCCTATGTTTTTAAAGGAGGGCAGGAGGAGGATGAAGACGGGCATGTAAAATTTATCGGTCAATTCGTTCTTGAAGGTTCCAAGCCCGGTGCCGCAGCCACTGCCTGCTGGCTGGCGCATAAATGTGTGCCGCTCAATCATGAAGGATACGGCCGTATCATAGGGGACACAATCAATGCCATTGTTGCTCTCAAAAGCCGTCTTTCCAATAATAAAAAGATCGGTAAATATATCCAGTTTTTAACTGAACCGGATCTGAATATGCTCTGTTTCAGAATAAAATTTCCAGGGAAACTGACACTCTCCGATATGAATCATATTAATCAGCAGATTTATGAATCCTTTCAGGAAGGAAGGCTGCTGAAAAGCCATTCCAGAGAGCATGTGGAAATCAGACGCTTTATTTTATCCGAAACATCTTTTGCAATTAAAGATTTTCCATTTATTAAAGAGAAATTCAATCTAACCGGCTTTAAAGAGAATGACTGTGTGACCTTTCTAAGAATATCATTATTGAATCCCTATTCCAAATTTCTTTTTGAAAAGTTTGAGAAAAATCTGGAGGAAAAGGTCCTGATGGCCAAAGAGGAATATAAGATTGATTAATGTTTTGTGTTTTCAGTAAATATTCATTAATTTGTATTTAATCTGATAAAAATCAATTTTAAAAAGATTGTCACCTTGAGACAGCGTAGTCGAGAGGTCTTTCTTCCTATTTATTATTCCTTTCGAATATAGCGTCTGAATTGCACCGGTTTCCTTGATTCATATTTTTTATTTATTATTTTAAGAAAAACCGGAGGAGGTTCATCATGCGTATCAACAATTATACAGCATTATGGACATTCCTGTTGTTGGTCCTTTTTTCAGGCTGGATTTACACACAGCTTGTACCTGATTTCTCGGCTTTCCCGAAATCAGGTACAGCACCGCTGAATGTTGTTTTTACTGACAAATCAACAGGCACAATCAGAAGCTGGTACTGGAGTTTCCCGGGTGGAATTCCTTCCAGCAGAGACAGTCAGGGTCCGCATACCATTATGTACAATGACACCGGATCATATAATGTTTCTCTGACCATTTCAGACGGCACACCGGTTACTGAAAAAAAATTTGATTACATAACCGTTTATATGCCCAGGGATTACGGCGACGCCCCGGATGATGAAGAACATCACTATGCCACATTAAGGGCCAATAACGGGGCCTATCACAATGTTTCTGATTCGATTTATCTGGGTTATGCAGTAGACGCTGATGCGGATGGTTCACCTGGGGAAGAGGCAAATGGTGATGATCTTAGGGGAAATGATGATGATGGTGCAGACATACCAACCATTGTTGCAGGAGATACAGTTGATGTTATTTTTACATTATTTGGTGACGGCTATTTAAATGCATGGGTCGATTTAAATGCGGATGGGGATTGGGATGACGAAAATGAATGGCAGATTGTCAATGCGTATAAAAGTAGCGAAGTTGAAAAGCATTATACTTATGACACACTGGGTGAAATAATTGGATATACTGAAAGTATGACCAATCTGTCCGATTCACCCGATAAACCACATCAGGGCACTCACATCAATTCATATGCAAGAATTCGTTTCAGCGAGCAAATGATGACCGCTTATGCAGGACCCGGTGGCAAGGGTGAAGTAGAAGATTATATGATTGAAATTTATATCCCTGATTCCGATTCAGAGGTAAAAAATGAATTAGCCTTAAAACCTGTCGAGTTCGCATTAAGGCAGAATTATCCCAATCCGTTCAATCCTGAGACAATGATTCGGTTTTCGTTAAAAAATAATGTGCATACAAAGATTAAGCTCTATAACATTTTCGGGGAGGAGGTCAGAACACTGATTCATGATCAGCCTCTGGCACAAGGTGACCATGAGATCATATTCGACGGCAGGTCCGATTCAGGGTATGATTTATGCAGTGGTGTATACATCTGTCAATTGGAAGCAGACAATTTTATCAGCAGGATAAAGCTGTTGCTGGTCAGATAAGAGTTAATTGTCAATAAAACAATTTTTTCGGGACATCCGGAAAGCACTGCACTTATGAAATGGACAATGACTGTTTTTAAAGATCCAATGTATGTTGAAATTGTAACAATCGGATCAGCGGATAAAAAAAGCTCACTGGAAATGGCAAAAGAAATAGCCGCAGTGATGCGTAAAAACCGTATGAAAAGGGCCCTGATTGATCATACAAATATCAATTCGACATCAGGGGGAACCGCTGAAGTCTATGAACGTGCCAAACAGTTTTCATTGATAGGTGCCATTATGGGTATCAAAGTGGCAGAAGTGGTGAAATCCGAGCATAGAGAATTTTTCAGATTTCTGGAAACAGTCTCTGTAAACAGAGGGTATACATTCTCTACGTTTGAAGATAAAGAAACCGCTCTGAATTGGCTGCTGAATGGTTGAATTTCATTTTAAAGAATCCCGATAATATCATTGATCTAAAAAAATGATCGGTTCACGATTTTTTCGCACCGGATGTGAACAGAGCCTGGGCGTCATCACTTACAAAAAACCAGATTGTATATATACCCAGAGCGGTTCCAAAGGGAATGGCAAACAGATTCATGCAGCCCAATATAAGTGCGAAAACCCTGGCCCATGATTTCTTTTTTAATATTCCGATACCGCAAATAATACCCGGAAATGCAAAAGCCGTTAACAGCATAAAAATGGAAGTGCCTACAACGGAGGTAACACCAATGGCTTCAGGATCTTCCGAGAGCAATCCGCCTCCAACCACAGAAGCAAAAGCAATAATCGCCGCAATCAGAAGGGGAATACTGAAAGAAATATAAAGTGTTCCAATAATCGTCACATGTTTTTCCGTCTCATTGGTATTCATTGTTTTACCCTCCAATTCAAATTTTACTCATAACGCAGCGCTTCAATCGGATCCACATTGGCCGCTTTTTTGGCGGGGAAGAGGCCCGCAAAAAGACCGATAAAAGCCAGCACGCTGACTGATACAGTCATCACCGCAGCAGAAATGATGGGTCTGCCAAGAAATTCCATCGGACCCGGCTGAATGGGTATGGACCAGATTAATTTCACGACACCCACAGAGACCAGAATGCCGGCAAGCCCCCCTGTAAAAGCAATTAAGAGGGATTCAAAAATAAACTGGAACAAAATATGACTTTTCTTGGCGCCCACCGCGCGTTTGATCCCGATTTCATGCGTTCTTTCTTTGGCAACCACAGCCATAATATTGGCTACGCCAACCCCGGCAATAGCCAGGGACATGGTGCCGATTACACCGAGAAAGATATTAATGCCCAGGAAGACCTTATCCTGAATTTTCTGAAATTCCACAAAGTTCCATATTGAAAGGGCCCGTTCATCTTTTGGGTCGAATTTGTATTTTTTACTCATAACGCGACGTATCTCGAATTCAGCACGCTTGCTTTCATCGTTGGTACGTGGTTTGGCAGTAATCATGCGAATGTGACGCCATCCAAAAATTGCTTCAAATGTTGAAAAAGGTATAATCGCCCGGCGGTCATCCGGTCCGTTGTTCATAGAGGTTTGCATTTTTTTTGGCATAACGCCGACAATTTTAAATGGCAATCCATTGATCTCTATAGTTTTACCAATGGGATCCTCATTGCCGAGCAATTCCCTGGTAATTATACTGCCTAAAAAGACCACCCGTTTTTTCTCCTGAATATCGCGGCTGTTTAAGAAGCGGCCCCCTGCAGCAGGATAAAAGCGTCTGAGAAATTCAAATTCCGGCTGAACGCCTTCCATAAACGTCGATACAATTTGATCTCCGTATCTCAGTCTTACGTGTGTTCCGTAACTTGGAACAGCAACAGAAACTTCAGGGATACTTTCCTGGAGAATTTCAGCATCATGCTTGACGAGATTAACCCGTCTGCCAATCGGAAGTCCCTGGTATTTTAACGTGGTTTGACCGCCATAAATCCGTATAATAGAATCACCTGCATTTAAAAAACTTTCTTTCATCCGAAATGAAATGCCTTCACCGAATGCCATGAGGAGAATAACCGCCAGCGTGCCCCATGTGATGGCAAACATGGTTAAAAAAGCACGTATTTTCTGCTGCCTGATATCTTCAATAAATTCCTTAATCAGCATAAAAATATAATACATAACATCCTCATTGTCTTAAACAGTCGACCACTTCAAGGCGGGATGCCTTGCGTGCGGGGAAATATCCGGCCAGAAAACCAATAATGCTGAGAAGAAAGGCAGCAGCCAGTGCCACAGATAAATTGAGAGTCGGTACGCCAACCACTTCTTCAACGCTGGAGGGGAGAAGTGATAGCAGTTTGATTAGAACCAGTGCGGATAAAAAGCCGATGAAGGATGCAAAACCGACAATAATGAATGCTTCAAGCATAAACTGGCCCATAATGGATCTTCTTTTGGCGCCAACAGAACGCCGGATGCCGATTTCTCTTGTTCTTTCCTGAACCACGACATACATAATATTTGCCAGACCGATTCCGCCGACAATCAGGGTGAAAGCACCGATAATACCCATGAATGTATTGAAGCCCAGTGAAAAGTAAAATACGAATGTATCCATCTCCGTGGTGTCCCACATGTGAAGTGTTTCAGGATCATCAGGATGATACCGGTATTTTTTTCCCATGGCCTTGTTCACAGCCTTTTTGGCTGATTCGGTTGTTCTGGGATCCCTGAGCTGATATAAAAAATTATCCACATAAACCTGGCCAAAAACGGCCCTGTAGGTGGTAGATGGTATAAAAGCCCGGTCTTTATCACGAGAACCATATGAGGAATCCTGGCTTTTATGTTTAAGGATTCCAACAACAAGAAAGGGGAGGTCTCCAATAAGGACGTATTGACCCACTGCCTCGTTATCTCCGAATAAAAATTGTTTTAAATCATTTCCAAGAAAAACCACACGTCTCCGGTTTTCCATGTCCATATCATTCAACCATCGGCCGCCGGCATCGGCCCAGATATTCCTCATGGGTCCATATTCAGGATAGACACCGGCGACATTGGGTTTATTCATTTTGTCATTCAGCCGTACAGGGACATCCCATCGGGTGAATTCCGGACTGATCCTTCTGATATCAGGCACTTCGCGTCTGATTATTTCCATGTCATCATGCGTGAGCCGTATTCGGCGGTTCCGTCCGTACCCTTCAAAAGGAATGCTCGTAGACCCCGGCCATACAATAACAATACTCTCTCCGATACCATGCATATTTTTGCTTAACTGCTTTTGAAGGCCGACGCCGAATGCCAGAAGCAAAATAATGGTCATGGTACCCCAGATAATACCGAACATGGTCATTGCGGTTCTGGATTTATATTGTCTGAGGTAGTGAAATATTTCTTTAAGTGTATCGATCAAATGGGTCATGGTAATGGCCGTATGGTTAAATAACTTCCTTTAATTCCGGTTCAAGAACTTCCTGTTTTTCTTCAAGACCTGAAATGACTTCGATATATATCGCGTCGCTTAGCCCTGTTTCAATATTTACTTCTTTGGAAAGGCCCTCACCCTCCTGAATGCGGACAAAAGCCGAATCATTCCGGAATGTAACCACACGCTCCGGAACGGTCAGTACGCTGTCCTTCCGGGAAATAATAATATTGGCATTGGCGGAAAATCCGGCCCGCAACACTGCGTCATCACTTTCCTGTATGACAATTTCAATGGGAAAAACCGTGGTATTGTCTTCTTTTCGGGCTTTCAGAGAGATCAAAGATACAGTCCCTTTTACGGATTTGCCTGGAAGAGCGCCAACCTGTAGCTCAGCTTCCATGCCTTCCTGAATTTTTCCCACATCAATTTCATCAACCGTTCCCTTAAAAAGCAGATTCTCCATGTCAGCCATTTTCATCAGCTCTGTACCGGCCTGATAGGAAGTCAAAGGGACAACCGGATCACCCACATTGACTGATTTTTCTAAAATAAACCCCGTAATGGGGGCTTTTATGACGGTTTCAATATTGGTGTCTGCTATGGTGATTTTACCTTTTTCGATTAATTCAAGTCTTTCAGAAGCAATTTTATACTGAATTTCGGCTTCTTCATAATCGCGCTGCATATAGTCAAAATCATGCTCTGAAATCAATCCTTTTTCTTTCAGTTCCTCATTCCGTTTTAATTCCCTTTTTACAGTATTCAATGCTATTTCCGCCATCTCCTTACCGCGTTTGGATTCCGCCAGCTCCATGGGGGTAGGATCGGGTCTGATCTCAAGCAGCTGTTCACCTTTACGAACAAAATCACCCACGTTTTTATAGAGTATTCCCACAACACCCGATATTTTTGACTTTACAGCGACTTCATTCATAGGCTCGAGTGAACCCACAGCAAGGGCCTTATCCACAATATTTTTTCTTTCAACCATAACTGTGCGCGGGCCCGTCTGATCTTTGGAGCACTGGGATTGACCGATTATAATCAGTATAAATAACAGGATAAATGCACCGCCGATCCAGAAGATTAATTTTTTTGTTTTCTTTTTCATGTATACTTCTCCTTAATGGTCCCTTTCAATAAAAAATCACAGCTCAGTATATATACGGAACCTGAAAATAAAATGTTACAAAATCAGGAATAATATTCTTGATTTATGAATATTTTATAAAAGGGTGATAAATCCGGTAAGAATTCCTGAGCACCAAGATCCTTATAAATTCATATATCCGCCATCTGCAACAATGGACTGTCCTACAATATAGGTGTTCAGCGAACTGGCCAGGAAGAGAACCAGCCTGGATATTTCTTCCGGTTCTCCAAATCGTCCGGCTGGAATTCCAGCGGATATTCTATCTCTCTCATCACTGCTCAATGTCTGCCTGGACAAATCGGTTAATATGAATCCGGGAGATACAGCGTTAACCAGAATATTATGGGGAGCCAGTTCATTACCCAGGGAAAGTGTCAGACCACGCAACCCGAACTTGCTGGCTGTATAGACAGACCGTTTGACCATGCTGATATGGGCCCAGAGGGATGCAATGTTCACGATACGTCCGTAATTATTTTTTTTCATAACAGGTGTAATGGCACGTATAATTTGAAAAGGCGCCTTCAAATTAATATGATGAATATTATCCCAATCAGTCAGGGTTGTGTTTTCAATATATTCAGGACGGTTCGTACCCGCATTGTTGATGCATACATCCAGCTTTTCCAGCGATTTGAGATACTCAATGAAATGCTGTGTGGATTTTTCAGATGAAAAATCCACACAGCAATATTCGCGTTTGGGAGGGGATGAGGCATTCAAATGATCGATTTCTTCTTTATGTGTCCCTGTGCAGATCAGAGATCCGCCCAGTTTTTCGAAATCATCAGCGATTTGCCTGCCAATACCTCGTGTTGCACCTGTGACCAGAATAACCTGATCAGAAAAATCAAGAAACATTTTTCCTCCCGCGAGAATTAAAGCAGTATGGCATTAAAAATAAGCTTATAGGCAGCCTGTGTAGAACCCCGGAACTGTGGATTAAAACCGAACAGCACCAGCTGGCCCTTGTTTTTTCTGATCCACACAACCATGGTCTTTTGTTCAAGAAGCTGCTCTTTTTCGCAGTAGCCGCTTAACAGGACAGGTTTTTCGGGAATGGCAGCAATGACGCGCCTGTCCATATTAAAACCCGGGACAGAAGTTGTAAACGCAGGTCTGCCGCGATAAAACACACCGATTGATGAAGGCATGCCGGAGGTTAGCGGATGATCCTGTTTCAGATTAATTTGGATCAGTGATCCCGGACAATAAAGACCCTTCTTCTTCAGGGTTTCCGAAATATCTCTGAAAGGAAGCTGGAATATCTCCTTTTCAGGCACTTCACCGAGTTCAAGGGAGCCCTCGAATAAATTGGCGGATCTACCCCAGGCAACAACCCGGCCGCCCTGATCGATAAAACGCAAAAGGTTCTGCAGGCCTTCCTTTTCAATGCCTTTTGTATACTTGGGCGGGTAGTCTGGAACCACATATTCGTCCTGACGTTTGTATTTTCCGCTCATTAAAATATCCTTATCCGAGTCGGGAAATACGACAAGGTCAAATTTGCTGAGATCCAATTTTTTGAATGCTCCGGGCCTTATAGTCGTATAAGGTATATGGTACTCATCAAATACAAAGCGCGTCCAGCCGGCGTCCATATCATGAAAATAGGTTTCCACAAGGCCAATTCGGGGCAGCGATAAGGATTTTGACTTAATCTGATCCGTAGAATTGATGAACAGGGGTGATATTTTTAATTGATCAACGATCGTTCTGATATTGTCCCTTTGCCCGGATTTACAATGAATCAGAAAGCTGCCTTCAGGCAGAACTTTGGAATCAGTTGAGAATGCATGGGTTAGACGTTCAACTTCCATATCCATTTCTTCAGCCATAAATACGGCTTTGTAGCTGTCATTAAAATTTCCATTCAGCAATATGGCACTGAATTGGTCAGGTATGATATTATCCGGGGAGAATGATCCGGTACATTCACTAAATACGGATTCAAATGATAAAGATCTCTCATTAATTTCAATTGAAGTGAGACCCCGATGGAGCGGAAGGGACCAGCTGGTTATGTCATAGGGCCTGATAACCTCTCCGTCCGGTGTAAAATGTCTGACCGGATATGTCTGGGTTTCCATCACTTCCTTGATGAAAGGACGAAAAGGCTGAGCGAGAGGAAGGACAAAATCTCCCTTTCTAAATTGCGTGCTGCCAAGCAGGAAGTCCTTTTTCAACTGAAAAACAGCGATACCGTGCTCATGAATCAGGTCCAGCATTTTATATAATTCACCCGGATCGTGCTGAGATTGCATCGGCAGAACAAAATAATAGGGCGGTTCTGTTTGTCCGCGCCTGACTTCTCTTTTACATAAGTCATTGCGGAACGTCAGGATGGCTTTTCTATGGCCGGATGCGGTTTTAACACATGAATAAAGGGAAGCCTTTTCATATTCCACAATGTCGCTCAGGTGCCACCATCCACCGGGCCAGGGGAGGGGCATATTAATGCTTTTTTTGTATTCGGATAATCCTTTGCCGTATCCTTGAAGCTCAGTAGGTTCTACATAAACCGGTGTGGCCATTTTAACACTGGCACATTCTGTAAACATGCTGATTACATTTTTCCACATACTGGTTGTTGTTGCACCGGGCCAATATTCATTAAACAGGTAATGTTGTGAAACGCCGGAAAGATTTTGATTGGTCATATCGGTAATTATATTGGATCCGAAAACACCGGTCCACGTCCATATGCCGGCATCAATGTTTTCTGCGATCGGATCGATGAGAGGCGGGACATAATACCGTACTGTATAATAACCCATCTGATGTTTTTCCATCAGTACCTGGGGGTACCAGTCCTGATTGTAAATCCTTGCAATTGCCTGGTTGTCGAGCTGGGTCAGATTGACAAAATCCCGGTTGTTGTCGTGTCCCACATATTTATGATAAATACCCGGCATGGAACAGCCTTCATATTTAGTGTTTTTGTATTTATAATAATTGTCAATCACCATATTCATCCCATCCGGATTATGGCAGGGCACAATCATGGTAACAACCTGATCCAGCCAGTGTAATTTATCTGGTGAAGTGGTGGTTGCCAGATCATAAACTATATCCGGTACAGACTGTGCGGGTCCGACTTCTGTTGAGTGCATGGACATGGTAAAAAGGAAAAATACTTTTCCCTGGCTGATCAGACTGTCCCTGACTGCATCAGGCAGGTCCGGTTCCAGAGCCAGTTTTCGATTGATTTCTTTTAGTGGATTCAGGTTGTTGATATTATTTTCTGAAGAGATTAAGACAACAAACATTTTTTCTTCCATCGGAGTTTGTCCAATCTCAAACATTTTAATACGGGACGAAACCTCATCCATCTCCTGAAGATACTGTATCAGTGGTTGATAGCGAATCAAATTTCTGTCACTTCCAGGCACAAATCCAAAAAACTGCTGTGGTGTCTGAATAGGACCAGAGGCATAAATATTAAAACTGAAGAGAATTGTAAATACATATAAAATAATTGTACGCTTCATGATTGAAATCCCTTTATTGATTAAATGATTATCAGACAGAATATGGAAATCACCCTGTCAATCTCAGGAATTGGTTTTCGCAAAATCAATAAGCAAATCCACTGTTGAAAAGGCAAGCCCCACAACCGTATCTGCGGCCCCATAATATACTGCAAGGCGTCCCGTATCTGCATCACATAAAGCGGCACAGGGGAATACGACATTTGGAACATCTCCTACGCATTCATAAAGGGTCTGAGGGGAGAGAATATAAGGTTTGGCTCTTGCGATGACTTTCCAGGGTTGTTCCAGATCCAGCAATGCCACGCCTGCACTGTATACGTAACCATTGCATGACGTCAGTACACCGTG
>Ga0272441_10012548_pt1 | contig 12352 bp, 7 predicted proteins | sample SSMProp6N_FD_193582 | JGI IMG/M metagenome (GOLD analysis project Ga0272441, IMG submission 193582) | Marine sediment archaeal communities from Little Sippewissett salt marsh, Falmouth, MA, United States - SSM-Prop-6N | ecosystem: Environmental > Aquatic > Marine > Wetlands > Sediment ...
ATCGACTATAGCACCGTAATCATTTATCTCGGTATTTTGATCTGTATGGGCGTATTTTTTTCTTATCGAAACAAGAACACGGAAGATTATTTTCGTGGCGGGCAACGCATACCGTGGTGGGCCTCCGGGTGCAGTATGTTTGCAACCGTACTCAGTTCAGTGACGTTCATGTCGATCCCGGCCAAGACCTATATGACGAACTGGGTTTATTTCCCAATTAATTTATGCATTGTGGCGTTGGCCCCGGTTGTTATTTACTATATTCTTCCGTTTTTTTACAAAGTAAATGCGACGAGCGCTTATGAATATCTGGAACGGCGCTTTAATCTGTTTGCCCGACTGATCGCTAGCGCTTCATATATTCTTTTTCAAATAGGCAGGATGGCAATTGTCATGTTTTTACCGGCCCTGGCGTTAAGCACGGTCACTCCTGTTTCGGTACCGGTTTGTATCCTGATGATGGGATTAATGAGTATCATTTATTGCACACTTGGTGGTCTTGAAGCCGTTATCTGGACGGACACATTGCAGACATTTGTTCTGCTGGGCGGCGCGCTGTTAAGTTTCCTGCTTATCATTCTAAATCTGGATGGAGGTGTGGCCGCGTTATTTACCACAGGCCTTGCGGATCAAAAATTCCATACTATAAACTGGGATTGGAGCTCCATGAGTTACACAACAACAGCATTCTGGGTCATTGTTCTGGGTGGTATTGGACAGCAACTGGTTCCCTATTCTTCCGATCAGGGTGTGGTGCAGCGTTATATGTCAGTCAAATCAATCAAAGAATCACGCAAGGCCATTTGGACCAACGCCGTTTTGTCCTTAGTTGGGACGATTCTTTTCTTTGGTCTGGGAACAGGGCTGTATGTGTTTTATAAACAATTTCCACATCAATTGGACCCGACTTTGCAAAACGATTCTATTTTTCCGCAATTTATCTCAAGCCAGTTGCCGGTTGGTATCGCGGGACTTGTGATCGCCGGCGTGTTTGCCGCGGCCCAATCCACAGTATCGACCAGTATGAACAGCATAGCCACGGCCTTTACCACAGATTTCGTGCGGCGTTTCAATCTTTTGAAAACCGAAAAAAACTATTTGAATATGGCGAGGACCGTTACGCTTGTTGCCGGAATTATCGGCACGGGGGTGGCTTTGATGTTTGCTTTAGCGGACATTAAAAGTATGTGGGACTCGTTTTTAAAGGTAATCGGTCTGTTTGGCGGCCCGATGAGCGGATTGTTTATTTTGGGCATTTTTTTCAAACGCGCCCATGGACGGGGCGCTGTTCTTGGCGCGCTGACAAGCGCTGCTGGGATTGCACTTGTCCAGGCTTATACACAGGTCAGTTTTATTCTTTATGCTTTTGTCGGTATTGTTGGGTGTGTCGTGATGGGGTACCTGTTCAGTCTCATTCTGCCCTCGCCCAAAAAGGATATTGACGGATTAACGTTATAATTTTTAATCTCTTTTGGTTTAATTCCCCGAAGCGGGCTTCGGTATACTAATAAAATCGACCACCAGACACCTCGTAGCTTACTGCGAGGGAGTTCATTATCGGATTTGCTTTTACTGAATATTTCACCAAGCTCAATGTAGAATTAGAGATGAACAGAAGAACATTTATAAAACATGTGGCGGCAATGTCAATCAGTAGCCAATTGGCATGTCAGCCGGTCTTTGGAAACAAGAAAAATATACTTTTTCTTGCGATTGATGATCTGCGAACCAATTTGGGATGTTTTGGAGATCACATTGCCCAAACGCCGAATATCGATCACCTGGCCTCTGAAGGAATACAATTTAATTACGCATTTTGTCAGCAGGCAGTGTGCAATCCGTCTCGCGCCAGTTTGATGACCGGGCTTAGACCGGACTCTATTCATGTATGGGACCTGGAAACACACTTTCGAAATTACATGCCCGACATTGTGACCCTGCCCCAGTATTTTAAAAAGCACGGTTATTTTACACAATGTATCGGTAAAATTTATCATGATCCGGAAGAAGCACAGGATGCGGTTTCCTGGTCCGTACCCGAAAAATTAAACGTGACAACATTTGAAATGAAATATGCCACTGAAAAGAATCTTTCAGGCGGCATAATACCTCCAACAAGCATATGGAAGCACGGGCCATCGGTCGAATGCGCGGATATGCCGGAATCGGCTTATGTGGACGGTCAGGTGGCAGATCAGGGAATCCAGGCGCTGGAACAGCTAAAGGACCGTCCATTCTTTCTTGCATTGGGATTTCGACGGCCGCACCTGCCTTTTAGTTGTCCGAAAAAATACTGGGATTTATATGATCGGCAGCAATTAGCAAAACCTTTAAATCCCGATACGCCACAAAATGTACCCGCTCTGGCATTGCATCGTTCCGGAGAATTACGTAATTATCCCGACATCCCGGATAAAGGATCCCTTTCCCCGGGAAAAACGGCTGAACTCAGGCACGGCTATTATGCATGTGTCAGTTTCGTGGATGCTCAGATTGGCAAAGTTATCCGCAAATTAGATGAATTGGGATTGCGCGAGAAAACAATTATTGTCTTGTGGGGTGATCATGGCTATCATCTCGGAGAACACAATCTTTGGTGTAAAACCACCAATTTTGAACTGGACACCCATGTTCCTCTCATTTTGTCCGCTCCAAACAAGAAACAACGTGGTCAAAAAACGGATGCCCTGGTGGAGTTAATCGACATTTATCCTACATTGGTCGAATTATCCGGCCTGCCCATGCCAACAGGGTTGGATGGAAAAAGTATGGTGCCGTTATTGAGTGATCCTGACCGGCCGTGGAAAAAAGCGGTATTGAGCCAATTCCCCAAACCATGGGGATACTCATGGAAAACGGGTGTTATGGGATACAGCCTGCGTACACATCGATTCCGATATAATGAATGGATCGACTGGAAAACCGGAAAAATAGTCGCGACAGAGTTATATGATCACGAGACCGATAAACATGAAACCATTAATGTGGCATCCCGGAGGGAGTATCGGGAACAATTATCTTTATTATCTGAAACTTTACAACAGGTAATTAATGAATCCTGATCAATAAAACAGGAATCATAGTATAGAAATGGAAGAAAGGAACAGAATTATGTACAAAAAGCCTTTGATCCCACAATTAAATGGATATGGGAAAAATCGCAGAGAATTTATTTCCGCCTGTAGCAGATGTACTGCCCTTTGTGCTCTCACGCCATTGGCAGGTATTAATTGCTCAACAAAACGCACAGCGGAGCCCCAAAGGACGATCCGGGTAATCTATTCCCTTCATGCCCCGCAACAACCGAGAACGGACTGGCCGAACATTGGATTTGATTTTGTTCCGGTTATGCAGCGGTTTAACACCACTTTGGAAAAGAAATATCGTGAATTTGACTTTTTATACAGCCAGGCCAGCGGACCGGAAGAGGCGGAGAAAATCCTCGGAGAGGATAATTCTACAGTAGTTGACGGTTATATCGTTTTCCAGTTGAATTGCTGGAACAAGGTCATTCAGACATTTGCAAAATCCGGCAAACCCGTGCTCTATGTTGATTTTAAATACGGCGGCAGCGGGGGTTTTCTGAGATATACCGCGGACATGTTACGCCATAACACAGCCAATGTTGGCTTTGTATCATCATCCAATATGGACGATCTGGTGAAAGCGGTGAAATGTTTTGGCCAAATCGGTTCTGCAGATGAATTCGCGGCAGTAACGACACGGGTCAGGACCAAAAACACCCGCAAAGCCGGTGATATGACAGTAATATCCGACAACCTGGAGACTATCAGTTCACAGGATTGTCTGGCACAAATGCAAGACTCAAAGATATTGGCGATACGGGACCAGAGTTCCGGGCCAGCCAATCCGATTTTCAACATTCCGATGGAAAGAGTCGCCTTTGCGGAAGTCAATGACGCCTGGGAAAAAGCGGACAAGGACGAATCGCGGGTCATTGCTGAACGCTGGCAGAATACGGCAAATCAAATCATTGATGTCTCTTTTGCAGAGTTGGAGAAATCAGCAGCATTTTATCTGGGGATGAAACAGGTCCTGAAAAAACATAATGCCAATGCCATTACAATAAATTGCCTTGGTGGTTTTAATAAGGGTTTTATCCACGCGTACCCATGCCTTGGTTTCCACGAACTCACCAATGAAGGTTTGGTAGGAGCTTGTGAATGCGATATTAGATCTACGGCAACAATGCTTGCTTTTTCAGCCCTTAGCAAAGGACGTCCAGGATATATTTCCGATCCTGTGATCGATACGGCCAAACGGCAGATTATTTATGCCCATTGTGTGGCATCCAATAAAGTATTTGGGCCAAATGGTCCCGCGAACCCGTTCTCCATTATGACGCATTCCGAAGACCGGAATGGCGCTTCGGTGCGTTCTGTTTTACCGCTTGGATACCTGACAACCACTCTTGAAATATTACCAAAGAGCAAAGAAATCCTTATCCACCAGGGAAAAGCAGTTGCAAATGATCCGGATGACCGGGCCTGTCGTACTAAACTTTGTGTTGAACCCGTTGGAGACATTGAAAAGCTCTTTACCATGTGGGACCAATGGCGATGGCACAGGGTAACATTTTATGGCGATCTTAAAGAGCCCGTTTACGCACTTGCCGACCATATCGGCTGGACTGTAGTTGAAGAAGCGTGACCTTTAGAAAAAATATCCGGAGTTGGTTTTTACAACAAATGGAACCGATTCCGGACATTAATTATTTTGTAATCAAAAAAAGTTGTGCAAAAAATCAATTTGTTAAAGGTTTAAAAGAATATGACATCTAAAGAACGGGTATTAACGGCTGTGAATTTACAACAACCCGATCGTGTGCCTCTGGACTTTAGTGCAAACGCGGACACGTTGAACAGGCTTTATCAGGATACCGGTCTATCAACTCATCGAGAGTTATTGGAAAAATTACATGTCGACATTGTTGATTTGCGTGGCGTTGTTGATCCGGTTTATCGCGGGCCGGTCCCCCAGGTTCGCTTACTGGATAATGATATTAAAGAAAATTTTTGGGGTATGCGTACCAAATCCATGCAAACACCCACAGGTATAGAAGAATGTTTTGTGGATTTTGTGTTGTCAAAATGTCAATCGATAGATGAGATGGAAAAACATGTGTGGCCTTCTGTCGATTGGTTTGATTTTTCAGATTTTTCAACGCGACTTGAACCATGGCAGGACTTTGCGATCATGGCTTCCGGCGCGAGCATATGGCAGCATCCCTCTTTCCTGCGCAGTCTGGATTGCCTTATGCTCGACTTGCTGGCAAATCCTGAATTGGCTGAATTTGTTATTGATAAGTTCACGGATTTTTATGTTGCATATTTTGACAAGATGTTCCGGAGCGCGCCCAAAAAGATTGATATTCTCCGTATTGCCGATGATTTGGGCACGCAACGCGGCCTGATTTTCAGTATAGAGCATTTTCAAAAGTATCTTGCACCACGTCTGAAAAAACTTGTCGATATGGCCCATAGTCATCATGTCAAAGTGATGTTCCACTCATGCGGAAGCATCATCCCAATGATCGAACCCCTTATTGAGCTGGGTATAGACATACTTGATCCAATTCAGGTAGCAGCCGACCAGATGAACCCGCAATTTATTAAAGAAAATTTCGGTGACCGGCTATGTTTGCATGGTTCTATTGATACACAATTTGTATTGCCCCAGGGCTCAGCCGATGATGTACGTAAAACAGTCAGTGACATGATCGACATTTTAGGGAAAAATGGCGGATTTATTTTGGCGCCCAGTCATGTGTTGCAAACAGATGTTCCGATTGAAAATATATTGGCACTGTATGAATCGGGATTTGAAAGATCATTTTATCAAAAATCTGTTCTGGATACCTGATCTGAATTGAGAAGGAAAAATTAAGAGAAAAAATGAATCGCAGACAATTTATCAAATATGCCGGAAAAGGACTGGTTTCACTTTTAATTGGTGGCTCCAGTCTGGCTGCAGCATCAAAGTTACAAAAGCCTCGTCCCAATGTTCTGTTTCTTGCTCTTGATGATTTGAATGACTGGGTTGGGTGCCTGAAAGGTCATCCCGATGTGAAAACACCCAATATAGACCGGTTGGCGAAACGCGGAGTATTATTCACAAATGCCCAGTGCACATCTCCCATCTGCGGTCCATCCCGGTCCGCCGTGTTGACCGGTATGAGACCGGAGACGACAGGTGTTTATCACAATCAACCTGGTAAATATAAACACTATGTTCCTGATGCAGTTGCATTTCCAAAGCATTTTCGGGATAACGGCTATCATGTGATGGGTGGGGGTAAAATTAATCACGGTTTGGGTGAGCATGAGCCTGAAAATTGGGACGAGTACGGACCTGATTGCGGTATCGTGGGAGCACCTTTCACACACGATGAAATCAAATGTGAGGGCATGACGCCGGAAGGACGGGAGGTTGTGCGCAATGGTAAGGTTATCTGCAGACTTCCGATGAACGGCGGGATTTCTATGATTGACCGACCCACCAATCAGTGGGACACATTTGACTGGGGCGGCTTGCCATTACCTGATGATGAGTTCCCGGCTGTGAATTTGGCTGATTGGGCCGTAAAAAAATTGAAAGATAGACACAAAAAACCGTTTTTTTTAGGAGTCGGTCTCTTTAAACCGCATCAACCGTTCTTTCTACCCGAGTCCTATTTCAGGATGTACGATCCGATGAAGATCCATCTGCCGCAAACTATTGCCGGTGATTTGGAGGATGTGCCCGAAGCGGGAAAAGCATACGCTCAGGTTGCCTGGTCATCAGGTACGCATTCAACTGTAGTGAAACAAAACCAGTGGCGGCAGGCGGTTGCGGCTTATCTGGCGACCATCACGTTTGCTGACGCCCAAATCGGCAAAGTCATTGATGCGTTGGATTCAAGTGATTTTGCAGAGAACACCTGGATTGTGCTCTGGAGTGATCACGGTTGGACACTGGGTGAGAAATCACATTGGGGAAAACAGGATTTATGGCGCGGCAGCGGCCATATACCGTTAATTATCGTTCCGCCAAAAAACGCTTTACCAAAAGGTTTCAAGCCGGGAATGCGATGCAATGCCCCCGTGAATTTGCTGGATTTGTATCCGACGCTCATTGATTTATGTGAACTGCCGGAACGATCTGAGCTCGAAGGTCAAAGTCTGCTGCCGCTCGTTCGTGATCCGGATGCAAAATGGTCTGAAGCAACTGTGATGACAGTCGGAAGAGGATCGCATGCCGTATGCGACCGGCACTGGCGTTACATCCATTATTACGACGGCAGTGAGGAGCTTTATGATCATCGCGTTGATCCGGAGGAATGGTTCAATCTGGCTGATGATGAAAAATATGCTGACGTAAAAGGCCGTTTGTCGCAGCATCTGGTACAGGACAAACGCATCTATCAATATGTCCGCTGGGGACGTTACAAAGCAATTTTTATGAAAGATGGCTCGGTTATGCTGTTTGATATGCGCGGCCTATTTGGAATCAGCGAACAATTTGATTTGGCAAAGCAGCTCCCGGAGGTTGTAGCGGCTATTAAAAGCTATCTTTGGCAGCATAAACTTACAGATCGACATGTTATAATGCCGGTCATTAAAGAAAATAACGAATAGCCCTTTACGAATAGATGAAAATGAAATCAAGTATGATTATCATAAGTTAAAAAGAAAAAGGAAATCGTAATGAATCGTCGTAAATTTTTAGGTCAAATAGGAGCAACCGTCGCATTGAGTGCGGTTACACCATTGAAATCAAAAACGGTTGATAAATCAGGCGTTGCTCAACGACCGAATATCCTCTGGATATGCCCGGATCAACAGCGTTATGATACCATCCATTGTGTAAATAATCCACATATCCGAACACCCAATCTGGACCGGCTTTGCGCGGAAGGCGTCGCGTTCACAAAAGCCTATAGCCAGAACCAGTTATGTACTCCGAGCCGGGCAAGCTTTTTAACGGGTCTATACCCGAGTGCGGTGCATCAAAATCGTAACGGGAATGCCACTTTTCCTGCAAATGACCGCGTAAAACTCATTACCAAACGTCTTGCGGACATCGGCTACGATTGCGGTTTGGCGGGCAAACTACATATATCGGCCGCTTTCAAAGGAGCAGAAGAACGTGTCGATGATGGGTACCGGAAATTCTGGTACAGCCATAGTCCGGGACAGGGTATAGGAAAAGGCAATCAATATACTGACTGGCTAAAGACGCAAGGTGTACACCCCAAAGATATTTTTCAAAAACACAATAAACGCGAAAATTCTTACACTGTTTATAAACCGGATGTGGATGTCAAATATCATCAAACCACCTGGTGCGCGGACCGCGCTATAGAGTTTATGAATGAAAAACATAAAGGCCCCTGGCTGATGAGCGTGAATATATATGATCCTCATCCGCCGTTTGACGGTCCGGCGAAATATACAAAACATTATGACCCAAAAAAAGTTCCTTACCCGTTATGGCGCGAATCGGACGTCCATGTTCAAAACCGATTAAAAGATTATTTTTTTCAGTCCAAAGTACGGAAACCGGACGAAAAAACACTTCAGGCAAAGGCTTCCTATTGGGGATCAATTGAACTTATCGACGAACAGGTCGGCCGCATGATCCAGGCGCTCAAAGATTCCGGTCAGTATGAAAATACCATTGTTCTTTTTCATGCCGATCATGGTGATATGCAGGGCGATCATGGGCTCAGACAAAAAGGGTGCCGTTTTTATGAAGGACTGGTAAGAAACCCTCTCATCATTTCCTGGCCCGGACATTTCAAAAGGGGATTGCAAAGTCATGCCCTGGTAGAATTGACCGACATAGCGCCAACACTGGCAGATATTACCGGCTGTCAACTGGAGTGGACGCACGGCAAATCACTGCTACCAATATTAACAGGCAAAGCGGATCCCGACCATCATCGCGATTTTGTCCGCTGTGAATACCTGGACAGCGTTAATATGTATGCGCCTTATGAGCCTGAAAAACATAAACCGTGTTTCGCAACCATGTACCGGGATGCTCGTTACAAGTTAAGTGTGTATCATGGACATGATTATGGTGAATTATATGATCTTGAAAATGATCCTGACGAATTTGATAATTTGTGGGAAAATCCGGATTTTCAGGAGATAAAAAATGATCTCATTAAAAAGAGTTTTGACGCGACAATGGTGGTGGCGGACCCGGGCCCTAAACAGATAGGGCGATATTAACACATAAAGAGCAGGATTACCTTAAATCATATTAGTAATTTTAAATAAATAATTTCCTAAATGTATTATCGATTAGGATGGTCAAATTACAGGAGATTTAAAATGAACAGAAGAAAATTTATCAAAAATACAGCATTACTAAGTACTACGCTTCTAAGCGGCTTGATGTGTCAAAGGACAAAAGAAAAACCCAATGTGCTATTTATTGCAATTGACGACCTGAACGATTGGATCAAACCGCTCCATCCGGACAGCCAAGTTCACACTCCCAATCTGGATCGTTTGTTTAACAAAGGTGTCTTGTTTAAGAATGCCTTTTGCAGCGCCCCGGCATGCAATCCGTCACGTGTCTCCTTATTGACCGGATTGCGGCCGTCAACAACAGGCGTATACGGCAATCAAAGCGACTGGCGGCGCGCCCTGCCGGACGTGAAAACAATTCCACAGCATTTTATGGAGCACGGTTATCATGCCGCAGGGGCGGGAAAAGTATTTCATCATCAATGGAACGGCGCTTTTCATGATGATGCCTCTTTTGAAGATTTTCAAATGATCCCCGATCCACCTGACGGTCCTATGCCGCAACCAAGATTATGCGGGATAAAAAAATGGATTGGCGGTGTGCGCGACGGACAAACGATCAGCAAAACCTCTCTTTTTGACTGGGGAGCATATCCGGAGCGTGACGAGGAAACCGTGGATTACCGCACAGCCAGCTATGGTGTGAAATGGCTGGAAGAAAAACATAACAATCCCTGGTTTTTGGCGGTCGGATTTATGAGGCCGCACATGCCGTTTTTTGTTCCAAAAAAATATTTTGATATGTATCCGCTTGATGAAATCAAGTTGCCGCCGCTTTTGGATAACGATAATAAGGATATTCCAAGTGGAGGCCGCCATCTTTTAGATCTCGCCAAACCATTCATTTATCGAACCATTGTCGAGCATGGCAAATACAAAGAAGCCGTGCGCGCTTATTATGCCTGTGTCACATTCATGGACGAGCAACTGGGCCGCGTATTGGATGCGTTAAAAAATAGTTCATATATGAAAAACACTATTATCGTTCTCTGGTCCGATCACGGCTATCATTTGGGCGAAAAAGACCACTGGGAAAAATTCGCGCTGTGGGAAAAAACGACCCGTATGCCTTTTTTCATATCCGCGCCTGGTGTGACCACTGAGAATACAATTTGTGACCGGCAGGTGAGTCTGTTGGATATTTATCCCACGCTCAATTCATTATGCGGTTTATCGGAAAAACCGGAACTGGAAGGTTCCAATCTGACGCCGCTGCTGAAAAACCCCAAAATGAAATGGGAAAAACCGGCGATAACGACCTATCTTCCTAATAATCATGCTGTGAGTAGTCAAGGTTACCGCTACATTCATTATGCCGATGGCACTGAAGAACTTTATGATCATAAAACTGATCCCAATGAATGGAATAATTTAGCACATGATAAAAAATATAGCTCAGTTATTGAGGAGCATAAAAAATGGTTGCCGGTAAAAAATGCACCCCAGGTTGACGATATGAAAAACCCATACTAAGTTACATAATGACGATATTAAAAACAAATTTTTAAAAATTTCCTTGTTTTTATTAAAAATATTTAATATATAAAACCATATACAATTATTAAAGGTGATTTTCATGGCAAAGTTTAGTCCTTTAGAAACCACCACACGAAGTCAAAATGTATTTGATCATATCAAAGATGCAATTTTTGGTGGAAAACTGCAACCCGGTGAACCGTTAAGGGAATTACAGTTGGCCCATGATTTCCAACTCAGCCAGGCAACAATTCGTGAAGCGCTGATCCAACTCGAAAAAGTCGGCCTTGTAGTTAGAATTCCTCACAAAGGAACAAGTGTAATTAAATTGTCTGAAAAAAAAATTTCAGAATATCTACTGATTAGATTTCACCTGGAGGATTTAAGTCTGGTCCTGGCAGCTCAGAATATGACGGAAGATGATTACCAGGAGCTCAACAATTTAGCGGCAGAAATCACAAACGCTGTTGAAAATAAATCCTTCTTTAATTTGATTAAAGCCGATCTCAGTTTTCATCGTTTCATCTGGGAAAAATCAAATAATCAGGTTCTTTACAATATGCTGGATCAAATTACTGTTCCGCTTTTTGCCTATCTCAGTCTTGAACATCATAAAATGGATCATGATATTGCGATTACAGTCATGCCTCATGAAAAATATATTTCTGTTTTAAAAAGCAAAAATGCTAACAAAATTCAAAAGTTGAACCGGGATATTGAAAAACATTCATATCAACGGTTTTTTTCAAACGGAAAAGAATCTCTTGTACCGAAAAAAAACTTGATTAAAATGGCTAACTGATCACAAGTTTTACTTCTCCTCAAAGCTAGTGCTTCGACACATTATTTACTTTACTTTTATAGTTTATTATATTACCTGTGAGTAATCAATAAAGGAGGAATTCTCATAGGTAAACAAATACGTGTAATACAATTGACGAAAACCGAAAAAAACTACCTTATAACGATAGTTAACAAAAGAACGACTGTAACCATTCAGAACAAAGTGGACTGTTTTAGTGTTTTATTTAAGAGATACTTTTTAGTACAAATGACCAAGGTCCGCCTGATCGCCAGTGAGGACAAATACTGGGCGGAACTGGTGAACTTTAATGACAACTTTATTCATATATCCAACAATTTTATTCGTCAGTGGATCCGTTGGTTGAATTCATTCCTGCACAGGGGGCAAAACCATCGCGGGATTCATACGGGTCAGGATTATGCCGGGCAACACGCCCGACCTACCGGCTAAAACATCCGTGTTAATTCGTGTGATCCGTGGGCAAATTACACCCTGCCCACAATTATCCGATTATTGATCGTCAACAAATATCTTATAACCTACTACCCCTGGCCATGAAAATATCACATATTGTATAATAACGAACTGAGGAAATATAATCAAATAAAAAATTCGTGTCCGTTCCGTGTGAATCCGTGGGCGGTTTTGTCGGGCGACACGCCCGACCTACCGGCTCCGATGGTATATCAGCAAAAAATCCGTGTCCGGTCCGTGTGGATCCGTGGCTTGAATACATTCCTGGAGTTTTGTC
>Ga0272441_10012549_pt1 | contig 12350 bp, 10 predicted proteins | sample SSMProp6N_FD_193582 | JGI IMG/M metagenome (GOLD analysis project Ga0272441, IMG submission 193582) | Marine sediment archaeal communities from Little Sippewissett salt marsh, Falmouth, MA, United States - SSM-Prop-6N | ecosystem: Environmental > Aquatic > Marine > Wetlands > Sediment ...
GTAATCAAAGGATAGCATTGATTACATTCTTATTTTTAGCTGTTTTCATCTGTTTTGTTATGGTTAGAAGCCTGATTAATTTAATAAAAAATCCTGTTCTGTGCTGGACCTATTTCATAATCCTAATTGTACTTTTGGTTGCATGGTTTATTACAAGCAAATCTTCGGAAAAGTTAAAAGAGATAAGTGGAAAGAAAGATTCGATCTGCCAATCCTTCTCGAAATTCCTATGGGAGTCCTCTCCAGATGAAGATGATTCTGAAAAATCACCAGATCCCGATTAAATGTGAAAAAGGGATTACAATTACCCTGTATCCTCTCATCTAGATTTGAACGATAATTATATTCTTTCCTGCAATTTGCCGATTATAAAAGCTGATATGGAAAATATTTTATTTTTGGTTTATACTTTTTACGATTTAAATCCTGAATGGAAATTTTTATATTTTAATGAATGTCTTTTTTTTGAATAAATCTATATAATCAGGGTCTTTTATGAAACATAAAATTGCATGTATAGCCGGAGCGAGACCAAATTTCATGAAGATAGCTCCATTGGTCAAAGAGATGAGCAATGACGTTTTCTTCCATCCCCTGATTGTTCACACAGGTCAGCATTATGACGAAAAGATGTCAGAACTTTTTTTTGATAATTTGAAAATACCGAAACCTGATATCAATCTCGGTGTCGGATCCGCTTCTCATGCAGAGCAGACAGCAAAAATCATGATTGAATATGAAAAGGTTATTTTGAACGAAAAACCTTTATTAACATTGGTTGTGGGTGATGTCAATTCGACTATTGCCTGCTCTCTTGTTTCTGTCAAACTCGGTGTTCCGGTTGCACACGTTGAAGCAGGTTTGAGAAGTGGTGACAGAACTATGCCAGAGGAAATTAACCGGATCCTGACAGATTCCATATCGGATTATCTTTTCGTGACAGAAGAGAGCGGTTTACAAAATCTTACAAAAGAAAATGTCCCTGATGACAAGATCTTTTTTGTAGGAAATGTAATGATTGATACTTTGAAAACCCACATAAAAGAAGCTGAGAATTCCCGAATTTTGGAAACTCTGGGTCTGGAAAAGGGTAAATATTCTATTTTAACACTTCACAGACCTAGTAATGTTGATAATCAAGAATCCTTTTCTGAACTACTTAAAGCGATTGACTATGTTCAAGATAGAATGCCTATCGTATTTCCAGTTCACCCGAGAACTAGAAATCAGATCTCTATGCTGAACCTCGATAAACGAATCAATAAGATGAAAAATTTTGTCTTGATCGATCCACTCGGCTATCTAGATTTTATGAAATTGATGAAAGAATCCAGGTTCGTTATGACTGATTCCGGAGGAATGCAGGAAGAAACCACAGTACTCGGAATCCCTTGTATTACACTGAGAAATAACACGGAAAGACCTGTTACCATTCTCGAAGGAACAAACATTCTTGCCGGTACCAAATCGGATAACATTATCAAAGCTGTCGATGAAATCTTTTCGAATAAAGAAAAAAAATCACGGATACCCAAATTGTGGGATGGTCAGGCGGCATCCCGCATCGTAAAAATCCTCAAAGAGAAGTTAATCTCTAGATTTTATTGATCCCATAAAAACTAAGAAATTAAAGCTGATATGAACAAGTCCTTATAAGTTTAAGGACTGAAACTACAACAAAAAGTACTAATAGTCATTTTAAATTCATATATGCAAAAATAGATTAATATGACTATAAATTGCTTATATTACTAATCGTACAGTATTTTTTTGCACAATAAAAATGCAATAATTTATATTATATTAAATTTATTCTGCTAAATTACATCAATATGTCTTGATATTTCAAAATAATACTGTATAATATATTTAGTGATTGTTAATACTTTTATTCTTCTATCAAGGGGAGAGAATGATGTTTGATAAAAAGATAGTTTTTGTAGTTATCACTCTAGTTTTAATTATTGGAAGTTCTTATGCCCAGCAGTTTAATGTCGAAGTTTTTTGTGATAAAGAAGATTATTATACAAATGAGATTGTGGATATATCGGTATCTTTAAAAAATCTAGGTGAATCCAGATATATAGATCTTTATCTCGTATATTTTGATCCAACTGGAAGCTTATACTATGGTCATGTTATTAGTGGTAGTAAAAGTCGTTGGAAAAATTTGAAAAATGGTTCACAAATATCGGAATTTATAAAAAAAGCTTTTGTTCCAAAGGAATTTTATCTTCCTCTAACATCAATTAATTTCTTTTTTTATGAGGATGGATTTCCCTACTCGTATAAATATCCCTATATATTTGGTGATTTTACATTCTATTTTGCTGTTGCAGATTCGGATACTAATGAAATAATCAGTAACATTTCGAGCTTTAAATTCGATAAACTGAAAGCTGATAAAGGAGAATGGACCAATTACCCTAACGTAAGGATTCAGAAGCTATCTTTATACGGTGATACGTTATGGTGTACAGGTAATTCTGGTGCAATATCAACAATCAATATCAGTACTGAAGAAATAGAGTTATTTCCCAAATTCGATGGACTTCCCGATGGGCGTGCATGGCAAATGGAAGCCGATTCCAAAGGCAGAAAATGGTTTATCAACCATAATGACGACTCTTATGGCGTTGCTACGCTCGATGGTGACAAATGGCAGTATTTCAACATGGCAACAGGTCACATTCAGGTTAATAATTCAATTTGTATTGCGTTAGATAAAGATGAAAATGTTTGGACTGCATTAGAAGGTAGAATATATTTCTATGACGGAATTACATGGGAAAGGATAAATTATTTTCTTGGTAGAGTTAAAACAATGCTCCTCGGACCGGATGACAAAATTTGGATCGGTACGGATGGCGGCGAGATAAACATATTTGAAAGTGAGGATTGGGTAAATTATCATGATTGGACAAACGATGTGGAGGAGGATGGAATTACAGACATCGCTTTCGATTCAAAAGGTAATGTTTGGATAGGTTTTGAAAGTAAGGGGATTGTCATGTTCGACGGTGAGTATTGGGTCCATTATAAAAGTTCAAATAGCGGTCTTCTCGACATGAATGTCCTTTCTATTGCTGTCGATCACGATGATGTCGTCTGGATAGGAACCTATAGCGGAGTATACACTTTTGACGGCGAGTCTTGGAATACTTACACTCCCGATAACTGCGGAATAGCCAAAAAGTGGGTTTATGATATATTGGTCGATCCTTCAAACAGAAAGTGGTTTGCTACGTGGGGGGATACTCTATCAATGTTCGACGGTGAAAACTGGAAGACATACAGAATGAGTGATGAAAATCTTGCCGGAGGAAGGTCTGTCGAGAAAGATTCGAAAGGACGTATATGGGTAGCAGATTATCCAAAACTTACCGTTTATGACGGAGAAATATTTACACATTACAACAGGGAAAACAGCGGATTTATTGGGGATTCCGGATATGGTGTTTATGATCTTGCAATCGACTCGGAAGACAGGATTTGGATTTGCAGCGATGGTAATGGCATAATCGTGTTTGACGAAGAGAATTGGTATTACCATGATTCGTCTGTAATCCCATGTTACAGCGATAATGAAGGCAGGGTGATCGCTGTCGATCCGGAAGACAGAGTCTGGCTTGGGACAAAATCGCAGGGTTTGTTTCTCTATGATGGAAGCCTATGGGTCAATCTGGATACACCCGACAAAGAATTATTTGGTCATGAAATCACTGGAATCGACTTCGAATCTTCGGGAAAAGCGTGGATAGCTTCAAATTACAATGCTGTCTTTTCTTTTGATGGTGAAAATTGGGTCAAATATGGTGCTGAAAACAGCAGCTTGGTGTCTTACAATGTCACTGCTTTACATATCGACCGGTTTGACCGGAAATGGATTGGAAGCGATAAAGGTGCCATGCTTTTTGATGATTATGAATGGACACTTTATGATTCCTCGAACAGTCATTTAAACATTACTAACAACCATGGTATTGTCCATATAACAACGATCGAATCTGATGAATCTGGTAATATTTATTTCGGTAGCAATTCCGATGTATCGTATTATAATTATTATCGGGCTGGATTGTCAATTTTTGACGGTGAAAACTGGGTGACTTACGACATGTTCAACAGCGAACTTCTCGGAAGAGGCGTCCTTGATTTAGTTGTAGATTCAGAAGGGAAAAAATGGATTGCCACAACACACGGGCTTTCTATACTAAAAGATTCGCAGCTTTCAATTTGTAATTAATTCTGATTAGTATTGGTTTTTTAACAGAAGAAATCTTATCCCTTTAGATGGATAGAGAAGATGCTGCCTTCATCGACTTGACTTTCAACAACAAGCTTACCACCATGAAGCTGGACAATGTGCTTTACGATTGCTAAACCTAGACCGGTACCACCCATATTCCGGCTTCTTGACTTATCGACTGTATAAAATCTTTCAGATAATCTTGGTTGGTGTTTTTCGGGTATCCCGCAGCCATAATCCTTGATACTTATGATTATTTCGTTTTTCTGCTCGAGCAGGTTTACTTCAATATCACTATTTGGGGGGCTGTATTTTATCGCATTATCAATCAGGTTAATAATGGCTTGTTCGATAAGGAATGAATTAATTGTTGCAACAATATCATTTTCAGCTTTAAACATGATATTGATATTTTTCTCCTGAGCTTTTGGTAAATTAATTTCTATGGCATTATTAATAATCACATTTATTGAAGAGAGTTCCAGCTTTATACGTTCCTTTATATCTTCCTGCTCCAATCTGGCAATTGACAGCAGATCGTCGATTATTGAATCCAATCTGTCCGTATGTTTCTTTATGATTTTTAAAAAACGCAACGCATCCTCGGGTTTGTCGATCGCACCATCCAGAAGTGTTTCTATGAATCCTTTAATCGATGTAATAGGTGTCTTTAATTCATGGGAGACATTAGCTACAAAATCTTTCCTTACACGCTCCAATTTTTGCATTTTTGTCATATCATCAAGAACAATCAAAACACCCTGATCTCCATTTTTATTATACTGAAATCTCGTTCCTCTCAATCTCAAAAAAAGTCCTTTATCCACGGAAAGGATAATTTCATCCTCCAAAGATTCACCGGTGGTCATGACCTTTTTAATAAAATTGTGAATCTTAGGAATCCGAATTAATTCCTGGAAATGTTTTCCTGTCAAATTATCGCATTTGATTTCAAGAAATGAAACTGCTTTTTGATTTATCGTCAGAATCTTATTATCTTTGTCAATTGCAAGTAATCCTTCTTTCATATTTGAAAGAACCGTTTCTATTTGATTTCTTTGCTCGATGGCAGTATCAATGCGATTGACCAGTTCCTTTGCCATCATGTTAATTTTTTGAGATAAGCTGTCAATCTCTTCGATTCTTGAAGGTGGTAAAGAAGAAATTGATTCCCCGACAGCGATTTTATCTGCATAAACTTTGATCTGCTCAATAGGACTGCTGATTTTTCGGGAAATTGCATAAATGACAATTGCTGACAAAAATGACAAAATGATAAGAGCTGACAATATCTGTTTGTAAACGGTAAGTAATTTTTCATCTACTGCTGACAAGCTTACTGATGTTCGAATTACACCAATTACCCTCTTATCTTTTAATTTAATTGGAATTGCAACATACATCATCCTCTGGTCAAGAGTAGGACTAAGACGTGAGGTTTGTCCCTTTTTACCGTTAATTGCATCCTGTATTTCCGGTCGATCCGCGTGATTTTCCATATTCAGGGGATTTTCATGGGAGTCTGCAATGACAATGCCTTTTGGAGAGATGATCGTAAACCTGGTCTGGGTCTTTTCTCCGAGGTCTATGCAAAGTTTAATCAAACGATCATTATCATTTTGAATTATGTCATCTGGCAAAAGATGTTTAAATAAATTGGCATTTATCGAAAGTTCATTATCAATCCGATCATAATAGAATTCTTTCAAGGAATGAGTAACAAAGAGAATGATTAAAATCAATGACAATAAAGTAATGATCAATATAGTCGGATAAAACTGCAAGAAAAAAGCTTTTTTTTCATAATCTATTCTCTAATGCGATAGCCTGCACCCCTGACTGTTTCGATGTATTTAGAGCTTTTTCTGCTAAGAACTGCTTTAATCCTTGCAATCAGTATCCTCGGGCTGAAAGGTTTGGTCATGTAGTCATTTGCTCCAAGTTCAAGTCCGGTAACTACGTCAACCTCCTCACTTTTAGCTGTCAGCATTATTATTGGTATCTCAATGGTTTCGCTGTTGCTTTTCAACCTCCTGCAAACTTCCAGCCCATCAAGATTCGGAAGCATGAGATCCAGTAAGACAATTTCGGGTTTATCAATTTTCACTGAATTCAAACCCTCTTAACCTGTTGATGGAAAAGTCAGTTGATATCCTTCCTTTTATAGGTTATATCGGATTGGTTCTGGATATCATTGTTATCTTCAATTACAAGTATTTTTTCCTTTGACATAAGTTTTTTTACCCGGCTAAGGATATATTCATTACTATTCATTTGCAAAGCCTTGAAACTCTCAAAAATTAAGGAAGTTTTAATCCAAATTTAACAATACAAAGCCTAAATGTGGTATTATTAAATTTCTGTTAAACATATGGAAATAAACAGGATATGAAGATTTCGTTCATACAAGCAGAGGTAACCGATACTCCTTTCCCACCATTGGGACTTTTGTCCATTGCCACGATCCTTCAAAATGAAGGTCATGAAATAAGGGTTTATTCACCGGAAGACAACGATGACAGCTTTATCAATGAGGTTAGGAATGATAAACCGGAACTCATCGGATTCAGCATAACAACAGCACAATACCGCAGGGTTGCCGATATAATTGCAAAACTGAAGCAGGCTGGTGTGAAAACGTTAATGTGCGCTGGTGGTCCCCATGTTTCGGCATTACCCGAAGAGACCATCGAGAATCTCGGGATAGATTTTGCTGTGTTCGGTGAGGGAGAGATTACGACAAGTAAAGTTGTTGAAAGGTTGAGTGATGGTAAGAGCCTAGAGGGAGTGGAAGGTGTTGCATTTAAAGCAAATGGCGAAGTCATAATAAATGCCCCACGAGAGCTTGTCCCTGATCTCGACACGATCCCTTTTGTAAACAGGGAATTTATCGATTATGAAAGATGCCTGCGTCCACCCGGGATTATCAGGGGTTATCCGACCAGAAGATCTGCCGCGATCATGAGCGGTCGCGGATGTGCATATGACTGCCTTTTCTGCAACAGCGAACTCATGTTCAAACGTAAGATAAGGAAGCGAAGTGTAGAGAATGTCATTGATGAGATTAAGATGCTAACGGATAAATACAAACTCGATGCAATATTCTTCCCCGATGAAGCTTTTACAGTCAAAAAGGATTGGGTGTTCGATTTTTGCGAAAAGTTAAAAAAAGAGGACTTGAAGCTCAAATGGGCATGCCAGATGCGTGTGCATCCGATTGATGAAGAAGTGTTAAAGGTGTTGAAAAGTGCAGGCTGTGTTCAGGTAGAATTCGGTGTCGAAAGCGGTTCTCCAAAAGTTATCGAGATATTGAGAAAGAAGATAACACCAGAGCAGGTGGAGCATGCGTTTTCTTTGGCAAAAAAGGTTGGACTGAGGAGGCTTGCCACATTCATGCTTGGAAATCCTAAAGAAGAATGGGAAGATCTAAAGATGACCGAGTCCCTCGCAAAAAAGATCAGACCCGATTATGTTTCTTTCTTCTATACAGTACCCTATCCCGGAACCAAACTTTACGATATGGCAATCGAAAACAGGTGGATAGAGCATGATCCTGATTTCAAGCACGAGTGGTTCATCCGCCAGACACAATATCCTATCATGGAGATTAATATTTCCAGGCAGGAGCTTTGCGATTTCCGGTCGAAATTGCAGAATGCATTTTTCTTCTCCAATTATATGGGCTATCTGAAGAATTTCAGTTTTATTTGGGAAGTATTTTTATCCATATTCAAACGACCGTCCACCTTTTTTCAATCGATTGTTCTGTTAATAAAAACACGCCGAATCGATCATGTCATCGAGGTCATCTTCAAGAATTACCATCTTGTTAAAGGATAATAATCGTAGAATTTTCTTAAAAACCGGATTTTATTCTTTAATTTTCTCAAATTCTATAGAAAAACTTGACAAGTGATTTTTTGATGTTATATACTTCATTTCAATTGAAGTATATAATGTAAGAAGTTAGATTTTAAAATGAGGGAGTTATGAATGCAAAAAAGCAAAAATTGAGACCTAATATAAGTGGTTATATCAAGGCAATAATTTATATTTCTCTTTTCTTTTTAATAACAGTGATTTGTATATTTGGCTCTTCAATATTGATATTAACATTGTGGAAACCATATAGAATTAAATCTAGTCTAGTAGGAATGATAATCAATGATTATTTGTTTGATAAAAAATTATTTTCAACAATACTTATATGGTTCTCGCTTTGCATAACCAACGTAATCACGGTTTTTTATTTATTAATTTATATTTATGTTGGAAAAAGCAAAAAACTATTAACTTCTATTATTATCAACATCTCAGCATTAAGCTGTTTTCTGTTTATTTGGTTCAAATGGGATTTGAAAACAGAAGAATTGTTTGGAATGTTTGGAATATATTATTTAATCAGATATATCGGTTTGAAGATTTCAGGATTCAAATTTCCTCCCCATGTATCTTATCCCGATTTTGGATACATCCGACCAATTTTGGAATTAGCAGGGAAAAAAGTATTAGATGTCCAAAATGGATATACAGGAAGACCATATCCGGTTGGGAAAATTGAATACAACAAAGAGGATGTTACTAAATTCGGAAATTATTTGGAATGGAACCTGATAGCTAAACCTTTTGTTGAAGATACATTCGTAAGACTCGTTTTCAGTTATGGTACTTTTTCACCATGGCCATCTCGAAAGCCTAGATTTGAAAAAGTCACTTACGTTGAATTCGATTATTCGGGCAACATGTCCGTCCACATCGCAAAGAAGGATTACGAAAAATACAAGGAAGATCTGACATTCTATCAGCTATGTCAATCTCTCGGACAGCTTATTATTCAATTCTTCGAGTTATATAAGCAGGGGAAAGAGGATGAGATATTGAGGATGTTGAAGGAGGGGAAATAATTAAATTCATGACCTTCGATAATTCAGCTAAACTCGCTTCCCTGGTTTCCAAGGAATATGCGCAGGATTTTTTCAAACTCCTTGTGGTGTATGAGACCATATCCGCATCGGAAGCTGCATCTAGGTTGAACCTGCACATCAAGACAGCACAGGATTTTCTAGTTGGACTTGAAGAAGCGGGAATATTATCGAGGGAAGAGGTCAGCGAAAACAAACGGCCCTATTTCCGATACACCCTTTTGAAAGATAAATTTACTATTGATATCGACCTTTCAAAGCTGGTATCCTTCGAAGAGCAGAACAGTAAAATAGCCTGGAAGATCAGGGAGAAGATAAATTCCGGAGCTATCTTTTCGACATCTGCAAAACCCCGGACAATATCATCTGTCACAATAAGTGAAGGTAAAGGACGCAGCAAAAAGGAGCGGAAAATTAATTTCACGCAGCATCAGGGTAAATTCTTCTTCTGCCTGCCTTTTCCAACAGAAGAGCCTGTCAGTATTGCCAGTATTCTCGAAAAAGCTGAAATCGATGAGATATATATCCCGGAGATCCTCGATATTCTTGAAGTTCTGGAAACCCATAAGATTATAGAAATTATCAAGAATTGATTTTAGGACTTATTCCCCCATCTTTTATCGATTATTTTTTCACACAAAGCTTGATAGAAATCAGCAAATATATTATATTCTATAAAGGTTAATTATGGATTTTAATTCGAGGTGGTAAATGAAAGTGTTACAGACAACAGATAAAGAAATTTACGATTTAATCAAAAAGGAAGAGATCAGACAATATGAATGTATAAGGTTGATCCCTTCTGAAAACTATACATCAAAGGCAGTTCTCGATGCATCAGGTTCTATCCTTACGAACAAGTATTCCGAAGGATATCCAAAGAAAAGATATTATGAAGGACAGGTCAACATCGACCAGATCGAGATAATCGCATGTAAAAGGGCAGAAGCTCTTTTCGGAGCTGACCATGCCAATGTCCAGCCGTATTCCGGTTCACCGGCGAACCTTGCAGCATATTATGCATTTGCAAAACCACATAGTATTGTTATGGGTCTGAGCCTTCCTCATGGCGGTCATCTAACCCACGGATGGAAAGTTAATTTTTCTGCCAAATACTATACCCCAATCCAGTATCCACTGGACAAAGAAACGGGACGTATTAATTACGATTATGTCGCAGACCTTGCAAAAGCTGTTAAACCAAAGATAATATTTGCAGGTGCTACGGCATATCCACGGGAATTCGATTTCAAAGCTTTCGGTGAAATTGCCCAGTCCGTCAAAGCGAAATTTGTTGCTGACATAGCTCATATTTCCGGTTTGGTTGTAGCAGGCGCACACATGAGTCCTGTTCCCTATGCAGATGCCGTCACGACAACAACTCATAAGACTCTTCGAGGTCCGAGAGGTGGAATGATCCTATGCAAAGAGGAGCATATAGCCAACATTGATAAAGCTGTCTTTCCAGCACTTCAGGGTGGTCCCCATAACCATACTACCGCTGCAATCGCAGTCGCATTGAAAGAGGCATCAACACCAGAATTCAAGGAATACGGTCACCAGATCGTCAAAAATGCAAAAAAGCTTGCTGATAAACTTCTCGAATTCGGATATGATCTGGTAACCGGTGGTACCGATAACCATCTGATTCTTATTGATTTACAAAATAAAAATGTACCGGGTAAAGTTGCTGCACAGGCACTTGATCGGGCAAACATTGTCGCAAATTACAACATGGTTCCCTTCGATCCGAGAAAACCTTTCGACCCAAGCGGTTTGAGGCTTGGAACTCCTGCTGTTACATCAAGGGGAATGAAAGAAGGGGAGATGGTTTTTATTGCGGAAAAAATGCATGAAATCATATCGAACCATGATAACGAGGATATTATCAAAAAAGTCAAAGGCGAGGTAACTGAATTCTGTAAAAAATTCCCTGCTCCGGGAATTCTATTGGAAGATTGATTATTCGAGTTTTAAAAGATTGACTTTCAAACAATAATTTGTTAATAATTTTAAGAAAGTCGTATTAGTGTTAGTTCGTCGAGGTGCGAATTATATGCTGAATGATAGGGTTATTTCTTTAGTAAAAATGTCGATATATAATACTATGAATTATTCTTGCGTCTCACCGATGATTTTAGAACTCGGTTTAATTGAAAATAGACTGCATGAAATGACTAATAAGCAAATTTAAAATAAATTGTACCTTCTGAAAGGATATTTTGATGATTTCTTACGAAGAGTTTCACACAAAACTATATAGAATCTTTTCTCACGACCCGGAAATTAATTCTATCCCGTTGGAGATGATCCTCGAGAAAATACCCACTGTCAATCAGTTAGAAAATATAAAAGAAGGTACACCAGTGCTTATCAGGCTGGATCTGGATGTTCCTTTGAAGAATAACGAAATCACAGATCCTTCTCGCATTGATACATCGTTGGAGACTTTAAAATACTGTATAGAACAAGGTTGGAAAGTAATAATGTTCGGTCATATCGGGAGGGAAAAGGAAAATACTCTAAAACCGGTATGTGAAGCTTTTAAAAAGATATTAGGCAAAGAAATAGAGTTCATTCATGATTGGCTAAATGAATCAACTATAAAACTCGAAGATGCTTTCATCTCGAAATTGGAAGATCCTAAATCACCATCAATCTTCATGCTGGAGAACACTCGCAAATACGATGTTGCAAGAATATTCTGGAAAGCATCAAAAGAGAATTTTGATGAAATTTGTAAAAAACTCTATGCATTAGCAACTGATTTTCGTAAACGGGTTTCTGAAATAGTGATTAACGAAGCGATAGCCGCTTCAAATTTCGACTTTTCATCATCTGTTCTGCCTCTTGTGATGTCGAAAACTGCAATGGGTTTTTTTATTAGCGATGAGATGAACAAGCACATTTTAAATGTTAAGAAAGCAAATATCATTGTATTCAGTGGATTAAAAATAAACAAGTTGGATGATCTCGAATCATTGTTGGATGCAAGTGATTTAAGAATGATCATTTCTGCCGGTTCTCTCGCCATGGCTCTGAAGAAGGCAAAAGCTCGACTTGATGGAGGTGATTTTTGCATCGGTCGTGGACAGGTGGATGAAAAAGAGAAATTCTTCATTCCTGAATCGAGGATTGATCAAGGTAAAAGGATTATCCAGAAATGTATGGACAAAAAT
>Ga0272441_10012550_pt1 | contig 12350 bp, 11 predicted proteins | sample SSMProp6N_FD_193582 | JGI IMG/M metagenome (GOLD analysis project Ga0272441, IMG submission 193582) | Marine sediment archaeal communities from Little Sippewissett salt marsh, Falmouth, MA, United States - SSM-Prop-6N | ecosystem: Environmental > Aquatic > Marine > Wetlands > Sediment ...
TCGCAATGAGATAGCACATCAAAATAACCCTACCTTTCTAGACGGTGGCAATATTCTGTTGTTAGATAACGGTGTCCACACTACTATTTATCCTATGGGTTTCTCTCGTGCACTGGAAATTGACCCAAAGAATAACGAGATGGTATGGGCATATGAGGATTCACCTCGTTCCAATTTCTATTCTTCGATTATGGGCAGTTGCCAGCGTTTGCCTAACGGGAACACATTAATTTGTGAAAGTATCACAGGGCGGATTTTTGAGATAACTTCTGGACACGACATAGTATGGGAATTCACCAGTCCATTCTTCTATCAATCCCATACATACGGCCGGAACAACTACGTTGCAAGGGCATATCGCTATGGGCTTGATTATGCAGGTTTGAAAGGAAACATCAAACCAGTAAGGGAAGACATGGCCCAAATTAAGCAGGTTTCTACGCCAAGAACTGCGACAGCTGTACGTGTACGCAAACGGCTAGATAGCCTAGGCTACTGATGGTTGCTAATGACGAACGTAAAGGAGCATTGGAAGACGCTAGGGTATTACCACATATTAGATTAGACTCAAGGAGTTATCTCACTCTATCGCGCTAGTAAGGAAAGCGCTCGCCAGGAAATTCAGTAGTAGTGGAATACTGGTGTCTCGTTTAAGTATAATAAAACCAAAGTAGGTGTATCAAATGAAGAATATTATCTTACTAACGATAGACGCATTGAGAAAGGATGCTCTGGGATGCTATGGCAACAAAGATGGGTTAACTCCGTTTATTGACTCCTTAAAGGGTGAATGCATCAGATTTACCAAGGGACAAGCCACCGGGCCATACACACAGGCCTCATTTCCTGGAATACTCACCTCCTCCTATTACCTGGAATATGGCAAACCAAAGGGGCTCTCGCCTCACAGGACATTGATTTCCGAACCACTTAAGCGAGCTGGCATTGCAACCGCTGCATTTCACTCAAATCCATATCTTTGCGATTTCCTTGGCTGGAATAGAGCCTGGGATTTCTTCTACGACTCTATGGAGGACGAAGTTAGTCCCCAGATGCCATATATAAAAGGCAATGTAATGAACGCCAAGGTAACTAAGTGGTTGTCGTCGTACAGTATGACTGGAGATAGCAAGCCATTTTTCCTGTGGCTCCATTACATGGATATCCATGAACCATATACCCCTGAGAAGAAATATGTGGATATGGTTGACCCATCCATTGCTATCAGCCAGGATGAAATGTATATCATGTTTGAGAATACGCTATTGAAGAGAGATGTTTCCAGCTCAGAAAAAGTAACACTATTGAAGAAACTTTACGATGTTCATGTTAGGGAGGTGGATATCTATGTTCAAGACTTCTTTCGCACCCTTGAAAAACTTGGCATATTGAAGAATTCTATAGTCATCATTACCAACGACCATGGTGATGAATTCAATGAACATGGTGGCCTTTCACATGATGACAAGATGTACTCAGAACTCATAGATATGCCTCTCATCATCTATGGAAGAGATAATAATGGGACTTGCGATACATTGGTTAGCAATATAGACATAGCACCCACAATAGTATACCTTTTTGGCCTTGATCCAGTGGAAAACTTTGAGGGGCATTCACTTCTTCCTCTCGCCGCTTACCACGAAGAAGGATGCTTTGGTGAGGCTATGGACCAAAAAGCCCAACGAGGTGGAGACATTGAAAAAGATAGCTATTTCTATCGGGAGAAAGATCTCAAAATAATATGCCACGCATGCATAGACAAATGGGAACTATACGATCTAAAACAGGACCCCAACGAAGTGAATAATATTATTGACACATCTCCCGCTGCAGAGAGATTAAGAGGTAAATTGAAGCCAAGAATTAGAAGATGGCTCAGTTAACAAAAATAAACGAAAGGAGAAAAATGACAGAACAAGAAAAGAAAAGGAAATGTGCCGAATTAGTCAGCAAATCAAAGGAGGTAATCCGTGAGACATTCAGGAGGTTTAACCCCATTGATACAGCTATTACCTGGACGGGCGGGAAAGATAGCACTACGAATCTCTGGATAATTCGTCAAGTATGTACGGAAGATAATATCGATCTTCCTAAAGTCATGACTATTGATGAAGGCGATGCTTTTCCAGAGATCACAGACTTTCTCATAAAGACATCAAAAAAATGGAATATAGACCTCCAATGGCTTTGTAACTTTGACGTACTTAAGAACGCTATGAGCCACCTGGGCAACACCGTTAAAGTTAAAGACCTAAATAAACGGAATCAAGCTGAATTAGAGCGAATTGGCTCTAAAGAAGATTCTTTTACCTTTGAAGCAGAATCTCAACAGGGCAATCACCTGATGAAAACGGTTATGTTTAATCAGTTTGTTGAAGAGAACAATATAAAAGCTATGTTTATGGCCCTCCGAAGGGATGAACAAACGGCAAGGAAGAGCGATGAATACTTCACAAAAAAAGAGGGCGGATATTTAATGCCCGAGCATACAAGAATATCTGCAACTCTGCACTTCACAGAAAGAGATATATGGAATACCACCAAATTATACAACATCCCTTACTGTTCACTTTATGAGATAGGCTATCGTTCTTTGGGAGCCAGAACTACCAGTAACCCAGGGGAAGTTGGTGTGCCTGCATGGGAACAGAACATCGAGAATGTGCCTGAAAGGGCCGGCAGAAGACAAGACAAGGAAAAGGCAATGGAGAGAATGCGCCAACTGGGATACATGTGAATTTGGAGTGACAACATTGAGGAAAACAGAGATGGCAAAGTTGGATGTGGGCAGATTTATTCTGAAGATTTAAAAGGATGGCACCAAAATGAGATACGTAGGACATGGCGGCAAAGAGATCGTGGACAGAGTGATGGCTTCGCCATCTGAGGCGAAGGACTGTATTAGAGGATTAAAACAGATAGCTATTACCGGGCGAATCGCTAGAGAGTGCATCAACATCGCCTATGGTTTTTTTACCCCCTTGGAAGGCTTTATGGGCAAAGCAGATGTAGAGACGGTGTGCGAGAAGATGACATTGGTGAACGGCATACTCTGGCCTATCCCCATTATGTTTGACATCTCCAGTGAGGAAATCAATGAGAAAGGAATTAAGAAAGGAGACACTGTTCTGCTCGTTTATCAAGATAAGGCTCTGGCTACCTTAGAGGTAAAGCAGATATTTAGTTACGATAAGGCAAAAATAGCACAGTCTGTGCTGGGCACAACTGATGCAAAACACCCTGGGGTAAGAATGCTTAATGAGATGGGAAACAGCTTCATCGAGGGAAAAGTCACCTTAGTGAATACCCCCAGATTTAATCCACCATTTGATAAGTTTTGGTATCCACCTAAGGAAATGAGGGAAAGGTTTGCGGAGAGAGGCTGGCAGAGAATAGTGGCACACCAAACTAGAAATGTGCCTCATAGCGGTCATGAATGGCTAATGAAAGGAGCCTGGTTTTCTGCCAATGGCGAACTACCAGTGGAAAAACTACAAACAGGAATATTGGTGAGCTGCATCATTGGGCCAAAGCGAGTGGGAGACTACATAGATGAGGCTATTGTCTTAGGACACCAAGTACTACATGAAACTAGATATTTTAGAGATGATATACATATGGTTTCTATTGCTTTATGGGATATGCGGTACGCTGGGCCAAAAGAGGCTATCTTTCATGCCATTTTGAGAGAGAATTTGGGTTGCACCCATCATATGTTCGGAAGAGATCATGCAGGCGTGGGCACTTATTATGATCCGTATGATGCCCATAGAATATTTGATCAAATTCCTGAGGCTAGACTGAATATCAAACCAATACGTATTTTGGAATGGTGGTATTGCCCAACATGTGGAGAGGTAACTTATTCCGGACTCTGTGGACATAGCCAGGAAAAACAAGCATTTAGTGGCACTATGATTAGGAGTATGATACAGGATAAGGTTAAACCCACCAAACTTATTTTCAGGCCGGAGGTGTTTGATAATCTGATGGAGTGCGCCCATGAGTATGGTTTTGGCTTTCCCTTCTGCACAGAGGAATATTTGAACAAAAGGCAACCTATATTTGAACTTTCAATATTATAGGGAATAGGCAGACAGCAACAGTCTGTAATGAAATTTAAGGAGGTCAAAAATCCCTGAAATGTGTTCTATCAATTTATGGATCAACGAAGAGCGGCATGATAAATTGAACCAGGTTGGCTTGGCCAGTGTAGCTAAAGATGTATTAGCAGGAATGAAAGTGCTCCAACTACAATGCACAAAAGAACAGAAGGATAAGATTTTACAGTTGTACCCAATGGCTAAATTCGATTCCGCCACCACTAGAAGCATTGAACTACTTCCAGCAGAGGCGAAAGACAAAATGTTCAACCTGGTCATCAAGAAAAGGAATTTGGGTATCATAGAAGAATTTTTCGAAAGCATAAGCTAAGAGCGTGAAGATACAGACTAAGAACATAGAATTGTCTCAATCACCATGGCTTGGAATAAGTGTAATGGCGGCTGTGGTTATTCTGTCATACCTGGCCCTGCTGTTAATATCAAGGGGAGCAGAAACACCTCATGAAGGCATGGCTCTAACCAGTATAACTGGATTACTTTTTGGATTTTTTTTGCTGAGTTTTGTGATCGCCGCCATCGCTGTTGTGGCTGGGGTTGGGGGTGGAACTATATTCACCCCCTTTATGCTAGCTTTCACACCCATTGACAGCCTGATAATTAGAGGAACTGGTCTGATAATAGCAATGTTCAGTGGGTTAGCATCTACGGGGCCATTTACGAAGAGCGGGATAGGCAACCTGAAACTTTCTATCTACTGTTGCTGTGGTTATGGAATAGGCGGTTTCATAGGTGCTCAAGGTGCGTTATGGGTAGCCAACCAGACGGGGATAAATGGTGAAGGAATTATTAGAATAGCGCTTGGTGGCATTGTTCTAGCGATTGCTCTTTACTTCCTTCGGGGGGGTGTGAAAAGGGAATGGCCCGAAGTGAAGAAGGTAGATAGTTTTACTCAATGGTTAGGAATTACTCAGCCTTACTATGAAAAATCTCTGGAACAAGTTGTTGATTATAAGGCAACCAGAGCTGGATGGGGACTTGTGGCTACGTGTGGCATTGGTATGATTTCTGGGTTTTTCGGTTTAGGAGCGGGATGGGCAATAGTTCCTTCAATGAACCTCATAATGGAAATCCCGCTTAAGGTGGCAGTTGCTTCTAGTGGAATCTTAATCGGTATGGGAAATTGCATAACAGTATGGCCTTATCTTCATGCCGGAGCAATAATTCCATTGTTTGTAGCCCCATGGCTGGCTGGACTGGTTATGGGAGGAATAATAGGAGCACATGTTTTAATTAGAGTTAGAGCTACTTCTATAAGATTTATTTTGATCGGGATAATGGTTTTTTCAAGCTTTGGACTGGTAACCAAAGGCTTGGTAAACCTGGGATATATTCCCAGCCTCCCAGGAGCCGCCTACGTAGTTGCGTTGTTAATTATCATGGCGGGAGTTGTCCTCGCTATCATGGGTAAATTTCCCAAATTTGGAGGTGGCAGTTAAGATATATGGATAAACCTAAAATCCCTCTTTCACAAGTTGTTTATGGAAGATTTATCTACTGGCTTTGCATCACGGCAGCAGTGATCTGCACAATAGGCCCTGTAGTAGCCATAGCATCTCTAGATAATAATTTCACGAACCCCCACTACCTTTTCACTGCCATTTGGGAAGGAAAAAGCCCTGAAACGATCTGGCTACAGGTGGGCAAGGGATTCCCGGGAGGGAATTTCTGGCTACATAATTTAAATACCGGCGACGGATTTATCCAGTTTGGGTTGGTGATAGGTTGTTCCTGTGCTTCTGTGGCACTGATGGCCACAGCTATAGCATATTTCAGGGAGAAACCTAGAGCTTATGGGTGGGCCCTGCTCTCACTCTGGATTGCAGTAATGATCATCCTATCTGCAATGGGTACATATCAGACTTAAATAATTCTGGCTGTTGAAATAAATACATTTTTCCAGAACTCAGTATTAACCATGTTGGCAGCCAGCATAAAATCCCCTGGCGAGAAGTGTATAATAGGTTATCAATCAAAAAGGAGGCTCAAAAACTATGAGCAATATGAAACTCGAGAAAGAATATGCGTTGATTGGGGCAACACTAATAGATGGTAATGGAGATGCTCCTGTTAAGGATACCACTATCGTTGTAAGAAATGGTGTAATAGAAGAAGTAGGCGATAGAAAGTCAGTGAGGCTGGAGGGTAGAATCCAGAAAGTTGACATATCTGGATTCTATCTAATGCCTGGTTTAATAGATGTTCATGTCCACATTATTGGCGTTGCACATGGCCCACTCATAGATAGCATTATTGAACCAAATTACCTCCAAGCTATGAGAACAGTCGCTGAAGCGGGGAAACTTCTGGACCACGGATTTACGGCCGTAAGAAGCGGAGGCTCAAGATATGATGTTTATTTGAAGAGAGCGATAGAAGAAGGAACAATACCCGGCCCACGAATACTAGCTTGTGGACTTGGCCTTTGTAGGTCAAGAGGGCATGGGGATTCTGTGCGCAGGGACATATATGAGATTCCGGAGGAATGGGCTGCCCAAAACCGCCCCAAGGCTCAAACAGTTGACGGGGTAGAAGAGATCCGCAAAGCAATCCGCAAGCTGGTTGCACAGAATGTCGACCACATTAAATTCTGGGCAACAGGCGGTAGCGCCTGGGAGAAGGAAAGATGTACGGATATGCACTTCAGCATGGAAGAAATGAAGGCGATCATGGATGAATCTCACATGCTTGGCTTTAAAGTGATGTGCCACGCAGAAAACCTGCAAAGCGTCAAAACCTTAGTAGAACTTGGGGTAAACTCAATTGAACATGGCGACAATGAAGATGGAGACGAACTGGACGAAGAAACATGCAAGAAGATGGCCGAGAAGAACATTTTTCTTACACCCACGCTATCAATAAATTTTATTGAAATGGGGGCAGGAGCGAAAATACCACAGTATTTGGTAAATGGCTGGAAAAGGGCAATCAAAAACGGCGTGAAGATTCTGTTGGGCACTGACGCATGGGCAGACCCTATTACACCCTATGGGAAATATAATATCGGGGAAATTAAACTCCTCGTAGACATCCTAGGAATGACTCCTTTACAAGCAATCACTTCAGCCACCAAATTCGGAGCTGAAGCTTGCACTATCGGTGATAAGGTTGGAACTATAGAAAAGGGGAAATTGGCTGATTTACTTGTAGTTAAAAAAGACCCCAGCAAAAACGTAGATATCCTGCTGGATAAAGAAAATATCAAATATGTTCTAAAGGATGGTAATCTAGCAGTTGAACATTCATAAACGTGAAACCTGAGAGATGAGGCTAAGGAATATGAAATTAGAGAAGGAATATGCGTTGGTTGGGGCAACACTAATAGATGGTAATGGAGATACTCCTGTAAAGGACACCGCTATCGTTGTGAGAAATGGTGTAATAGAAGAAGTAGGAGATAGAAAGTCAGTGAGGCTGGAGGATAAAACCCAGACAATTGATATGTCTGGGTTTTACTTAATGCCTGGCTTGATAGATAGCCATGTTCATTTCGGAGGTTTCGGAAGCACTAACCCCTTAGACTGGGCTGCTGAATCGGAGTCTTTGCAAGCTATCAGAACAGTCGCTAAAGCAAGAAAAATGCTGGATTATGGATTTACAACAGTAAGAAGTGGCGGCGGAGCCTTAAAATTTGATATTGATTTAAGAAAAGCGGTAGAGGAAGGAACGATAATTGGACCACGAGTAATGGCCTGTGGGCTGCGCCTGTGCCGCTCAGGGGCAAGTGAGGCCCCTGTTGGGACAGTAGATGGGGTAGAGGAAATCCGCAAAGCAATCCGCAAGTTGATGGGCCAGAATGTAGACCACATTAAATTTGTGTCAACAGGTGCTGGTATGAGCGAAACTGACAGACTCGAGGATGTGCACTTCAGCATGGAAGAAATGAGAACGATTATGGACGAATCTAATATGGTTAGCTTGAAAGTGATGTGCCATGCTACCAATATGCGGGCTATCAGAGCAGCAGTAGAACTTGGAGTAAATACGATTGAACATTGTCAATATGCAGAAGGAGATAATCTGGACGAAGAACTTTGCAAAAAGATGGTCCAGAAAGACATCTTTATCACTCCAACGATGACTGATCATTTTACCGGACCAGAACCAGAAAAGGAGATCGTAAAATGTCTCGTAAATGGTTGGAAAAGGGCGATGAAAAATGGTGTGAAGATTTTGCTGGGCTCTGATGTATGGGGAGACGATATCACTCCGTATGGTGAACAAAATATCGCTGAAATAAAGCTTCTTGTGGATATCTTAGAAATGACTCCTTTACAGGCAATTACCTCAGCCACCAAATTCGGGGCTGAAGCTTGTGGTATTAGTGAGAAGGTAGGCACTATAGAGAAGGGGAAATTGGCTGATTTGCTTGTTGTTTCGGAAGACCCAACCAGCAATATAGATGTTCTATTAAACAGAGAGAATGTCAAATATATAATAAAGGAAGGCAATCTAGTAGTTGAACACTGAATCCACTTTCTGATGAGCTCAACCAGAATGCCCTGGTCTTTCCAGTGAGAACGAGTGAGAACGATTGTCTAGCTATCACACCTGGAAAATGCCTTATTACACCTGGGGGAGCGATGCTTCCTGATCTTGCTTCCAAATCGGGGGCATATGCTTGGGGAGAATAATAATTAACCCGGCTATTATCTGCATGATTCCACCTACGATAAATGATGCTCCAAAACCATAATGCACGATAACGAGCGCTGAGAGATAGCCTCCATAGATTCCTCCTCCCAGCTTCGCCAGGTATAGAACTCCGTAGTTCGATGCTGCGTAATCTTCCCCATAATAATGACCACAAATAGCAGGAAACAATGCAAACAATGGCCCCCAGAAAAACAGGGCTCCCAGTGTGCACACTATAAACCCGGTTGAGGAGTTAATTGCTCCTGAGAAAGAGATGCCAAACGTTAGCGCTCCAGATAATGTGAAACATAGAATCATGATGTTTTCGCGCCCCACATGGTCCGATACCCACCCCATAACCGGCCTTCCCAGGCCATTTGTAACGGCCAGGCCACCAGCAGCCGCGGTAGCCACCACAGCAGCAAAGCCAATATCGTCAGCATATCTCACTATCTTTGAAATTGTCATCAAGCCCGCTCCGGAGATGAGTAGAAAAGATAGAAACAATGCCCACAGTTGCCAGGTATGCAAAGTCTCCTTCAAAGTAAATTGGTGAGTGGACGGTCTTTTTACTCTCCTCTTACGTTGCGCCCACCCGGGCGGCGACCAACCCTTCGGGGGGTCTTTCAAGAAATACCCCGCAGCAATAATGACTATTCCCGCTATTAAGGCAATTTTCCATATAATCTGGGTGTAATTTGTCACAGTTGCGCTGCTTCTAATCCAGAAAATAAAGGGTATCGAGCCCCATGAGAAGGCACCAGCAATGAGGCCAGCCGTCATTCCACGCTTATCAGGAAACCATTTATTTGCAGTGTTAACCGCATTGCTATAAATCACTCCCACCGTAAAGCTGCCAATAATACCAAATGCGACCAATATGACATTGATGGAATCCGCAGTCAATGCATATAAACCCATCGCAGCTACTGCTCCAGCAATCATCGTAAGTAAACGAGGCCCATATTTATCTCTGAGCACCCCCGTTGGAATCGACGCTCCCGATTGAAATATCACGAAAAGCGTAAAAATGGTCTCAATTCTACTCAGCTCCCAGCCAAACCTCTCCGAGAAAAAAGGGTTGATAGAGCTCCATGCATATTCGTAAGGGCTTATCAATGCCATAGCCAGAAAAGCCACTGCCAGCACCAGCCACCTGCTGTAGCCAAGTATCTCCCTGTCTGTTCTCTCCATTATTACTATCTCCTTTATATGATTGGCAACCAGTATTCCTCTCCTGATATTCCTGTGCGATTTCCAGTTTCAGCTTCTATTTCTTTATATACCCGCTTACATTGTTCCTGTGAAATATTATGTCATGTATAGCAAACACGATATCGCCAAACACTTATTCACACCGACTCTAAAAACCGACCGCCTGCCCATCCTTCCTGGGATCAGAAGCGCCACAATAACCATCAGCCAACCTGTATATTAATTGAGCTCCTCCAAAGCCGGAGCTTTCCACATCCTTTCTAATCCTGTGGCCTCGCTGGCTCAAATCCTCCAACACCTCCGGCCCAAAGCCCGGCTCAAAAGCCACTTCCCTATTCGGAAACACACACCACCTGGGAGCGTCACAGGCAGTCTGTGGATTTTGATGATAATCAAACATGCGCACCATAATCTGTGCGTGCCCTTGAGCTTGCATATCTCCTCCCATTACGCCAAAGCTCATCAAAGGCTGGCTATCCTGGGTCACAAACGCCGGGATAATTGTATGGAAAGGCCGCTTGCCCTCCCCAACCTGATTGGGGTGGCCCCTCTCCAGGTTAAAACAAGCTCCTCGATTTTGCAGGCTGATTCCGGTATCCGGTATTACGATACCCGACCCAAACCCCCAAAAATTGGATTGGATAAAAGAAACCATCATACCACTGGCATCCGCCGCGCTCAGATAGACAGTATCTCCACATCCAGGAACGACAAAACCTGGATTATGAGCCTCTGTCATGTCAATCAGCTTGGCTCGCTGGGATAAATAAGCAGGGCTCAGTAAGTCTTCGCACCCTACATCCATACTGGCTGGGTCAGAGACATGACGACACGCATCCGCAAAGGCTAGTTTCATAGCTTCAAGTTGAAGGTGCAGGCTATCAGCAGAGTCCACAGGATAATTTTGAATATCCCAGTATTCAAGAATACCCAACATGAGCAATGCTGCTATGCCCTGTCCATTCGGAGGAAGTTCATGCAGCGTAACTCCATGGTACTGAGTAGATATGGTTTCAATCCAATCAGCTTTGTGTCTGGCCAGGTCTTCTTTCGTAAGCAAACCACCAGTGGCTCTGGCATGAGCAGTTATTTTATCTGCCAGCTCTCCGCGATAAAAAGCCTCACCCTTTGTTTTTGCAATATGTTCCAGGGTTTTTGCCTGAGCTTTAAATTCAAATTTCTCTCCTGCCTCAGGCGCTCTACCATGTGGTAAAAATGCAACGGCCAGTTCAGGAAAATCCTTATATGTTTCGGGAGCAAGGCTCCATACTCCAGCCGTGATTGGTGAAACCAGGAAGCCATCACGAGCATATCTTATTGCTGGTTCAAACAGCTCTTCGAACGGCAAGCGCCCAAACCTCCTGGATAGCTCTACCCAGCACGACACGGCACCCGGAACGGTTACCGCATCCCACCCAAATATGGGCATAGACTTAAACTGAGAAAAATGCTCTGCATTCCAGGCATCAGGCGACCTGCCAGAGGCGTTGAGGCCATGCAGTCTATCCCCATCCCAGACAATAGCAAAGGCATCGCTACCTATTCCGTTCATAGTAGGCTCTACTACCGTTAAAGCTATGGCAGTAGCAATGGCAGCATCCACAGCATTGCCACCATCCCGCAGCATTTTCAAGCCGGCCTGGGCCGCTAAAGGTTGGGATGTGGCAACGATATTGCGACCCATAACAGGCATGCGCCTGGAGGCATAAAGAAATTCCCACCCAAATCGTGTCATTGTAATGACTTTCTACGTGATCAGTCCAGCCAGTTCAAACCTTGTCTGGCACTTCTACAACTGAACTATAAACTCGTCTGGACCGCTGCAATTTGCCAAATTCTAGCATCGCCAGTCCCAACTATCAATTTTCTGCGCTGGCTCACAAGATTATAGCGACATATCCAGCTACTTACCCAATTATCACAAGAGTAATCCTGGGCAATTGTAGTGGTGGAGGTCATCCCTGCCTTATTTCCGTAATGGCAAAACAGGGAAGCTTCAGGCTGCTCAGTATCGTCATGTTATGGAGACTACAAAGACCTTCTGCTCAGCGAAATCCTCTTCCCAGGACCTCTTGTATGTCAATGTTAGTTCGGTTCCACCTGCTTTCAATCCTTCAAAGGTAAGCTTTTGCTCACCACCAGCACCAACCATGCCTTCCTCGGCTTCGCCAGGCTCAAATTCATCCAACACCAGCTCGAGAAAGCTTTCGTCGAAATCCGCCTCCCACTGGTAGCCTGTTGTTGGATTAGACTCAAGGGCCACGATAAACCGGTCGCCAACACCTATTTCGATTTCCTGCCCAGCGTTGGAGTATTCTTCTGGCTGCTGAACCGTGCAACCGGCAACAAGATTGAATAATAGAAGAGATACACCCA
>Ga0272441_10012551_pt1 | contig 12349 bp, 7 predicted proteins | sample SSMProp6N_FD_193582 | JGI IMG/M metagenome (GOLD analysis project Ga0272441, IMG submission 193582) | Marine sediment archaeal communities from Little Sippewissett salt marsh, Falmouth, MA, United States - SSM-Prop-6N | ecosystem: Environmental > Aquatic > Marine > Wetlands > Sediment ...
TGGGGCGGATCCGCGCCCAACTGCTGCGCGAGAAGCTGCCGGCGCTAGAGTCCTCGAGCGGCAACGACCTTGACCCCGACGCCGTTCTGGGAGCCTTCGCCGCAGCGGCATCCGTGGCCTTCGGCGGCCGTGTCGAGACGCCTTCCGGCCTTCAATAGAGTGCGCCAAGAAGAAGGCCCCGCGAGCCAGTGTGCCCGCGGGGCCTCTTGTTGGGTGGTGGGTGTTATCGGCTACCTGCCTGACCGCTTCCTCCGGCGCCGCAGGATGAGGACCAGCGCGTAGGGCAGAGCCAGGAACGCCGGGTCGGTCAGCGGCGAACCACCGCCGGCGAGGCAGCACCCGCCGCCTCCGCCGCTGCCACCACCGGCTTTGGTGTCCTTCTTGCTGCTCTTCTTGCTGCTGCTGCCGCCGCCGCTGCCACCGCCATCGTTGCCGGAACTCGTGACGGTGAGTTCGACCGAGACCTCTTGAGGACTGGCCTCGGCGCCGGCAGCGGTCACTGTGATCGTGGTGTAGTGACTGCCCGCAGCCAGCGCCGCTGCGCTGAACTTGACAGTGATCGTGTCCTCCTCACCAGCGGAGTCACCCGAGGTCGGCGAGCAGGTTGCCCAACCGGCACTTCCGGCCACGCCGTAGACGAGCTCCCCCCCGCCGACGTTGCGGACCTTGAACGAAGCGTCCGCGGGGGAAGAGCCTTGCACGCACGAGGCGGAGATCGAGTCGGTGCTGAGTGCCAGGCGCGGCGTGCCCGCGTCACCGGTCACCGACACGCTCCAGGTGTGCTTGGCGCTGCCGCCCTTGGTATCGGTCACCGTGACCTCGAGCGCGTGCAGACCAACGTCCGCCTGGGTCGGGCTGTATTCCATGGTCTCACCGCCCGCGCCCGTGGCCTTGCCGTCGAGCTTCCAGCTGCAGGTCATCTGGTCGCCGTCGGGGTCTGTTGCCCAGATCTGGAAGACCTGGCTTCTTCCGGCCTTCATGCTGAACGGCGTCTCGGGGAAGTACTGGCTTATCTCCGGATCGCCGTTCGAGACCGTGCCTGAGCCCGAGAGGGTCGCCGCCGGAGATCCTCCGCCCGAGGCGGTCAGGCTGCCGGAGAAGTCCCCCGACCTCAGCGGGGCGAAGCGCACGCTGACCTGACGCCTGGCGCCGCCGGCCAGCGTGTAACTGCCGCCGCCTCCGGTAATGCTGAACCCCTCGCCGCTGGCGGAGATCGTCCCGCTGACTTCCTCCTGGCCAGCGTTGGCCAACTCGAAGACGCGATCGCGGGTGCTGCCGACCGGCACCTGCCCGAAGTCGAAAGAACCCGGAATCCAGCTCACGCTGCCGGGCGCCTTGCCGCTGCCCGAAAGGAGCGCACTCGGCGAGCCGCCACCCGAGGCCCTGAGGCTGCCGGAGAACGATCCCGCCCTGGGAGGCGAGAAGCGCACCCGCACCTGCCGCCTGGCCCCGCCGGAGAGGGTGTAGCTGCCGCCGCCGCTGACTATTGAGAAGCCCTCTCCGCTCGCGGAAATGGAGCCGTTCACGGCTTCCTGGCCGGCGTGGACCAGTTCGAAGATCTGGTCCTTGCTGCCGCCGATCCCCAGCTGGCCATAGTCAGCGGAGGTGGGGCTCCAGCGGACGCTGCCGGGCGTGCGACTCGTGATCCTGACGTTCATGGTGTCGGTGGCGGACACGCCGTGGTCGGTGTAGGTCGCCTGGACGGTCACGTCCCGGTCCCTGTCCACCGAACCGGCCGTCAGTCTCCCTGAGGGGTCTATCGAGGCGTACTGGCTTCCGGAGACGATCGTGTAACTGGGGCTGCAGTTCTGGCTGGTCCCGTCGTTGAAGACGGCGCGGCACGAAAGCTGAGTTGACGAGCCTTCCTGCACCGACGATGCCCCCTCGAGCTCCAGCCGAGACAGGGACTTCACGAAGACGTTGAAGGAAGGCGACCAGACCGATGACGCGCCGTGGGGCTGGTCGACCGCCTGGACCCTGACGCCGTAGGTGCCGCCCTGCGTCCATGCATGGCTCTGGGACGCTCCGCCCGGCTGGCCGACCCGGTCGCCGAAGTCGAAGCGGCACTTGAGCGCGTCGCCGTCGTGGTCGTGGCCGCTGGTCGAGTAGCTCTCGGCCTGGTTGACCCAGGTTGTCCGCGGGCCGCTCGGCTCCGTGGGCCGGTCGGGGGCGTAGTTCTTGCGCAGAGTGAAGCGGACGGTCTTGTTCAGGTTGTAGGCGTAACGGCGGATGTTCCAGGCCACCAGCAGGCTGTAGAGCTCGTCCTTGCAGATCTTTGCCGAGGGGGAAACGTCGACCTTGACTCCGCCGGTCAGGTCCGACGTCCTGAAGATTGCAGCTTGCCGCGAGACGAAGCTGGACTTGGAGGTGACCGCGGGCACCGTCCAGATGGGGTAAGTCATGTAGTCGGCTGTGCTCTGCGGGCAGAGTAAGCTCTCAAGCCACTTGCCGTATCCGGAGGCAACCGAGCCCTGATCCGTCAGGGTCACGTCGGGGATCGAGTAGCTCCGGGAGTATTCGGCGTAGATGCCGGCTCCCGGGTCGGTGTTGATTCCTCCGCCGATGCCGATCGTAGCCGTCTGGCCCGAGATGGAGCCCGTTGGCCCGTACTCCTCGAGGCGCGAGCTGTCCGCCCGCGCGATCTTGACTTCCCGGTTGCGCACGAACCACCCCACGTACCCAGTTGTAAAGGGGATCAGCGGTATCGATTGCTGGTAGGGATCGGTGCAGTTCACCTCGTGATGCAATGAGGACTCGACCAGGTACCAGTCGCGGTCCGCAAAGCCGTCCTCTATCTTGAAGCAGTTGACAGTGAGCGTCACCCTCGCATCCAGACGGCCACCGTCCACGCAGTTCCAGGTGTAGGTCGATCCGCCGGTGATGCTGTTCCATGCGCCGTTGCCGCAGGGAGCCACATCTGCGGGGGCCCGGGGCGCGTCGGGGGCCGAACGCGCCCAGGAGACCGCATCGCTGACGATCGAGTCCAGGGCTCTGTCGCGCTCCGCCTCGGCCAACATCAGCCTCTTGGCGGGACCGATCGGCGCCGCGGTCTTCTTCTCCCGGTCGACGTGGAACGAGCGAGCGACCGGGGTCGCCAGAAAGAAGTGCGCGGTGCGAAGCTGTCCGTCCCGGTCGCGGCGCACCGCGAAGACGTCCGCAGGCGGGCACTGGGCGGGTGGCCCGTTATCCAGGCCGAGCATCCGGCAGGCGCGGTCCTGGTCGCACTTGAAGACCAGCGGGACGCCGGACTCGAGCTTGCGCCGGAGGCCGCGTTGCGGCGAAGTCGGGCCAGTGGCCGACGGGGTGATGACTACCGGTGCGGGGCGGCCGGCAGCGCGGCTCGCGTCCCAGGCAACAGCCCCGGTCGGTTCCACGGCCGCATCGGACGGTCTGCGGTCGTCGTCGGCCTTCGCCTTCGGGACCGCGTCGGGTGCAACGCGAACGACGCGCCCCGCGGTGAAGCAGGGCAGGAGCAAGAAGAACCCTCCCGCGGACATGACGACCAGCAGGGCCGCAGTTGCGGCCACCATCACTCTGTTGCGAAATACCATGATCGAACCTCCATCTCTCTGGCCCCGCCGATCCGTACCCACCATGGGTACGTTGAGCGGAGGGGCGGCTACCCGGACTCGGGGCGACTACTCTGGACGGTCCTTTAGGCGCTGCTTAGTTGCAGAGAAACGCCCCGATTCCGAACGGCCGCGAACAGCGCGGCCCACTCCGCCAGTCATCTCTGCAACTGCATTGCGCTCGCCTGGCCAGGGCCGATCAGGCCGACTCCTCCTTTCCGTGAACGCGGCCACCGCGGACCCACCGCCGAGAGTAGTTCTTCCTCGGCGGCGCGCGGACCGCCGCACCTTCTGTTGGGGTGGGTCCTCTTCGGGAGGTTCGGTGTCAGGAAAACCGGGCAATTCCTGGCTGGGAGAAGGCAGCCGATGAACTCCGATTGCGGGGCTGCATTTTCCTGCCTTTTGGGTGCAACGCGGGAAGCGAAGAGGGACCTACGTCTTATTGGCCTGGAGAACGCCTGAGGAGGAAGTCAAGCGCGCCCCGAACCAGAACCGGCAGCACTTCGCCGCTGTTGCGGTGGCCAAGCCTCGGCGAGATAATCGCGCCACGGCAGACACTGAATGGAGCACGACTGATGACCAGTCAGGGCGATGGCGACATGCACGGCGGCGCAAGCGCCGAATCTCTGGAGGCTGCCCGGGCGGCTATTGAGCAGGCCGGGAGGCATTTGCAGGACGGGAACACGGATGGCTGCGGAGCCGAACTGACCAGGGCCGTCGAATCCGTGCGCCGGGTGCTGGCCGTGGAGGTGGAACGTTCCGCTGCGTGCCACTCAGCTGACCCGGCGCGCCTGAGGGAGATTGCAGACATCTGTGATGCTCTTGCCAACCGCTTCGGCGGGCAGCATCAAGCAGTGATCGTTGAGCAGGTCATCGGCGCCTTGGTGTGCAAGGGCGTGACCCTCGGTCAGCTCCGCCGGCCGGAAGATGCGATTGCCGTCTACGACGAGGTGGTCCGCCGTTTCGGGAACCGCGAGGAACCCGCCCTGCTGGGGCCGGTGGCCAGGGCGTTGGTCAACAAGGGCGTTGCCTTTGACCAGTTCGGCCGTCCTGAGGATGCAGTTGAGGCCTTCGACAAGGTAGTCCGTCGTTTCGGCGAGCGTGAAGAGTGTGCGGTGCTACGGCAGGTTGCCGTGGCCTTGTTCAACAAGGCCGTGACCATGGTCAGTCGTGAACGCCCCGCAGATGGGCTTGCGGTCTATGATGAGCTGATCAAGCGCTTTGAGAAACGTGATGAGCCGGAGCTGCTAGCGGTTGTGGCCAGTGCCTTGCTCAACAAGGGCGCAACACTCGGCCACATGGGCCGGCAGGAAGATGCAATTGAGATCTACGACGAGGTGGTCAGGCGCCTGGTGAACTGCGAGGAACTGGCGCTGCTGGAAATAGCGGCCAGAGCCTCTTTCAACAAGGGCGTTGCGCTCCGTGAACTCGGTCGGCGAGGAGACGAAATCGCGGTCTACGACGAGGTCGTACGCTGCTTCGGGGATCGCCAGGAGGCGATGTTACAGGAGGAGACGGCCCGGGCCTTGTTCAACAAGGGCATTGCGTTCCGCGACCTCGGGCGCCCGGAAGACGAGGGGGCTGTCTATGACGAGATAACCCGCCGCTTCTGCTGCCGTAAGGAGGTTACACTCCTGGCCGAGGCAGCGGGAGCAATGGGCAACAGAGGATTCACGCTCCTCCGACTAGGGCGGCCGGAAGATGCGCTTGCAGCATGGGATGAACTGATTGGCCGTTTCGGCCCCCGCGAGGAACTCGTACTGCTGGAGGAAGTGGCCAGAGCCCTGACCAACAAGGGCGCTAGCTTCGGGGAGCTTGGGCGTCCGGAAGATGAGGTTGTGATTTGCGACGAAGTGATCCGTAGGTTCGGGGCTCGCCAAGAACCCGAGTTGCTGAAGCATGCTGCCAGAGCCCTCTTTAACAAGGGTTTGGCCGTGGCGAACTTGGAGAGAGAGGGCGACTCTGTGCTCGCTCTAGAACAGTGCATTTCGCTGCACGGCAGAGGTGCGGAAGCCAGAATCGTCGCTGAGGCTGCGCTTCTGAGGGGGCACATCCGAATTCGCCGGGGGAGTCCGGGCACAGCGTTCGAGGAGGCCGACTTCATCGAGACGAAGCTGGGGTCGGAATTGCCCGACGCCCCCGCCCGCGCCGACTACCTCCGCAGCCGCGCGTACCTGGCGATGGACAATCGCCACGACGAGGCCGAGAAGCACGCCTTCAAGGCCTTCGGCGAGTGTCCCGAAGGCAGCCTGGAACTCAAGTGCGAATGCGCCAAGTGGAAGGCGCTGGTAATGTCCTCCGGCGGTCGCCACCGCGATGCCGCCGAGTTCCTGCTTGGGTGGGTGGACCGGCTGGGTCAACTCTTGAAGGAAGAGCAAGACTACGGCAAGAGCCGTGACAACACGGGACTCATGACCGCGCTCGATGCCGTGGATGATCACTTCGACGCCATCGCGCACTTCTGGCGCGCAATTCCCGACGAAGAACTGACGGAAACCGAGCGCAGCGACTGGCGCTTGAGGAGCTTGTGGATACTCGACCTGCCCCGTGCCAGGAATCTGGTTCGCGCCATGCCACACGCGCTGCCTGGCGAGCGAGAAGGGCCGACGAGCGGAGGCCTCCCGCCTTGTGAAGGCTCGGTTCTTGAGCGCTTCTCAAAGGCCCTGCTTGTTGACAAGTGCCTTCCCAGGCGGGGGGCTTCGCTTGCAGCGCTTCAAGGGCAGTCCCGCGATTCGTCTGCCGGTGCGTCCGACCCGCTGGCGGGCTCTCAGGCACTGACTCCCGAGAACCTCGAAGTGATCGGCCGGAACGCGCCCGAGGGGACGGTCTTCCTGCTCTTCACGCCGGTGGACGACGACCTCCAGGTAGTGCCCGCCAGAATCGGCGGAGGGGGCGAGGTCGAACTGGAGCGCGGCTTCACGGTCGCCAACCGGGTCGAGAGGATGAAGACCAGAGTCTGGATGGACCGTCACCGCCGGCTGGCGGATGTCGCTCAGATGTCCGCAGCCGTCGACAAACCCATCATCGAGAGAAGCCTTTCGATACTCGACGACCTCAAGACTGCGCAGAAGCGCATGAGCATGAGCGACAGCTTCACCGCCGCGCTGTACGAGTTGCGTGGCCGCGCGCTTTTCGGCCTCCATAAGGCCAGGGCCGCCGAGAACTGCTGGCGGCGGGCGGCGAAGCTATACGAGGAGGACTGGGACCGACACAGATGCGAGGAGTTGGCTGCAAAGGCCTCCAGGGGCGACCTGGAAACAGCCTGTCTGGTGCGGCAGGCCTTCGATCCTCTTTGGTCGGCCACCGGGGACCTCTGCGGCGACCTCAACGAACTGCTGAACGAAACCGGCGACCTCTTCGAGAGCCTCCGCGGCCGCGACGTGGTCCTGGTGACAAACAAGGACGTTCACGACCTGCCCTGGACGTACATGCTGGCAGGCGCGGCGCGGTCGGTCACCAGGTGCTTCAGCCTGAAGGTCCTGGCTGCGCAGTACGCGGCGGCGGAGAAGCTTCAGCCCCTGGCGGGCAAGTCGTCGCTGTGCTACTTCGCCGCTCCAACGGGGCACCCGGATGCCGGTCAACTGGTACAGGCCAGAACGGCCTGGAAGGGGCTGGTTGAAGACGGTCCCGGCAGCCTCTACGACCCGGCCAGGTCGATGGCATTCGGTGACGGCGACCCCAAGGGCACGCGAGGCAATTTCGATGCGGGCCACAACGCGTGCGACGTTCTGATGCTCGTGGCGCACGGCCAGTTGGCGGAATGGAGGGAAGAGCGGCTCGCGTGCGGGTGGGCCCTTCAGGACAGGCTGTTGAGGCTGAGGGAGCTGGAAAGGCGGCGCTTCGACTTCTCCCCCATGCGCGACGTCGTACTGCTGAGCTGCGGCCAGGCCCTTTCCGGCATGTGGGCGGGGGGGAGCTACGTGCGCGGCATGTACCCGGCGCTCTGCCGGTGCGGGGCGACGTCGGTGACGCATTGCGGCGCGCCGTTCCCGGCAAACATGATCGAGGCGGTCGGCAGCGAGTACGGCAGGCGCCTGGCCGAGAAGCTGACCAGCGGGGAGCCGGCGCCACGGGCCCGGGCGCTTATGGAGACGGTTCAAGCCCTGCGCGACGGGGGGACCCGCTTCGGCCGGCAGAACCCCTTCGGCCTCGCCTGGTGGGTCCACGACGGGGTGCCTTAGGCGGACCTTGCCGTCGGCCCTCGCCCACCAGGAGCGAGGCAGGGCTTTCAGTCGTCCTCGGTGACGTTCCGGTGGACCAGGGACCAGCTCAGGTCGCCGGGGCGCGCAGGCAGCGCCTTGACCGCCCGCCCGCCGAGGCGCTGCGAAAGCACCTTCAGGCGGCGCATGGGCTCGCCGAAGTCGAAGACCAGCGCACCGCCCGCGGCCACGGCCCGGCGGATGTACTCGCAGTCCCAGGCGAAATCCAGGACGGTCCTGGTTACGGACTCGACCTCGGGGCTCTTGACGGCAGCTATCATGTAGACCATTGCTATCCATCCTTTCTCTTCAGGGCAGGGGCCACTTCCTGCGGGTGCCGAGCATCCCGGCCGCCGAGACGAACCACGGGGGCATGTTGCCCTCGTCCGCCTCGGCCCAGCGCCGGGCGACCTTGGGGTCCTCCAGGCAGCGCTCGAGGGCCCTGCGCAGGCCGGGCCGGAGGTCCTGCGAAGCTCCCAGATTCCAAGCCAGCTGGCGCATCCAGGTCGGCAGCGCCGCATCGACGGCCATCTGGCAGGCCGACACCGGGTCGGTCAGCGCCTGGCGGATGAGGGCGGCGTACCTTTCGATCGAAGCGCGCAGCGAGTCGGGCGTCTCTCCGTACCGGGTCTTGTGCTTGCGCAGTGTGAAGGTGGCGGGGTGGAAGTAGAGGCCCTCGGCCTCCATGCCGGTCTCCTCCTCGACCGTGAGCCAGAAGCGCTGCCGGAGCAGTCTTTCGTGCGCCCTCTCGCGCTCGAGCTGCCTCTCGATCTTGCGGACCCTGGCCCTGGCGAGGAGCATCTCGGCGGCAGCTTCGTAGGGTTCGCCTTCTTCGACCTGGTAGACGGCGCTGCCCAGGGGGGCTTCCTCGCGGTAGCCGAGCTCCATCTTCCGGGCCAGCGCGGAGAGGCCGGGGTCCTTCGATGCCTGCCGCTTGATCTTTCTCCAGGCTCTGATTGCGAAGCTGTCGGTTGCCATCGTCGGTCTCCTGTGCTTGCGGGGCTCAGTGGCGGCCGTTGTTGCAGAAGAGCCGCGCGAAGAAGCGCACCGGCTTGGGGAGCCGGTCATCCCCGCGGGAACTGGCGGCGATTGCCGGGTTGCGGCTGATCCTGCGGGCCAATGCCCGGCCCTCGGCGCCGTTCTCCTTGAAGAAGTCCGCCATGTCGACGAGGAACTCGGCCATGCCGTCCTCTTCCTGCATCAGGGGCTTCCAGTCCGGCGGGAAATCCCGCCCGCTGATCGCCGCCAGCGCGGGCGCGTCCATGTCCAGCATGGCCATCACCTTCTCGCGGACCACGGCGAGGCTCTCGTCTTCCGCGGCACGGGTCAGGACCAGGCGGTGGGCGTCCACCTCGAACTGGACGTCGGCGTCCACGTCTTCGAAAGCGTTGACCGCGTGCATCACGGCTGCAGAGACCAGCTTGAGCTTCTGCTCGGCCAGCTTGGTCTGGCGCCGCAGGGTCTCCAGGTCTATCTTCGCGCGACCGTGGGCGACGACAGCCTCCAGCACCTCGGGTGCCGAGATGCGGTGGACGACGCGGTCCTCGGGGATCTCCGTCCTCATCGCCTCCTCGTGCTCCTCCCGGAAGCAGGCCGCCGCGGCGCGGACGAACTTGTCTTCGCGATCGACTCCTTCCAGAATGAGCTTCAGCACGCGCTCCGGCGTGGCGGGACCGGTGGGGGCCTTCTTCGCCTCGACGGGGCTCTGGACTGCTGTTTCGCGCTTCATCTCGACTCTCCTCAAGCTGGGGCCGGCGCCTGCCGGCCGGTTCTATTGGGGTAGGTCTGCCGGAGCCCTCCAGGTTGCAGGTCTGGTGAAGGACTTCGCGCCGACCGCGGCGCCGGCCCGTCCGGCATCGACTGACTCGGGGGCCGCGCGACCGGCGAGGCCGCTTGTCCGCCCCGATCGGTCTCGGCAAGCGAACTCATGATGCGCTGGGACAGCGGCTTGCGTTCGGGGCGCTGTTTCTGCGATTCTTCGCGGTTTTGCCTGCAACGCGGGGAGCCGAATAGGGCTCTCATCAATGGAGGGCGAACTGATGCTTCAGGACAGTGGTTGCGGCAGCCAAGATTCCGGAGCAGCAACAGCAGAACATGCAGCAACCCGTCCCTCTGCTTGCGGGGACTCCTCGATGATGGACAATTCGAATGGCACAGTTGCCTCTGGAGATCCCATGGTTCACGGAAACGCGTTACGGCGGTCAACCGATGGGCAAGCTGATGAGGGCAGTGATGCTGCATTGTACAGGCTGACTGATGAGGAGCTTCTCAAGCTGGCCACCCGAGAGGCGCGCGCGGAGTTATGCAGACGCTATGAATCGTTGATAGTCGCCCGAGGCAGGAAGATCTTCAGGGACGACCTGCAGCTCGCTGAAGACTACGCTCAAGAAGTCTTTGTTGAGGTCATGGAAACAGAAGAGGAAATAAGGAGCTTCAAAGCCTATGTTCTAGGGTACATTCCCAAGACCATCAAGAGACGCATTTTGCAGCGGCAACGTGGTCATGGCAAGAGCAAGAAGTATCTGGAGCGTCCGACCGACACCGGATTGGTCCAAGACGACTTAGCGGACAGCACTACGTCCGACCGCGCTCTAATGGTCGAGGAAGAGCGCAAGCGGGAGATCGAATGGCTACGCGAGGGGTTAGCTGAACTCGAAAAGCTCAATCCGAACCACCGGAGGGCACTCTGGCTATACGAGGCCAAGGGCATTGGATTGCAGGCCATCGCCGCGGAAATGGGTGCGAGCTACGCCGCCGTCAAGAGCTGGGTACACCGAGGACGGCAGTTCATGATGAACTTCCGTCGGAAGTTCATAAGGAACAGAAAGCCGCGGTTAGGAGATCGCTGATGCCAATTGACGATGTCTACGACGAAGAACTGTTGCACATGCGCAATCTGCTGCACATGCAAGAGGCGCGTAAGCTCCTAGACAGAGACGTTGAGGAGTTTGTCGGTGCGGCGCTGGATGTGGCTCTTGACCCCCGGGCCTGCACCGGCCACTACTACGACATGAGCCTGCTGAAGCCGTCGCGATTTCAGAGCCACTCCTTCTCCTCCAAAGGAGCCGAGGTGATCAGCGCGATAAGGGCCGAAGGGCTATCCGGTCTTGATCCAGACGGGCTAGCAGTTCTCTTCGAGGACCTTCGCGTCTTCCGCGCAGCCATGCCCGAATTGCATCCCGAGGTTGACTGGAACGCCGTCGACGCGGAGATCCGCGAGGACATCGAGACCGCCGCCTCGCCTCGGGAGCTGCCGGCCGGGGCGCGCCGACGGCGCGAGTGGCGGGTGCCTGAAGCGGCAGCCGCGGGCATGGCATCGGGGTCTTTGAGTGACGATGCCGGTCGTGACGTCGAGACTGTCCATCACGAACTGAAGGCGGAGGTCGAATGGGCGGCGGAGCCGCTGACAGACGATCCTCTCTTCCTGCAGGTGGAGATCGAAGCGGGCGAGGGCGGGTGGATCCATGTGACCGGGATCAAGCCCGACCTGGGCGTCCCGCTCGAATTGGCGGCCGTCGCGCTGCAACCCGGAGCTGAGGAGCCCCCGGAGCCGGGTGATGCGGACTGGTTCAGGGGCCGCGTCGACCTCGAATGGCCGTCGGGGGCCAGGCAGTTGGTCGTCTGGGTGCGCTCGGGTGGTAGACCGGTTGCGCAACTGAAGGCCGATCTGCCCGATTAGCAGGTCCGGAGTAGTCCAGGGCCGTGGGGCCTCGAGGAGAGGCCTGCCAGAAGGCAGGGGCTCTCCAAGCAGGGAGACGATCGGATGGAACTTGAAGACATTCGCCGGAGTCTCGAGGCTCTACCGTTCATGCCGCGGGTGCTTGTAGACCTGCGGATGCGTCAGGCGCAGGAGTGGACCACCAAGAAGCAGCGGGAGTACGTTGACGTCGTCCTGCAACCGCTCCTGGAAGCCTTCGAGGGCTCAGACCACCCCGCGCTGCTCGCACGCATGGCTTGGATGCGCAACGCAAGCGCCGAGGACGTGCTGACCTTCGTCGGAGATAATTCCGGCGAAACGCTGCGCAGGGCCTACAAGGCGCAAGTGGGGCCGAGGGAGGACCTCGTCTGCATTGCGGCCGTTGCGGCGGTCATGCATCCTGCCGACGAGGGCCAGGGGGGCTCAGCCGCCGCCATGACCCTGCTGGCCGACGGGCTGCGCTTCCTGCCGGGGCGGGATGTCCACGCGGCTCGTCTTCTGGAGGGTTTCGCGGGTCTGGGCGAGGGTGACTACGCGGATGCTGAGAAGCTTGAGGCGGCGTTCAGCGCCGGCCGACTGGCGCACCTGGAGGACAACAACCGCGCCAACCTAGTCAGGACCCTGGCCGAAGGGCTGCGCGTGCTGCCGGGGCGGTTGAGCCACGCGGTTCGTCTTCTGGAGCGTTTCGCGGGTCTGGGCGAGGGTGACTACGCCGATGCCGGTAAGCTGGAGGCGGCCTTCCGCGCCGGCCGGCTGGCGCACCTTACGGACAACAACCGCGCCAACTTCGTTCAGACCCTGGCCGACGGGCTGCGTGGGATTTCCGGGCGGACAGGCCACGCGGTTCGTCTTCTGGAGCGTTTCGCGGGTCTGGGGGAGGGTGA
>Ga0272441_10012552_pt1 | contig 12349 bp, 9 predicted proteins | sample SSMProp6N_FD_193582 | JGI IMG/M metagenome (GOLD analysis project Ga0272441, IMG submission 193582) | Marine sediment archaeal communities from Little Sippewissett salt marsh, Falmouth, MA, United States - SSM-Prop-6N | ecosystem: Environmental > Aquatic > Marine > Wetlands > Sediment ...
AAATGCTCCCGCCTCAATGTACTTCTTTGCGTTGTCCCATAGTCCACCAGCGTTAGACATCAACAGAGCAAAGATTAGCCCCGAGAAAATGCTGCCTGCAAGATAGCCACCCAGTGCCTGGATTCCGCCAATGAATCCTACCGCCAAAGTGATGCCGATAGAAAGAACGCTTGGAGGAATCAACTCTTTTAGTGCACCTTTAGTGGCAATGTTAACACAGGATGCATAATCTGCCTTAACACCTTCTTTGCCTTCTAGCAAACCAGGAATCTCTCTGAACTGTCGACGGATTTCTTCAATCATAATGAACGCATTTTTGCCAACACTAAGCATTACCATCGCCGAAAACACTGCCGGTATAGCAATACCAATAAGCGCACCAGTCAAAACCAACGGATCCATCAAATCAAAGCTAATCATTGTACCCGTTTCGGATTGAACTATCTCTTGGAACGCTGCAAGCAACGCAATAACCGTTAACCCTGCAGCTCCAATAGCAAAACCTTTAGTTATAGCCTTAGCCGTATTGCCTGCTGCATCAAGACTTGCCGTAATATCAAGAACTTCTTCCTCTAACCCTGCCTGTTCTGCAATTCCACCTGCATTATCAGAGATAGGTCCAAAAGCGTCACCCGCAACAATCATGCCAACAATCGACAACATCCCAACTGCTGCCATGCCAATTCCATAAACGCCTGCTCCTTCTGCTTCAATGAAATATTCTGCTACTGTGTATGAGCCTATAGATGCAAAAGCAATTCCTAGCAGCGCTGGAAACATACTTAGCAATCCGTAAGAAAAGCCTGTGATTATGTTGACTGCAGAGCCTGTTTGTGATGCTTCAGCTGTTTTGATTACTGGAAACTTGTCTATCGAAGTAAAGTAGTCTGTTGTGATTCCAATTACTACACCGCCCACCAATCCGATGACTGCTGCTGCCCAAACGCCAATGTTAATTTCCAAATACATTGTCATTCCAAGCGTAAGTAAACCAAAGATGATGCATGTCAGATATGTTCCCAAATTAAGTGCTGTTCCTGGGTTTCCTTTTTTGCCCACTCGAACTATTGCAACTCCCAAAATTGAAGCTATAGCTCCAAGTCCAGCAAAGACCAGCGGCACATCAACAAAAGATATCCACTCAAAGCCAAAACCAACTAGAGCATCGGCTCCACCAAGTGTCATGACTGCAACAATGCTCGCTACATACGAGTCAAAGAGGTCTGCGCCCATACCTGCAACGTCACCAACATTGTCACCAACGTTATCAGCGATAACTCCAGGGTTTCGTGGGTCATCTTCTGGAATGTTATGCTCTACTTTGCCTACCAAGTCTGCGCCAACATCTGCTGTTTTTGTGTATATTCCGCCTCCAATCTTAGCGAACAGTGCCATTGCACTTGCTCCAAAACTGAAGCCAAGAACAATTTCAGGATCACCAGTTACAGCATAAACAAGACTTAATCCAAGCAAAGCCAATCCAACTACGGCTAAACCCATAACTGCTCCTCCACGGAAAGCTATGGGAAAGGCTTTGTTAAGTCCCTCTTTTGCTGCACATGCGGATCTGACATTTGCTTTCAATGCAACCGTCATTCCCAGTACACCTGCAATCGCAGAACATACTGAACCAAAAACGTAGGCTACTGCCATAATCGGGTCAAGAAATATTGCCAATACTACGGCTACTACGGCAACGAAAGCTCCAAGATACTTGAACTCCACTTTAAGGAATGCTCTGGCACCCTCAGCTATGGCGTTTGAAATTTCCTGCATCTTTTCTGTTCCACTACTCTGCCTGTTAATGTAGAAATAAAGATAAATTGCCACTAATACTGACACTGCAGCAGTAATCGGCGCAATTGTCCAATCAATTATCATCGTAATTTAACCATCCTTACTTATGAACTATTACGGTCTAAACTTGTTTGCTTTAAGTTTTTCGTCGAAATGATTAATTCCATCACTTTACCTAACATGATTTGTAATCTAAAACTCAAACTTCGGACACCAGCGATTTTATGAAAAAATTTCTTGCCAAACGTAAGAAACGCTTTTTAAGCCAAGTTTCCCTTACAATTCAAAATCTTTCAGTCAGTAACAAAGGCGGTTGAAATGAGCACTGAATGGCACACCCTAGAAAAAGAAAAACTTCTAGACTCTCTAAAATCCAATGAAGCAGGCTTAAGCGACGAAGAAGCAGAACAACGACTCAAAGAATACGGACCAAACGAGCTTACAGCCAAAGAAGGAATCAGCCCACTCCAAATATTCCTTGGACAATTCAAAGACATCTTCGTTATGATGCTTCTATTCGCAATAATCGTTTCTGTAGCAATAGGCGAACTTGTAGACGCCGCCACCATAGCTACCATTGTGATACTCAACGCCATAGTCGGTTTCATACAAGAATATCGATCAGAAAAAGCAATGGAAGCAATGAAAAACCTAACTGCCCCAAAAGCCCGAGTTCTAAGAAACGGAAAAGAGCTGATCATTCCCTCACGAGATGTTGTACCCGGAGACATCGTTCTCTTAGAAGCAGGAGACCGCATCCCTGCAGACGCTCGACTCCTAGATGTTGTTGACCTAAAAACCGACGAAGCCATTTTAACTGGCGAATCTACAGCCGTATCCAAAATGGATGGGGTTCTTGCCGAAAAAACCCCTGTAGCAGACAGAAACAACTCCATTTTCATGGCAACCCACATCACCTACGGCAGAGGCAAAGCCATCATAACCTCCACTGGGATGGGAACAGAATTCGGCAAAGTCGCGAAAATGGTTCAATCCGTAGAAAAGGTGGATACACCTCTCAAACAGAAACTAACAAAGTTCGCCAAAAAACTCGGCATGATAATTGTAATCGTATGTGCCATTATCTTTGCCCTCGAATTGTATGAAATCTTTTTCCTTAAAACAGGCGGCATAACTGACATACTAGAAGCCTTTGAAGTCGCAATCGCCCTCGCTGTCTCAGCAGTTCCTGAAGGCTTGCCCGCTGTAGTAACCGTATCCCTTGCCCTAGGCGCCAGAGAACTAGCAAAACGCAATGCCCTCATAAGGAAACTTTCATCCGCAGAGACATTGGGTGCCACAGACATCATCTGCTCTGACAAAACAGGCACCTTAACAAAAGGCGAAATGACTGTACGCAAAATCTACACCAACAACAAAATGATCGAAGTAACCGGCGCAGGCTATGAACCAAAAGGCGAATTCCTCCTAAATGGATCTTCAATAGAGCCGAAAGAGGACAAATCCCTTGATTTACTGTTAAAGGCTGGTACATTGTGCTCCAACGCCAGCTACGACGGACAAAAAGTACTAGGAGACACCACAGAGGGAGCACTAATTGTAGCAGCAGCAAAAGCAGGAATACCCAAGAAAGACCTCACTGATAGTTATCCCCGCCTTCAGGAAGTCCCATTTACTTCCGAAAGAAAACGTATGACAACGGTTCACACTTCACCTGAGGGACAGGTCTTATCATACGTTAAGGGCGCCGTCGAAATCATTTTAACCCGCTCAAAACAAATCCTCAAGGATGGCAAACCCGTTACACTGACCACTAAAGAAAAAGAAAAAATCTTAAAGACAAACGAAGAGATGGCCAGTCAGGCTCTTCGTGTCTTGGCTATAGCCTACAGAGAATTGCCAGAAACTGGAACCAAGAAATATAATGAAGAAAACATAGAAAGTGACCTAATTTTCATTGGCTTAGCGGGAATGATTGACCCACCCAGAGACGAAGCAAAAGGCGCCAATGAAAAATGCCGAAAAGCAGGCATAAAAACTGTCATGATTACAGGAGACCACAAACTCACAGCAGTTGCAATTGCCAAAGAATTAACAATAATGCACGAAGGCGACTTGGCTTTCACCGGCGCCGAACTCGACAAGATGAATGACACAGAATTCAAGGATATTGTCGAAAAAGCAGTTGTTTATGCTCGTGTTTCTCCTGAACACAAACTTCGAATCGTGAAAGCCCTCAAAGACAATGGGCACATAGTCGCCATGACCGGAGACGGAGTCAACGATGCACCAGCCCTCAAACAGGCAGACATCGGCATAGCCATGGGCATCACAGGAACCGACGTCACCCGAGAAGCTGCAGACATGGTACTAGCAGACGACAACTTCGCCACAATCGTTACCGCAGTTGAAGGCGGACGAGCCATATACGACAACATACGCAAATTCTCCTTCTTTCTGCTGCGTTCCAACTTCGACGAACTTCTCGTCATAGGACTCTTTGCTTTGCTGGGTCTAGAACTTCCCTTAGCAGCTGGCATGATTCTATGGATAAATCTGATAACCGACGGCGGTCCCGCCCTAGCTCTGAGCTTGGACCCACCACAAAAAGACTTGATGGAAAAACCTCCCCGAGACCCAAAAGAAGGTATATTACATGGACGATTCGCTTCGATTCTAATGAGCTTCTTTACACAATTCCTTGGAACAGGAGTAGTATTCCTAATAATGTTCTATGTAGTGGGAGATGGAATTGTAGGCAGTGAGGATTTCTATCGTGCCCGAACAATGGCCTTCATGCAAGCTACCCTACGCGAATTGATGGTTGTATGGAACTGTCGCTCAGAAAGAAAGAATGCCTTCAAGGTTGGCTTCACCTCAAACAAGTGGCTACTCTTTGCTGTAGTTGCCTCAGCGATTGCAACAATGATTGTTCCTTTCACAGGACTATTCGGCACAGTACCCTTAAGACTCGAGGACTGGGCCATAGTTATACCATTATCGCTGTCAGGATTGCTGATATTCCCTGAAATCTTCTATGACCGGAAGATTTGGCGCTGGCGATGACCTATAGCTCGTAGATTGACTACCTAGAAATAGGTAGTTAAAATCCATTTTTTCAATCTTTATTTGTTTTTCATAAGTAAGATAAGGTCTCAGCGTAAGCATTCTCCTGAAGCAAAATGAGTAAAGCACCATACAGCATACGATTCCTGTTCCATAGTTTGGGTCTTGGTTGCGTTAGCAGCGCCATCTTTCTACAGATGCTAGTCTTCTGGGACATATCTCAAACAGGAATTTTCAGGGCAACAGAGCAAAACCAAGCGATTCTCTCTTTCGAAATTCTTCTAACTTTCTTTGCTTTAATTTATTTCATTTATGTGTATCAAAATCTTGTCCGTTCAATAAGATAAGTTATTCTTTAAACTGTTTTTCACGCTTTTTGTATTTTTGTAGAACAACAACAAAAACGCAAGTCCCAGAAAATGACAACTGTTAAATATTTCTCTGACCGAAAAAGAGGAACAGTGATTTTGCGAGGTAATCAGATTGGCACAAAAAAAACTGTGTGTAATAACTTTATTCGCTTTCCTTCTGACTTTATCTTTTTCTGGAATTGGATATGCAGAACCCCAAGGAACCCAGACTGTTACTCCCCTAGACTATGGAGGCCTACGCATTGACATCACTGCTCCTGTTCAAACCCGCCCAGGCGACATCATAACTATCACTGTACGAACAAGCGCATCTGCTGATGTAAAACAGATTCACATAAACAACATTACCTTAGAACTCTATGGTATAGTAAACGTCACAAACCATATTCCTTTGACTCAAATCGACCACCTGAGCAATGTTCCCCTTTCTATCCATGAAATACACTACAACATAACAATACCCGATAACCTCTCTCCAGGATTAACCTATGGAGATGTAAGCTGTAACTGGAAAGCTCTGGGCGTATCCTTTGAGATTCTATCCTCAGGATTTATCTTAACCTACATCGAAGACGTAGAACTAGAGCAACTTCAAACAGACTATGACGAATTATCTGCTACACACGAAAATATCCTCGAAGAATACAACCAATTGAAAAACCAAGTCCACGAAGACGACGATTCTACCAGAAATCTGATGTGGGTCTTCATTGCCACAACCATTGTCGCCAGCATAACGGTCTTTGTTCTGCTATTAAGAAGACCTAAAAGAGTCTGGGTCTAAAACCTCAAAATCTTTTTTGCTTCCTCAATCTCTTCAGGCAGTAACTGCTTTGGATAATTGTAGAGGGGACCCCCAGGTCTCTCATTATAGAATGGCCTATTGCATCCTGGACAGCCCGAAGTTAGAAACGGCTCACCGCTGTCTATGGCTTCCAGCACCCGTTCCTTGGATGCTCCAAAGCCAATGATGCAACCGCCGCTGTCATATGTCATGTCTTCAAATCGGTTTTGTTTGTGGGTTAAGAAATAATGGGCGAGCTGAACCCTTCGGTAACTGCTTAGGGAAGGCGGGAAACTGTTTTCAAGCCGAGTTCCAGGAATCGGCGTAAAGGCAAACAATCCTGGATAAACTCCTGAATCAACACACCACTGAATCGTTTGACAAATCTCCTTCTCTGTCTCTCCTAAACCCACAATAAGATGTGTACTAACAGAGCCTTCTCCGAAAACCTCAACCGCTTCCTTCAAAGCCTTACGTTGCCCATCCCAAAGGTAAGGTCCACCCACATTTCTTCCCTTAACCCTATCAAAAATCTGTTCTGTAGCAGCATCCAAAGCAACACTTACCCTGTTAACCCCAACCTCTGCCCACATTCTCATTTTCTGCATATCTAAGGGCTTACAAGAAACAGAAATGGGCACCGAAACTTTAGACCTAATTTCCCTAACTAACAACAAAACATCATCAAAAGCTTCTGGATAATTCAGCGATTGAATGCAAACCCGCTTCATCACACCACTTTTTGTTGCATTTTCTAGACTATCAACTACCTGTCTTGTAGAAAACCATGGCCAAGTAACTCTGGAGAGCATATCCGCTCTTCCCTTACTTTCTTTAGCTTGAGGACAGAAACTACAATTGGCGGAGCACTTCTTATTTCGGCAAATGAGAAGATACACAGTTGTGGGCTTAGCATCTAACCTACCTTTCAGCAAACCAAGCACTATAGCTGAACCCATAGAAACACGGACTCTTTCAGGAAAGAATGCTGTACTCATTCTGCGGCACCGAACATTTCTAAAATCTGCTTTCATATAATTCTGTGCCCATATTTATCTCTACCAAAACTGAGCCCCCCAAAATGGCTTTTCTGGATCATCCTTAATTTTCTCAAAAGTTTTTTAGAAGCCCCATGCGTTGATAAACCTGTATGTCACATCCTAACGCTGAGACCGTATGGCAGATGCCAAAAAAAGAGCTAGTTTCATTAATTGAAAAAGGAGTTTTTCCTAACCTAACAGGAAAGATTCACTTCTATGCTCCAAGTTTTGTCTACTACAAGAACAAATATTTCCATTCATCACAAGACTCCTTTCCTTCAATCTCAATCACAGGCTCCTCCTGCGCCCTAAAATGCCAGCACTGCAACGGCAAAGTATTAGACACAATGGTTTCTGCTCCTAACCCAGAAGAACTCTTTAACGTCTGCACAAAACTAAAAGAAAATGGCGCGGCTGGCTGCCTCATAAGCGGAGGATGCCTTCCAGATGGCTCCGTTCCCCTCGACAATTTCATGGACGTCATCGCCAAAATAAAGAAGAATCTGGATCTAACCGTTATAGTTCACACGGGAGTAATCGACTTTTCAACTGCCAAACGATTGAAGGACGCTGGAGTTGACGCCGCATTAATCGACATAATTGGCTCTATCGAAACAATCCACAAAGTGTACAACCTCAACGTCAAAGTTGAAGATTATGACAAGTCCCTAAAGGCTTTTCATGACGTCGGAATCCCTTTTGTTCCACATGTGCTGACAGGACTTCATTACGGGGAACTGAAGGGCGAATTTGAGGCACTCAAAATAATCGCAAAATATTCGCCTTCAGCAGTCATAACAATAGCTTTTATGCCTATCCATGGAACGCCTATGGAAAAGGTGCCTCCACCTAAGCCTCAAGACATAGCCAAAGTTTTGGTAACTTCCAAGTTATTAATGCCAAACACACCGACTGTTTTAGGGTGCATGAGACCAAAAGGTGAACATAGAAAAAGAACAGACTTACTTGCAATTAGAGCTGGAGTAAACGGCATAGCCTTCCCTGTAGAGGAAGCCATCCAGTTAGCAGAATCACTGAATCTGAAAATCTCTTTCTCATCTCTCTGTTGTTCCCAAATTTTTGAAGACCTACAATTTTGATTTCTTGACTGTTAGCTGATGTATGACAACTTCAAGGGGCTACTTTTTTTGCTGAATCTAGTTTGTGTTTGCTCCATCGAATCGTTAGGTTTTTAAGATAAACAGGTATCACAATACAATAACTGACTGAGGTGAAAAATATGGTCAAAGTAGAAGACTTTGAAGTGCCTGAAAACCTGTATTACCACAAAGAGTACCTCTGGGCCAAAGTTGAAGGCGACAAAGTAAAAATTGGAATGATCGATTTTGCTCAAAAACAACTCAATGACATTGTATATGTTGAACTTCCAAGCGCAGGCGACGAAATTACACAAAATGAACCCTTCGGAACATTAGAGTCTGTAAAAGCAGTTTCAGACCTTATTGCCCCCATAAGCGGCACAATTGAAACAGTAAACGAAGAACTCGAATCCAAACCAGAATTACTCAACGAAGACCCTTATGGTGAGGGATGGCTTCTAATCGTAGCTCCAACAAACTTGGATGCAGAATTGAAGAACATCCTAGACTTCGATGCAGCTGTAGAGTGGCACAAGGAACTCGCAAAAGAGGGCTAAACGGCCTACAGATAAAGTCTTGATGTTTTCCTTAAAAAAATGTTAAGACTGTCATATCATGGGGTTAGCCCAAACACTTTTTTCACTAAAAGATTTTTTATCTAGGAACATACAATTACTGTATACCAAATTAGGCTGGAATCAGTAATGGCAAAAATCCATAACGATATAAAAAAGTTACTTGCAGAAAAGCCCTTGACTCTCGTTGAAATTGCAGAAGCCCTAGAGAAATCCGAAAAAAAAACATACAATGCTCTAAAGAAACTCTTCAGCGACGGTGACATCGACAGCAACCCAAAAACTCGCACTTACTCTCTCACAAAGAAGTAACACTAGCCTCTTTCTAGCTGGTTTTTTGTTCAAAGTATCCATTGAGAATAAGATTAATATGTAAACCTGTTCTTTATCTGACAGCCAAGGTTGAGATGTAAATGACGCGAAAAATAGTTATTATTGGTGCCCACGCTGCAGGTCTTGATGCAGCTTCTGCAGCTAGGAAAACCGATAGAACCGCAGAAATAACTCTAATAACAAAAGAAGATAAAGCGGCATACTCCCGTTGTGGTCTCCCCTTCGTTCTGGGTGGACACATAAAAACTTTTGATGATTTGGTAGTTTTTCCTGAAAGGTTCTACAAAATGATGAAACTGAACCTTCTACTTGAGACCACTGTAACAAATATCGATACGGAAGCAAAAACAGTTGACATAACAGACAAAAACAGCAAAAAAGACACCCTCTCTTATGACAGTTTAATCATAACCACAGGCGCTGACCCCTTCATACCTCCAATAAAAGGACGCGACAAAAAAGGAATATTTGCTGTTCGAACAATAGATGACGGAAAACAAATCAACAAAGCAATCGAAACAGCAAAATCAGCAGTAATAATCGGCGCTGGACTTATCGGTCTTGAAGTTGCCGTGGCCTGCCTTGAGCGGGGACTAAAGACTACCGTTGTCGAATTTTTGCCCTACGTTCTTCCTGTGCTACTAGACAAAGCAATGGCTGACCACGTCCAGAAAGCCCTTGAAGAAAAAGGCTTGAACATTATTGTCGGAAAAGGAGCAGAAGAATTCCTTGGAGACGAAAAACTTACCGGAGTCAAAGTTGCAGGAGAAGTAATTGCCGCAGACTTGGTCGTTGTTGCCACTGGGGTAAGAGCAAACCTTGAATTGGCAAAGAATGCTGGAGTAACCCTCGGAAGACAGGGAATAAAAAGCAACGTGCGAATGGAAACCAACATCAAAGACGTTTACGCGGCTGGAGACTGCGCTGAGTCAATATACTTGATCACCAGTAGACCTATGATGAGCCAGCTTGGAACCACCGCAGTAAGACAAGCCAAAGTTGCAGGAATCAACGCTGCAGGAGGATACTCCACATTTAATGGTGCATTGGGCTCATGGATTACACGATTGTTTGACACTGAAATCGGAGGAACCGGACTCACAGAATTCATGGCTAAACGTTCTGGATTGGAGCCTGTTTCAGCCACATTAGTCTCGAAAACACGGGCCGACTACTTTCCAGGAGCACTTCCTGTCAGAGTCAAACTCGTTGCAGACAAAGAAACAGGAAAACTGATTGGTGGTCAAATCATTGGCGGTGAAGAAGTAACTCAACGCATCAACGTTCTATCCTTTGCCATACTGAACGAAATGACTATCCAAGAATTTGCAAAAGCCGAAACCTGCTATGCGCCTCCAGTATCAGAAACTTGGGAGCCCATGGTATTGGCTGCAGAGTTGCTTCTGCGAAAACTTACTCGCTAATTCTCGCTTTTCCCTTTTTGTAACCAACTTTGGTTGCTCTGCTTAGCTTCTTTTTCTGCTAAGCAATTTTTTCCTAAATACCTTATTGTAGTATGTCTGAAATTTTTTGTTAAAAAGAAAGCTTTATTTGCCCGCGTCACTTTAATCGAGTTTCTTGTAAACGGTGGTTCCTATGGCAAAGGAAAAACTAAAGATCGCTTTTTATTGGGCGGCTAGTTGTGGAGGCTGCGAAGTGGCTGTCCTCGACGTCAATGAGAAAATCTTAGATGTCGTTGCGGCTGCTGATATTGTCTTCTGGCCAGTAGCAATTGACGTCAAATACAAGGATGTCGAAGCTATGCCAGACAAATACATAGATGCCTGCTTCTTCAACGGCGCAATAAGAACAGAAGAAAATGAAAAGATGGCTAAACTTCTAAGACAGAAATCAAAGATACTCGTGGCTTTCGGTTCATGCGCTAACGATGGGTGTGTGAAAAGCCTTGCGAATCTTTGGGACAGGAAAACCGTCTTTGAGAGAGCCTACCTTGAAACTCAATCAACTGTTAACCCAGACGCAGTAACCCCCAAAACACGTGTCAAAGTTAAAGAAGGAGAACTAGAACTTCCTGAATTCTATGACACCGTGAAAACTTTGCCCCAAACAGTTGATGTTGACTACACAATCTCTGGATGTCCACCCCCCGTTCCTGCCATACTGAGCATGTTCACTGCCTTCATAACCGGCAATCTGCCTCCTAAAGGTTCAAGCTTCCTACCAGAAAAATCAGTCTGTGATGAATGCCCACGAGAAAAGAAGCACACCCAAATCACTGAAATAAAAAGAATCTACGAAATTGAAGACGACGGAGAAACCTGCTTCTTAGACCAAGGCGTCATCTGTATGGGACCAGCTACCCGTGCTGGCTGCGGTTCTCAATGTCCAAACGTTAACATACCATGCACTGGTTGTGGTGGTCCAGGTCCCCGAGTAGAAGACCAAGGTGCAGCGGCTATTAGTGCCATTGCATCACTTGCAGCCGATTCAGATGTTGTTAAGCAGATTGTGGACCCCATAGGAACATTCTACAAGTATTCATTAGCTCACTCTATACTACGGAGGAAGGTACAGAAATGAAAGAAATAGTAATAGATCCAATAACAAGACTTGAAGGACATGGAAAAATAACCATATTCCTAAACGATGCAGGAAACGTAGAAAATGCATACTTCCAAGTTCCAGAACTAAGAGGCTTCGAAAAATTCTGTGAAGGAAGACGCGCAGAAGACCTGCCCATAATAACAACCCGAATTTGTGGAGTCTGCCCAGTTGCCCACCATATGGCTGGAGCAAAAGCACTAGATGCCGCATTCAATGTAGAACCCACAGAAACAGCCAAAAAACTACGTGAACTAGAATATTGTGGCTACTTCATCTACGACCACATACTTCACTTCTACTTCTTGGGCGGTCCAGACTTTGTTGTTGGACCTGACGCTCCAGCAGCAAAACGCAACATTCTCGGAGTAATAGAAAAAGCTGGTTTGGATGTCGCAGGCGAGGTCATAAAACACCGCGCTTATGGACAAAAAATAACCGGCATTATCGGAGGACGACCAACTCATCCTGTTAGCGCTGCTATGCCAGGCGGTATTGCCAAAGCACTAGATGAGGAGGGACGCCAAGACATCGAAAACATGCTTGAGAGCTGCCACGAATTCGCCAAGTTCAGCCTGAAACTCTTTAATGATATTGTTCTGAAGAATGCTGACTACGTTAAACTGATCACAAGTGACCCTTACAACTTAAAGACATACTACATGGGCACAGTTGACGAAAACAACAAAGTGAACTTCTACGACGGCAAAGTCCGCGTTGTTGACACTGAAGGAAAAGAGTTCGTCAAATTTGGTCCCAA
>Ga0272441_10012554_pt1 | contig 12347 bp, 15 predicted proteins | sample SSMProp6N_FD_193582 | JGI IMG/M metagenome (GOLD analysis project Ga0272441, IMG submission 193582) | Marine sediment archaeal communities from Little Sippewissett salt marsh, Falmouth, MA, United States - SSM-Prop-6N | ecosystem: Environmental > Aquatic > Marine > Wetlands > Sediment ...
AAACGCATATGTTAATATAAACTTTTCTTGGGCAGGAGGGGGACATGGAATTTGGGTTAACTATACCGACTCTGACTTTAATACAAACAGTGTTTCATTATATATTTATCAAACATGGAAATTAAACGGAACGCTTGTTCTTAGAAATCAAACAAATTGGACAACAGACCAAAAGAATTATCGTTATACACAGGCAATGGGATGCAATAACACAAGTATTTATTATATAAAAGTTGTAATAGACCATGCAAGATTTACAACAAACCAAACAATTACATCGTTAATGTATCCATATTCAACAGCAATAACAAATCCATATTGGATAGAAGATTGGTTTAATACCACTTTAGGGGAAGGTCCTTTTGTTGATACAGACCCAGATTCACCAACATATGGACATTATATTGAATGGACACATATAATTGCTTTTGCTGCCTGTCTTTTCCTTTTGATGACAATAGGACATATTAATTTACCTTTAACTATGATTGGAGTTGGGATACTACTTGTTATTCTTGAAGCAGTAATAGGAGTTGTTGTAACAAGAAGTGCCGGATTTACAACAGTTGGTATATTAGGAGGTGTTCTTTTGATAATATTAGGAGTTATAGTTGCTGTGGGAGGTAAAAGAGAGTGAAAGTTTTTCAGATTCTATTCTTTTTAATTTTACTTAACGTTTCTTTTGTTTTGTTAAATGTAACTGGTATTTTTCTTTATGTTCCAAACACTGAATTTGCGGAAGGAGAAGGAAATTATGCTTGGGGTTATTGGGCAGATGAGAATTCAATTATGACATTAATTTTTGTAGAAATTAGTGCTGCAATAGGTATTGGTGCATTTTTATCAAGATATGGAGTAAATCCATATTTAACTGCGGCGTATACTCTTTTTCTTATGACGTTTATTGCTCTTTATGGTATGTTTGTCATGGTTTTGGATGAGGTTGGTAACCAAATGGGAGAAGCAAAAGTAATAATGAATTATATTATTGTTATTCTTACAATTATAATGGCGGTTTTAGTATTTTATACTGCAATACAAATGGCAGTTGGGGGAGGTAAAGGATTTGAATAATTTTTTATTAATATTTGCAACATGGATAGACAATTTAACACAAAACCCTTTTAAATATGGATTTGCACCTTATACAGATTTAATTGGAAATTATTTTTATGCAATTTTCTTTGGGTTTATTGGTGGTGCTGTTTATATGGGGACTGGAAATATTGGAGCAACTCTTGTTTACTTTTTACTTTTAGGTATATTTATGGCAATGATAATTCCTTTTGTTGTTTTACTTGTAATTGGAATTTTGTCTGCTCTTATAATTACATCTTTGTTATATTATTCTTTGGTGGCAAAAAGAAGTTATTAGGTGAGGAAATGAAAAAGATACAAATATTGATAGTTGTTGTTACTTTTATATTGTTAGCGACAACTGTAAGAGGTATAGGTGGTGGACCAACAGAACATTTAACAAACCCAGACCCATCTTATCAGGAATTGGATGTTGATATAACACCAAGTGGTGCAAACACTTGTATTAACATTACATTTGATAAAAACTGTTCTGCAAATGTTACTTTTCAGTGGTATAATTATTCTGTCGGTGACTGGGGACGATGGGAAGACTATGGATATTTAGAAAATTATAAAACAACTGGACAAGTTTGTTTTTGGAATGAAAACATTACTTGTGCAACAGAGAATTTTTGGTCTGAGTATTTTCATTGGAGAGTGATGGCAAACTTTATTTGTAATGGGATAGATTCTCAGGAAATAGCATATTTATGGTTTAATCCAGAGGATTGTCCATTGTTTTATATTTATCCGGCATGGAATGCAACAAACGTCTGTCCATGTTGCGATTCAATTTGTATTGGTGCAAATAACGAGAATGGAAACAATATGAATATTACAGTTTATGGAAGTTATAATGGAATTGATTATTTTACATGGAATAAATATTATAATATCACAAACGGAACATATTGTTTTTGTATGGATGATGTGTATCTTGAAAGAACACCAAGCAAACAAGGGGAATGGATTAGTGCATCTGGTATTCAAGCTGCTGGAGCAAAAGTTGCGACTATGACAAAGTTGGGTTGTTCAGCTGCTTGGGAGTTTTCTGATAATCAAGAAGAGGAAATTCAATTTAATGTTAGAATACCAGTAAGAATTAATTTAACTTTGCCAATAACACTTGATTTTGGTTGGTCATCTCCTGCAACAAATAAAGTTTGCAATTGGAATTTAAGTTATGATATAACTGCATTAAATGAAGACACAGCTGCAGGTTGTGAATATTATCAAGACGAACTTGTTTGGTCTTCAACAACAGCAAATGGATTAACAATGCATCGTTATTATATAACTGAGATTGTAGATGGGGATAGATGTATACATTTTAATTTAGAAAGAGATGGTAATGACCCAAACGATAATTTAACAGATGATGCACACTTACATGGGGTTTGTTTTAGTTATTATTATTGTAATGATTTAATACATATATATAATGCAACAAGCCCAATGCGATACAATACGACTTACTATTGGTATGCAAATATTACAGATGTTGAAAACGGAAATTATAATGTTACAGAAATATTTAATTTTTCAACTGCACAAAATCATACAGACTGTTTTTGTGGTAATATAACAGAATATTTAGAAACAAATTTTGGAGAAAAGGACTATATAATAGGAATAATAGGAATAATAGGAATATTGGGACTTATTGGTTGGTTTATGAGGAGGAATGAAGATTGATTGAAAGTTTGTTTGTGTTGATGGTAGTTATAGGCTTTTTAATGACAATTTATGCTCATGAAAAACAAAGTATTATTTTTAGTATAATTTCTGTTATACTTTGGATAGTCATAATGGCAAATTCTTTGTGGATACAAATTCCATTTTCAACAGGATATGAAGAATATGCAGAATATGGATTTAATGCTTTTTGTTTAATATTTATATTTCTAAACATTATACAAGCGCTTTTGTTTGTTATGGATTGGAGAACACAGGAGGACGTACTGTAATGTATAAAGTTAAACTTAGAGTTCCTAAAGAATACAGAATAATGTTAGATAATATGTTAAAACAATTACAGAAGGACAATGTTGCTTATACAGGAAATAAAGGATTTATAAGGTCTTTTTCTATTCAATCCAGACAACCAAGAAAAAAAGGACATATACTTTTTAGTTATAATAAACAGTGGCGAAAAAGTGTTGTTTCATTAGCACCAAATATTAAGTTAGAAAAGACAAGAAATGGCTATGTTGTTATTGAAACAAAAAAGAATGGTTGTTAACAGAAGTATTATGGAAAAATTATTAAAAGATTTAATAGGAAAGATTAATATTTTTTATATACTATTTTTACGTTAATCATCTTAACAAGTCTTTATAAAGGATAAAAAACAATTTAATGACCATAACATAAAGGAGGAAAACTATGTTTGGACGAAAAGCACAGACTGTCTTATCACCTGCAATGATTATGTCTATTGTAGTATCATTGATTATACTTTCTGTCGGAGTTTACGCATTTTTTACGACAACAGACATGATAGCACCAAGTGCGCCAACTGGTGCATCTAGTTATAGATACAACCAGACTTATTATGCAGTTCAAAACGCAACTGCCATTGGAAACCAAGTTTTTAATGTCATTGGCGTTGTATTGGTAATTGGTGCAATTATGTTAATAGTGACAATGGTATACAGTTATATGCGTCCATAGATATAGGAGGTGAAGTCAATATGTTTGGAAAGAAAGGACAAGCAGTATTATCTCCAGCAATGATAATGAGTATAGTTGTCTCATTAATTATCCTTGCAGTTGGAGTATATGCCTTTTTCACAACAACTGACATGATACCTACAACTGGCAAACCAATCGTAAGTTCTGCGATTAACAACACTACAGCCATTGGAAACCAAGTTTTCAATGTTATAGGTGTTGTGCTGGTTATTGGTGCAATAATGTTGATTGTGACTATGGTTTACTCATATATGAGGCCGTAAGGCAATATGAGTATTTAGAGGAGAGACAAACGTCTCTTCTTCTTTCTTTTTATATTGGCATGTATACCTTTATGTTTTAAGGAGGATATATAAATGGAAGATATGCCAAAATTTGTGATAATAATAACTGTTGCGTTAATTGTGTTAGCTGTTGGTGTAACTGCTTTTTTAACTATGTTATCGCCACTAAATTTAGAAAAAAGTTATACACAAACATATAATGTAACAGACCCAACAGTTACGCAAGTTTGTACTTTACAATTTACACCTGAATCAAATACTGTTACAGTGGAACAATTTAATGGTGTAAGTTGGAATAATGTAGCATCTACTTGGTATGGTGTAAGTGGAAAAAGAGTTACTGTGTTACCAGGCGGAATGCAAGGATAGGTGTAAAAATGTTTTTACGAAATAAAATATACTTAATAAGAAAAAAGACTAAGTCAGAAAAGTTTATAATGGTGTTGTTGCTTTCTTTTGTTTTATTATTGTCAACATCTGTAATTACAGTTGTAAAAAATAGCAAGTTTGGAACAGCAAAGGCAGATGAATTTAAAGATTTTCATTTTGGAACACAGGATACATCGGATTATTCATATAGCAAAAAAATAACGATTCATGGAACTCAAATAAACGGAACTGTAATATATTTTCCAATATTACTTAATATAACAGACGATACTGCTTTATATAATCATTGTGAAAACGATTCTGGGTATGACCTTGCTTTTTATGATGAAACAAACAATACACAATTACCACATGAAATTGAATATTGGAATTGGGATGACGGAAATTCAAACGTGGATGCATTAATATGGGTCAATGTAACAGCATTGACAAGAGGAACAGATTCAGCAATTTATATGTATTATGGAGATGCTGATGCAACAAATCAAGAAGACCCAGGGGAAACATGGGGACATGGATATGAAGCTGTTTATCATTTTAGCGAAGGGGTTGGAACAGCTGTAGAAGATAGTTGTTGGAATCATAATGGTACTCTTTCTAATTCTGACCATTGGACATCACAAGGAATGGTTGGTAATTGTTATGGTTTTGATGGTACAGATGATTATGTAAATCTTAGCGATTGGTCAACTGAAACTTTTAATGATATGACTACAGAGTCCTTTTTTAAGGCTAATGTTACACAGCCAGACCAATATCATATACTATTTCTTAGAGAACTTAATGATAATACGGATACTGTTAATTGTCCCAATCTTAATAATAATAATTTATATGATAAATGGAGAACCAATGGTGCAACAACATTAGCATCGGTTGCTTTTACAGATACAAATAATTGGTATGAACATACTGCAAGACGAACTGGTACTTCAGGAAAAGGTTATTTTAATGGGACTGTTGATGCAGGTTTAGATATTGTTACAGATGCAGGAACTATTCAAGACCTTAAAATAAATTATATTGGTGCAAGTTATTCTGCGTCTAACCCTGCAAACTTTTTTTCAGGATACATAGATGAACTTCGTGTAGCTAAAAGATATTTTAATGATACATGGATAAAAATGTCATATTGGACTGTAACAAATTCAACAAATGGAACATTTTTTACAATTGGTCCAGAAGAAGCACAAGGAGGAGGAAGTCCTTCTTCATATAGTTTAAAGGGACTAACAAGTGGAAGACTAACATGGGCTGGAACAGCCGGAAGTATTGTTTGGAGTAATACATCTGGTGCTGGACACGAATGGTTAGAAATAAATATGAGTGTAAATGCTTCTCAGAATGTAACCGATATATTAGTATATTTAGATGATTTAAATGATACAAATATGTGGATAAATGCTTCAAATATTACAATGTATTGTACAAATCAATCTAATGGAACATATTATAGTTTTGGTACATTTTCAGATGGAGGGTCTAATATATCTTTAAATCAATCACAATGGGAAACATATGCACCAGCCCTTGACAATCCCTTTAATAGTTCAGGGTTGACAAGTTGTAATTATTCATTTTATTGTGTGTTTAGATTGGAAATTCCGTCTGGACTTTCTTCGGATGAATTTAGAACACCATCTACTGCAACATTTAAGGTATATCTTGGTCATTATGTATAAGGAGGAAATAAATGCTGGCATCTATTTTCTCCAAAAAAAAGACTAAAGTTGTAACAATTACAACAATTTTATTATGTTCTTATTTAGCTCTTATGTTTGTTGTAATAAAACAAGAAACAGTTTCAGCTTGGTCTGCACCATCTATTGAGGTTTGGGGAGAACAATTACTTAGTAGTGAATGTTCTAAGAATCGTTTTCCTGGCATAACACGAACAATGAATGGAACACTTGTTGTAGTGTTTGGTTGTGATGATGCTGATGATAATCCTCGTACATTTAAATATATGAGAAGTTATGATAATGGTACAACATGGACATCTCCAACAGAAATATTTACCTTTGCTGGCAGTTCATGGGATGGTCTTTGGAATATCAAAACTGCAGGGAATGGAGATGTTCTATTTGCACCTGTTTATAAACAAGCAGCAGAAGGTGGTGGCAATTGGAGCACGCATTTTTATCGTTCACAAGACCAGGGGCAGACATTTCAAAGTTGGCAATGGTATGAAGGAGGAACGTACACAATTTATGATTGGATTCTTTATGAAAAAAATTTATATTCTTTTACAATGGACCCAATGTGGGGAGCTGGTAATACTCCTTATTTATCAGTATCATATGATAATGGGTCAACATGGGCTAAATTTGGAAACGATATACCAGCTGATGGTGTAGATGAATGGTATGCAATACCAATGCATAACAATGGAACTTGGAGAACTATTCATAGAGATGACCAAGGATGGGATACTGTAAATTATATAACTTACGATAATGGAACAACATGGAACAGTCATGCAGATGATTTACCAATGGACAATAACCGTGGTCCAAGCATGATGTGGCTTGACGACCAAGTTATTCTTAGTATAACAGAAGGAAGTTTAGCAGGAGATAGTTGTTATATTCATGAAAGTCATAATAATATGACTAGTTGGAACTTAGTTAAAACATTAGGAGCAGGTTCAGGCAATAATTATGGAAGAGGATGTTCGTTACCAAAGCGTGTTGGAGATATTGGCGGATGGGGATATGTAGTATATGCAATAGATAATAATCTTTACGGATGTTGGATAGCAAATAATGCATCACAAGATTGGATATGGCCACCAGGACCAGATAACAGTGGTAGTGAGTTTTATACAACGCCTGAAAATGAAACAGTACCAGAATTATTAGCAATAGCTGGAGGAACAAACGGAACAGTAATTTATGATTCTACACCGACAATAAACTGGACAGTTGTTACAGACGCTTCACAATATTGGTTACAAATAGCAACAGATTCAGCCTTTACAAGTTTAGAGGCAAACTATACAGATGTTAACCAGTGGAATTATCCAGCAAATTGTGAAATAAACGAAACAAGAGTTTCATTTACATTACCAACAGAACTTTCAAGTTATAACAGATATTATGTTAGAGTAAAAGCATATGTAAAAAATTGATAACTATGAAAAAACTAATAGTAGTAATAACAACAATATTATTTATTTCGTCTTTGCTTAGTGTAAAATCAGATTGGTCAGATAGTTGGGAATTTGATTATTTAGAACAAATTCAGAACGAACCACAAGGAAATCCGCAATATCGAACACAGGGTTCCGAAGATTTTACTTATAACAAAAAAATAGTTATTGACCACAATCAGGTCGAAGAAACTCTTTGTACTTTTCCTATACTTATTAATATAAGTTTTGATTCAGACCTTGCAGACCATTGTATAAACGATAGTGGTTATGATGTAGCTTTTTATAATTCAACCAATACTACACAATATAATCATGAAATTGAAAAATGGATTGATGATGGAACATATGTTAATGCTACAATATGGATAAATATTACAACTTTAAGTTCAACAGAAGATACAGTACTCTATATGTATTATGGATATGATAATACAAATCAACAAAATGTACATGGAACTTGGCATACGTCTTATACAGCCGTTTATCATATGAATGATTCAACAACAGCAATAATAATCGATAGTTCAAGCAATGGTCATCATGGAACCAAAGGAGCAGCAAATCAACCTATTGAAACAGCTTTTTCTATGGCTGGAGATGCACAAGATTTTACAGCCACAAGTTCACAATATATTGATTTAACAGGAGATTTAGGTCTTGGTAATTCAAATTTTAGTATAGAAAGTTGGTATAATTCAGATTCAACGGCTGCTAATTTATTTGTTCTTGGTTATGGTGACGGAGACAATGGCCAAACTTTGTATTGGAGAATGAGTAGCGACGATGAATTTAAATTTGGATTTAAAGGAAATGATTTAGATACAACCGATAAATTTACATCTAACATTTGGTATTTTTTTAGTGGAACATTTTGTACAACTGGCACAATGAGAAGAATATATGTTAATGGTTCACTTAATAGAGGACTTACTTCAGGTATAAATTTGGGTGTTCCAGACCCAACATTAGGAGCAATTGGATATAGGCCTGATGACCCAAGTCAATATTTTGATGGACAGTTAGATGAAATAAGAGTTTCTAATGTTAATCGTTCTGCAGGTTATATGAAAACCGTTTATAACAGTATTATAAATGGTACAAACAACAGTTTTTTTACATTGGGTTCTGAAAAAGAAACACAAAGTGGAACGGCTCCTGTTGTTACAACAAATTCTGCAGCTGGTGTTGAGGAAACAAATGCAACATTATCTGGGACAATGACAAACAATGGTACATTAGATACCACTTGTTGGTTTATTTATGGAGACGAAACACCACCAACTGATAATAATGTATCTAAGGAGTTGTTGCGCAAGGGGATACATTTACATATAATTGGTCTTCTCTTACAGAAGGACAAATATATTATGTTGATACAGCTGCAAATAATTCTGAAGGATTTGATAGTTCTGGAGGAATTAAGGCATTTTTAACGAAACCACAAACACCAACCGGATTAGATACTACAGAAATTAGTGGAGGTATAAATATTACTTGGATACATGGAAATGGATATAACAGTAGTGTTCTTGTCCGAAAGACAACAAACTATCCAACATCGCCGACAGACGGAACAGTTCTTTATAACGGAACTCGTAATTTTTATGAAGACACTTCTTTATCAAAAGGAACTTATTATTATAGAGTTTGGGAATATTCAACTTGGACTTATTCTCCAGTTTTACAACAGTTTTCAGATGGTAATGAATCATTATCCTATTATTATCAAGGTGTGTTTAGCGCATATAATACTTCCTCGTTTGGAGGATTTGCGGACATAACCGGAGAGACTATAATTGTTGATATTAATTGTACAACCTGGACAATAGGCAATATTGATGTATTTACACAAATAAGAAAGAATTTTACATTTTATCAAAATGGCACTGCAGAAATAGATATAAACATTACATTAAATAGTACAACATTGACTTTTGTTTCTTATGATACATGGAATGGAAATGGACACAATCAATATTGTGCAAATGTTACAAACGATAGTTGGGTAACAGAAACTAATATAGACCCACTATCTGGAAATTATCCAACAACTTGGCTTAATCAAAATGTTTCTGGTGATAGTAATTTTGCTTTTGGCGTTAGAATATGGATGCCAAAAACAGTAGGAGAATCAGAAATAACAGAAAATTTTGTTATATGGACAACATCTTGGGAAAGTTGACGGACTGAAGACGGAATTCTTCAGAAAATAAAAGGAGGCAAGCAATGAAAAAGATAACAGTAATACTCGTAATGGCAGCATTAGTATATGTAAGTATTGTTCCAATAGCGAATAGTGCATCTACTGCAAGTATTTCAGGGTCTTTCCAACCGCAAGCAACTTTATCTATACAGTGTAATGCATCCGAAATAAATGGTACAACTATGAACCTTGGTGAAGCATATCATCTTACAAATCCATCTGGTGCTATAAATGTTAGTAATGATGGAGATGTAAATTGTTCGGTAGACATTCAGGCAATTAACAGTACCGGAGGATGGAGTCTTATAGATAATGCAAGTTGTGCTGGTGGAACAAATGTTTTCTCTGTCACATTTGATGATGATGGAGCTATAACATATGAAGACCTTTGGGTGCCTGTAGAAATATCTGCAAACTTGGGTGCAAACCTTGCTGGTTGGGATGTTAATTCATCTAGATTTAACTTAACTATATGGTTAGGTGGAAATCAAGACCAAGCTACAGAATATCAGCACTTCTTTGTAAATCTATCTGCTGCTGTTGTAACATAAGGAAGTGTCAAAATGCGAGAAAAAAGATATTTAGCAATAAGTTTTTCGCTAATTATATTAGGCTTATTGTTAAATATCAATATTTTTTCTGTTTCTGCTGGTGACCTTAAAGTAACAAATGCCATTGGAGTTCATACGTTTAATTTATCAGATGCTGGAGATTATATAATTTCTGAAGGTTCATCAATAATAGAAAATACATTAGATGAAGATGTTATAATTATAATGACTGTTGATAATGCATTAAGAGAAAGAGATTTAGGAGAAAATGGAGAACCAAGAACACATGAACCAACTGGAGACAGACTTGTTTATCATATACCAAGTATGGATTGGATAAAACCAAATGAAAAAGAAACAGTATTAAAAGCAAATAGTATTGGTACAGTTAATTATACAATAAAAGTTCCAATAGAAGAAGTTTATTCAGCATTAAATGGAAATATAGATAAGGCATATTTATGTTATATTAATATTAAAGGAGATTCTACTTTGACAATTGGAGTAAATTATAATCATAAAGTTTTTATTGTTTTTGAAGGAGAGTTTCAAGATTTAACAAAACAATCTTTTCCGTTATCTATAGTTATTGGCGGAATTATATTTACTATTATTCTTATTTATTTTATATTAAGTTTTATGTTAGAAAAGAAAAGAAAGAAAAGTAAAATACCTATATTTGAAATTACAGAAGAAAATAAATTAAAAAAAGAACTTCCGAAATTCAAAAGTACAAAATTAATTTCAAATTTAGAGTTGTCACATACATTATCTGAATTGGAGGGTAAAAATGAACAAAAATAGGATATTAATTATAATTATAAGTATGTTGTTTATTTTTGCTTTTTATGGCCAATCTGTATTTGGTGCAAATACAGCAACAATTACAGGAAGTTTCCAGCCACAATCGGGAAATGTTGTACTTTCACATGAAAACCCAGAAAATGGTTCTTCTGATGTTTCTCCATCTATAACAATATGGAACATAACAATTGAAGACCCAAATGGTGACCATTTTAATTGGTCAATAAAAGTTGTTAATAAATCAACAGGATATGTTATAAATACAAATTCTTCTAATGTTACAACAAACGGAAGCAAAGAAGTTAATATAACAGATAGATTAGTTGTATCTACAAACTATACTGTTTATGTTAATACAACAGACAATTCAACTTGGACAAATGAAAGTTTTTGGTTTGTTACCTGGGATTCTGCAAACTTTACAGTATATGAAACTTTGTCTTTTGGTGGATATGTCGATGCCCAAGAAAGTAATGCCTCTTTATCTCCAACTCCTGCAAATCAATCTACAAGTCAAAATATGTATGTTATGCTTTATTTAACTGTTACAGACCCACAAGGAGATAATTTAAATGTTTCATGGTCAACAAACGCTACTGGAACTTGGGTATATTATAATTCAACTGTTGCTTCTGGTTCAACAGTACAACAAAGAGCAACCTTTGCAAATGCTTCTGCAACAAAATATTGGTGGAATGTAAGTGTTAACGATACTGATAACCATTGGACAAATGAAACATATTGGTTTACAACTGCAACATATAGTTGGACAAATTGGTCAACCTGGTGGACTTTTAACTTTACTTGTTGTGTGGCAAGTGATTTTACGGCAACAAAATATAATAGAACAGATATTAATTTAACATGGAATAATTGTGTAAGTGAAGGATGTGATTCTAATGTTGTTGTTAGAAATGCTTCTGGTTGGGGAGCCGCAACATATCCAATAACGCCGACAAATGGAACAGAGATTTATAATGGAACTTTAGAAAAGTTTAATGATACAGGACTTAAAAGTGGAACAACATATTATTATACAATTTGGGGATGGAATAATTCTGAAAACGAATATTCAATTGTTAACTATACAGATTCTGCAACAACACAAGGAGACATTGAAATTTATACAGCATCAGTATATCCAGCAAATGGTTCAACAGAAGTTGAAAGACCTGCGACCAATTGGA
>Ga0272441_10012555_pt1 | contig 12347 bp, 16 predicted proteins | sample SSMProp6N_FD_193582 | JGI IMG/M metagenome (GOLD analysis project Ga0272441, IMG submission 193582) | Marine sediment archaeal communities from Little Sippewissett salt marsh, Falmouth, MA, United States - SSM-Prop-6N | ecosystem: Environmental > Aquatic > Marine > Wetlands > Sediment ...
GGAATTTCTTTAACAGGTTGGGGAAAAATAATTGAAGGAGTTCCAGAAGTAGTTTCTACGGATGAAAAAGGAAATGTCCCATATCTTATTTCATTTTTTTCTTTAAATAAACTTAAAGATATTCCTGTATATCTAAATAATGATTATGAAGTTGTTAAAATAGACTCTGAGTTAATGGAAAAATACATTAATGGAGATAAGAGTATTTCTCAAAATGATATAGAGGAGGTTGTTTTAAATACCAAAAAACATTTTACATTAATAGATATTATTGACTCTATATTTTTTGAAATATCAATTCATGGTTCTCCTGATGAAAGAGATAGTTATAAAGAGGATTTGTTTAAAAAAATTGAAGAAATAAAAGAAATAAATGATCCAATTTATAATAAGGTAGAAAGTATTGACTCAGATGATAATTCAGATGATGACACTATTAGTGAAATAGATGATATATTGAATGATTTGGGGTGAAGAAATGATAATTGATAATAATGCTATTAATGTAATAGAAAAGATGTTAAAAGATGGAGTTATTAGTGAACTACCCACAGTTAAAGCAAGCGGGCTTCTGCTCAGCATTTAAAACACTGATCAAGGCCCGTACCGGGCCAAAAAAGATTTATACTCTCGGAACTGAGTCTATTCTACTTCTGATTCCCCGAGTGAGTTATAACGGTATAGATTTTACATCACAACCTAGTTGTGAAAACCATATATCTATATTTCAAAGGACTTTAACATTTTAGTTATATAGGTATTATTTAACATTATGAAAGGAAAGTCAAGGATGAATTTTAAAAGAATACAATTCCAACGTTTAAGCATTGGGTTTTCTTTTTTAATCCTTTATAAAAAAGAAGCTAATTATTACAGAATTTCTTTTGGCTTTGCACCTGTTAAAAGAAGTTTTTTCTCAGATATTTGGTCTAAATTCACAAATTATAATGATAATAATGATATTGTTGTCAGGTTAATAATGGATGCTCATAGCGCAACTTTAAATGAAAACGATGAGTTGATTGGCTTCAATTCTCCGATTCCAGATGAGATATACAATCCTCGTAATCAAGACAATAGGTCTTTAAGAGGGGCAGATGAAACCATAGAGGAGTTAAGGAATATTGTTGGATAATAATGAATATTGATATTAATTTAATTGAAAAAATGATAGAAGAAGGATATATCTCTAAAAAGAAACATCCTGAAAAAAATCTTTTTATATATAATTATACAAATAAATGTACATTTGATAAAAAATGGAATGAAGCCACTGAAATTTGTCGTGGATTGATTTTAGATTCAGAAAATAATATAGTCGCTTTACCTTTTAGAAAATTTTTCAATTTATATGAAAATGAAAAAACAATGCCAAATAATCTTCCAAATGAATCATTTGAAGCATATACAAAAGAAGACGGCTCTATGATTGAAACATATTTTGATGGTGATAAAATATGTTTTGCAACTAGAGGAAGTTTTAATAGTGATCAAGCTATTTGGGCGAATGATTACGTTAAAAGAAAAAATATAAATGGATTTAATAAAGATTACACATATATATTTGAATGCATATACAAGGAAAATAGAATAGTGACAGATTATGGAAATTTCGAGGGATTGATTCTTCTTTCTGTATATGATTTTAAAAATAACAGAGAATTATCAAGAGAAGAAATAAAAAGAGAGTCTGAAATATTGGAGATTCCATTAGTTAAAAGTCATAAATTTAATAATATTAATGAAATTATTAAGGAAATGGAAAATTGGAATACTCTTGATGAAGGTTTTGTTATTAAATTTAAAAATGGCTTTAGAGTGAAGATAAAAAGTAAAAAATATTTAGAAGTTTTTAAAATAATAAAAGGAATGACCCCTCTAACGATATGGAATAATATGGAAAATGGAAAGGTTAAAAAAGATTTTTTAGAAATTGTTCCAGAAGAATTTAGAGATAGTTTAGATATTATTGTTTTAGAATTAGAAAATCAATATGAAAAAACATATAATAGATTTAAAAATACTGTTAATAATCTTCCAGCTTTTTCTTCTTATAAAGATTGTGCCATTTATTTAAAAAATACTTTTAATAAAGAAGATTTTAACCCATTAATGAATCTATATCGAGGTTGGAGTATAGAAAAAATAATAATGGGAAAAATCAAACCTAAAAATAATAAATTAAATTCTGAAATTTAATTCAATTAATGTTTTTAAATAAGTATTTCTTTTAGCTATATTGTTATTTTTAATAGCAATATCCATTGCTTTAGTTGATCCTAATATAATTAATTTCTTTTTAGCTCTCGTTATTCCAGTATATAGTAAATTTCTTTTCAACATTATATAATGAGTTGTATGTATTGGAATAATTACACATGGATATTCAGATCCTTGAGATTTATGAATTGATACTGCGTATGCTAAGGTTAATTCATCTAAATCAGATAATCCATAATTTACTAGCCTTCCATCAAAATCAACAGATATTTCATCATTTTCAGAATCATATGACTTTACATAGCCCACATCTCCATTAAAAACATTTTTTTCATAATCATTTTTTATTTGCATTACTTTGTCTTCTATTTTATACTTGTTAAAGCCTCTGGTCATGACTGTTCTGTTTTTATTAAGCACCTCCTGAAGATCTTCATTTAAAGAATTAACTCCAATAACCCCTTTTCTCATCGGGGTTAAGATTTGAACATCTTTTATTGGATCAAATCCATGCCTTTTCTTTATTATAGTAGTCATTAGTTTCATTATTCCATTTTTGATATCCTCTGGTTCATTTCCTTTATAAAAAAGAAAATCACTATCTTTATCTCCCTTTAAATATGGATCTTCACCACGGTTTATCATATGAGCATTTTTAATAATAAGACTATCTTTTGCCTGTCTAAAAATTTCAGTTAGTCTAACTGTTTTTATCTTTTTAGATTCTATTATATCATTTAAAACATTGCCTGTTCCGACAGAAGGCAGCTGATCAACATCGCCAACCAGTATTAATGAACAATTTTTAGGAATTGCTTTAAGAAGACTATCTAATAAATATATATCAATCATAGAACTCTCATCAACAATTATTAAATCTGCAAAGAGTTCATTAAATTCATTATAAGCATAGCTATTAATTTTTGGATCATATTTAAGTAATCTGTGTATTGTTTTAGCTTCCATTCCTGTTATTTCTTTCATTCTTTTAGAAGCCCTCCCAGTTGGTGCTGCTAAGAGAATTCTTTTATCTTTAAGTATGTTTATAATTGTATTAATAATTGTCGATTTACCAGTGCCTGGACCGCCTGTAAGAACCATTACTTTTGAAGAAAGAGCTAATTTAACCGCTTCTTTTTGCATTTTAGATAGTTTTATAGAAAGTTTCTTTTGAGTATTATCTATTAATTTATCTTCATCTTTAATATTATAATTTACTTTTCCTCTTAATTTTTTTAAATTTTCTGCAATAGATAATTCTGTTTTATATGTTTTATTAGAAAAAATATATTTTTGATCAATTTCAATTAACTTCTCTTCTTTTATTTGATGCTTTAAACATTTTTCTAATAAATTCCAATCATTAATCCCTAACTCTTTTCTTGATTTTGTTAAAAGGTCCTCATGAGTTAAATAAGTGTGCCCTTCTTTATTAGAAGCTTCTGACATCGTAAAATTTATACCAGCTCTTACTCTAAATTCTGAATTAACTGGAATTCCCATTTTTTGAGCAATAGTATCTGCTGTTTTAAAGCTAACTCCCCAAATATCATCAGCTATTCTATATGGATTTTCATTTAATACCTCTAAGGATTTTTCTTTATATCTTTTATATATTTTATTAGCCAATCCAGTAGAAACTCCTTTTCCTTGTAGAAAAATCATAATTTCTTTTATATATTTATTCTCATCCCATGACTTTTTAATCATCATGATTCTCTTAGGACCTATACCTTCAACTTGAGATAACTTTGATATATCGGTATCTATTACTTTTATTGTATCTTCTCCAAATTTTTTAATAATTCTATTGGCCATTTCAGGGCCAATGCCATTAATAAAACTTGATGATAAATAATTTTTAATACCAACTATTGTTTCTGGCCTCATTATATTTAATGTTTCAACCTGAAATTGTTTTCCGTATCTTTTATTATCTATCCATTTTCCTTTTATTTCAACTATTTCTCCATGATTAATTTTCGGAATAACTCCAACAATAGTTGTAGGTCTACCATTACTCCCTTCTTCGCCCTCAGTTATTTGAGCTACTGTCCAACCATTTTCTTCATTTCTCCATGTTATTTTATTAACTGTACCTTTTATAGTTTCCATAATTATCCTTTCATTATTTATATTATTACATATTTAACAGTTTTGGTCAATATTTGACTATTCTTTTTTTAAATGTAATAATTAAAATATGGATATTATTAGTCGATTAAAAAAAGAAATAGAAATTTGTAATTATTTAATAAAAGACGATTTATTTAAAAATGAAATAAGTATTAATAACAAAAAATTACAAATGATTAAAAAAATTGCAAAAAAAATAAATTCAGAAAATAAATATCATTGTTTTATTATAAATAAAGTTAAATTTCATGGAAGTGGATATAGTAAAATAGAGATAAATAAAAATCACAATGGAGATTACAACGTGGTTATAAAAAGAAAAGATCATATAAATCATAGGACTAATGGTAGTTTTATATCTATTAAATTAAGTAAATTAAATGAAATAATAATTGACAATGAGGTTGTTTTTAATATTGACTAAATATTTTTTTCATGCAATAATAGAAATAACAGAGATCAACTGTTCGATTAAGAGTAGAAAACTTGCTGAATTGATCCTTGTGTTAGCTTAGGCAGCGCTTGTTGGAGGTGTTCGAAATTAATCGTATTTAAGGAGGGATTATGAAGCAGTATTTAGATATGGTAAAGTATGTTTTTGAAAATGGAGAAGAAACGGATGATAGAACTGGAGTTGGGACTATAAGTGTATTTGGTTATCAAAATAGATATGATTTAAGAGAAGGATTTCCAATACTTACAACAAAAAAAATTAATTTAAATTCATTAAAAGCAGAATTATTATGGTTTTTATCTGGCTCTACTAATATTAATGATTTAAAAAAAATATATCCAACAAAAATTTGGGATGCATGGGCTGATGAAGATGGTAGTTTGAAAAAAATATATGGATTGCAGTGGATGCGTTGGAATGCATATGATCCAACTTCAAATTCACCTGAATGTAAAATGGGAAGAATTTATTATATAAATCAAATTGAAAATGTGATCAACTCTATTAAAACAAATCCAAACTCAAGAAGACATATTGTTAGTGCATGGAATGTCGCAGAAATAGATCAAATGAATTTACCATGCTGTCATGTCCTTTTTCAATTTAAAGTAATTAATGGTTTTTTAGACCTTCAATTATATCAAAGATCCGCTGATTTAGCTTTAGGAGTCCCTTTTAATATAACCTCATATTCACTTTTATTATCAATTATTGCAAATGAATGTGGATTAATTCCAAGATATTTTATTCATAGTTTTGGAGATCTTCATATTTATAAAAACCATTTTGATGGATTAAAAATACAATTAGATAGAGTCCCTAAAAAATTACCAAAATTAAAAATTACCAATAAATCGCTATTAAATAAAAAAGGACTTTGTAATTTTAATATGAATGATATAGAATTAATTGATTATGAATATGATCCATGGATAAAATTTGAGGTTGCTGTATGATATATAAAAATTTTAGCATAATTGTTGCGATGGATTCAAAAGGAGGAATTGGTAAAAATAATTTTCTTCCATGGATTTTGCCAAAAGATTTAGCTTTATTTAAAAAAATAACTTGCACAACAAAAGATAAGAATAAAAACAATGCAATAATAATGGGGAGAAAAACTTGGGAGTCTATTCCAAAAGGGCAAAAGCCTTTAAAAAATAGGATGAATATTGTTTTATCAAGAAAAAATATAAAACTACCAAATGGAGTTTTTAGTTCAAATTACCTTGAAGGGGCAATATGGCTTGCTTCAAGATTTAAAGAAGATATTGAGTCTATATTTGTTATAGGTGGTGGGACTATATATAGTCAAGCAATTAAACTAAATAATTGTGAAAGACTATATATTAATGAAATAGTTGGATCTTTTGATTGTGATGTATTTTTTCCAGAATTTAGAAGTGATTTTAAATTAGAATCAATAATTAAAACTGGAACAGATAATAATTTTAGATTCATATTTTCATCATATATAAGGAAATAAAAATGAAAATAGTTTGTATATCTGATACTCATTCATTAGAACCTATTAAGAGGTTCCCAAAAGGGGATATTTTAATTATCGCTGGAGATATTTGTAATACTGGGTCATTAGTAGATGTTATTAAATTTAATTCTTTTTTAAATTCTTTAAATTATAAATATAAAATATTAGTTGCGGGAAATCATGATGTTATTTTTGAAAAAAATAAATTATTAGCATTAAATTTTTTAAATAATATTGTATATCTTCAAGATTCCGAGTATATTTTAAACAATTTAAAGATATATGGCTCTCCATGGCAACCTGAATTTTGCAATTGGGCCTTTAATCTTCCAAGAGGGGAAAAATTGAAAGAGAAATGGGACATGATACCAATTGATACCGATATACTCATTACACACGGCCCTCCATATGGAATACTTGATAAAATTAAAGAAAATAGTGATAATTTAGGATGTAGAGAATTATTAAAAGCCGTAGAAAAAATAAAACCAAAATTACATGTTTTTGGACATATACATGGAGGATATGGTATTCAAGAAAAAATATGGAAAAATGGTAATAAAACAATATTTGTTAATGCTTCTATTTGCAATGAAAAATACAAACCAATAAATAAGCCAATAGAGGTGGAGTTATGATTCTTAAAAAAATAAAAAAACTTAAAGAAAATTTAAATAATAGAAATATTAATATTAGATTTATTAAAATTAATGGTTCTAATATTAAAATAAATAGAAAAATTATTGATATTAAAATTAATGATGCTTTATTTATAGAAACTGAATTAAATTCTTTTATTACTTTAGATATTTCAAATATAATTGATTTTAATATAGAAAATTTAAATATTATAAATCCAGATATAGAAACTTTAGATTTAAATATTAAATTAAAGGAATTAAAATGGTGAAAAAAATAATTTTATTTTTCTTGATATTATTAATATCAATACCTTGTTTTTCAAAAAATGGAAAAGCAATCATTAATTGTAAGAATGGTGGCGGATGGCTTTTTATATATTCTGCTGATGGGTCTATGTGTCAGGTCCTTAATGCTTTTAAAGGTAGGATTGTAAAATTGGATATAGGATCATATGCTTTTGCATTTGATCATGGTGGTAAAATAGGGTTTAATAATGGATTCCCAAGACCTGAAGCCGAGTATCATATTATAAAAATAGAAGAAAATAAAACAATAACTATAAATGTGAAAATGGAGTTTAGATGAAGCTTTGGACAATACAGCCTATAGAATTTTGGAATTCATTAAAAGAAAATGGGTATATTTTTTCAGATACAAAAACTGTCGAAGATTGTTTTTCATTCTTCTTTGAAGATGGTTATATTGAAATAGATGAAAAATGGAAATTTGCATATGATTGGATTTCAGATAAAATGAGAGAAAAAGTAGGCTTGCCTCCAGATAATATTAAATATCCAATATGGACCTATTATCAATGGAATAATAATAGAAAAAAACCAGATTTAAGATCATATAAATACCATTTATCAACTGAAAATGATTTTGTGCAAGAAGAATGGGTTAGAATAGAATTAGGTGTTGATAATAAATACGTTTTATTATCAGATATAGATAAATGGACTAGTATTTTAAGTGGATATTTAGTTGGTGGTTCAGAGCAACAAGAGAAATTTGATAAAAAAATGATTAAACATACAGGTTTTGATCATTTTTCTGTTATAGATGATAAAATTCCTGATTTTCTCAAAGATGAGATAATAAAAAGTTGGGATAATATTTTTAAATTAAAAAGAACTAAGGATGAAGAAGATTTCTATGGTGATGAGTTGAGTATTCAGGCGACTATTTGGGGTATAAAAATTGATCAGGTTAAAGAAGTTAATTTTTTTAAAAAATATAAAAGAAAAGAGAGAAAATAATGTTGAGAATAGCTAAGGGAGGGAGATTATTATATAAGTCCCTTGAAAGAAAAAGATGGTATGATGTTACTGAAAATTTAATTGGATTCTTTACAGATAATCCTCATAATTTTTGTAATATAGATGATGGGGTGACTTTTTTAGATATATTTAAATTATTAAAAAAACATGAAAATATATTGTGTAAAATACTACACCCAGAGCTTTCTAATTTTTTAAAAGAAATAAGAAAAAAAACTACAGAAGAATATAATAATGGAGACTATTTAGAAATATATTGGTATTCTCTTATAGATAAAGATCATGAACTTTGTGATGATTGTAGTTTTCATTTAGTTAGAAATATAAAAAATCCAACAGGTGATTTTGAAGAAGATTTTCCATTTTTAAGTATAACCTATACACCATTAAATGAAATAAAAAACTATCCAATTAAATTAAATAAAAAATATGAAATATATAATGAAAAAAATGAAAAATTAATTAGCGTTAAAAAAGATTTTAAATTAATCAATATAATAAGTGCTATAATCTGGGAGATAACATGGTTCGGAGGCCCGGAGAATAGAAATAAAAGTTTTAATGAACTAAAAATAGGAGATTAACAATGGATTATGTAATGGCGGACCCACATTTTGGACATCAAGGTATACTTAGTGAAAATAACTGTAATAGACCTTTTGATTCATTACATGAAATGAATAAAACTATTATAGATAATATAAACGAAGTTGTTAAAAAGAAAGATACTCTTTATATATTGGGTGATTTTACCTATAGATGTGGTTTAGAAAAAGTAATTCATTATAGAAGTCTTATTAATTGTGATCATATTATATTAATTTTAGGTAATCATGATATGAAATATTGTAATAAAAAAAGATTTAGAGATTTATTTGAAAAAATAGAAACAAGAATATTTTATAAGGGCTTTGGAATGGAAATTGTTTTAGATCATTATGCTCTTTTAACCTGGCCAAAAAGTCATTATGGAGTATATCATTTATTTGGACATTCTCATGGAAAATTAACTCATCCAAATCCAAGAGCAATGGATGTCGGGGTAGACTGCTGGGATTTTAAGCCATTAAGTATGGTTAAAATAAAAGACATATTCGAAAAAAGATTAAAAGAAATAACGATTAAAAAAATTGAGTTTATGAGTCAGTCTGAAGCTGAGGGAATTATTCCAAAACAAAATGAAGCCATTATTTCTATCTCTTGTCCAAAAGATGTAGTTCATTTATCTAATCTATGGAGAAATAAATTAGAATTAAAATTTCATGATATAGATTTTCCTGAAGATGATAAAGTTATTTTTAATGAAGACCATTATGATCAGATAATGAATTTTCTTAACTCTATAGAAAACTCAGTAGAGAATATAGTTGTTCATTGCCATGCTGGAATATCAAGATCTGCTGCGGTAGCTATGTTTATTGCGGATATTTATCGTTTAAATTTTAATACAAATTACACATTGTATAATAAATATATTTATACAACTTGTAAAAAATTGTATTATAAAAATAAAGGCTAATAATGGATATATTGAATAGATTAAGAAAAGAAATAGTAGATTGTGAAAAATTAATGGAGGAAGAACTATTTGTTGAAGAATACAATATATGGTTTGAATCTAAAAAATATATAGACAATACTAAACAGAGCGACCTTTCAAGAATAGGAGTTGGGACCACAAATGCATATAGATCAATATCTGACAATGATCTTGAGTATCCAAATTCTCATGATCAGAATATTGAAGTATACGGAGTGGACAGATTGGTTGTTAGAAATGAAGAATTATCTGAACCAAATGCTTTTTTTGTAAACAGTGAAGGAGAAAGAATTGGAAGAGATAATTTGGATGATGAGACAGATAATTTAGAGAATGGAAATCTTGAATATTTGCGTAGTCGTTTAAGATCTCATAATTCAAATAATGATAGGTTAACTATAATTAATACACCAAATTTTGGGATTGGGTCAAATGGTAGAATTGAGATCGGAACACCGAATTCTCATGATGCACCATTTGAAGTATATAATACGAGTTCAACAACAACTATAAATTCTGCGATTCTTCAGCAGAAAATGAGATATTTTCATGATTTAATAGAAGAATATTTGTTAGGATTAAAAAATTTTAATAAAATTAAAGACTATAAAATTCATGATGTCTTTATAAGTTACCATGCTATATTTGATGAATATAGACTTTCTATTCCATTTGAAGTAATTAAAAAAAGACTATTTTTTAATAAAAAAATAGAAATACTAATCAGAGTTAAAGCCGAAGAATCAGATGATTCAGTTATAGGAAAGCTTAATGAAAGGATGAGTGAAAATGGCATTGAGTGCTAGTAAATTAAAAAATGAAATATTGGCAATAATTAACGATCCTCTAAATTTTCCAGCAAGTGAAAATGAGGCAAAACAGAGATTAGCAGATGCATATGATAATTATGCTCAGGATGCCGTAGATGGATCTGGTGATGGGCCACTATCAGTAAATAAATCTGGATTTCAATCAGCATTAAACTTCCCTGTTGGCGGATCTGCTGCCGCTGCTGCAACAGCGTTTGAAACGGCAGTAGTGACCTACTGGACTGGGGCAACATTTAATATAACCACTCCACCTATAGGAAGTCTCTCTAAAGTTTCTTCTACAATAATCACACCCCCTATTCCAAATGGATTAATAGGAGTTGTTTTTGCTGATATAAGTGCTGGGGTGACAGCCGATGAAAAGGCTCAACAAGTGGCCGATGCAATACATACCATGACTATAACAGGAGCCGGTATAATTAACCATATAATACCAGGTGGTTTTCCTGGTCCACCAATACCCTATACTATTTCTTAAGGAAAAATATGAATTTAATTAAAAGATTATCAGAAGAAATAAAAATAAATATTGAAACAGATGATATATTAAATAATTTAAATGAATTTTTAGAAAACAGGGTAGATGAAAAAATAAATTTTTTAAATGATAAAATAGATAAAGAATATTCTTTTTTTTCATATTTCATAACAGATATAATATATGAAGATATTATTGAGTATTTAAATAAATTTTTAGAAAATAATGATATTTCAATATGTCCCGATTGTGAACGTTATGGATATAAGCCAAGAGTTGCTTTTAGAAGAGTAGTAAGAACTCATTATGAAAATGATAAGGAATATATTCTTTTGTGCGATAATTGTACTGATGAATATAATAAATATTGGGATGAACAATTTCAAGAATACTATTCGATGGTATTATAAAACTTATTTTATAGGAAACTTTAAAAGAAAATCTAATGCTTCAGCCTTGGGATGAATTTTAACTAATGAAAAGGCAAGTTGGATAAAATAACTATTGATAAAATATAGAAAGTATATAATAATTAAAACATGAAAGCTTACAAATACAAAGCACATATAAATAAGAAAACAGAAAACAACTTAAATCGTTGTTTTCTAGAGTGTTATTTTGTATATAACATGAGTCTTCGTGAGAAAAAATTGTATCCATGGCTAAATAAATTTGACCTGATTAAAAAGCTTCCAGCTTTAAAGTCAAGACATCCTGAGTTGAAATTTGTAAATTCACAAGCTTTACAGCAAACAGTTGAACGTGTTTCTAATGCTTGGAAAAATTATACTGATAGAAAAAAATTAGGCATTAAAAAAGCAGGTAAGCCTCGCTATAGAAGTATTTATAGATATAAATCATTTACCTTAAAACAAACAGGTTATAAACTTATAGGTGATAAGATTAGGATTAAAAATGTTGGCACATTTGACATGGAATTACATAGACCAATACAAGGTGAGATTAAAACAGTTACGGTTAAAAGAGAAAATGGTAAATATTATATCATATTTACATGCGATAATATACCTAAAAGAGATGTTCCATATTCTACAGAAGTGGTGGGAATTGACTTAGGTTTAACCAATATATTAACTGATTCGAATGGTAAAAAATTTGATAATCCCAAGTATTTTAAAAAATCACATGACATGTTAAAGAAAAGACAACAAAAGTTGTCTAAATGTGTTAAAAAATCGAAGAATTTCTATAAACATGTTAAATTAGTAGCTAAAGCACATGCTAAAATTAAAAATCAACGAAATGATTATCAACATA
>Ga0272441_10012556_pt1 | contig 12347 bp, 9 predicted proteins | sample SSMProp6N_FD_193582 | JGI IMG/M metagenome (GOLD analysis project Ga0272441, IMG submission 193582) | Marine sediment archaeal communities from Little Sippewissett salt marsh, Falmouth, MA, United States - SSM-Prop-6N | ecosystem: Environmental > Aquatic > Marine > Wetlands > Sediment ...
GGCGATCTGGATCGAGATCTATACGGGGCGGGACCGTCCGTCTGGAATATACGAAGGTATGATCAAGCTGGCAGCGGATGGTCAGGAGTTCACGATTCCTTTGGAATTGAAGCTTTTCAATTTCAACCTGTCAGAACGCAATAGCATTCGTCCTATGTTCTTTTTCGGACCTGACCAGTTGTCACGCTACCATGGGGTCGAGCAAAGGTTGGAAGAACAGTACCATCGATTTGCGCACCGCAATCGAATTGAGTTGGTCCATGCTTATGGCGTGGAGACGGCTACCGAAAATCTGGAACGTTTTCTAGGAGCTGACTTCCAGCCGGATGAGGGGTACGAAGGGCCTGGTGAGGGGATTGGAAACACCATCATCCCCAGGACTTTTTATGGTCCGGGCAGTGCTTTTGACGAGCGGGATTCAGCCTGGCAGACATCGGACGAATGGATGACCTTTCTGGATGACAATCTCTCCTCCTATCTGACCTTTGTCTATATGCCAGACGAGCCCAGTTTTGATCAGTTCGCAGGGATTCGGAAAATTGCCGACAACATCCATTCCAACCCGGGACCGGGTCAGGATCTCCCAGTTTTTGTCACCAAGTGGTGGCAGCCAGCATTGGACGGCTGGATAGACTACTGGTGCACGGGTCCCAGGCAATACGATATCTCGAGAGCTGAGACTGAGCGTATAAAAGGGCATGAATACTGGATTTACAACGGTGGAAGACCCTACGACGGTGCGATCGTGATCGATGCTCCGGCCACAGATGCCCGGGCTATCATCTGGTCCTGTTTCAAACATGGGATCGATCTTTACTTCTACTGGCACACGGTGCACTGGAGGCACAATCACCAGTTTGGGGGAGATGGGGAGCGAAATCAGAACATTTGGGCTAACCCGATTACATTTGACAATGGAACCTCCTACGCGAATGGAGACGGAGTCCTGATCTATCCTGGTCAAGACTTGCTGCATCCGGAACAGAATAGAGGTATACCTGGACCGGTTTCCTGCATGCGTTTGGCTAACTTTCGCCGCGGTCTACAGGACCACCTGTACCTGACTTTGGCGAGAAATATGGGATTGGACGGGCTGATTGCGGAGTCACTGGCCGCGACGGTTCCCAGGGTCTTCTCGGACACGGAAGAGAATGGAGGGATCGGGTTTGCGGACAGCGAAGATGTCTTCGAGCGTGTTCGCTACCGTTTAGCGGAAGCGATCGAGGAGGCCCGTCAACTCAGACGGCGGAGGTAGACACACTTCGTTTGTGGGAGGTCCGGGTGCCTCTAATGAGAATTTCAGGCTAATTCTCTTTCAGCAAGTTAACAAGGGCTTTCTCAAGAAGATCAAACGCTCGATCAGTCTCCACATGATAGATTCGAACGATTTCTCCGTAGTCACGCGAGAAGTCGTAGTGTAAATCGTGCCCAACAGCAGGCGCCCGGACGTGTTCCCACCGAACCGAATCCGGGTCGATCAGAGCAGCAATGTCTCCAAGATCGAAAAAACCCTTACGCGGAGATAGATACCCCGATCTGCTACTTCGGATTTTGTGGAGATAGTTCCCCATGGGTCCAAGGTGAGAGAATCGACGTTCAAACTCATCAGGATGGATTCGCAGGTAAGTCCCTGTATCAAAGAGCACAAATTGACACGGAAGTTCGAACAAGAGCTGGGCGGCCTTGATGTCATTGTAGGCGTTGAAGTTCCAGCAACGAACCGGCCACTGGGTGCGGCCATGCCAGAAAATGACCAGACGATCTATCACATCAGGCGCTTTGATCAGGACGGCTGCGGCGTCGGTTGCAGGACCAAGAAGGACCAGCCAGAGGGGTCGGTCTGGTGAAGCCTGTCTTGCCTTCCGAACAATGAAATCAACGCCTTCCGAGGGTGGAACTCGGTCTCGATATACTATCGGATCCGAACCACGCAGAACCGGAATCTCACTCTGCAGCCCCGCCTGCTTTAGAACGACCTGGATTTCTCTAAACGAATTATCGATTCCGTCGGATCCTCCATTCAGGCCGTAGTGTGCCGCTATCAATCCTTCGATTTGCAGTCGACTTCCAAATCCAAGAGCCAGGGCTAAAGCATACTGATCGTCGATTTCGTTGGCGGCATCAGCATCGATGATGACTGGGACAGAGTCTTCAGGTGGAGGCCAGGGGGCTACCGCCCTTTCTTGCGCGCTTGCCCTATAGGTCAGAGTCATTAGGACTATTAGAAAATTCGCACAGAGCAGCCTATTCACTTCGATGTTCCTCCGATTTGCCGATTGAGGTCAATAGGGCCATTTCGAGACGCTCGATTTTCGCATTGGAAACCCGTTGAAGGGAAAGTAAACACGAAACAAACACCCGGATAAAATAACTCAGAACTGCCAGCTAAAACCGACTATTGCCAGGGCCACAGATCTTCTCGCTTGATCCCTGCCACGATTTCCTTGAACTGGCGTTTCTGCCTGAAGTACTCATATTCGGTCATATTGCCGTTTGATTCAGGTGGATCTCCGTAGAGGTATTGCTCCCATCGCCGCAGTACATCCTGGTCAGCTTCATCGTCTTCGTAGAATGCTCCCCAGGCATACCGCACCATGGCGACCTGAATCGGACTCAGATTCTTCGCCTCGGCTCGTCCAGCCCTGTATTTGGCCTTGTTTCGAGTGTTTTCTGGCTTCAATCTTTCGAACATGGAGACGATCTTCTGCCAATATTGCAGCTTCGATCTTTCCATGGGGCTCGGAGCGACCATTTCACGTTTCGTGCCATAGAATTCCAGCAAAACCGAAATATACTGGTTTCTCAGTTGATGTTCGGGTAGAGAGTCCTGCATGTCAGCTCAGTTCCTTGCGGTCTAACCCCTTTGGGCCCTTTCCGAATTGCCTCGACGGGAGACTATTCTACCGGTACACCTTGACATGAAAGGTTCTTTGGCACGATCCAACGATACAAATGCTATTATTTCGCCAGTAGGATGAGAGTAACTCGAAGAGGATTCCTTTGGACAACCGCCGCAGCTTCCTTCAACGCGGTGATGTATGGCTATTGTTGGGAATCGAAATGGCTGGAGTTGACCCATACTTCGGTTCCCGTGGCTCAGACTTCCGGGCGAAATCCAGTTCGCATTCTGCTCCTTTCGGACCTTCACTGGTCACCCTTTGATCCCTTGGACTTCCTGAAATCGGCCTTTGAACTGGGTGGATACGAGAAGCCCGATTTCGTCTGTTTGACAGGTGATTTAGTGAGTGTGGATAACGAGTATGATCTCAATGAGTATCGTCCGGTTCTCAAGTTTCTCGCGGACCTGGCCCCAACATACGCTGTGCTGGGAAACCATGACGGGGGGAAGTGGAGTTTTGAGAGGAATGGATTTGCAGACGAGTCAATCATGCAGAATCTGTTACGAGACTGCGGCATGAAGGTGCTCGTCAACCAATCAGTTCACTTTTCGGTACGGAATCAAGGATTCAATTTGACAGGTGTTCCAGATCTTTGGGCTGGAGGTATTGACCCTGAACTGGCATTTGCCGATTTGAAAGCGGGAGATGATGCGATCAACATAGTATTAGCCCACAACCCTGATACGAAGGAACTTCTAGGTGGGTTTGACTGGCAGTTGATGCTTTCTGGTCATACCCATGGGGGACAGATCGCCTTTCCACTCATCGGTGCGCCTTACGTACCGGTTAGAGACAAGCGATTTGTCGCGGGTCTGAATCGCTGGGATGAAAGGTTGATCTACACCACACGGGGAGTAGGGAGCCTCTACGGGGCCAGATTCTACTGTCGACCGGAGGTCAGTATTCTGGATATCGTTTGATCGTTTTCTCGTTAGATCGTTGGTCTGCGCGCCCAATGACGAAACGACGCATCCCACGCAGACTTGCCAGTAGGGTGTCACATTTCTCAGATCGAGAACCCCTGTCCATCATTCGCCACCTCCAAGCGCATGTCAGGCCAACCCAGCATCGTTCCTGGTGTCAAAGATCAAAGATCAAAGATCAAAGATCAAAGATCAAAGATCAAAGATCAAAGATCAAAGATGTCTAATGATCTAACGATTTCTTAGGCTGCGATTCATAGGTCTTCTTCATCTGCGCTTCCCAATAATCGACAATCTCGGCGGCTTCCGGAAATCGACCCTGGTCATTGGTTTCCTGAATCCACACATCTAGCGCGGTACTGAGACGATTTTTGACGGACTGGTAGTCCGATAGCGAGGCCAGATTGTTGATCTCATAGGGATCGTCTTTGAGGTCATATAGCTCTTCTTCGGGACGATTGGGCGCCATCAGTTTTGACTGCACCCTGTTGAGCTTGCCTTCCCCATAAAGACTCCTGAGCAGGCCAATGATCGGATAAGTCCATTCCTTGTACCGATTCAGCTGAAGGAACGGTCTTTCTGGATAATAATTCCGAATATATCGGTAGCGAGCATCTCTTACCGTACGGATTCGGTCGACTGTTTCATCTCCCCTGTCCCGACCCCCAAACAGATATTTTCGAGGAGGGGCTGCGCTTGCTCCCATGATGACCCTACCTTGCATTAAAAGCGGAGGAATCAGGCCAGCGAACGACATGGATGTGGCCGTCAAGTCGATTGAAGCGACCAGCTGATCATTGGTCGTCCCTGGAAGGTATCCCTTCGGCTGAACGTGATTTCCAGGCCAACGAATGATCAGAGGCACATGAAGGCCGCTGTCATAAGGCCACTGTTTGCTTCTTACCATGGCACGACCGTTGTCTCCAAAAAAGATGATCACTGTATTTTCCATCAGACCATCCTTTTCCAACAGTTCGACAACGAATCCGACCTTTCTGTCCAGGGCCATTACCGCATTCAGGTACTGTGCCCAGACGCTTCGAGTCACTGGATGGTCTGGGTAGTAGGGTGGAATGACGACCTTCTCAGGATCGGCTCTTCTAGTAATATGCAAATGAGCCTCGTCCCAATCTCTGCCTCTGTGAGTTTCAGAGAAATTGATCTGCGCGTAGAAGGGCTGATTTGATTTAAGGTCAGACCACTGATCAGAATCGAAAGGCGCTCCTTCGTAATGAAAGTTCCAGTCGGTTTTTCCGGTACCCCTGAAAAAGCTCTCTGAATCGTTGCCCGCAAGGTTTCGAACATTGGCAGTGAAGTACCCTGCTTCTCGCATATAGTCAGTCAGGACCCGGACCCCTTCTTGAAGACGATAGCGATCTTGGCGGTGGGATCGATGATTGTGTGCGCCGATGCTGGTCTGATACATTCCGGTCATAAAGGCCGAGCGACTGGGTGAACAGACAGGCGCAGTTGTATAGGCACGAGTGAAAAGAACTCCTTCGGCCGCCAATTTGTCCAGATTAGGTGTCCATACCTCAGGATGGCCGTAACAGGCCAATTCCGGGCCGATGTCCTCGCCTATGATCCATACTATATTAGGTTTCTGCTGGTTCATCCCTGCCGCCACTGGCATGAGCAGCAGAATAATCACAGCAATCATCAGGTGGCCCTTTGGCTCTCCTGTCATCTCTTCACCCCCTTGATTGGTTCGAGGAGCGGACATTCAGATTGGAAGTCTGGATCTGTGTCCGCTCTGATGTATGGCTCCATGATCTTCCTGTGATTCCAGGTGTGTCACCACCTCGGAGGGTTGTCCGAGCGCTTCCTGTATTCCTCTTTCCACCCTGGTGGCTATAGAATGGGCTTCTCCAAGTGGTGTCTTGAAAGGGAACAGCAAGTGCAACTCGATTCGTAAACGATACCCGGAATGTCTGAATCGTACGCCATGGTAAACGACATTGAGTTCACTGGTTAACTCGTCGAGAGATTTCTTCAACAGTCGTCCGACTTCAGGATCGGCATAGTCCATAAGTCCTCCAACTGATCGCCACACCAGCTTGGCTCCCGACCAAAGGATGTGCGCTGCTACTGCGATAGCAAAGAGTGGGTCGAGCAGTCTAAGGCCCGTTAGCATGACAAGAATCAGACCACCAGAGACTCCAAGACTTGTCCAGCTATCCGCCAGAACATGCTTTCCATTTGCCTCCAGGATAAGCGAGTTGTTTCGCTTTCCCCTGGCGACCAGAAACCAGCCCAAAGCAGCGTTGATCAGACCGGCTGCTGCAATCACTGCGGTTCCCAGTCCGAGGTTCTCAATTTCAGCATCTGTACTGAGCTTGTCAATCGCAGTTATCAGGATTGCAACAGCTGCCAGGATGATGAGAGCTCCTTCAAAGCCCGCAGAGAAGAAGCTGATCCTTTCATACCCGTAGCCAAATTGCCTGTTGGCGGGACGGATGCTTAACCAGAGACTGAATGCTGCAAACCCTACCGCAACAACGTGGACAACCGATTCAGCTGCGTCTGAGAAGATGGCTGCTGAATTGGTTGCCAGGTAGGCCCAGCTCTTACCAACAAGCATCATTAAGCCAAAGATCAAAGAGAGCCGCATCGCGAATTGATTTTCACTGTTTGCTCTCTCCCTCTCCATCGACTCACCCATTCCACCATTCTATGCCGATCACACGAATCTCGAAACCTCTCGTGGCACACCACACCTGGCGTTGCGCGAGTGCGCAGCCCCGATGCGAAAGCGGTAGCTCTCGCTACCGCACTCCAGAAAGTTGTGCGGAAGAGCCATATCTCCCTCTTGTAGCTGATTTGGGCAACACGCCCTGCAAGGGCCCGGCTCTGCTCCAGGGTTGGATCAATAGGCACGAAAAAAGGGGGATACCGGTTTTCAACGGTATCCCCCTCTAAGAGATTGAAATGAACCAGGATTCTTACTACTTCTCTAGTTCGGCCCTGGCCAGATCGCCAAGCATTTTGGTCGTTACAGATTTGGGTCGCTCAATGGGATAACCGAGCGCTCGATCCCAGATAATGTTACTAACCACTCCAAGAGCGCGTCCAATGCCGAAAAGGACTGTATAGAACTCGTATTCCTTAACTCCGTAATACCACTGGATCACACCGGACTGAGCATCCACGTTTGGCCACGGGTTCTTGGCCCTGCCGTGTTCCTCAAGAATTGGAGGTACCACTCGGAAAAGGACATCAACGTACTTGAACAGTTCGTCTTCGGGCAGATACTTCAGGCAGAACTCACGCTGTGCCATGTAGCGTGGATCGGTCTTTCTCAGGACGGCGTGACCAAACCCGGGAATCACCTGGCCTGAATTCAGCGTATCCCAGACAAACTGCTTCATTTCATCGTCGCTGGGAACCTGGTCACCCATCTTCTCTCTCACACCCTGAATCCAACGCAGGACCTGTTCATTGGCCAAGCCGTGAAGCGGTCCGGCAAGACCATTGATCATGCTTGAGATGGCATAGTAGATGTCGGAAAGCGCACTGGCTACCAGGTGACCCGTATGTGCGCTCACGTTCCCGCTTTCATGATCACTATGCAGGATGAAGTAGAGTCGTGACACCTCGTCATAGGGACTGGGGACGCCCATCATATGAGCGAAATTTCCGCCCATATCCAGATTGGGATCGCTCTCAATAATGTCATCGTCCCTATACTTCATTCGAAAGATGTAGGAAGCAATTCGAGGCAGTTTGGCCAGCAGATTCAGGCCGTCTTCGTAGGTCGGATCCCAGAAATCGAACTTGCTGAGACCCTCGTGATAGGACTTGACGAATACTGACTCTCTCTGCATCGCTTCAATGGCAACTGAGAACATCGTCATCGGGTGCGTATCCCTGGGCAGTGCCCTCAGGGTGTCAAAGACATATTGAGGGACTTCCTGCCGTATCCTGATGCTTTCCGCCACCATCTCCACGTCTTCAATAGTAGGGACTTCCCCGGTCAGCAGTAGGTAGAGATGACCCTCCACATAAGGCATTTCGCCGCCAGGAACCTTGGGTAATCTTTCCAGAGTCTCGGGAATTGTAAAGCCGCGAAAACGAATCCCTTCGTTGGGATCCAGATACGAGATGTCCGTCACCAGACATTTGACTCCTCTGGCACCTCCTATAGCCTGTGCGACAGTGACCTCACCGATCTTCACACCGCCATAGTCTTTGAGTAGGCCTTTGACTACTTCTCGTTGTTCCACAATTTTCTCATAGAGTCGTTTCTTAAGCTCAGGCATAGAGTCCTCCCTTCGGCTTATAATTCTATCTGGTCAAAAACTCCAATCCCACAATCCACAGCACAAGTCAATTTCCGTGACACCCCATACTTTACATGCAATAAAAGTACCGCAACTTCACCTCAATTTCTACGGGCATCGTCGCTCAAATTTTGGGATTTTTGGGGCTGCCTCGTGGATATCCCACGAACGAACCTGCCGAGGCATCGGCAGATCACCCAATCACTTGCCCATAGTGGGGCAATCTGCACACACAATGACTGGAGAGCTTAGCGCTCAGACTGGGATGTTTTGACTAAATCATCTGGGTTGTAGCCTTGACGTTCTACCCCTTTGAGCAGTTGTTGATAGACAGTTTCTTCAATCTGTGGAGTCCTCGAAAGGATCCATAGATAGTCGCGACTGGGACTACCGACAACAGCGTAACTGTAATCAGTGGCCAGATCGATTACCCAGTAGTCTCCCCAGACAAAGGGCAGGAATGAAAGGAAGGAAGGGGCAAAGCGCACCTTCAGCTTGGAGTTCGGCCCCGAGCTATCTGCCAACCGTTCGACACCCTGCGCAGTTTGCTGCTCGCCGTTCGACTCACGACAGGCATTGACAACGCTGATATCACCGTTTCCCAAAAGTTCGTATGTGGCTGTCACGTCCCCTTCGCACATCTTCTGAAATCGGTTGGGCAGACGGGCGATCTCGTACCACTTTCCGGCATATCGGTTGAGATCGAGCTCTGGTACAACAGCCAATTCCTCCGCAGATCCAGCCAAGGCACTAGTTAGCCCAGTCGTTGAGAAGAGAAGGGGCAATACGATGGAAGTTATAACGTTATTCATTGTGACCTCGAGGCTGATGCAAATGCTGGGACGAGTTGTTGGCGGTAGGGTCCTTCTCGTGGGCCGAAAAGAGTGCAACCAGTTTATCCGCGCGGTACCTGAAGATCCGTTCGATCTGCGACCGCACAAATAAACGATTGACGAGCTTCCCTCCCCATGGATAGTACTTGACCTCGTCACTAACCATAGTCCCACCATTCTTCTCTTTAAAACGGTGCTCGTGGATCCAGGCTCGATAAGGTCCCCGAATCTGAGTATCAACAAATCTGAGTGGCGGTTCCCAGACGGTTATCTCAGTTCTCCATTTAAAGGAGATCCCATGGAGACGTATCCGATAATCGATCAGCACACCCTCTTTCATAACAATTGGTAGAGGGGTCAGAATCTTAAAGTTTAACCATTTCGGGGTAAGTATTTCCAGATTACGGGCATCTTCAAAGAATGGGAAGATATCTGACCGAGCTTGAGGAAACCAGACCTCTGAACTGAAATGTAGGTAGTCCTTCATTGATGTTTCTTCAAAATCATAACCAGGCGGTCCATGAAATAGGCCGCAAGGTCGCCAAACATACGTTGGCAAGAAAAGGTGGGGTGATGCAGTAAGGGATCAAAGGCCCATTCTAGCTCGAAATGCTTGGGAGCTTTCACTGGATCTAATTCTACCCAATAATCATGGTGAAAAGGCAAACAGTCCCCATTGTTTTTTGCACTTCTCAGTCATAAGATTGAAGCGTTAGGGATGAGTCGGTGCCGTTCCTGCGGCATGCAAAGGATGGAGGTGTGCGATGCTGAGGTTGTTGGCTGTTCTAGTCTCTCTTATTCTCCTGTGTGGATGTGGCGGAGACCCAAATGAGGAATTGATTCAGGCATCCGGAGCGGGTGATGTTGAAAAGGTCCAATCTCTTTTGGGCAAGGAAGTCAATCTCAACATCCAGACCGAGGATGGCAGGACCCCTTTGATGCTAGCCTCTGAAAATGGACATCTTGAAGTCGTGCATGCATTGCTTGCAGCCAATGCACCTGTGGGAGCTCAAGACAGGTCTGGAAGAACCGCCCTGGCTCTGGCGGCCCGAGCCGGTGAGAATGAAGTACTAAAGGCCTTAATCGAAAAAGGGGCAGAGCTAGATGCTGTTGACTTCGACGGTCTGACCCCCGTTATGCATGCTGCAGAAAATCAACTCGGAGAAACGGTGCGTGTACTGGTGGAGGCAGGAGTGAACCTGGAGGCCACTGATGGTCAAGGGAGAACACCCTTGATGTGGGCTGCTGCAAGTGGCGAGACTTCAGGTATAACCAGCCTCCTCGAGAAAGGCGCTGACATAAAGGCGACCGACAAGGAAGGGCGGACAGCTTTGATGCATGCAGCGCTCAAAGGTCAGGTAGATGCGGTTAAGCTTCTCTTGGAAAAAGGGGCCGATCCAGCAACTGAGAGCAGGGACGGACGCACATCGCTGATCATGTCGGCAATGGAGGGTAATGCCGAAACGGTCGACGCCCTCCTTGATGCCGGTGCAGATCCTGAGGCCGCTGGCAATGACGGACGAACCGCCTTGATTCTCGCAGCTTCCAACGGAAAATCAGATGCCGTGAAGGCTCTGCTGGCAAAAGGCGTTAAATTGGACAGCCGTGATAAGAATGGCCGAACTGCTTTGATGTGGGCAGCTCACAATGGCGACGCTGAATCAGTTGAATCCTTGCTGGCTGCTGGTGCCAGGACCAAGCTTTCAGCCAAGGATGGAGGAACCGCCTTGATGTCTGCAGCGCGGACGGGCAATATCGATGCATTAAAGCTCCTTCTGGATGCCGGTGAGGCAATTGACGCACGTGAACAGATTGGCTGGACGGCCCTGATGGCCGCTGCTTCGAATGGATATACGGAGGCCGTCAAGATTCTTTTAGAGGCAGGTGCGGACTCCAAAGTAAAGGCGAAGGGCGGTTGGAATGCTCTGATAGGTGCGGCATCACATGGTGACCTTGAGGCGGTCAAGGCACTGTTGGAAAGTGGAGTAGAGGTAGACATGGCAGACGATAACAAGGCTACTCCGTTGATGCACGCAGCTACGATGGGACGTACCGAGGTCATCAAAGCCCTCTTAGAAGCCGGAGCGGATCCCAAAGCGCAGGATGTGACAGGCAAAACAGCAGAGGGATACGCAGCGGACAAAAGTCACGCCGAAGCGGTCGCTCTCCTCAAAGGACAGTAGTGCCCGTACTGATCGATTGTGGGACCGAGGAAGGGAAGTTCTACAATCCAACCTTTTCTTACTTCAGAGAGGCAGCGATTAAAGCTGCGCCGGTCATCGAGCTCTTCAGAAGCTGGACCCGATTCTGTGTCAGCTTTCACCTGAGCGAAGAAGGGAGACGAGGATGAAATGGAACCCAAGGAGTTCCAGAAGAGAATTTCTGTCCATGGGTGTCGCCGGTTCGACGGGCCTGATCTTCCGGCCTGGGTCTTCAGGGAGCACCCAGGTGGACGACTCCACGCTGGACCCGATTGCCGAGCTGATACGGTTGGAGGTGAAACTGGCCAAATGGGTCCGGATGAGAAGTAAGGAAATCCTTAATGCACCTTTAGGGCAATCTCGGCATGATTGGATTTGGGTTGACTACGGTTTTCGCTGGCCCGCTTTAACCCTTGCTCACCTCTACTCGACCAGGCATCCAGAAAATGGGCTTTTCGGAGAGCAGTGGTGCGTGGATCTGGCGATTGATCTGTTGGACAAGGAAGTCGATTTCTGGCAGTACGGGAGAGATAGGGGACAGTCGATCAGCACTGGAGAGACTCCTCACTACGTCGCAGCGTACGTCTTGAGCACTTTGTCTGAACAGATTGGTGAACGACGAAAGAAGAGTTGGCTGGAGCACGAGAATACCTGGGCGACTCAGGCGCTGCGAAGGCCGCTGGGCATGACCGGAGGGTACCATGATTCATGGCGGATGACTGCCCTCTATAGCCTGGGAAGAGTTTTGGAGAACGCCGAATGGTCAGAGATGGCAGTGTTTCTTTTTAAGCGGTTGCTGTGTCTCCAGACGAATGAAGGGTTTTGGGAGGATGGACGACATCATGGTCCTTCTGCACGCTTTTGTGGTCTGATGCTACCGTCACTTGCCTGGATGTATCGTTGGACCGAAGATGTGGAGTTTCATGATGCAGCGGTGAGGTTAGCCGATTTCATGGCGACATTCTCGTATCCGGACGCGCTGACAGTTGGAGCCTTTGACGGCAGAAACTCCAATGCTTTGGCTTACTTCCCGATCTGCCCGGGTTTGGAGTTGAGCGATAAAGGCCGAGCATACAATCTGAGGGCATTTCAACTGTGGAGTGAAATGGGGATGTTCGAAGATATCTCGAGGGCAGCCCAGTCCAGTCGCGATCTGGCTCGGCTGGCTTTCTACTCAGCGGACACCTGCCGCTATCTGGATGAGTATGCA
>Ga0272441_10012557_pt1 | contig 12346 bp, 12 predicted proteins | sample SSMProp6N_FD_193582 | JGI IMG/M metagenome (GOLD analysis project Ga0272441, IMG submission 193582) | Marine sediment archaeal communities from Little Sippewissett salt marsh, Falmouth, MA, United States - SSM-Prop-6N | ecosystem: Environmental > Aquatic > Marine > Wetlands > Sediment ...
TAAAAAACAATCCCAAAACCAGAGAGTTATAGTACTAATTTTAAAGTCTGAATAATTATTTTTCGATATATAAATCTAATCTGACATTGAGGCACAGGAGACTTAAATGTAAACTCAAGTTACATTGATGATGTGGAAGACAACTCAGCTAACAAATTCACACAAAAAAAGCTGCAGCATTATGTCTGATTACGATTATAAAATTAGCGCAAGATACGAAATAAAAATAGCAACTAGTTCAGACCTTTATTCTGAAAAAGTGTAATTCTCCGATCCACATCAAAAAACAAATTTTTCTTTTTTTGTTTATTAAAAACTGGGGGAACGTTATCCGCAAAAGTTTATAATAAACTTCGAAAAAAGGACTCAGCTAATTAAGGTTCAAAGAAGGGAAAGATTTGAGAAGGTCTAAAAAAGTAATTGGAATCCCAAAACAAAAATTCATCATCGGAATAATCGTTGCCACAATAATCGGAGCCGTAGGGTCGATTGCAGTTATTTCGCTTTTAAACATTGATTTTGGGAGTACAATTCCAAAAAACACAACAATTTCAGTAACAGACGTTAACATAAACGTAGAAAACGCAGAATCCTTCAGTTTAACTGTCCTTAACCCAACTTATTCGCCAACACAAGCCACAATCAAGCAAATCATGGTTATAACCCAAGATGATGAAGTCCATAACATCTTATCAGTGAGCCCACAACTACCCTACGAACTAAACAAAGGAAAAGACCAAACCTTTGATTGTAACTGGAACTGGGGAGACTACATCGGTGAAACCGCAAACATCGTTGTGGTAGTTGAAGATGGCTCAGGCGCAGTTTACGAACTCGAAGCAGTTGCAGTAGGACTTGAAATTAAACAATCTAGTTTCGCAGGTTCGGACACTGAACACTTCAAATTATACATAGAAAACCCCGAAGAATCAGAAGTTGATTTCCAAATCACAAAAATAATAGTAACTCTAGAGGAAAACGGAACAGAACTAGATATGCGAGATACATCACCTACACTTCCAACAATTGTGTCCAAGAACTCAACCAGCACAATCACATGTGCATGGGATTGGGGAGACTACAGAGACAAAGATATAACAATCACAGCCTACACGTCCCAAGGTTATCAATTCAGCCAAGAAAGAAGCACACCCAAACTATCTCAGATTCTGGTCACTGACGTGGAGTTTGATGTAACAAGTCTGCAAACCTTTAACATAACAGTTGAAAACTCGGAGTATTCTGTTGAACCAGCTACCATAGTTGGAGTTGAAGTCAGCACAAACACAGATATAATAAACATTCCAGTGGAATCCCCTCAAGCTCTACCTTATGACATTGCCATAGGAGATTCAGTTACACTGACATGCACTTGGGACTGGTCAGCAACCAGAGACCAAAACATAGTGATTACAGTAGAAACATCCGAAGGGTTCGTTGGATACTCTTACGAAACAACAAAATAAACAAAAAATAACTTACAAAAATAATTGAAACAAGAAAAACTGGTTTATGTTTAAATTGGTGCCCCTTCAGAGGGGTCTTTCCTTACTTTTTCAAAGGCTTCAAGGATACGTTTAGTCACCGGACCAGTTTTGCCCGAGCCAATCACGCGACCATTTACATCACTGATAGGCGCAACTTCTGCCGCAGTTCCAGTGAAAAACACCTCGTCAGCAGTGAACAACTCGTTAGGAGTTAGGTTGCGCTCGATAACTTCGATTCCAAGCTTTTTAGCCAACTTGATAATCAAAGCACGAGTTATTCCATCCAAAGCACCCGAAGACAAGGGAGGAGTCAAAAGGGTTCCATCCCGCACTATGAAAATATTTTCGCCTACCCCTTCACAAACATATCCTGTTTTATCTAGACAGATGGCTTCGTCGGCGCCGATGTTATTTGCTTCGATTTTGCCTAATATACTGTTGAGGTAGTTTAGGGATTTCATTTCGTGTGTTGCACTGTCTATGGAGTTTCGTCGCACCCAAGTTATGACTGTACGGATTCCATTTTCGATTTTGTCAGGTGAGTGTAACTGAAGTTTTGGTTCAGCAATTATGATAATCGTAGCCTTTGCACATTTTCTAGGATCAAGCCCCAAGTCTCCAACGCCTCGGGTAACCACTAAGCGGATATATGCATCTTTTAGATTGTTCTTTCTAAGAGTCTCAAGCACCGCTTCTGCCATTTCCTCTTTAGTTAGCGGGATTTTCAGAAAAATTGGGTGTGCGGACTTGTATAGTCGGTCGATGTGATCTTTTAGTTTGAAGACTACACCGTTGTAGGCTCGAATTCCTTCAAAAACTCCGTCTCCGTACAGGAGACCGTGGTCATATACTGAGACTTTTGCCTCAGATTTAGGGTAATACTTGCCGTCGATGTAGATAAGCAACTCATTTGCCATACAAATCTCTCCTTATTTTCTTAAACTTCAACCTTAAACTATCTGCTATATATTTAAATTTTGACACAACACAGACTAAAATCTTCATTCCAAGAAAAATAAAGAAAAGAGAAGTTTTTGATTCTACTTAATATCTTTAATCTTGAAAAGAGTTAAAAAAATTGTTAGCCTATTAGTAAGGCAAGTTAATCAAACAGGAACCTGTTACTAGTTAACTAGTTTTGTGTCTGGAGATGAAGGTTTGCTTAAAACAGAGCCATGGCTGGAAGTAACAACGATCAGCAAGTGCACCATCAATTGCAATTACTGTCCCCAGCAAACTTTTCAACAACAATACCGTGGCACAAAAATGCTCACCCTAGAAGATTTTAAAAAAGCAATTGCTAAAATTCCCAAAAAGGTTACAATCCATTTTTCGGGTTTCTCTGAACCTTTTCTTAATCATCAATGTTTGGACATGATTGAACACACTTACTCAAAGGGTCACAAGATTGTGTTATTTTCCACCCTTGTTGGACTAGAACCCGAAAATGTAGATCGACTCAGACGCTGTAATCCTGAAGTCATTTTGCATCTGCCAGACAAACTGGGCAACACCAAGATTTCAGTTTCTGAAAACTACAAAAAAACTTTGGACGCAGTTTTAAAGAACCTAAACGTAACCGGCTATTACGTTATGGATGAGAATTTCATTTCAAACGAACGAGCAGGACAATGTAGTGATTCCCAAAAAAGACATGTTCGAGGTTGGTTTTTTTGTGAAAAACTGTTAGCTGGACAGTTTGTTATGCTTCCAAACTGTGATGTTGTTTTATGTTGTATGGATTATGGATTAAAACATCCCATGGGGAACCTATTAAAACAGTCGTGGCAAAAAATAATCAACTCAAAAGAATACCAAAAAGTGCGAGCTAACCGTTTCAAACTTGACGGCAATGTTTTGTGTAGAAGTTGTGTGTGGGCTTCGTTATCTTTTAGGTCAAAATATTACCTGAAGAGAATTCTGCAAAAGTATTATGAGAAACAAAACATTCAACGATACAAAACAAGAAAATAAAAAATTAGAAAGAAAATTGGGGGCGTTTTGAAAGCATCTTTGGCAAGGCTAAGGGTTTGAAGGGTTTACCTGCTGTTTTTTTGTTGATTTCTTTGATTAACTCGTCTATGGTGACGTTTCGGATTTGTTTTCCAGCGCTTCTGTCGCGGACGGGCAAGGCGTCTGAATTTACTTCTTTTTCTCCATATACCAGCACGTAGTTTACCCATTCTTTTTCTGCGGCTCGAACTTTCTTGCCTAAACTAAGGGGACGGTCGTCAACATCAACACGTATGTTGGAGCTTTGGATTTGTGTCATTAGTTTTTCTGCGTCTTCCAAATATTTTTCAGAGACTGGAATAATCCGCAACTGGGTAGGAGCCAACCACAAAGGCAAGATTGGGCTTTTGCCTTTCAGGGAGTCCCTGTGAGCTTTTTCCAGCAGTGCATATACGTCGCGTTCGATGGCTCCACTTGGGGAACAGTGCAAAACCAAAGGATACTGTTTTTCGCTGTTTTCGTCCACGTAGGTCATGTCGTAGTGTTTGGCGTTTTCGATGTCAATTTGGTCAGTGGATAATGCAGATGCCTTGTTTAGGTTATCTACGAAATTGAATTCCCATTTCAAAACGAAATAGAAGAACCGCTCTTCCCACATTTCAATCAGGACAGGTTTGCCCATCAGCTTGACCATGCCAAGAATGAAATCCTTGTTTTCAGCGTAGAAATCCTTGGTTACCCTGATTGCTAATTCGTAATCGGTTTCTTTGTCTAGTTCCAGACTCTCCATAATTCCCATGGACATTTTGAAACGAGTCATGAACTCTTCTTTTGCTTGGTCAATATCTGCAACCAAAGCGTGACAATCCGGCATAGTAAAACAGCGAAGCCTGCGCAGTCCAGTTACTTCGCCGCTTTTTTCTCGCCTAAAAGCGTATTTTGTTAATTCATACATCCGCAAAGGAAGTTGCTTGTAACTGAATTGGGCGTCGTGCACCATCAAAAACTGCCCAAAACAAGCAGCAAACCGCAAGAAGAAATCCCGCTTGTCCGAACACAAAACGTACTGTCGGGCAGGAAAACGCTGAAGATAATGAGAAATGGCAGGGTGCTCAAGGTCATACATTATTGGAGTTTCTACTTCCATTCCTCCATATTCAATGACTTTTTCGGTTACGTATTGCTCAATTAACGATTTTATCATTCGACCCTTAGGATACCAACGCAAGTTACCGGGGTCGCTTGCGGGTTCATAGTCTGCAATTTCTAGCCGCTTCATCAAATGAACATGAGGCGGAACCTTCTGTTCAACTCTCACTTTTTTGATTTCGTATCTGCAAAGCTTTTCGAGGCGTTTACAGTTTTTGAAGCGGTACTCTTGTGCAGGAATTAACTCGCCGTCAGGCTGCAAAACGTACCAGTAGGATTTGAGTTTTTCTTCCGCTTTCAGAGCATCACAAACTACCTCTTCTTTTTCTGAGTCACAGGTGACTACCCGAAGGTGCTCAGCCAAGGGATGCCCCTTGATGGAAATTGAGAATTGTTTGCACCATCCAAAGGGTGAAGAATAGGTTTCCAGTCCCATCTCGTTGGCGATTTTTCTTAGTTCTTTAAGAACAGTCAAAGCTTCAGAAGGTTTAGCCAAGTTCCTACTCAAGTGAGCATACGGATAAATCATTATTTTGTTGACTTTAAGTTGGTCTAAGGAAGCTTTGGTGAGTTCCATGACTTTCTTGGCTACGTTTATGTCGTCGCCTTCTTCAACTGCAGTAAAAAGTACCACAACTTCTTCTATACGGTCTTTGATTTTTTCGGGTTCCTCGGCAGAGGGGATTTCTTTTTCGATTGCTTCGTATTCGATAAAGTTTGAATGTAGTTGAAGAATTCTCAATATTAACAGCCAGCTTTCAAGGTAATAAAATAATAAACCAATAACCAGACACAATAAGGACTAGCCTTTGTGCCTCCATTGCTCGAGCAGTTTGTCTTTTTTGCTTGCTTTCTTGTATTCTTTATAGTGTTCCCTGCAAAGGTATGAACGCTTTTCACCGTCTACTTTGAGACCTACTGAACTAACTTTTTCCCGTGGAAGAGACCGAATCGCATCTTTATCACAGTTAGAAACGCTACATTTTACGCCTTTACCTACTCGACCCATTGTTTTGCTCACTGCTCCTTTTTCTTGGTATTAGTTTAACTTCAAAGCATATTACGTCAGCGCTAATTTAATTGTTTTGAGTAAAAAAAATAACTGAAAAGAAAACAAGGATTTGCTGAAGCCCTAGCACATGATTGAAGGAATGAAAAAATGAAACAGAAAAAGGGGTAAAGGGCAACTCTGCATGCCAGTTCGTACGCCCTTTAAGGGCTACCTACTCTTGTCACATGTAAGAGCTCCCCCCAGCATACCCCTCCAAGTTTTTACTTGAAAAAACAATTTTAAAAAAGAGGGAAATGAAGAGCCACACGTCAACTGTTTCTGATAGGGCAAATGTTTACGTTTCTATTGAGGCATGGGCATAGGAATTTTTGGTTTTGGCCAAGGTTGATTTTTAAGCCACATTGCAATGATTCGGTCTACAGTTACGTGAGTGTACACTCCTTTTTTTGATTCCAGAGTCAAAATGTTGTTAGCTGCACTAACTACTTTTCCTTTGAACCAGTCAGGACCCCCACAGTAAACATCAACTTCTTTCCCCCACAGATGCGTGTTGATAAATTCATCCATCCTAACTTCACCTCCAAACAATAAAATACAGATAAGGATATTATGCAAAAACAAAAATTTATAACTTGTGATTTTTCAAAAAAAGCAAAAATTGCATATTGATGGATGAACAATACAATATTGTGTAACAACAGCAAATACAAAACCAAAAACAACTAAAAATTTGGGTTTGCTGGAGCTTTAACACAAAAATTATGAAGGTGAAAAATGAAAAACAGAACAAGTGTTTTGTAATTTTCATTTTTGTGCTTTAGCCTTTTCGGCCCCAATTTTTAGTTTTGGTTTCTAATTATTAATTTCAAGTTCTTAAATTAGTCATGACAATATTGAAAAGGGTTTTTGTCAAAAACATTTGAAAAGTTCCATTTAAATTGAATTCTTGTTTACTAAAAAGTATTTTAGAAACCAATTTTGCAGATGTTAAACCTAAAATATTAAAAACAAAGGAGGGGGTCTGAAAGAAGTCTTGTTTTTGACCAATAAATTCTGAACGGCAGTTTTATTAACCCCGATTCGAATTACTAGGAACCAAGAAATTTGGTACACACCGGAAAGGTGTGTACATAAAGTATCACGCGTTTTTCGCGTATATTTAATAATCTCAAAAAGAATTTACAGATTATGAGGAAAAGAGGATGCCAGTTAAACGAAAATCCAGAGGCAGATCAAAAGGAAGCAAAGGAAAAGGTTCACTTGTTCAGTGTCAAGGTTGTGGACAGCAGGTCCCACGTGACAAAGCAAAACGTGTTTCCAGGAGGGTTTCGTTAGTTGATTCTCGGCTCTATAAAGAACTTAAGCAGCAAGGGACATACATCGGCAGCAGCCAAGAAACAAAATACTACTGCATCTCTTGTGCAGTGCACCGAGGAGTAGTCAAAGTACGCAACAAAGACGAGCGCAGATCAGGCCCCCCCAAAAGAAGGCACAGGCGCTAAACATCCAATTTTTTCCTTTTAATTTATTTTTGCCGCTTTGCGGAAATAGTTTGCTCGTTGTAAAACGGTAAAGTTAGTTAATATAGCGAGTATTAAGATGCTCCAGTTTAAGGCATCAATCCAAAAATAGCTAACAAAACTAGCCATCCCAACTAATACTATACGTTCTGCACGCTCAGCTAAACCAACTGACTCCATTTTTACTCCTGCGGCTTCGGCTCGTGCTCTAGCGTAACTGACCATCATGGAGCCCACAAGGGCAGCAAGGCCCCAAGTAAGATTGATTAATCCGCCAGCAATAATCCCACACAAAACGATGGCGTCTGCGTATCTGTCAAGCATGGAATCAAAAAATGCGCCAAAGGTTGTTGCTTTTCCGTGAACTCGTGCGATTACTCCGTCCAGGGCATCAAACAGTCCAGAAACAAGCATCAGAACAGGTGCAAGTATCAAAAATGCGTGGTTTATTTGCCATTGTGAGTAAACCACGCCAGCAAGTATAGAAAAACTGATTCCGAGAATGCTTACGTGGTTTGGAGTTAAACCTAAGTTATGAAACAAATTAGCAGTTGAAGTCAGTGCGGTTTGAACTTGTTTTTTTAGTTTTGTAAGCACGGTAGATAGTCCACTCTTCGTTGTTTAGGATACTAGTTAACAATAACGGCGCTCGTTTTCTTAGCAGTTACGGCGAACCCAAATTAAACAGCTTTGGTAACCTAATACGCAGAAGCAACCCGAACAACATTATCTACAGGTTCTCCACAAATAACACAAGTTCCATCAATTTTTTCAGGATTATCTTCAGGAATTCCCAGCAGCCGGGCGTCAACTTCTTCTTCCAGTTTGTGGCCGCATTTGTCGTTGCCGCACCATGGAACTTCAACTATACCGGTTTTGCGTTTGAGTAAACTTTTAGCTTCAGACAAACGAGTTACACGATAAATGCGCTGTTTCATCAAGGCTTCGGCGTTAGTTTTCAGGTCTGCGGTAATAGTTTCAACTAAGTTATGCAAACCAGAAACTACTTCATCCATTTTCAGTTGCTGTTTCTTCAAAGTATCCCGCCTGACTGCAGTAACCACAGCATTCGCCAAGTCCCGTGGACCAATCTCTACACGGATGGGCACTCCGCGAAGTTCCCAGTAATAGAACTTGTTTCCCGGAGTTAACTCGTTTCGAGTGTCTAACTTGACGCGGTAACCTACATTCTTCAAAGTTTCAGCGACGTCAGCACAGGCTTGATTTACTTCTTTTTCTTTCCCTTTGTAGGGAACTGGAACCACAACCACCTGTACCGGAGCAATCTGGGGAGGCAAGACAATACCGTTATCGTCCCCGTGGGCAATAAAAACTGCTGCAATTCCTCTTCCAGAAATGCCGTAACTGGTGGTCCAAATGTATTCTTGAGTACCGTCTTTGGTTTCGTATTTTATTTCAAAGGCTTTTCCAAAGTTTTGTCCAAGGTTGTGCACAGTACCTATCTGCAAAACTTTACCATCAGGACATAGCAAATCAAATGCTAAAGTGTACAAAGCTCCTGCAAACTTGTCCCAGTCTGGACGCTTAGAAAGCACGTAAGGAACCCCCACACTGTCAAAGAACTGTTTGTAAATTTCAACAGCTTGCCGGACTTGTTGTTCAGCTTCTTCACCGTCTGCGTGGCAGGTATGGGCTTCTTTGAAGGTTGCTACTTCGCGCATTCGAATTATTGGGCGGGTTGCTTTGGTTTCGTACCGAAAAACGTTAACGACTTGGTATAATTTCATTGGCAAATCTACGTGGGACCGTATCCAAAGCTTAAGCATAGGCGCAATAACCGTTTCACTGGTAGGACGCAAGGCAAATCGGACTTTTAGAGGCTCATATCCACCATGAGTGACCCAAAAACATTCACCTTCGAAACTTTTGATGTGATCGGCTTCTTGGGCCAAGGCAGTTTCAGGAATCAATAAAGGAAAAAGAGTTTCATCATGACCACTGTTATCAAGTAAATCTCGTATGATTTGCAGAGTGTTTTTTCGTATCTTAAACCCATAAGGCATCCAAACTCCTGAACCCTTCACAGGATAGCGGTAATCCATTATTTCCGCATTAATCAAAACATCACGGAACCATTCACCAAAATCTTCACGCCATTTTCTTCTTTTCGCAGGCAAAACATACAACCTCAAACGTTAAACAACATCTAGATGACCCATAAATTAAAACTGTAAGATATTTATGTTATTCAACCAACACAAAAGCCTAGTTCAAACTTCTTTGCGGCAAATTAGTTTTCAAATAGAAGTACAATGTTAAAAATAATCTTCTTTTCTGAATTTTTCGGGGCAACACACACCTAAATTCTAAAGATCACACGTTTATTGGCAAGTTTTAGTCCAAGACTTGTTGTTTACTAAATTGTAGTTTGATTGTTTTACAGCCGCACATTTTTTTTGGTTTAGGGGCGAGATCAAGAATCTATAATTTATTGAGTTGTTTTTTGACAATTTAGTGTAAATTTGCTATGTTTAGCATAAAAACTAAGACTAAAAGTTAACGCGCCAATGTAGTCTATTTTGGGAATGTTTATATTATCGATTTCAGGTTGAAAAGAGAATTTACGGTGAAATATCGTGCTAACTTTAGTCTTGAGCATCGCAGCACTGGCAGCGAGCCTATTGATTCTTTATTGGGGCTCCAAACGAATTGTCAGAGGTGCATCAGGGCTTTCTTCGTGCTTAAACATTAGCAGGGTAGTTGTCGGCACCGTATTTGTAGCATTTGTGACCGCCCTCCCTGAACTACTAAGTTCAGTTTTCGCAGTGAGTTTTGGCTCTTCCCATATGGCCTTGGGAAATATAATCGGCTCAAACATTTACAACATTCCCCTCATCATAGGCATCTGCGGCCTAGTCGGAGGTGGATTGCAAATCAAAAACTCATCCATCAACAAAGAATGCATCTTCATGCTTGGCCTTAGTTTTATGCTTGTTATGATGCTAACAGTTTTCCAACAAGTAACCTGGTGGATGGGAGCAATCTTTGTCTCATTTTATCCATTGTTCATTTATCACTCAATCAAAAACGGAACCTGCACCGCAGATGAATGCTGCTCAGAAAACCAACCCAGCAAAAAAAGCATCAGCTTTGACATACTTCTCGGAGCAGCAGCTCTAGTAATCGCCACATTCATGATGGTGAATAGCGCAATCACAATATCCACAATCTTTGGATTGGACCAATTCTTTGTTGGACTCACTGTGTTGGCTCTTGGATGCGTTGTCCCTGAAGTTGCAGTTTCTGTTGCTGCAACCCTTGCAGGAGAAGAAGACATAACAATCGGCAACGTAATCGGCGACAACATGTTAACCCTTACACTTGTTTTTGGAACCGTTGGCCTTACATCCCAGTTCACAGTTTCGTTATCTGAAATTTTGTATACTGCACCTTTCATGATAATTGCAACCTTGATGCTATTCACCATGAACAAACTTGGACACAACGTGAACAAAACATGGGGCGTCATGATGCTTGCCACAGCCGGTTTGGCTTTTGTTTTCCAAACATCAGTTAGCATCGTCTGAACTTGGACAACTTTTTTATCGAAAAAGGTTAAAACACCAATCAGCAACCAGAAAGAGTACAGCGACCACACTGTTGGAGAGAAACTGATTGTTTGAGGCGTGGCTACAACAATTCACCCAATTTGGGTACTTTGGCATTTTCATTATCAGCTTCATTGGCTCAGTTTCAGTTATCTTTCCGATACCTTACACCCTTGTAATTTTTGGTCTGGGAAGCGTTTTAGACCCAGTATTTGTCGCAATCAGCGGAGGGCTAGGCGCAGCCCTTGGAGAATTTGCAGGATACGCCCTTGGTTATTACGGAACTTCCAGAATAAACGAAGAAAGACGAAGAAAAATGAACTTCATGGTAAAAGTCTTTGACAAATACGGACCAGTCGCCATATTCATCTTCGCACTAACACCGTTACCCGACGACCTGCTGTTCATCCCTTTGGGAATAATGCGCTACTCCTTTGTTAAAGCCTTCATACCAGCAATCATCGGCAAGACTATAATGACTTTTATTGTAGCATACAGCGGCCAACAATCCATAGAATTTATCACAGTAATTTTTGGAGAATCAGGACTTTTAGGAACTGCAATAACAGCCGTTCTCCTCACTCTAGTGATCTACGCCATGATAAAAATTGACTGGGAAAAAATATTTGAAAAGCATGTTGCATCTAAAACTTAAAACAACAAGAAAGCAGTGTTGAACACCAAAGAACAAACAATAAAATTGACCAACATGATTGAGCATATAAAATTCAGTTGTGTATTAGAATTAATCTCTAATTTTAAGGTGAATATAACGTCTTATTCAGCCGAGTGTAAAGTAACAAAACTAAATAAATCATGAAGTTTGTTGCATTCTTCTTGGCCAGTAGCAAAGATGGGAAACAAAGCAAAAGGACGATTCTTCAAAAGAAAAGACGAAAAGTATCTAATCTATGCTCCCGGGAACTTAGCTGAGGACAGCATGTTCCCCTTTCAGACAAATTCTGCTGTTCCAGTTAAAATCAGGTTTACGATAGGCGATAACAAACTTGTTATGGAAAAATGGAACGAAGAATCAGAATAAATCAATCTTTTTCTATAAAAAGTGACCAATGGAAATCCAAAAAGTCAGCTAGGTAGGGGCAAACAAAAAATAACAAATTTTCTGCCAGAAAAAACGGCAAACCAATCTAAAAACTACAAACACTAAACCGTTTTAGGGCCGTCATAAGATGGCGGCAAAAGAATCGAAAAGAATTACTAAAAAATTCATCTTAGACGGGCAGGTAATTCAATCGAGGACACATTAAGGTCATCGAATACATGCAAAGCGTTATTTATTTGTTTGACGTTTCGAAGAGCATTCAAACCTAACTCAGTAATTGCGTAGACTTTTCGGGATTTACTTCTTTTGCTTACTGATTGCTCAATAATCAAATTGCGGTCCATAAGAAAATCCAAGCACTCTTTTAAGGCACTACAATTTACATTTGCTTTATACGTGATATGAGTAGGCTTTAATCGACCATGATATGCCAAAGCCCGAAGAATCTCGATATGAATTTCCAATTTTGACCTTCTCATTTGCTGTTAACCAAGCCCAAGTATACCAAAAAGTGTATATATTCTTTGAGAAGACAAAATAATAATCAAAATAATTCTTTATCAATTAGCATTAATGCACAATACAACTCCTAT
>Ga0272441_10012558_pt1 | contig 12346 bp, 12 predicted proteins | sample SSMProp6N_FD_193582 | JGI IMG/M metagenome (GOLD analysis project Ga0272441, IMG submission 193582) | Marine sediment archaeal communities from Little Sippewissett salt marsh, Falmouth, MA, United States - SSM-Prop-6N | ecosystem: Environmental > Aquatic > Marine > Wetlands > Sediment ...
TTTGGACGCATCGATCGCAACGGCTTGATATCCCCTGCGGTGATAATCAAGCAGCAGGTGGCCGGGTCCTTGACCGAGTTCGAGAATGGGGTATTCCAGACGATCATGATTGGCTGTGGATTGCCACGTTCGCCATTGCCCCATCGACGTCGTCCAGGCAACCAGATCATATGCCCAGGCGAAAGTCGTATACAGGTGTTTGAAGAAAAAGCGCAGGAGATGTACCAACCAGGGCCTCAGGGTCATGCCAGCGCCTGTTGAAATGTTGTCAGCACGATCCCGCTTTTTTGGACGAACTGGCCAATATTCGAATCGGTAAGGATCTCGTATTCCTTTTGACGCGGTTTCGCATAGCCACTAGCGGTGCATAATTCTTCATCCACGAAACCGGGATGACACATCAATTCGCTAATCCCTTCAGGAAGCGAGTGCAAGATGCTTGACAGGTGATCCAGACTGACACCGGGACCAAAAAAGCTGGAGTAAAAGTGATCGGGGTGGGGAATGCCGACCTGGTCGAGTGCATCAAGCGCATCATGGCGAACGAAGTCTGTTGCATCTTTGGGCAAAGCGTCACGTAGTACCTCATCCGGAATATCCGTAGGATTGGGAAGACGTACACCACATCCATATTCCTTTGCCAGTTTGATGGAAAGGGACCAGAGTTCCGGAGAGGCCAGAGCAATGTGATGGTGGGAATCCAGATGATCCAGCACGACATCGCAATTCAAAAAGGCTTCGATTTGCATTCGCCATTCATATTCAACGTCATCACCTGTGATTTCACCCCAGTGGTAAAAGTAGAAATCCTTCGAACGGAAACCACCTTGCGAATCTGTGAGGGACGTCACTTTCGCTTCGGGGGAAAGCGGTTCGCCGAAGGTCAGGTTTAAGTGGACACCCAGGCCAAGCCTTGGAGTCTCGACTTTAGCGAGCCGCACGCCTTCCGAAGCACCTGGGAGGTTCATCATGACGGTTGTCGTGGAGACAATACCTTCGCTGTGGGCTCGACGGATACCGTTCGAGACGTTTTTCGTCCGACCATAATCGTCGGCATTAACGATCAGTTTTTTCACCATGCACTCGGGGTCATTTTAAATACGGTAAAAAGTACGTGGCCAAACCCAGGAAAAGGGCGAAACCCGCGCTGTCGGTGACTGTCGTAACCAACACGGAGGAAGCGAGAGCCGGATCCATATTCAAAGCTTTGAAGACCAACGGAATCGTTGTGCCGACGATACCAGCGATGAAGATGTTGCCGAGTAGCGCCAGGCCGAGGATGAAACCCAGAGTTGGATTGCCCTTCCAAAGATACACACCGAAGCCGGCGACAAGCCCCACGGCTGTTCCTTGCAGCAGGCCAGTAAAAGCTTCCTTGAGGATCGTGCGCCATGAATTACGCAATTGAATTTCTCCCAGGGCTATTGCACGCACGGTGATTGCCAGACTTTGTGTGGCTGAATTTCCGCCCAAGCCGCTGACGACGGATTGAAAAACGGCGAGTAAGGCGACTTGCGCGATGATCGATTCAAAGCGAGAGATGACCCACGAGGCGAAGAACGCCGTAGCTGCACTTAACAACAACCAAGGCAATCTGAGTTTGACAGACAACCGAATTGGACTTTCGACGGAAAGTCCTGAATCTGGAACATTCGCCAGACGATAAATATCTTCCGTTGCTTCCGCTTCGAGCACATCCATTAAGTCATCGTAAGTGATCACACCAGACAGGACCCCCTTTTCCGTTACGACGGGCAAGGCCGCAAGATCGTAACGAACCATCAACCTGGCGGCGTCTTCCTGATCGGTATCTGTGGTTACATGAAGAACGTCTTTATCCATGATCGTCTCGATGCGTGTGTGTGGATCTGCAATAACCAGTTCGCGCAAGCCGACGATCCCAACCAGGCGTCCTTCTTGGTCGACGATGTTCAAATAATATGGTGTCTCTTCATCCGGGCTGAGTCCTCGAAGATATTCGATGGCTTCGATCGTAGTGGTGTTAGGTTGCAGGGCGATAAAAGAAGTGGTCATCAAACCACCGGCTGTCTCGTCCGCGTGCTCCAGCAGCGGAAGGACTTCTTCTGCATCCTCCATCTCGGCAAGTACTTCCGCAGCCAGTTGCGGTGAGATATCGCCAAGGACATCTGCTGCCTCATCCGGCTCCATTTTGTCGAGCACATCCGCCAGGCGTTCTCTCGCAAGCCCTTCAGCGACGTCAGCAGCTTCCGGATCCTCAAGTTCCTCAAGCAAATCAGCGGTTGTGGGAACATCCAATCCGGGGAGAATGGATGCCTGCTCAGTATCCTTCAAATCCGAAAATGCTTCGGCTCGGTCTGCAGGATGCAATCGTATCAGGGCGGCAATAGCATCGATAACGTTCCCCGATTCTAATGCGCTTCGGATTTCATCAATGGTGAGGTCGATTTGTGTTTCTTCCATGAGATTGCCTCAGTCTTGTCGAACGATTTCGATGCCCTTTTCTTCCAAGAAACCAATCGCTCGGTTCAATTCGTTCGTTTCACCGGATAATTCCACTTCCAGCCAACCTTCTTCCAGGGTGATATGTGCTTCGCGGATGTTGGCTTCAATTTGGAAGCGGGTAATAAGTTGATAGAGTATGGGTTCGCTGATCAAGGATGGTGGATAAATCAGACGAAGAACACAGGCGCCCACGTTTGCCTCCTTCCGCAATATGTCACACCTTTTATTGGCCAGAAGAAGGCCATCAGGAACTTGATTCTAGCATCTGAAGAATGGCGAGTCAAAAGACTTTGATGTAGGTGCCAATCCTTTCTTTGTATCATCCAAGCAAACAGGCCGCCTGGATTTCACTCAAACGGCCTGACTGTGGATATACTCGAATGGTGTGGATGGCTTACTTTTTCATAATTCCTGCTTCGTCCAATGCAGCTTTCAATCGCGGCGTCTGCTGCCCCCGCTGACAAGACTAATCCAGTAAAGCAGCTGTAGTATGGCGGCTGCTAAAGCCGCAACGTAAGTAAAGGCGGCTGCATTCAAGACAGCATTGACGCCCTGCTTCTCATCTTCCGAGCGGATTAATCCACTATTGGAAAGCAATGCCCGAGCTCTGGAAGAGGCGTTCAATTCCACGGGTAGTGTGGCGAGGGAAAAGACAGCGCCGAGTGCAAAAGCGCCTACACCAAGCCACGCCATTTGTGTACCAAAAACTCCTCGAATGAGAAGACCAGCTACGATAAGAATCAATCCCAATCGTGAACCGATATTCACAGCGGGAACAAGGGCTGCCCGGAAACGCAGTGGTAGATAGCCTTGTTGATCCTGCAATGCATGTCCGATCTCGTGGGCAGCGATGGCCAACGACGCCACGGATTGTTCCTGGGCAACACCTGGTGAAAGCTTGAGGGTTTTTGTGCGATGATCGTAGTGATCACCAAGTGGTGTGGGTGTTCCTTCGAGACGGACATTGTGTAAATTCCCGTAGTTGAGTAATCTTTTCGCTGCCTCCGCACCGGTAATCTGGTTGAGATTGCGTACCTGACTCCATTTGCCATAGGTTGAGTTGACCCAGAATTGTGCCAGCATTACGAGTAGAAAGGCAGGGATCATATAAACGAAATATGTCGAATCCCAGATAAACATTTACACTTCTCCCTTCGTGTGGAAATACAATGGATTGAATTATTCCTCTTCAAGCAGTAGTTCGATCGCAGCTTCAAGTTGGGTGTCGTTGTCTGCTTCCCAATCTTCCAGGGTCAATATGACTTCCACATCGGGTATGAGACCCTGTCCGTGGATCAAGCGATCGTTGGGTGTGTACCACTGTGCGATGGTCACTCGAACGGCACCTTGATCTGAAGAGAGGGCGTTCCATTGTTGCACGGAACCTTTGCCGAAAGTGGTTTCACCTAGAAGGATGCCGCGTTCGTAGTCCTGGATTGCCCCAGCGACGATTTCGGCCGCAGATGCCGAGCCCGCATTGACGAGAACGATCAGCGGAATATCGGTGGCCACGCCGCCATCCCTGGCTTTGTGGCTTTCTTCCGTGCCATCACCGTATCGTTCTTTAACGACCACGCCGTCGTCGATGAATTCTGAAGTGACTTCGATCGCGCTAATTAGATAGCCGCCCGCATTGCCGCGCAGATCAAGGATCAGGCCGCGTGTGTCGTCATCAATGAGCTCGTCTAACGTGGTGCGTAAATCTTGGGCAGTCGTTTCGGCAAACGAAAACACTTGGACAAGTACGATCCCGTCATTGAGTTTCTCTCCCTCAACGGTTGGGATGACGATGCGGGCACGCTCGATATCAAATTCGAGCAGATCCGTTTCACCTTCGCGATAGATTGTAAGATGAACTATCGTGCCTGCCGGTCCCAGGATACGCTGGAGGGCCAGATTGCCGTCGATGCCGGTCATGTCCTCCCCATCGATGGCGATGACTTCATCGCCCGGCTGTAAACCTACCTCTTCGGCAGGAGAACCTGGGATGGGGGCGAGGATTGTCAGGTACTCCGCATCCGTGTCGACCCAAGCACCGATTCCTTCATAGCCGTCCAGCGAGGCACTGGCTTGTTCGAACTCGATTGGATCCATGTATGAAGAGTGAGGATCGCCGAGAGCATCGACCAATCCTCTGATCGAACCCTGCATCAACGCTGTATCGTCCAGGGGTTGTTCGACGTAATACTCATGAAGGATGTCCCAGGCTTCCCAATATGGCTCGAAAAGCGCCTGCATCTCCTCGGGGGAGATGTCCTCGCATAATGTTTCTTGCGGACCTACATCCGTGCTAATATTGACGCCCATCGCCAGGCCAACCGCAAACAACGCCGCGGCCAAAATCGCACTGACAAGTGCACCAAGTAAGAACATACTTACTTTCGAAGACATTATTACACTCCTCCTGCGCAACACTCGCAGGTATGCTAAACCATAACACGTCAGTATTAGAATAATATGAATGTGTAAAAGTGATGATAACTTGGGTTTGTCGCCAAGAATGGCAGCTCTTTGGATTTCATTGCATACTCAGCCATGCCCAATATTGTTACGCTAACAGCAATTCCGATTCACGAATTTCCCAAACCGCATTTCTTCAGCCATGTAGTAATGAGGTGATTGTATTCGTCGGTTCCCGCTTTTTCTGTATATTCCAGAATCGCCATTCCATCAAGTGGATAAAGTGGGTGACACGAACTCGGCCAGGCACCCTCAGGCAGCTCGACAACGGCGTCGACTACTGGTCCAACTATTTGCGCTTTTTCCAGTTTAGGTGAAATTCTCTCTGCTGTGATGATAACCTTGTCTGCGATGAGAGTGAGTTCTTCATCGACGCCTTTATTCCCTCCAATCATGGCGTTCCCATCAGGATCGGCTTCGAGTGCATGAATGACTGCGACATCGCAGGTGATCGCGGGAAATGCGGTGAGTGTTTCACCACTATAGGGATCTACGACTTCCTTGACATCTGGACGAAGCATAAATAAATCTGTACCCTGCCAGGCTGTGGACGGTAGGAAGCCTACATTCGACATCCCGGCGCGTATACCGCAGGCGAGACTGGCTTCGGTTTCTTCGATGATCTCGATGGTGCCATCCCCGGCTGCCGAAGTGAAATTCGGGGCAAGGCCGAATGCTTCCAATCCGAAGTAGCAGGAACGTACTTTTGATACCATCCCGGCACCTACGAGCAAATCACTTTCGATGCCAGCAGTGAAACACAACAGGCTCATCTCATCCGGGGTTTGCTCTCGTTGATACCGTGCTAATAAAGCAAGAGCGAACATTATGGGTCGGCGATAGAGCGTCATGCCACCGAAAGCGATCGTGCAGCCTTTCTTGGGAATGAGGTCAACCACCTGGTGCAGTGTTTGCAGTTTATTGGCCATCGTGGGTCGTGTTCTCCTTTTCGATGCCGGCGTCGAGATTATCTACTTTCCTGCGTAATTCGTCGATCGCCTCCTGCTCGTCATGCCAGGGAAATTTTATTTGCCTAAGTGGATTGCCTGACGACTTCAGTCTACGACGTAAAAAAGGCGCCATAATCGCGTAATTAACCAGCAGCACCAGCAGAATCACTGCGCATACTATTCCAGTGCCATCCTCGATTGAATCCATTTCAATCCATCAACTCTATTACAGTATCGAGAAGATCTGTAACATGCTGTAGATGATAATCCACATTGGCAGGCTTTACTTGATTTCCAACCAAAACGGTTTTCATACCGAGTGTTGCTGCTGGAAGGAGGTTGTCTGCGCGGTCGTCGAGAAATAGACAGTTTCCCGGGTTGCTGGTTTTGGTGATCTCCATTGCCCGGGTATAGGCTTGCGGTTTTGGCTTGTTGATAAAATCGAGTGCAACGATATCGATGATGGCTTCGAAGCTGGATTCAATACCCAGTATATTGAGAACGCGTTTGGTATGGCCGGCGTTGGAATTGGTGAACACGATTTTTCGCTGTTGAATCCGCGCCAACATTTTTTGCAGATCTGGATCCGGTTGGAGAAAGTCTTCCAATGGGACTTCGTGGACGTATTCCAAATAATCCTGTGGGCTGATTTGATGGTTGGCGATCAACCCATTTAAGGTCGTGCCATAAGAATGTAAATATTCATCTCGCAGGAAGGAGACATGCTGCTCAGGGATGTTCAACCGTTGGATCATAAATGCGTTTATTCGCTCCCCGATCGCTTCCCATAATCCATTCGTGTTTGGGTAGAGTGTATCGTCGAGATCAAAAAAAATGGTATGGATTGTGGTCATGCCAAGGTTGTCCTTCAATAACGATTTTTACGCAACTCCGGCAGTATAGGTGTTGAGCTGGAGGGTGTCAACGCATTGTCTCGAGGTTATAATCTAAACCCACGATGAAGACATCAATGCCTATTGCGATTTTACCCGAAGATGTCGCCTCTGCGATTGCCGCTGGAGAAGTCGTTGAGCGGCCGGTTTCGGTTGTCAAGGAATTGGTCGAAAATGCGCTTGATGCTTCCGCGCGCTCGATCGAAATCACGGTGGAACGAGGGGGGAGTGGTTTGATCGAAGTCGCGGACGATGGCATCGGCATACCTCGCCAGGAAGTACCGCTGGCAGTTGCCCGTTTCGCCACATCGAAGCTGAGAACGGCTGAAGATTTATTTGCCATTCAAACCCTCGGATTTCGAGGCGAGGCGCTTTCCTCCATTGGTGCGGTCTCGCGCTTCGAACTCATATCGAGGGCGGCAGGGGATGAAACGGGAAGCCGCTTAATCGTCGAGGGTGGACAGGCGGGGGACCTGCAATCTCTTGGCTCACCACAGGGCACAATCGTACGTGTGCGTGATCTTTTCTTCAACGTTCCTGCACGAAAGAAATTTCTAAAGACGGAGACTACGGAGCGCAGACGGATTTCCGCTCTTGTGACTCGCTATGCATTGGCCTATCCCGAGGTGCGCTTCAGATTAACACAGGAAGGGCGTGATGCATTCCAGAGTTCAGGCAAGGGGGATCGCAGAGAAATTTTAGCGGCGATCTACGATGTGGAGAAAGCCAGGGAGTTGATCGCTATTCCAGGAAGCGGCGGCACACCTTTCCGTATTCAAGGGTTCATCAGCCCGCCGTCGATCCATCGCGGCAATCGACGAGAATTGACGTTTTTCGTCAACGGACGATGGGTTCAAGATTCGAGTCTCTCGGCTGCTGTGGTTCAAGCCTATCATGCCTTGCTTATGGTCGGACGATACCCGATGGCTGTGCTGTTCCTCGAACTGCCACCTGATTCCGTCGATGTGAATGTACATCCTGCAAAAGCCGAAGTACGGTTTCGCGAACAAGATGTAGTCTTTTCGGTGGTCCAACGAGTGGTCCGTTCGACGTTGTTAGGTCAAGCACCGGCACCGTCGATTGGATTGAGTACAAGCTCCGCCGCGGGGTCTTGGGAAAATTCTGATTCGTCAGTTCACACCGATTGGCAACTGGCGCAGCGATTGGTGGAGGCACAAGAAGTCGGAGGTGGAATCCGGCTTCAATCTGCCTTGCCGGTCGGTAACCTGCCTTTATTGAGAGCCGTTGGGCAAATTGGTGCCACATATCTCGTTGCCGAAGGACCGGATGGGCTTTACCTGGTCGATCAACATGCAGCCCACGAACGGATCCTCTTTGAAGCATTCATGCAGGCATTCGAGCAGGGACAGGTCGAGGTTCAAAGCCTGCTCGAACCACTGGTTGTAACCTTCCCGCTTGAACAAAGTGAACTGATCGACCAACAATTCGAGGTGCTCCTGCGCATTGGTTTGGATGTGGAACCTTTTGGACAGCGGACCTATCGATTGCGCGCCATTCCAGCGATGTTTGTCTCCGCTGACCCAGAGAAGATACTTCGATCCGTCGTGGAAGATTTCGAAGAGGATGAAACGCCCCTAGCAAAAGAAACAGAGGCAAAGCTGGCAGCGCGTGCGTGCAAACGTGCGGCAATAAAGGCAGGTCAGGTTCTTTCGATGCAAGAGCAGCAAAAGTTGCTCCGTGATCTCGAGGGATGTCGTGTCCCGCGGACATGCCCACACGGAAGACCGACGATGATTCATCTTTCTGTTGAAGCGCTTGAACGCCAGTTTGGACGAAGAGGATGAGTCCGCGCTGAGTATTTATCTAGCTTGAGGTTGTGCCTTGCGGGATGGGTAATCGCAACCGAAAAACACTGCCCTCTCCAACTTGGCTTTCAACTTCAATGTTTCCATTGTGATTGCGGGCGATCCGTTTGGCGATCACCAAACCCAATCCCGTACCTTTAACATCGTTTTCCTGATCCGGAACACGGTAAAAACGTTCGAAAATATGGGGCAAGCTTTCTGCTGGAATACCACATCCGGTATCTTCCACGGCGAAAACCAGTGAATCCTTGTCACGCCGCAGGGATAACATTACCTGGCCGTTTTCGTGATTGTATTTAATCGCATTGGTGAGCAGGTTCAGCGCAATCTGTTTCAATCGATTACGGTCACCGTGGACTGGATTGAGGTTGCGTTCGAAGTCGGTTGCTAGAGTGACTTTTCGCTCGTCGGCTTGAGGGCGAACAAGTTCCAAGCATTCCACAACCAGGCCCTCGAGGTGAACGGGTTCCCTTTCAAATTTCGCTCGGCCGGATTCAAGACGCGCCAATTCCAGGAAGTCGGTCGTCATTTCGTTGAGTCGCTGGACCTCGCTGAATATCGTCTTGCTGAGTTTGCCGCTTTGTTCCTGGGCGAGATCCGGTCGCTGTAAAAGATGGGCAGCTGCCAGAAGTGCGGCCAATGGCGTTCTGAGTTCGTGCACCATTTCGGCGATCAGATCGCTCTGTTGGAATAACCGTGTATTTTCGATCGCAATTGCGGCCTGGGCGGCAAGCGATCGAAGTATCAATTGGTCGTCTTCACTGAAAGATCCTTGTTCCTTGTTGATCACTTCGATCACGCCGATAGTTTTGTCTTTGGTTTGTAAGGGTACACCGAGGATCGATTGAGTGAGAAAGTCCGTCTGCAAGTCGATGTCGGCGAAGAAACGGGAATCTGCTTTGGTGTCCTCAACGAGCAACGGTTCCTGGTTGGAGTAAATCCACCCTGCGATGCTGTTGTCCGTCGGCACTACAGACCGGTTGAACCCTTCTTTAAGTGGTCCGGTTGCCGCTTCGAAGTACAAATGGTTGGTTTGTGGATCGTACAACAGAATCGACGAAGCTTCGCTGGTGGTTAACTCACGCGCAATCTCGGCAATATGCTGCAGTAACGTCTCTTGATCCAGGGTGGATACCAATTCCGAACTGACTTCAAGAAGACGCGCATAGCGCTTCAAGAGTCTTGGATAATTTCGGATCGCTGATTCATCTTTTGCTGAACGGGTTCTATTCGTTTTATTCACCAAGCACTCCATCTGCAAGATTGGGGAGAATGGTTTCCACATCCTCGTGAAAAACAGCATCTGCGCGTTCATCAAGGTACGTAGGTGTGTGATTTACGATGATTAACCTCGCTCCAGTGTTTAGTGGTTTGATAGGCAACATGGCTGCGGGGGTCACTTGAAGCGACGATCCGGTTATGAGGATCAATTCGCTCTTGGAGAGCAGTTTCTCTGCGGACTGTACGACATCATAGGGTAGCTGTTCTCCAAAAAGAACCGCGTTGGGTTTGAGTACGCCGCCACACCTGGTGCAAAGCGGGACATCACCATCTTGGATAAACGCATCCAGGAATCTCTCTGTATCGAATACTTCGAAACAGGCGACACAGGTTGCCTGACGCAGGTTGCCGTGTAATTCGAGTATGTTATTCGATCCAGCTCGATGATGAAGTGCGTCGATATTCTGTGTGATAATGCCGGCGAGATTACCGGCTTTCTCGAGACGTGCAAGTGCAATGTGGGCAGAATTTGGGTTTGCATCCCGGATTAATTTGGCCAGCGGGTGTATCCAGTCATAGAATTTGCTCGGATTATGCCGAAAGGCAGTCAGCGAAGCAACTTCCATAGGATTATATCTTTCCCATAAGCCGGAATGGGGTGAACGGAAATCCGGGATTCCTGAAGGTGTCGATATGCCAGCACCGGTCATCGCAACCGTACATTTCGATTTTTTTAGAAGCGAAATCGCCGCTCGAAGGAGGGGCTCATGACCATCAAGCTTCACGACAGGTCTCAACTTGCGATACGTTCGATATGCTGGGAAAGGAATTTCGACAACTTGCGAATTTGATCGGACGCGAGGCAGTCTGGATGGGCGAGGATTAATGGCTTCGAATCCGTAGCGGCTTGATAGGCCAAATCCGGTGCAGGAGAAACGATTCCGGCCAGTTCGAGATCAATTTCATTTTCAACCTGTCGCCATGGAATTTGCATTTTTGAGCGAACGCGGTTAATCAGCGCGAGATAGATCTTTTCCCGTGAGATGCCATTCGAAGTTAATTCTTGCAGGAGCGATCTTCCCAGGACATTGGACGGAAAGACGGGTTCAACGACGAGGATCAAACGGTAGCAAAGCGTCAATATCGGTTTGATGTATGGGTGCATCGAGCATCCCAGATCGAGAATTGCAGTTTTGCACATTGAAGAGATATTCGTGACGATCGCTTCCATTTGCGCAACAGATTGCTCCAACTCAACATCGTTTGGAGCGTGGGATGCAAGCAGCAACCGAATTCCGGAAGCATGGCTGATGATTTCGCTCTCGACGGATCGTAGATGGATGTCTTTTAATGATCGGTTCAATAAATTGGTCAAACCGGAGGAATTCGCAATTCCCAGCTCGAGGGCAACGGTTCCATGCCCGGGGTTGAGTTCAGCGTAAATCACATCGTCGCTATCTTGTTGTAAGGCGATACTGGCATTCAAGGCGAGTGTTGTCGTACCGATGCCACCGCGCGCGCCCAGAAATGCAATCGTGCTTGCTTTATCCGATAGGGGAGATTTGGTTTGCGCTGCCCGGCCCAAAACGGCCTTAATGTGCGCAGTCAGCTCTGCTGGATGGGTAGGTTTGGTTAAATAGTCATCAACACCGGCCTCGAAACCCGCGACCTTGTCGTCGACCATAGTTTTTGCGGTGAACATGATGATTGGAATGTGCGCCAATGTTGGATCGGATCTCAGTCGGCGCGTTACTTCATACCCGTCCATGTCTGGCATCATGATGTCGAGCAGGATCAGTTGAGGCGTTTCTTCTTTGGCTCTTTCAATGCCCAGCGCTCCATTGCTCGCCACAATAATCTCGTAGCCATGGCGCTCAAGCATCAGGCCAACAAGTTTTAACGTATCAACGTCGTCATCAATGATGAGTATCTTTTCTGTCATTCCGGGTGCTCCATTTGGGATTTTTCCCCGGTTGATGGCAGTCTAGCATAAAGCGATATTGGAGGCAAGAAGTGATCTGGCCTTGCGTTTGGAGTAGTGAATCCGGGATGCTATAATGCTCGAAGTTCATTTTTCCCCTTCGAGGTGTAGATGTCCGTTGATTGGTGGGGTTATAATCAAGGATTGGATTTCAGGTTTCCATCATCGACGATCGGATTTCTGATCGGAGCTGTTGCCCTGGCGATGTTGATCCTCCTGTATTACCGCCAGGCGCCGCATGACTCACTACCTTCGAGGAAAAGAACTGATCCATTCTGGGCGCGTCTCCCTTTTCTATTCATCGTTGCTCCCCTGTTGATCCAGACATTTTTAATACGGTTTCCATTGGCCGGAACGGAAACGCTCGCATTCCTGCCCGCAGAACTGCGCGGACCGGCCGTGGCGGTGTTCGGCGCAATCCCCTGGCTTATTGCCGGCGGCGTTCTCGGTGTCCGTCAGGCTATACTGGTTGGTCTCGCTGCTGGAGTCGTGCGGGGTGGTTTTGAAACCTTCAGTGTGCTGACTCCCGTT
>Ga0272441_10012560_pt1 | contig 12345 bp, 12 predicted proteins | sample SSMProp6N_FD_193582 | JGI IMG/M metagenome (GOLD analysis project Ga0272441, IMG submission 193582) | Marine sediment archaeal communities from Little Sippewissett salt marsh, Falmouth, MA, United States - SSM-Prop-6N | ecosystem: Environmental > Aquatic > Marine > Wetlands > Sediment ...
GGAGGACACCCGTGTCCTCAAGGATCCCGCGCCCATGGTGGGAGTCCTCGACCTCGCCGACAGCAGTGTGAATCTTGCGGTCCGGCCCTGGGTAAAGACATCGGAATACTGGGACGTCTTTTTTGACCTGAAGGAAGCGGTCAAGAGGCGTTTCGATTCCGAGGGCGTCTCCATTCCCTTTCCGCAGAGCGACGTCCATCTGTACGAAATGAAGGTCGGGGTGTCGTAACCATGTGAGGACCTCTTTATCTCGATATGGTGAAGCGGGGATCGGAATCGACCATTATGCTTTCAAAGGAAAATCTGCCCTTCCGGCACGATATCGAAGAGATCTGCCCGGCGCTTCTTGATGCGTTCAACGCATTCGAGAAGGCACTGCGGTGGTTCGACCCGGGGATGCTGTCCTTCCTGCGGGAGAAACTGAGGCCCTTTGCCGTGAGACTGGAATCGGTGGAAAGACGCCTGAATCTGATTGATCCGAAGGGTGAGCATCCCGCGGTGGGCCAATTCCGCGAGGCAACGAGTCTTGTCTGCGAAGCGCTTCGTCTCTTTGCCGCTCCTGTGGGCATCCAGGAATCGATCATGCAGATGTTGAAGGCACGTCGAAAGATATGCCGGGCCCAGGAGATCCTCTATTCACTGAGAGGGCTTTCGTGGAGGGTGAACAGCTATTTTCTTGAAGAACCCCTGCGAGGGAGACTGGGTGAACTCGATCCCGAGTCCCCGGCGCGGGGCAATGTGGGGATCCATCATGTGGGCCAGGATGAGGATCCCTATGTCCGGGGGACCTTTTCCCTCTATGTTCCCGAATCATATGACGGGTTCGGTGCCTGGCCCCTTGTGATCGCCCTGCACGGCGGATTCGGTCACGGCAGGGATTTCCTCTGGACCTGGCTTCGTGAGGCGCGGGGCAGGCGGTTTCTTCTCCTGTCGCCCACGTCCACCGGCGCGACCTGGTCCCTGACGGGTGATGATGTTGACTGGGACCTGCTGCAGCGGGCACTGAAGTACACCATGACCAACTGGTCTGTGGATGCCGGCCGCCTTCTGCTGACGGGAATATCCGATGGGGGAACCTATGCACTCCGCTGCGGACTCCGGCAGGAGACTCCCTTCACGGTCCTCGCCCCCTTCTCCTGCACGCTGCCTACCTTCAATCTCAGGCATGCACCGGAACGGCGAATCATGTGGGTCCACGGAACGCTGGACTGGATGTTTTCGGTTGATCTGGCGCGGAAGTACGCCGCAATGCTGAAGGATGCGGGTGCAGAGGTGATTTTTCGGGAAATCGGGAATCTGTCCCACACCTATGCGAGGGAAGCACACGATTCCGTCCTGGCCTGGTTCGACCCTGCCTGTGCCCTGTCGTTACCTGAAGAAGGTGATGCCGCCGGTCAGTCGGCACCGTCGGCATGATCTTTGATAATCGTGCGCTGAAGGGAGCGGGGAATGGACCTGTTGTCTGATAGCCGGGGAAGATGAAAAGGACGGCGCCCGTCACGGACCGGTTGAATTGTAAAGGGGTTTTGTGTATGTATCGCAGAGAAGGATGGGATAGTGCCGTAAACGAGTGTGTTGGAAAATCAGGTTCAGCGTCGACCGGATTGAGTGATGCCAGCAAATTTGCCACCCGATTATTTTGAAGCGGAGAAGCGGTACCGGGAAGCAAAATCCCCCGAGGCCAAGGTGGGGGCTTTGGAGGAAATGCTTGCCATCATGCCGAAGCATAAGGGGACCGACAAACTGCGTGCCGATCTGCGCCGCCGGCTGTCGAAGCATAAGGATCAGTCCCTGAAGAAGAAGGGGACCTCGAAATACAAAACGTCCTACTCGATCGAAAGAGAGGGCGCGGCCCAGGTGGTCGTGATCGGGGCGCCGAACACGGGCAAATCATCCCTCGTGGCAGCGTTTACCAATGCGACACCCGAGGTGGCCGATTATCCCCACACCACCCGTAAACCGATGCCGGGCATGGCGCCCTTTGAAGATATCCAGTTTCAGCTTGTCGACACTCCGCCGCTCACGAGGGAATATGTCGACCCCCTCATGGCAGACCTGATTCGCCGTGCCGATATCGTGGTGGTCGTGGTCGATCTCTCTGCCGATCCTCTGCAGCAGTATGAGGACATGGTTGCCATCCTCGAGGAATTCCGGATCTTTCCCCAGGGATTTCCCGTTCCGGAGACACTGGTGAAGCAACCCTTCATCAAGAGCGTCTTCGTGCTGTGTAATAAAATGGACACTCAGAAGAGGGACGACGATTATGAGACATTCCTGGAGCTGACGGGTATGGAACTGCCCAGTCTCGGCATATCTCTGGAGACGGGGAAAAACCTGGAACTGTTTCTTGCGGGAATTTACAGACTTGCGGGGGTAATCCGTGTCTATACCAAAAGTCCGGGGAAAGAACCGGACCTGACAGAACCCTATGTCATTCCCCGTGAAAGTACCCTGGAGGAACTGGCCTGCAAGATTCACAAGGACTTCGTGGAGAAACTGCGCTATGCGAAAATATGGGGCGGCGCGGTTCATGACGGCCAGATGGTACAGAGGGATTATGTTATGCAGGACGGCGACATCGTGGAGATTCACCTGTGAGCCGTCCTGGGGGAAGGGTATGGAAGGGGGGAACATGAGCAGCGGAACAGCTTGCAGTGAGCGCATTCGGAACGTCTCCGCCGGGCCGGACGTGGCAAAGGTCAACGGAATAGATATCGCCTATGATGTCTTCGGAGACGAAGAGGCGGCGCCCCTGCTGTTAATCATGGGGTACACCTCGCAAATGATCGTCTGGGACGATCCGTTCTGTGAGGAACTGGCATCACGGGGATACCGTGTCATTCGATTCGACAACCGGGACGTGGGTCTTTCCTCGAAACTTGATCATAAAGGTGTGCCCGACATCGCGGCATTACTCAGGGGTGAAGAGGGAAGTCAGGCTGAAATTCCCTATACCCTTGAGGACATGATGGGTGATGCCGTGGGGTTGCTCGATGCACTGGGAATCGATTCAGCGCACATTGCCGGCGTCTCCATGGGAGGGATGATTGCACAGTTGGCTGCGATTCACCACCCCCGGCGGATTCGAACGCTCACCTCCATCATGTCCACGGCGGACGCCATTGAACTCCACTTCGACGGAGAACCGGCCCTCTCGAGCCTTCTTGCGCCCATGCCGACGGATCATGACGCCTATGTAAACGCGTTCATGGAGGCGTGCCGCATCTTCAACGGACCGCACTATCCCGTTGAAAGGGACGGCGTGCTCAGACTGGCCGAGGATACCTTCCGGCGGGGAGTCTATCCCGCGGGAAGCATGCGCCAGCTCGCCGCGCTTATCACCGCCGGCAGCAGGAGAGACGACTTGAAAGCGCTCTCGATTCCCACGCTGATTATTCATGGTTCCGATGATCCTCTTCTGCCCGTCGCTTGCGGGGTTGCGGCGGCGGAAACAATTCCGGGAGCCAGACTACTCATTATTGAGGGTGTGGGGCATTCCATTCCCGTTCAGGTCTGGTCCCGGATTATCGACGGCATCGACGAACTTGCGCGCGCGGGGGAGACCGGTGCCTGACCCTGCAAGGAGAGGGAGGTGTGGTGACTATGACACCGAAGGAGCAGAATCAGGATCGTGTCTACCATCTGAATCTCACGAAAGGAGATCTGGACGGTGCCGCCGTTGCGCTGCTGCCCGGCGATCCCTTCAGGGTGCCCGCCGTCGCCGGGGAAATACAGGACACCTTCGGCGGTGAAGCGAAGGAAATTGCCTGGAAGCGGGAGTTCCGCACCATACGGTGCCGTTTCGACAACCATTCGGTCCTGGTGACCTCGACGGGAATAGGAGGACCCTCTGCGGCAATCGTGATTGAAGAACTTGCCATGGTGGGGATCCGGACGTTTCTCAGGGTGGGGACCACCGGTGCAATCCAGCCCGCCGTTGCCGTCGGTGATGTGGTGATTACGACCGGTTCCGTCCGGCTCGACGGTACGTCGACCCATTACGCACCCGTTGAGTATCCCGCCGTTGCCCATCATGAGGTCGTCGCCGCGCTGATACGGGGTGCCCGGACACGGAGGCTGACGTACCACGTCGGCATTACGGTGTCGTCGGACACCTTTTATCCCGGCCAGGAGCGGTATGACTCTTTCACCGGGCAGGTCCCGAAAAAATTCAGAGGTATCATGGAGGAGTGGCGAAATCTCAATGTCCTGAACTGCGAGATGGAATCGGCGGCGCTTTTAACGCTTACCGCCGCCATGGGTCTCAGGGGCGGCTGTGTAACCGGCGTGCTGTGCAACAGGCTGCATGCCGAGACGATCGGCGACGATGACCTGATGAGGGGAGAACGGAACGCGATTGCCGCCGCTGTTTCATCCCTGGAATATTTGATATGATATAAGCCGGTGCCGGGTATTTCTTGGTTGCCCCGGGCGCGTATCGCCCGTCCGGCAGTCGAAGGCCGTCCCGATCCGAGTCAGATAAGTCTTGCTGGTTTCGTTGATGCCGCGATACTCCGTTTTCGCGCGTGAGAACCCTGTTCACAGTGGTGAGGCGCCGATGAAATACGGTGAAAGAAAAGACGCTGCTTCATGGAACACAAAGGAGTCGACATGGAGCAAAACATGGGAGACAGATACCGTGATTTTCTGAAGGACAGCGTGAGACGGACCGTTGATTTCCGGCAGACCGACCAGAGCCGGGGGATCCCGGCGCCGCCGCTCCAGAAACCCTTTGGTGCAAAGGCAACGACGATCGATCTCGTTCCCTTCAGGAAATGGGAGACGATCAGGGAGGTGAACCTGGTCGATGCCATCCGTCGCCGGCGCAGCCGGCGAACATTTCAAAACGTCCCACTTACCCTGGAAGAACTGTCCTTTCTCCTCTGGGCCACCCAGGGTCTCTCTGTGAAGCTCGATGAAGGACATGCCTTAAGGACCGTTCCCTCGGCGGGATGCCGGCATGCCTTCGAAACCTATCTCTGTGTATTGAATGTCGAAGGTCTTCACAAGGGGGTCTACCGATACCTGCCTCTGGGGCATGAGCTTCTCCATGAGTTCTCCGAGGACCGGCTGGCTGAAAAGACGGTGACCGCCGTATTCGGTCAACCCTACCCGGGGGAAGCGGCGGTAACCTTTGTCTGGACGGCCATACCCTATCGGATGGAATGGCGGTACGGACCCGCATCCTACAAGGTGATCGCCCTCGATGCCGGTCATGTCTGCCAGAATCTCTATCTGGCCTGCGAGGCCCTCGGCGCCGGTACCTGTGCCATCGCCGCCTACGACCAGGAGGCAATGGACCGTCTTCTGAGGATTGACGGGAAGGATGAGTTCACGGTCTATCTCGCACCGGTGGGAAAGGTATGAAGTGAAGGGCCGGCAGGGATTGACGAAGGCGTCGATTGTATGCGACACGCAGCGGTCCCGGGCAAAAGGGGAGTAAGGGAGTCATTACCATGAACCATGAAATTGCGATCGCACTCTTCGATTACGGCGGAGTGCTTGCGGAAGAGGGATTTCAGGAGGGACTGGCGGCAATCGCCCGCCTGAACGGCATTGACAGGGTGGAGTTTGTGCAGGCAGGCAACGAGGTGGTGCATGAGACAGGGTACGTCACCGGACAGTGCCCTGAAGCCGTCTACTGGGATGCACTGCGCCATGAAACGGGAATTGTGCAGGATGACGAATCACTGAGGCAGGAGATACTGTCCCGGTTTGTCCTGAGAGACTGGATGATCGGGTTCGTGTCAGCACTCAGAGCACGGCGCATTCGACCCGGCATATTGAGCGACCAGACCAACTGGCTTGAAGAACTCGATGGACGTGATGATTTTTTCAGGTATTTCGATTATATCTTCAACAGTTACCACATGGGGTCAAGCAAACGTGAAGAAGACCACTTTGACAAGGTGGTGCGGGTCATCGGCGTGAAGTCCGGAGCGATACTCTTCGTCGACGATAATGAAGGCAACTGCGCCCGCGCGCGCTCCCGGGGAATGAGGGTGATACACTACATTGACCGGCCGCAGTTTCTTGCCGAAGCAGCGCTGTTTTTTCCGGACATGGGAAGTGACGTCGCGTGACCGTGAAGCGTCGCCGCTGGTGAGGACAACCATGGATCTGTCCCGGAAGATCATCGATGCGTCCCTGTTATCGGGAGCCACCATGGCCGGCATCGCACGTGTCGACGAACTCAAGAAAACCCCCTCATATGACGGCTGCGGAGGTGGTGTCTGGCCGCGTGAAGTGCGATCGGTCCTGGTAGTGGGGCTGTTTCATCCGGTGAATAAACCGGAACTTGACTGGTATACCGGCAGGGGGGGAACGCCGGGGAACCGGATGCTGATGCGCATGGCGAAGGTCCTGGAACTTCTGCTGAAAGAAGAATGTGACGTGACGGCCCGCGACCTTCCCTACTATGTGGAACAGGGAGGGATATTTTTGAAAGATGCGGCGGTGCTGGCGGGATTCGGTTCCATCGGCAGAAACAACCTGTTGATTACTCCCGCCCATGGTCCGCGCGTCCGTTTACGCGCCCTTTCGCTCAACGTCGAACTCGACTCCACGGGGCCGATAGATTTTCGGCCCTGTGACATGTGTTCCGTGCCCTGCCTGCGGGTCTGTCCTCACAATGCCTTTGAAACGGGAAACTACCAACGTGAAGCCTGTCTGAAGCAGATGGGGGTCGATGAGCACGAAGGATACCCCCTTCAGAAAGTGGATGACGCCGCGTCATCCCATCTCTGCATCAAATACTGCAGGCGCTGTGAATATACCTGTCCCGTCGGAAAATGATTGATGGCTTCGTAAAAAGTGAAGCTCCTCGCCCACAGGGCGAGGCTTCCCGGTAAGGAATTGTTTAATTAGAGTGTGCCCCTTGGCCCCGCCTGCAAGGCGGGGCTTGCGGGAGCACTCCCGGTCCAACTGCTGCGTTGCACTGCATCCTTCCCCCGCCTCCGCGGGGGCAGGCTATGCGGCGTACCGTACGTACGCCTCATTCCTCAGGATTTGCGCGCCTTGCATTTGAAGCTTTTTACTTTGTCATCGAACATTGACTTCTTACGAGGTCATCATGATTTGTTCTCTCCGACTGTTCTACAGCGGCCTATTCCTTTTTTTCTTTCGGTTTCGCCTCGTCGGCCTTCAGATATTTATCAAGGTTTCTCTGCATGGTCGTCAGATGGTCCTTCTCCTTGTCCCTCTCGGGGATTCGGAAAAATTCAATGAAGTCTTCGGCAAAGTTGCGGATGAAATTCTTTTCCTCCCCTTCCTCTTTCTCCCGGGATGTCGTCTTGTCGGCACCATTATTCAATGTTTCCGCGCTTTCCGATTCCTCTTTTTTCCGGGGCGTCGTTTTGTCGGCGCCATCATTCCGTGTTTCCGCGCTTTCCTCTGACGAGGGATCGATGGAATATTCTTCAATTTCAATTTTTTCGAACTTCGCCGTTCCTTCAGGTCGGACATCTTCAATGTGAACGATGTCGTCCGTGTCCTTCCAGATGTAAAAGGTCAACGCCGGAGTATTGGTGCTGTATATGAGAGTGATCAAGAGAGCAAGAAGGATGGTCCTTCGTTTCATGCAGAAATCCTTTCTTATTAAAACTCCGGATGTGCAATTGACGTACTGTTGAATTTCGGAATCTTGAGTGATGGCTCGGGTTCGTATCGGAATTCCCACAGGGGTGGCTGAGTGAGGATCAAATGTACGGGAGAAACTTCGAAAAGAAGATGGAACGGGAGGATGGTCCTGCGATTTGAATAGCGGTATTTCCGGGCGCAGGTTGAACCCTTTCCGCCAATGACGGCCGTACATCAAATGGCACTCTCCGTGGGTATGCCGCGCAGCGCGGCATAGTACGTTTTCTGCGGAACCGTCAGGCTTCAAAGGTATTAACTGCCGGTTACGGTTCCTTAATAAAGAACATAAATTTTATAAATACTATACCATTACCGTTGCATGTGCAAATCTATTATGCAGAATCACGTTGCTCTTTCTGCAGATGGTTCCCTCCGGGGGACAGAACTATGCATAGAGAGACTGTCGGGTGATATATGCAAGGACCGCTTCGGGAACGAGGTACCGTATGGACAATCCCCGAGACATCCTTTTCCTGATATCCGTGGACGATATGTCGAGGAATGTGAGCGTTCTGAAGAAAATGCCGGATCCTCCCGGTTCCCTGAACACCCTGTCATCGACGTCATAGCGGAAGCGAGCGGCAACATCGGTGGGGAGGGCGTCTTCAAGGGCGGTAACGGTATATCCCGGCCGGGTCATGACGACAAAATTGCAGAGGGACAGAAGCCGTTTCCATTCCTTCCAGATCCCGATTTCAAGGAATGCGTCCTGCCCGACGATGAAATAGAGCTCCGACACGTCGGGATAGTGGGTCCGGAAATGCATCACCGTGTCAATTGAGTAGGAGGGGCCTTCACGGCGGTTTTCGATGTCCGACAGGGAAAAGAGCTCGTTTTCTTCGATGGCCAGTTCCGCCATCCGATAACGGTGGGAAAAGGAGGTGACATCCCGGTCCGTCTTCAGGGGTTGGCGGCATGCCGGGATCAGAACAATCCTGTCCAGGGAAAAAAGCTCGCCCACCTCCTGGGCGCACCGAAGATGGCCCAGGTGTATGGGGTCGAAGGAGCCCCCGAACAGACCCCACTTCATGAGCGTACCTGCCCGTTGCCGTAAATAACAAACTTGGTGGTGGTCAGTTCTTCAAGTCCCATGGGTCCGAAGGCGTGGAGTTTTGTGGTGCTGATGCCGATTTCGGCACCCAGGCCCATCTGGAATCCGTCACTGAATCTCGTCGATGCATTCACGAGGACCGTCGATGAATTGACTTCTTTCAGAAACCGCTGCGCGTTGGCGTAATCCCGGGTGACGATCGATTCCGTATGGAGTGAGCCATACTCTTCGATATGGGCGATTGCCTCGTCGATGCCGTTCACCACCCTCACGGCAAGGGTAAGATCGAGATATTCCGCATGCCAGTCTTCTTCCGTCGCCGGTTCGATATCGGGCAGGATCGCCCTGGTTTCGCTGCATCCCTTCAAACGAACCCCCGCCTCCCTGAAGGTGTTTTCCATGACGGGAAGAAAGGCCCCGGCAATATCGTGGTGAACGAGGAGCGTCTCCATGGCATTGCAGACGCCCGGTCTCTGGGCTTTCGCATTCAGCGAGATGGCCACGGCCATCTCCATATCGGCGTCGGCGTCGACAAAGACGTGGCAGACACCCTTGTAGTGTTTGATGACGGGGATCTTCGACTGCTGCACCACCGCCCGGATCAGTTCCTCCCCGCCCCGGGGAATGATCAGGTCGATATATTCCTCCAGTGAGAGCATTTCCTGTACGGCCCGGCGGTCTGTCATGGGGATGATCTGAATTGCCTTCTCCGGGATGCCGACCTGTTTCAGGACATCCTGGAGTATTCCGGCAATCGCCCTGTTTGAATGGATGGCTTCGGAGCCCCCGCGGAGGATAACGGCGTTGCCCGACTTGAGGCAGAGGGCGGCGGCGTCGGCCGTGACATTGGGTCGTGACTCGTAAATGATTCCGATCACGCCCAGGGGGATCCTCATTCTTCCTATGACGAGACCGTTGGGACGTGTCCACATGGAGGTGACGTTGCCTACCGGGTCGGGAAGAGCCGCCACTTCCTCGAGGCCCTGCGCAATCCCTTCAATGGTCGTTGCATCGAGGGTCAACCGGTCGATCATCGCTGCTGAGAGTCCTTTTTCGCGTCCGTATTCGAGATCCCGTGCGTTCTCTTCGGCCAGGTATGCACCCTGACGCCTCAGTTCCTGCGCCATTTCAAGCAACGCCCGGTTTTTTAAGTCCGGGGGGATAGTTGCCAGCCTGTTGCCGGCCCTGCGTGCGTCTTCTGCTATTTCCGTCACCTGCGTCTTGATGTCCATGATTCCTTCCTTGCTGTCTCTTCTCGGGTAGTGGGGGGTGCGACAAAATTTACGTTGAGCGGAAACACTTTATAGTATATGAAATGCCCTGTCAAGGCGGTCAGGGCTTCCGTTACTGAAGGCAAAAAGAGGGAAAAGTATGGCGGATATTTGCGTCAAGGCAGGAAAACACGTGTTTCAGATGATCCAGGAGGGGACCTTCTCTTTCGACGGCGTGACGACCTTTGTAGGCCCCGGTGCGGGGCCCCGCTGGCTCATCGCGGCCGGATTCGATCTGACCTTTCTGAAGCAGGAAGTGCTCGGTGCCGCGCGGCCCGTTCATCTTGTGGGAACATCGGCGGGGGCACTCCGCTTTGCCGCCTGGGCGCAGCCCGAGTATGAAAAGAGTTATCACGCGCTCATGGATTCATACATTTCCATGGTTTTCAGCAGGAGGGACAACCGCCGTTCCGTCATGCGTTCCATTGCCGGTCTCATTGACGATTACGTGGAAGACGATGCCCTTCCCTTTGCCCTCGCGAACCGTCGGTATCGTCTGGCGATTATCACGGCACGGGCACGGAATCTGGTGAAATCGGAGACGGCCCTGCTACAGGGTGTCGGGCTTGGTGCGACATTCCTCTTCAACCTGATCCATCCTTCACTGGTGAATCGGTTTTTTCAGCGGGTTGTCTTCCATAACAGCGCGATTCCTCCATCCTTCTGTCTCGACGGCGCCTTCAGGGGACGGGCGGTGCCGCTGAATCAGATCAATTTCAAGCATGTCCTCATGGCAACCTCGGCGATACCGATGGTGGCGTCCGGTGTACGGGATATCTATGGTGCCGAGACGGGCGTCTATCGTGACGGCGGCCTCACGGACTACCAGCTCAACCATCAGTATGCCGGAAGCCCTGACGACATTATTCTCTTCTTCAATCATCAGGAACGGATCGTCCCGGCCTGGATGGATAAACATCTGTTCTACCGTACCCCCCCCGCCCGCTATCTGGAAAACATCCTCATGATATATCCCTCGGTGGAGTTTGTGGAAAAACTTCCCGGCGGGAAAGTGCCTGACCGTGGAGACTTCAGGCTGTATATGAAAGATCCGAAAGGACGGATGCGGAACTGGAGAAAGGCGGTCGCCATGACCCGGCACTTCGGTGAAGAGTTCCTGGAACTGGCGGCAAGCGGAAGACTCCGCCGTATCGTTGAGAAGCTATGACCCCCCGGCATGTCGGCCTCTATGAAAAAGGCCTGCTGCAATCGAGAACCCGGCGCCTCGAGAATCTTCTGCGAAGCTGCCGCCTCTGTCCGAGAGGCTGCGGGATAAACCGGAGCGGGGGAGAAGAGGGGTTCTGCGGTCTCGATGCCCATGCGGTTGTGAATGCCGCTCTTCCCCACCATGGTGAGGAACCGGTCATCTCGGGGACCCGCGGCGCGGGGACGATCTTCTTTTCATCCTGTAATCTTCGCTGTGTCTATTGCCAGAATTACCAGATCAGTCACGGAATTGCGGGCAGGCGAGTCGATGCCGACGAACTGGCCGGCATGATGATGAGGCTCCAGGATCAGCTCTGCCACAATATCGAAGCCGTGACGGCGGCGCCCCACCTGCCGGTGCTCATGGGCGCCCTCTGCAGGGCCGTGGAGAGGGGGTTGAGACTGCCCCTCGTCTATAATTCGGGCGGTTACGAAGATGCAACAATCATGGAATACCTTGACGGAGTCGTTGATGTCTACCTTCCCGACTTCAAATACGGCAATGACCGGGATGCACGGGCATTGTCGGATGCGGGCGATTATGTCTCTCATGCCCTCGCGTCGATACAAGCAATGGTGCGGCAGGTGGGGGATGGACTGGAGACATCCGATGGCGTCGCATCGCAGGGCATTATTATCCGCCATCTTGTACTTCCCGGCATGACCGAAAACAGCCGTGAAGTCCTGAATCTCATCAAAAATAAGATTTCCCTCTCGGTTCCCCTCAGCATCATGTCGCAGTACACGCCCACGCCGGCCGTGAAGAATCACCCCGTGCTGGGACGACGGGTGACACAGGCAGAGTATGATCGTGTGGTGAACGAAGCCCTCGACATGGGATTTGACTGCCTCTTTGTGCAGGAAGTGAGCGAGGATGCCCTGACACCGGATTTCGAGAAAGACCAACCCTTCCGGTGGGGGTGAACATAGGATTGATGGAGTAAGGATTGAAGGATTGGGAAAGACAGTTCCAGAGTTCCAGAGTGAAAAAGACAGGCACAAGGCACAAAGGCACAGAGTAAAAAAAGTACCAAAGCGACAAAGTACCAAAGTTCCTGAGTGAAAGACCGTTTCGAGTTTTGGGTTTCGGGTTCCGAGGAATGCAAGGCACACGGTTATTGCGAGACCGTCCTCGGCGGTCGTGGCAATCCTTTTCAAATGGGGTTCAGTTTTTGCTGA
>Ga0272441_10012562_pt1 | contig 12344 bp, 6 predicted proteins | sample SSMProp6N_FD_193582 | JGI IMG/M metagenome (GOLD analysis project Ga0272441, IMG submission 193582) | Marine sediment archaeal communities from Little Sippewissett salt marsh, Falmouth, MA, United States - SSM-Prop-6N | ecosystem: Environmental > Aquatic > Marine > Wetlands > Sediment ...
GCTCGCGCACGAGCTTGAACCCGTTGTAGTTCCCCGGGTTATGTGATGCCGTAATCATTGCGCCACCGGCAGCCTGCAACTCGTTGACCGCGAAATAGAACATCGGCGTCGTGCAGAGGCCGATGTCGAGAATGGTGAGTCCCTTTTCACCCGCGCCTGCGGCAAACGCCTCGAACAGGGCCTCTGAGCTTTCGCGCATGTCTCTCCCCAAGACGATCGAGCTCTTCTCGGGGGCGATCCCGCTCCCTGCGAAACCCACGCCAATTCTGTAGGCGGAGGATTCATCGATCTCCTCGGGATAGATCCCGCGGATGTCGTAGGCTTTGAAGATCTTCCCCAGAGCCAGCGGGTCACCCCGCGATGCGCGAGAATGCCGCACCGATTCGCCGTCGGACCGAGCATCAATCGTCCACATTCGCCAGTCTCCTCCCCATCCCAAGCGTCAAGAACAAGCACCTCCAAGCCCAAGGCAAGAGCCCTCCGATGTGCACAGAAGGACCTCGCGCTGTCAGGTTCGTTCTCCGCGATCGCGTTCGCTGAACGACCTACCTTCCAGATCTAGCTTCGACGAGAGGAAACCGAGCAGATCCTTCAACGCGATGATCCCCACGAGCCGGTCTCCTTCGACAACCATCAGTCGGGTGTTGTGCGTTCGGTGCATTTGGGCTAGGGCATCGGTAGCGTCGGTATCCGGCGAGATCGTGTTGTCCGGCGTACAGCCAGTCGAGAGCTCCTGCACCGTGTGCTGATTCCATTCGCTCCGAGGAAGCTCTTTGATCCGCCTTGTCGTTATGCATCCGGCCAGATGCTCACCTTCAAGGACAGGGAACATCTTGAAATGGAACTTGTATACGTAGTCCTCGACGAGCCGCTCGATCGATATCTGATTGGGGACAGCAATCGGATTCTCCTGCATGAACTGCCGCACAGGATGCCCCGCAAGAACCTGCTTGGTGAGAAGCTGCTGATACGATCCGACCGAGGCACTCCGGACGAACATCCCGATCAGGAACCACCAGATACCTCCTACGAGGGCGCCACGAATGAAGAAGAGAACGCCAAGCAGCATGAGAAGGAAGCCGAACCCTGAACCAATGCGCGAAGCGATTCGCGTCGCCCACGTGAGACGCTTTGAGTACCCCCAAAGCAAGGAACGAAGGATTCGACCACCGTCCAACGGGAACGCAGGGACAAGGTTGAACGCAGCCAACACAAGGTTGATCACCCAAAGGTAGCTCAGAACGCCGATCACCGGCGACGGCCAGTTCGCTGATCCGCCAAGAACAGTGACTCCGTAGATGACCCCACTCAAGACGACGCTAGCAGCCGGACCAGCAATCGCCATGAAGAACTCTGCCCTTGCATTCGGAGGCTCTCCGGCCATCTCAGCCACACCACCGAAGATAAACAGCGTGATCCCCTTCATCGATAGGCCAAACCGACGTGCCACGAGCGAATGGGAGAATTCGTGGATGATCACGGAAAGGAAAAGACCGGCGGCTCCGACGACACCCATTGCCCAATAGGTCAGCGAGGTGAGTGAACCGAAATACGCAGGGAAGACCGAGCTTGCAAGGGACCACGTGATCAACGTCGCGATGATCAACCAGCTAAGATCGATCTTCACCTCAAAACCAAAAAGCCGAAACAGCGTAACACCTCGCCCGAACATCGCTCACCTCTCCTTATCTACCAACCGCTCTTCGTGCTCTCGCCAGTTCTTCATCTCTCGATTGCATACTCATCTCCTCCGGGAGAAGAAGCTATCCACCACGGCGTCGCCTGGAATCCCGCAAGGCGCCGCGGCGTGGATCCCGGAAGCTAGATGGGAACAACGTGACGCTCACAGGTCTTGCGGAAGTGGTGCCTATAGATCGCAAACGTCACTGCCGTCGCAAACTGCCCGGGGCGACGCAAGACTGTCCACACGAGAAGCTTCCAGTACTCAAAGCGCTCTCTGCCAACGATTCCGAGACGGAAGATGGAACGGATGAATGCCAGGATGTGCCGTGCGCTCAGGGAGGCCTGAACAGAGGGTGCCCTGTACTCGCGTAAGAAGGTTCTCACCCGCTTGTAGTAGTTCTTTGGGGAGTAGCTGGTCAGAAGGATTCTCTCGTAGCCTGCCCGCAATTCTGCCAGATCCATCATGGGGACGATGTTCGTTGTGCCATCGACGTTGTCGCCGGATCCCTTCTCAAGCAGCCGGTCTTCCTTCAGGAGGCGATCGCTGAGCCTTGTACCGGGAGGGGCCTGCAACAGCCCCACCATGGCGGTCACGATCCCGCTTTGCTGAATGAACTCGATCTGCCGCCGGAAGATATCAGCCGGATCGTGGTCGAAACCGACGATGAAGCCTCCTTGGATAATCAGGCCGGCCCGCTGCAGGCGCTTCACGTCGTCGACCAGATTGCGTCCCCTGTTCTGCTGCTTGTTGCACTCGGACAGACTCTCCTCATCAGGCGTCTCGATTCCGACGAATACCGTTCGGAAGCCGGCATCGACCATCATCCTCGTCAGGGGCTCGTCGTCAGCGATGTCGATGGACAACTGGGTCTGCAGTGGCAAGTCCTTCCCCTTCTGCCATTCGATCAATGCGGGAAGTAGATCTTCCTTGAGAGCCTTTCGGTTGCCGATGAGATTGTCATCCACGAAGAACACGCCCCTACGCCAGCCCGCAGCGTAGAGACCATGGTTGTTGCGTACTGCATTTCGTGTTACGCAGAAGTCACACTGCCGTTCTTCTTGTGCTGCGCGCTTCTTTGATTCGCTCGCATGACTTCGCAGGCCATCCTCCATTCGAACCGGCATGGGTTGGTTCGCGCGCAAAGCGGCTTCCTTCGGAGCTTGATTCGCCACGACGAACCCGATCACTAGTCCGACTACGAAAGCGGCACCCAGCGAACCGACGTTGAGCAATGTGCTCCTCTTCCCCATGGGCTCCGTCGGCCCCTCCCCTGGTCTCACTCGCGATCCGTCTGGTAGGCCGTGGATTCCCGCTCTTGGATTCCTCAAGACGGATCGCCCTTCGCCCTTTGGACGAGATCACCCTTGTCTCGGCCCTTGTTGCGCCCCGTTGCGAAATGCCCGACGGCGAGCCCCACGAGAAGCGCAAAGCAAAGCAGAATGATCCGCGACATGCTCAACGTCCAGAAGAAGAGCTGAATGCGGACGACCTGTGTGTTCTGCAAGACAACGACGACGAACAACAGCACCAGGACAAGAACTCCGATCAATCGCCAAGAAACCTTGCCGTCGCGATGCACGCCCCACCTCCTTGCCGGCTGCGCCCGGCGTGTCCGCCTTCGATGTCCGAAGGCAACTCGCACCTCGGCGAACGTCGACCTGACCGCAGAAGACTCAACCGAGCGGTCACGGGTCATGAAGTCATGTCCATTCAGCAGGCGTGAAATCAGATCGGGAGTGTGATCCATCGATGGAGAGCGATCTCGACGTCCGCTGAATGGCCTTTGAGAGCAAAGGAAATGAGAATGGGCAGACGCCGTCTTGCGCTGCGACGAGGTTGAATGAAGTGATCTAGAATGCCTCGGGCACTCCTTGAGAATGTTAAGCACCCCAGTCTACTCGGACACGGCCTCCGAATGCAAATGCACAGTCATGCGCTGTCTCGCATGAGGCAACAGGGCTGCAGCTGCATACGGGACCCGCGGCATGGCTTCCACGAGAGCGGCCGAACTGTCAGCTTGCCTTTTCAGCTCAGTTCGGGTTTGATGTAGACACTTTCTCAACGAGGGACCCAGCGGTTCCTCTGCCCGTACATCACGACAGCGTCACCAACTCGTCGCTTACCACGTCTCCAGCCGATTGCCGTGAGTGTCTTCTTCTCCCCTTCTCACCCGTTGTCGCACCGCGTCCTCACCAGGAGGTGGGTCGTGAGTACAGAAAGGCGAACGTATGATGCCATCGTGATTGGCGCAGGCCAAGGCGGTGCGCCACTTGCTGCAGCCTTTGCAGGTGCCGAGAGGAAGACTGCACTGATTGAGCGCGCGGACGTCGGCGGAACCTGTGTGAATACAGGATGCACCCCGACCAAGACGATGATCGCGAGCGCGGCCGCCGCAAACTGGGTCTCACGAGCCTTGGAGTACGGTATTGAGGCCGAGCCAATGCGTGTGAATCTGATGGCGATTCGGGATCGCAAGGATTCCTTGCTCCGATCCGTCCGCGCCCAGAAACGTAGTCATCTTGAGAGCATCCACGGCCTTGATATCTACCATGGCGAGGCTTCATTTGTCGACGCGAAGGCTCTCGAGGTTCGATCCCCTGGAGAGCGCTCCATCGAACTTGCGTCAGAGATCATCATCATTGACACAGGCTCTCGAGCTTCTGTTCCCCCCATTCCGGGGATCGACGACGTCCCGACCTTCGACTCAACATCGATCATGGAGTTGACGACCCTGCCTGAACACCTCGCCATCCTTGGAGGAGGGGCCGTGGGGGTAGAGTTCGCCCAGATGTTCCGACGCTTCGGTTGCACCGTGACCTTGATTGAGCAAACAAGCCAGCTGCTGCCGCGAGAGGACCCAGACGTCGCCGCGGCTCTCTGCGACATACTGAGTGAAGATGGGATTACGCTTCGACTGGGGTTTTCCGTGAAGTTCATCGAGAAGCAGGGAGAGATGATTCGAGTCCTCGGCGCCAAGGGGAATGGAAACCTCTGCGTGCTGTGTTCGCACATACTCATCGCGGCCGGCCGGACGCCCAACACGGACACCCTCGATCTATCCAAGGCAGGCATCCAGTCGATGCCTTCCGGGCACATCGAGGTCGATGATCGGCTGCAAACTTCAGTGCCCGGCCTATTTGCCATCGGCGATGTCACGGGAGGGGCTCCCTTCACCCACATCTCCTACGATGACTACCGGGTGCTTCGCGCCAATCTGCTCCTTGCCGGAGAGGCAACGACGGCGCGTCGTATTGTGTCCTACGTCGTCTATGTCGACCCGCAGTTGGGCCGCGTCGGTCTCTCGGAGACACAGGCCATTGCGGATGGCATCCCCTATCGTCTCGCCAAGATGCCGATGCAGCACGTGGCTCGGGCGCTGGAGACGGGTCAGTCTCGAGGCTTCTTGAAAGCTCTGGTCGATCCAGACTCAGGATGCATCCTTGGGGCCTCCGCCTTGGGAGACCAGGGAGGGGAAATCATGTCGATGATTCACGTCGCGATGCTGGGCGGCTTGTCGTACGAGGTGCTTCGGGACAGTCCGTTTGCCCATCCGACCTACGCCGAAGGGCTCAACAGGCTATTCGCCGCTTGGGTGCCCCGGCATGTGGGACCGTGACGTGCGAGCTCCGCACGAAGACACTCCATAGCGTCGACGAGGAATCAGATGGCGGGAAGTATCTGGTATTCGTCCAATCGCCCTAGAATCGGTAGTAGGCAAGAGCGAGCCGGTTCTCCGAACGCAGCGATGATTGCAGCAGCGCCCTCATTGCCTCGAGTCGAGCCACGATTGCTTCCGGTTCTTGGATCTTCGTGATTTCGTCGCTGATCACTGTGATCTTTGGAGATTGAATCACTAGGCCAATGACAACCTGGTACTCGTCAACCACGGGAATCGGGAGCTGGATGGTATAGACACGGTCACTGGGGACAATGAACTCCGGGTACAACGTCAAGGAACCCGGCGTCACGTGAACGAGCAGAATGCTGGAGGCGATTGTGGCGTCGAATGCGCCTCGGTGACTCTGAGGATTGAACATGACTTCCACATGTGGCCGCCCATCGCGCGCCAGTCGGAAACTGAATGCTTCCGCACGCGCGATCTTGTCGATATCCTCCTTGAGGGCCTCCACGGCGTTGACCACCTGATAGCGTTCACGATCACTTCGGTATTCGCGAATGAGCGACTCCGATGTAACAATGTGAGCAGCCTCAGGCTTGCCCCCATTCACTTTGATCGGCTGCGTCTCGAGTTCAAGCCATTGGCGGCAGACGAGATCAAGGGACATGTCGTGGTCGACGAGAATGTGGCTCTGCACATCCGCGGCACGCCCAGCAAGGAGTCTTGCCACCTGAAGAGGGAAGCCCACAACGTTCCTCTCGGCGCCCCTAGCAGCTTCGATGCGGAACAACCGCCCTTCTGCCATCCCGATATTCAACGAAGAGAGTTTGAGCGCGTCGCTTCGCAAGCCCTCGAGCCCCGCGGTTTGAGACTGAACCGCTTCTTGAAACGCAGACTCAAGCACCATGGTTGAATGGAGGATGTTGCGCGCAAATGCCGGCGATGCTGGCTCATAGACGTAGATAAACTCATCGCCAACGAACTTGGAGAACAATGGGCGGCTGTGCATGTAACGACGGACCAGCTGTTGATAGCTGGTCATGAACGCACTCAGTTGGTCTCCCATCGCAGCGGCGGCCTCCAAGAAAGCGCCAAGTTCACCAGCTACGACGATACCCTCCATGACTCTCTTCACACCTTCCCGAGGCGTCTCTTCCCTTGCCTCAGACTGACCTGTGCGGCATCGCTATTCTATGGCGACTGAGTCGTCGGCAGCAAGACCATGGCTTCTGCCCCGCACTGCGACCCAACCAGAGTGTCGAACTCGCGGGTCTTGGCTCCGAGTTCTGAGAGCTGCGATCAGCGGGAGCGCAGATCCGAATAGCATATACGCTTGACGTGACCGCACTCGTGGAGACAGCTATCACCACGCAGCAACACACGAACGCGTTCTACATTCAGTCCCCCAGGCTCCAAATCGTAGCTCGTATCCAGATGTTCGATACTCCTGCCGCTCGCGTGCCTCTCTTGCTCGCCCCGGCGCTAGTCCGTGTTGGTGTCGGCCTTGCGTTTGGTTTCGATCCCGAGGTGAAATTCAAATCGCGGGCAGCTTCTCATTCGGCCCCGAGACTGCTAAACTCCACCCGGTGTTTCACGGAGAAAGGAGGCCATTCCATGCTGTCTAGATATTTGTGCTACACTCTGAGGCAACCCCGCGTAAGTACATGGTATCGCCTGATCCGATTCCTGAGTCCCACGAGATCCGCTGTGAAGTCCCCGCGCGTACCGCGGAGCTCGGTGTCCTTTGCGGTGGCCTCGCTGGCAATCCTAGTCGTCTTTTCGATGGCTGGAATGGGCTTCGCTCAGGAGGCAAAGACCGCGTTCCCAACAGTGGAGTTCGATATTCCTGCGGAACATACGTCCACAGTAGGCACCCCCGTCACCATCGACGCAGTGTTCTACAACGACGGCGAGCCGGTATCCGGTATATCGATGATCTTCGAGGTCGTCGAGGGCCCCAACAAGGGCCTGCAAGAGATGGTCGAGACCGACCGGAACGGTCACGCCACCTTCACCTATACGAGCGAGCGGGCCGGAAGAGACACCGTCGAGTATGGCTGGGAGTGCCCCACAACCGGCAAGCGCTGGAGATGGGCCACGATCACTGTGACCTGGATCGCGAAGCCGGAAGCGACCCCAGGATGCGCGGTGCCTGTCGAGGCGATCGTGCCGGGGAGCACGCGAGCGCGAGGACCAAGACCAGGAACGACTTTCGAAACCGGTGACCCAATCTTCGCAGGTGGGGGGGAATTTCGGCGAAGCTGGACCCTTCTGTCCTTGGGCGGGCCGATTCCTCTTGACTTCACCCTCATCTATGGCCCTGACCTACGGTGGAAGACCCCGACAAACGATGGCCGAACCCAATTCCCGCCGTGGAACAGCATTGCGTCGTTCACCAGCAACACCGTGATCCGTATCGTGGAGTTCGAGGACAGGACGGCTTCGCCGGCTCGTGCCTACGTCAACGTCTTCATGTCTGATGACACAATCGTCTTTGCGGACGACAGCCGAGGGAAGTTCGTCGCGCAGGGGCCGATAGGATACCAGCTCGAGCGTATCAGGACCTATTACTACCTGATGGACCCAATCCGAGAACTGGTCTACATCTTTCGCAGCAGAGAGCTTGGCTGCGGCGTGGAGGAGGGGGGGCGGGTAAGCCAGCACACCACACGGGTCGGCGAAGTGGTGTACATCCTGGATCGAAACACCAACAGGCTCTCATACACATACAATCACGATAACCTCCCAATCCGTATTGAGGATGCTCTTGGAAGGGTTCTGGAGTTGACGTACAGAGACAGCCCCAATCTGGAGGGAAGGCACTTGATCGCCGTGTCCGACGGCCGCGGAAGAACGGCAACCTTCCAGTACGCACCGATGCAGTGCCGAAACGGCTCCGAAAAGGTGCTGGCTTCGTTTACGGACGTCATGGGGCAAACGACGAGCTTCGAGTACGAGAGCCCCGCTGCGGACGCCGAGGGGCTGGGCTCGATTGCTGACATCCTAGGGCAAGCGACGAGCTCCGACTCCGACAGCGCCGCCACGAACGACTGCGATCTTCTGCGGAGGATTGTCCTACCGCTCGGCAATTCCCACGTCGACCAGACGTGGAAAACGAACCCACATGGTGTCGACGGGATCGCCTCCCAGAAGGATGCCCTCGGGAACGAGACTTCCTTCAGCTGGGAAGAGGCCCCCGATGGCAATCTCATCACCACAGTCGAGCACCCCGACGGGAGTCGGCGCATCTTCCACCACGAGAGGGAGCGCTACCCACTGGACCTGACAGACGAGGCAGGCAATCGCTTCTTCATGACCTACAATGATGATTCGCAGATGACTTCGGTCACCGACCGGATGGGAGACACGACCGAGATCGCATACCACCGCGAGACGGGGCTGATTGCGTCTGTCACGAACAATGCGGGTGCAACCCTTGTCTACAGCTACACCGCGAAGGACCAGACGTTTGCGAACCCGGCAACCGCAGACGCGATCACGTTCACCTTCTACGACCTGACCTGCGCCGACTATGCGGATGGCAGCAGCGTGCACTTCGCCTATGACGGTCGGGGTAACGCAACCGAATGGGCCGACCAAACCGGAGAGACGTGGCAGTACCAATACAACGACCGCGGGCAGATCACAGCCATGATCGATCCGGCCGGCGGCGTCACGAGGTACACGTACAACGTCGATGCGACGCTCGCATCGAACACCGACGCCGACGGAAACACCATCGTCCATCAATATGACGAGCACAGACGGCCGATCGGGGTGACGTACCCAGACGGCAGATCCATCGGACTGACCTACGACCTGCTGGACCGGACCGTGGCCATCGTAGACGCAGCAGGAAAGAGAATCTCGTTCCAATACGACGCCAACGGCAACCTGATTCGAGCGATGGATCCAAGCGGGATGGGGATTCGATACTCCTACGACGCGACGGATCGCCTCGTGAAGGTGATCGATCGATCGGGCGCTGAGACAAGGTTCGCCTACGACGAACTGGGGAGGCTCGCCGCTGTGACCGATCCGACGGGAATCGTCACGCGAACCGGCTACGATTCGCGAGGATGGATGAGCGCCTTCAGCATCGGAGAGCACAGGTGGGACTACGAACACGACGACGAAGGGCTGCTCGTCGCGAGCTCCGCTCCGTCTGGACATACGGTGACGCTACAGCGAGACGTCCTTGGACACCTCGCAGGAATGACGACTCCGCTGGCCGAAGCCTACGTGTACGAACGAGACGCGCTGAGCCGGCTGCGCCAGGTCACGGATCCGCTCGGCAGGACAACCGCCTACGCGTACGATCCGCGGGGGCTTCTGGCAGGTGTCGTTCTTTCCGACGACGTGTCGTCGACCTACACGTGGAATTCGCTTGGTCTGTTGACCGAGATCAGCGACCCAAACGACGAAGTCTGGGTCCTTGGCTATACTCCCGCAGGGCGGCTGAGATCGTCGACTGACCCGCTGGGCAACACCTGGCACTACGCGCATGACTGTTGTGGCCGAGTTGCGGAGGTCGAGTTCCCGGACGGAATCAACTCCACGTACACCTACGGCGCGGTAGGCAACCTCCTCTCAGTATGCTATTCGGATGGAACCGAGTTACAGTACGGCTACGACGAACTGGACCGACCAACGAGCGCAAACGGCATTGAACTCACTCGGGACGAAGAAGGCCAGGTGATCGATTCCGAAGACTCCGATTCGAGTTTCGGCGCGACCTATGACGCCGCCGGACGCCTGGAAACGGTTACATATGCGAACGGTGCATTCACGGTCACATACGCCTACGATCCGGCAACCGGCGTGCTCGTGAGCGCGAGCGATGACTTGACCGGTGCTGGGGTGGAGTTCGTCTACGATGATGATCTACGGCCGGTGGAGATCGTTCGCTCCAACGGGACGGTGGGACGCTTCATGTGGGACAGTGTCGGACGTCTGACTCATATCCGCGAAGGCTCTTTCGTCGATCTGCAGTACACGTACAACGCTGCTGGAGAGCTGACCGAGGAGGTCAGAGCTCTACCCTTTGGTGACGGCACGATTGCCTACGCGCATGACGGAGCGGGTCGCCTTATTGCTGCCGAATATGACAGCGGAGATCGCATGGACTACAGCTACGATGCCGCCGGGAACCTCCTCGAGAGAACCGGGAAGGCATTCTTGGAAGGAGGGTGGAGAGAGGACGAGTTCAGCTACGACGCAGCGTCGCAGCTGCACGCGTTCGGGTATGTCTACGACCCGCAAGGCCGCTTGGCCAAAGCTCCAGAACAGACATTCACTTGGGACGCGGCTTCCCGCCTGGTCGGTTTGGATGACGTGGAACTCCGCTACAACGGTTTCGGCGAGCTGATCAGCCGCAGCGAGCGAGGAGAAACGACACACTACCACTACAACTATGCGATCGCCCTAGCACCGATCGTGGCAGAAAGGGACTTAGCTTCAAGCCAGTTCCTTCGCTACTACGTCTGGACCCCGTCCGGCGAACTGCTCTACATGATTGACGCCACGGATGGCCATCGAGTGGGTTTCTACCATTTCGATCGGGCTGGCTCCACCGTCGCTGTCACCGACGCGTCGGGTAGCGTGACCGACTTCTACTCCTACGCACCCTACGGTGGCACCATCCGGCATGATGGGAGCAGCGATCAGCCCTTCACGTTCCTGGGGCGATGGGGAGTCCGCAAGGAGTCCCGAGATGGGCTTCTGTACCACATCCGCGCGAGATACTACGACGCAGTCACAGGGAGGTTCATCAGCCGCGACCCGGTGTGGCCGCGGATCGGCGATCCACGGGAGATCAGCCCGTACCAGTACGCCCTGTCCGACCCGATTGGCCACCTAGACAGAACCGGACGGATCCCCTGCGGCATCTACGCGCTGTCATCCTCTGAGATACGAAGCAGAATCAACGACCTGGAACAGGAACACTCGTCCCTGCTAGAGGCCTACTGCAATGCGAAAGGCGAAGAGAGGGCGGTCGAATCGGCATTCGAGTCCTTCTACAACGAGACGGCAGACGACAGGCAGGCTCTTGCCGGACTTCAAAGGGTGGAGGACAAGCTCGGTCAGCTTGCCGAGATCGTAGGTTTCTTTGGCAAGATCGGCGATCTCCCCTTGAAGATCGGTAATGCCACTCTCAAGGAGGTTGGGAAGGAGATAGGCTTAGAAGTGCTCGATGTGCCGGGCCCTGGGACGATCGTAACGAAACCGTCGGAGCTCCTCGCCGGGTACTGCGCCAATCGAGCCAAGAATGAGGCCGACCTCATCGAGGTAAGGCTCAATTCGCAGGAGAACGAGCTGTTCGATCAATCCGTGGCCAACTTCCAAACGCGCAGTCGATACCTTTCGAGGATGAACGAAGTGGAGGAGGAGATCCAGAGACTCAGGGACTGCCTGAAGCTCAGACAAAGACAGCAGATCCTCATGCAGCAGTGCATCCCGCCTCTCTATCAGGGAGAGATGATTACGACGCCCTCGGTGCTTGGACTCCGAGAGGTGTTCGAGAAGATCGGACCGCGGTAGGCACGCCGTCTTTTGGGAGAAGCTGACAACTGGCTTGGCGTAGGAGGCAGTGTGACCAGCTCCCAGGAAGCCGATTCGCTTCTGGAGCGAACTCCGACGATGTTCGCCGTTTGGCTTTCGAAGCTTCAGAGCGGGTGAAGGGCAGCTCGAAGCTGGGGACTCCAACAGCACGATTCCGTGCACGCGGAAGCTCACCGCCAAGAGGTGGCTGGCGCTCGCGTTCTACATTCAGTCCCCCAGGCTCCGGATTTCCGACTCAAACTCACGCTTGCGTCTTCCCACAAGAAGCGAAAACGCTCTCCTCAACAGGTGTTCCGAAATTAGTTAGCCGCCTAACGGAGTTCGAAAGTAGTCCTCTAGCCCTAACAACCGCCTGACACAAGCTGCTATGATGCGTGCATGGGACTCGATGTGACTGAACCGGGGAGCAAGCGTTTTCTGCAGGCAGTCTTTGACGCTATGCAGTATGGCATCAGCGTCCTTGACCAGGACTTGACCGTG
>Ga0272441_10012563_pt1 | contig 12344 bp, 13 predicted proteins | sample SSMProp6N_FD_193582 | JGI IMG/M metagenome (GOLD analysis project Ga0272441, IMG submission 193582) | Marine sediment archaeal communities from Little Sippewissett salt marsh, Falmouth, MA, United States - SSM-Prop-6N | ecosystem: Environmental > Aquatic > Marine > Wetlands > Sediment ...
TGCGGAAAATCCAAACAAGACGGATTTTGGATGATTTTTGCCAGGCAGTTTATGCCATTGCCAACCACAAACGAAGGAACAACTCCCTATGCCAGGAATTAATAATCCGCTCAACTTCGGCAGTACGATACGAACGGCTGATCCTTCCGGCCATGTCTGGGCGGACGGGAGATTGTATCTGTATACATCTCATGATGAGGAGTGCCAACCTGATTTCTTCATGAAAGACTGGCATGTTTTTTCATCCGGCGATCTTGTTAACTGGGAAGACCACGGCCCCTGTTTATCCATTGATGATGTTTCATGGGCTGATAATTATGCCTGGGCACCGGATTGTGCATATAAAAACGGAAAATATTATTTCTGTTTTCCTGCCGGGACCGGGATAAAAGATCGTGTTAATCCGGAAAAAAGCACAAAATGGATGGGGATTGGAATCGCTGTAAGCGAGTCTCCAACAGGGCCGTTTGTTGATGCCATTGGAGAGCCGTTGTGGACAGAACCATATGTAAATGATCCCTGTATCTTTATCGACGACGACGGCAAGGGATACCTGTATTTTCATGGAAGCCGGGATTATCTGGTTGCAGAAATGGCTGAAGACCTCCTCAGCGTGCGGGGTGATTTGTACAAGATGGATATGGGAGGATATGAACCCCGGATGGAAGGGCCGTGGGTATTCAAAAGGGAAGGGCATTATTATTTCACGATGCCTGAAAACAATCGAACCCTTACGTACTATATGGGAAAATCTCCCAAAGGTCCCTGGGACTACAAGGGCGTCATCATGGAAGGAGAGGGGGGAACAACCATCATTCCATCGTTGAATTCCGGGGGCAATGGATTTTGTTCTATCACAGATGGCTGGACATCCATTCAGACTGTGGAAAACAAAGACATTGTTGTGCTGAATATCTGAATTATAATAATGACGGCACTATTCGACAGGTAAAAAGAACGGACAGAGGTGTCGGGGATATGGGTGGTAAATAGTGAGGTTTGGGCTAATAATTCTTACGTAAACGAGAATCTCAGATTAATAAAAAATTGCTGATCTCACCAGAAGAAAGTCGTGGTGCCTCCTGGAAAAACTGCTTTTGAATCTGCTGGAGCGGTTTTTATAAAATAGCAGGATCAGGGGTAAAACCGTCAGGATCAAAACGTTCATATCATGCGGCCAGGGGAGGTTTGCAGATATGTCAGAAAAAGAAACGATCCATCCGTTTTCAAAAACGGACAGGTTGAAACATTTGCTGCCTGCAGTTCCTTTGACAATCTATAACCTTGGAACAGTCTATTTGTTGGGGACCCATTCGATCTGTCTGGCAGGAATATTTATATTGTTGTGGGTAGCAACCAATTTCGCTGTAGCGGGAATTTGTTCTGGATGCCCATATCGCGGGGGTTATTGTCCGGGTGTGAGCCAATTGTATTTTGCACCCTATTTATCAGCTTTGATTTTCAAACGCAAGGATGTAACGCCTGAGAAGAGGTCGTTCAAGCTTAATCTGTTTCTTCTCAGCTTTTTTGGCATAGGAAGTTATATATTTGCTTTCTACTGGTTGTTTGGTCTGTACTGGAAGGAGCAGGCGCTGACTGTGCTGATTTTGTTGGGATGCTTGCTGCTTCATATGCCACTGTCGTTTTTTATTCTGTGTCCAGGGTGCGGCTACAAGGAGACCTGTCCGATGGCAAAAGTTCACAAGGAGTTCAATAGAGAATCAGATAGTATCAGGACTCCGGATTAGCTGTTGATTTGATTTTTCGTCTTTATCGTCATTTCCATCCAACATTAACTGCAGCCGAACCACGATCCGGGTTCGTGCAAGATCGCACCTCCCTGGCCCTATTGTATACTTCAACAGGAAGGTGTTCCTGTCCATCCGATACTGCGGTTCAGCTTCTCTATTTAACGGTATAAAGGAGGCCGAAGGATGCTTCTTCCGGATACGCTAAAACGATATACTCGCAAGCCGGCGGACCCATATGAAATTAAAAAATTCAGATTGGGGCAAGACTCCCTTCCTGATGTTGTACACAGTTTCTATGCCGCTACGAATGGCTTGTTGATTCCTGAGCTTGGAACTGAAATTCTGTCACTTGCGGCAGCGAAAGAATACGGAAAAGCTATAGACTATCACCCTGTCGCTCAATTCTTTGGTTTGCTCCCATTCACTGAATCCAATGATTCAAACCCCTACTGTCTGATCCTCGGCGAACGGCTGCATGGTGCAATCTTGCAGTTACACCATGATTTTGGGCCCAAAGTAACCCATACCTCACTCGTAAGCTTTCTTAGAGCTCTTGCTGATTTACTTGAATCAGGTGGTGAGCTCATTGATGATTTACCTGATGAAGAAATCACCGTTTCACACTTTGTAACAGATTCAGATTTTCTTATCAATGAGATACTGCAGGAGGCAGAACCGGATTACGGTATGCTCATACCGCTGCTTTCGGCTTGTTCAGCACAGTCCTTGATTACGCTGCTCCAGGCCGATGATATGTGGGTTCGTGAGGCAGCAGCCGAGCGCTGCGGCAGATTGGAACTTCTGGAGGCACGACAGGCTCTTCAAAAGTTGGCTGCATCGGGGACGAGTCAGGACTGCAGTGCAGCTGAAGCAAGCCTGTCTTTTATTAATCGTAAACACTTTGGTAATGCCGGCTGAAACTCGCTGGAGCCGACCCGCACCTTATGCCCGTGCAGTATCACGGCTCTTTGCATATGCCGGAAGGAGAGGAACTCGTCCGGGAAATACCTGGTGAGCGTCTGGCTGTCTTTGACCACAATTGACAACCTCCATTGATTAAGGGGCGGAGACAGTATGCAGAGGCACAATCTGGATTTTTCCTTTCCAACACGGGTCGAAAGTTTCCAGGGCTGTGTCACTCAAGGAAGCGGTGCGCTTGTTATCAATTTAGCCTGGAGCAAAGGATCATAAGGAACAGGTCTACACCCGCAGCTGAAGAAAGTACTGGGGGCCATGTTTGCCTCATACAAGGATGGAGAAAATGAACAAGCCAAATCCAGCTCAAAAAGATCTCGTACAGCCCAAGCGCATTGGAAATCTTTTCACGCAGCGGAATATTGGTAGTTTTTGCCTGTCATCAGTATTAGAGTTTCTATTTTTTCTGTTGAGACTTGGGATAAAGCCGAAAACCGAGGGTTGGAGAAAATATACTGCTGCTTTTCTACGGACTGAGGACAGCCGTTTTTTGTTATCCGTATTCAGACTGAAAATTGGGTTAGATGATAGAGGCAATGATGCCCACATCAACACAAAGCTATGGGTAATAAGGCAGCTAGGTTCTTTTTATAAAACACATCCACAGCTTTGGAGTACACGGCTTGAGTGGAACCGAAATGGAGCAAGTATCCAGCCTAATAAACATCTTGACTTTGTTTGGGCTGAGTATGGCAGTTCAGGAAAACTTACAAAGATCAGAGCTTTTTTTGATGGAGATCAAGAAGCAGCCCCGGAGGTTTCTGCTCAGTACGCTGAATTATTTATCCAGGCGTATAATCAAACTGTCTGTACTGGGCGGCAGCGTCCGTATCATCTTATGAAGGCTTTGCGCGGACTGGCGAGGAACAATACACAAGAAAATGCGATAATTGAGTTTGGGCAAAGAATTCTGGACAGTGTATTCATTCATTTTGAGAGTATGGAAGAAAACGGGGGTGTAAACCTTCCGGATTTCTCAAAATTTCCTCATCCTGGTGGCGGTGCGTTCAATATTTTATGCCGGTTACACTCCCCTGATTACGATGAAGTTGATCTCTGGTTTCATATCAATCACGTTTTGCACGATGGAAATCCTGTTCTTGAGGCTATTACTGGCTTAAAGAGGATATGGGGTACTGCAGGGGCAATGGTCTTTACTCAACCAGCGCAGGATAGTAAATCGTGTTCCTTGATTCATCCTTTTTATAATGATAGCGGAAGGGAATTGGTTTACGCTCACCAGCAGATTTCTTTCGAACACTTACTTAAAGAAAGGGAAAGACTCAACCAAAAATATGGGCGCTTGCTTAAAAATAAAATTACCATTGCAGGTATGATTCTCTGGGGTCTCAGCAGCCAGCCTTTCCTGAAGGACTGTAAATTAACTCTGATTATTGATGTTTTGCCAGACTCTGGCAAGAATGAACCCAGAACCCTTGGTTTTGTTACAACCGAACCAAACGATTTTCTGGATGAAGCTGACAGAGAACTTTCATTTGTTAAGTATCAAGTATTTTTAAACGATGCAGTCGAATTGGCCAGAAAGCGAGAGGATCAAACGTATGTGTCATTAAAGAGCCAGGCATTGACGCCTGTCACATCGTATGAGATGACACAGGCAATGGTTCCCAATGCAATACAAGATATTGGAGGAAAAATTTCACTGACGATTATGCCCCTTGCGGATTATTGTGCGCCGCCAGCTGATGATACCAAAGATGCTATTATCGCTATAGGAAACATCATGATGCCTGCCGGAGACGGGAAGTTGGCGGGTGCGGTTTGTATAAAATCTATAAAGGAAGATGTGAATCGGTATTGGGAATCTGTTTATAACACGATTTCTGACTGGCATATTTAGCTTGCCCAAAGGCCATGATTTGTTCATAAATATCAAAAATAATTCTTGAATACCGAAAATGGAATGTGCGAAAATGCTTCAGCACCCGGGTTCGGCGGCGGGTTGGAGTTCGTATGTGTTGAAAAAGAGGACGGCTTCAGGTGCAAGTTGGCGATGCGGTAAAGATATATCGTTTGGCAGGCTAGATTATATACAAACGAAAAGGGGCGAAAAGTTACCATGAACCTGAATGAATACCTTATACCATCGCCGTTTTGTGATTGCGATAATGCAGGAATAAGAAAAAGAACGTTGGAGATCGCTGCTGACGCAGGCGCTCCGGTGGAGGCTGCGCTGCGGGTGTTCAGGTATGTCAGGGATAAGATTCCCTTCAACGCCACACTCGACATCTTCCTGAAAGCATCAGAGGCTCTTGAGAGAAAGACGGTAGACTACTGCAACAAGATCAATATCCATGTGACTCTGCTGCGGGCAGCAGGTATTCCATCGAGATACCACATGGTCCGGGTCAGGAAAGAAGTGCTCCAGCACTTTATTCCGGGATTTCTGTACAACCATCTCCCGAGCCCGGTGGGACATTTCTGGTGTGAGTGTCACGTGAATGGGAGATGGACAGCTTGCGAGGCGTTGTTTGACAGGCCATTCTACAAAGGGATACTGAAATCCGGTTGGATGACGAAGGAGCAAATTCCAACGATAGACTGGAATGGTGAGAGCGATCTCGTACTGATGAAGCACTGGATTGTAGAGGACAGCGGTACCTATTCACACTATGAAGATCTTCTGAGACTTGCGCGGGAGGAAGGAATGCCGCCGAAGGTGTTTTGCAAGGCCCTGGAGCGGCTCCCTGTGTTCTTCTCAAAAAGGCGTACGGACAGGGTGCGCAGGCTCTGAAGGCAGGGGGTATTTTTATATCGCACGGTTTTTCAGAACGGCGTACGAAGATATGTATCGATGTCGGTCAGCAGTAAAGGCGGTAGAATTGAGAATCTGCATTGCAGATCAGATGCGACAAAATTTATCGGACGCGAGGATTAAGTTATGCGCAGCAGCGGAAATTCTTCAAAGTATACACACCTTATCTGGGATTGGAATGGAACCCTGCAAAATGATGCTGTGCTTTGTGTCGATGTTATGAATGGCCTTTTGGTGAAACGCCAAAAATCCCCAATCACATTGCATTACTATAGGGAAATCTTTGGATTTCCGGTTCGAGATTATTATCAGAAAGCTGGTTTTGACTTTCAGGTGGAGCCGTATGAGACACTGGCGGCCGAATATATATCAGAATATGACAGTAGATCAAGAGAGTGTGATTTACAGCCGAAGGCTGAAGAGGTTCTGAAGTTCTGTGCTGAAAATAGCTTTTCACAATATATTTTGTCTGCCAGGCAGCAGGAACCGCTTGAACTGAACATTACACATTATGGATTGGATAACTACTTTCACGAGATAGTCGGTTTGTCTGATTATTATGCCAAAGGGAAGGTTGAGAATGGCAGAGCATTGGTAGCAAGGCTCGATAATCCGGCAGAAGGCATTGTGCTTATTGGAGATACAAAACATGATTACGAAGTGGCACGGGCTATCGGAATAGACTGCATATTGTTTTCTGGCGGGCATCAATCCAGAGAGCGGTTAACGGCGTGTGGAACGACTATCGTAGAAGACCTTGGTGCTTTACGATCAATTCTAAATTGAGTTTAGCGTGTCGGGGCAGGTTGATGATGAATTGCAGGCAGCAAGGCAGCCTTGCCCTGTATAAACCAGACCCGGCTGATGCTGTGGTTCCGGCTGTGTGGGGCAGCTTGCCGACCGGGCTCAAACTGCGCTGGCCAGCGAAGACGAAGCCAAATTCGTACGTACACAGGAATAGCATCGGCAGAAATTGGATTCTGCATTATCGGGGTAGAAAATCCCTTTGTGGATACAGCTTTATTGAAGATCACTATCGCTGAAGAATAGGATGTGTGGTGATTCTATCAAAATCCTGCGAACAACAGCCCGGAGATTGAACAGGGAAGTATGGAGTATATTTACCAGCGGATCGATCCGTATACCGGGAATACTGCAAGCGTTGAGTTTCATGTCTAGGGAGCCAATATCTATGTGCCCGATTAATAAACCGGGTCCCATACCGTCACTCCCTGGCTTGTTTTGTTTATGTTTCCGAGGAGTGGGTTGCCAATGAAAATACAAAAGGATGTGAAGCGGAAGTTCTTTAAGAAGAAATCGAGCTTTGTATATCTTACTGAACATAATAAGGCCTTCGTTTTAACAGACTGAACAATCGCCCAGGAAAAAACCCTGGTTTTCTATCTTCGGATAAAGTATGCTCTAAAGAACCGCACTATGGAACACTAAGCAGGTGATTCTGGGGCAATTGAAAACCTGAGCGTGTTGAAAATTCACTGATTGATCTCTTTTAATTTTCAGTATCTGCAGTTTTTCACACGTAAGAACTCAGGTGTCAAATTCTAAAACGGGGCGCAAGCGGGCGGTGTCCGGATCAAAATTGGCGGAGATGACTCCATCCGGCTGCATCCTTATCTGGACCTGGATGTCATTCGATCAAACCCCAAAGTATTCACAGGTTATTCCAATACGACGATTGCCCACATGGCCTGCTTCAAGGCAGACCTGGTCACATTCTACGAACCAGCAATCATGGCCGGCTTTGCAGAGAATGCGGGAATGTTTCCCTATATGATCGAGTCGGTGCGGAAAACCCTTTTTCATGCAGAACCAATAGGGGCCATAACGCCCAACACCACCGGGTGGACCGTAGAGACGCTTGATTGGGCCAATCCCGCAAATCAAACACAACGACGGAAGCTAAATCCATCGACAGGATGGCGTTTCCTGCAGGGGAAAGGTGTTCGGCGGGGGCATCTGGTCGGGGGCTGTTTTGAGGTGCTGGACTGGCTGCGCGGAACCGGCTTCTGACCGGGACCTGGTGCCTGGCAGGACGCGATTCTATTCCTGGAGACATCCGAGGAAGCACCTTCGCCAGAGACAGTCAAATACGGGCTGCGCACTTTTGCGGCTCTTGGAATCCTGCAGAGGTTGTCCGGGATACTCTTTGGCAGACCGGGCGGCCAAATCCCGGTTGAAAAGCATGAAGAATACGATAAAGCACTCTTGCAGGTGGTTGCAGAAGAAGCAGGCATGAATGATCTTCCCATCATAGCTGGCATGGATTTTGGGCATACAGACCCGATGTTTGTGCTGCCTTATGGTATCCAGGCCAAGATCGACTGCGAAACGCAGCAATTTGCCATAGTAGAAAATGCAGTTAACGAGTGACGTTTTATCAATCATCCGCCCAGCACTCTCTGGGGGCGGCAGTGTTTTTTACGCCGGGTTGTATCGGTGATGCTTTATTTGTAAGCAGCCAGGAGTTGAAGTACACTCGTTTCACCCGGTACCAAGGCATTGCTCAGCTGTAAGGTACAACAAGGTGCGGAGGTATTAGTATGGGTAAAATCAAACAGATGTTGCCAGGGGGAACACTCCTGGTGTACCTCAGTGTAAATTCGTTGATAATCGGACCTTCTGATAATAAGGTGACGACAATTGTCGGCCCCTATCTTCTGCTTCTTCTAGGCCTTGGATTTCTTATCTTTGGCTTCGTAATTGTTTTTAGTATCAAGGAAATATCAATGTTAAAGAAATTTGCTCTTGCTCTCAGCTATCCACTCATTGCGGCGGGTGGATCAGCAATCGCGTTCAGTTGGTTTGGGGCTGCCATGAGAGCTGGCAATATGGGTCTGCTGGGGTCCAATTGGGGAACTCTTGTTTTAGGAGCCGTGTTGATCCTTGCCGGATTTTTGCTGCAAAAAACGTGGAAATAGATACTGACAAGAAATATTTCCCTTGAATGTTTTTTGGAAAATTTATGGATGTCATAAGCGCGCATGTGAAATCAGGTTTTAATTTCAGCTAATGGGTTCAGTTTCTACACCAGGAAAAACCGCCTTACAAGCACGTACAGGCCGACACCGCGGGCTGGGCCAACTGTTTTCGATGGTTCTTGATGGATAATCTTGAAAAGCAAGAGAAGGTACGATCGGGGCGGCTGAGCTCAAGGCCGTTGTGTGGTCAGGCAAAAAGACGAAAAGAAAAGTCTTAGAAGAATCAGAATATCAGGATTAAAAAAAATGAATAAATCTAGCTGGTGGTGGATGCGGAAAATTACCGATGATATTGGAAAGCTGGCCGGGTTAGATGGCTAAACCGATGAAAAAATATCTGATCATAGCCGGCGTGATCTTCCTGCTCGTCGTTATAGCTGGAGTCGGGGCCTGTTTTGGCCGCCAACGGTATTCTCTATCAAACGCACCAATTCTCCCAGACACAGACCAGGATGGGTTATCTGACAAAACAGAAACAAAGTTGAGTACCGATCCAATGCTTGTTGACACAGACGGTGATTTGTTGACCGATTATGACGAAGTGGTTAAATATGGCACCAATCCATTAAATATCGATTCTGATGGAGATAGCATTCTCGATAATGATTGGGAAGAGAGGCGCGAATATGCCTACAGCGTTTATACGCTGCTCATGATCCGCAAGCCGTTCGATATCGAGGTGATGACAGACACCTACCAGGATGTGCGTGTTGTTGCCGGACCTGATAAGGATGGTTATACCACGCTTGAAATCGTCATGTATCCAGATACGCAAGTGCCGATTACCGCATCCAGCTATCCCTTGACAGCTGTTCCAGATGAGGCAGCCAGGTACATCAAACCCGGCATTGCCACCAACTATAACGCCGAGATGCAGGCTGCAGTGAAGACCATTGTGGGTAATGCCCAGACTGATGTCCAGGCTGCGCAGCGCATTCTGGATTGGGTTCAGCAAAATACAACCTATCATCTTGATTATTCAATCCCGGAATTCTTTTACATCACTGCAGAAGAAGGAAAGGTAAGCGTTCACAATTACGAAGATCCTTTCCCGGTCGATGAAATGCTGCGGACGCACTATTACGCCGATTCCATGTTTGCCGAACGGACTCATGGCACATGCACATCGGTTGCCACGCTCAAGTGTGCCTTGCTGAAAGCGGCTGGTATTCCATGCCGTTTGATTCAAACCGTGCCGGTGGTCTTTTCCCATGGCAGTCAAACTGTGCCCTATACGAACAATCTAATCCGTACCTGGAATAACGAACTCGAGCAGCCACAAGGAGATGACCGCATAATGGCCAGTCACGGCTATATGGAAGTTTATCTGGGTGGGCAATGGCTGCGCGTCGATAGAGAGATTGGAATCTATTGCCAGGCTCCAGGTCTCTATCTCAAGATACTCTCAGTCGGTGACTGGAGCGAGGTTGATTTTACTGAGACGTGGCCGGTTGATTGGGTTCAAGAGCGCCCGTTCTATACGTTACTGATCGATGATCAAGAACCAAAACACACTGATTGATCTGGAAACGGATCGACTTCTCGGCCAACTCACTCAGGTACGCACGCCAGACGGCTGCAGACGAGGGGCTCGGCATCGATTATGTCGAAGCGGACTACCTCGGCTGTGAGGCCGATCAGCGCTTTGACCTCGTCATGATGATCATGTGCGACTTCTGTGCACTCAGCCCCGATCAGCGCGCTTCACTGCTGCGCAAGTTCCGCTCGATGCTTGCAATCGGCGACACGGTCCTGCTCGACGTGTACTCTGCGCAGATGTTCGATGCGCGTGATGAGCGTGCGACATACGAACTGAACCTCCTCAACGGCTTCTGGCCGCCTGACGAGTACTTCGGCTTTCTCAACACGTTCAAATACGAGAAAGAGTGAGTGCTTCTGGACAAGTACATAATTGTCGAACGGGTCGTACCCGTAGAGTCTTCAACCGGCTCCCATCGTTAGGCATAAATGCAGCTATACAAATATGAGGGTAAAATCTACATTATGAGTGAACAACAAACGAAGGACCCATTGCACGGCATTACTCTTGAGATGATGTTAAACAGCCTGATTGAGCAATTTGGTTGGAGTGAGTTAGGCAGACTAATCAATATCCGGTGTTTCAATAACGATCCTTCAGTAAAATCCAGTCTGAAATTCCTTCGAAAGACGCCGTGGGCAAGGACAAAAGTTGAAGAATTATACATTTCCACACAGAAGAAAATTAGCAATTCATAATTCAGCCGGTAAGGGATAATGAGTAAAATCCAGAGACGGGAAAAGAGCAGGAAAATTTGGTTTCTGGCTCGATCAAAATCCTGGTCAGGCTTGCGACAAATACGAACAGAAAAAGGTTATTCGAGCCGGTGTTGTACTCTCGCTGACGGCGGTTGCCACCGCATACTATTACATTGCTCAATGGTCCGCGATCATCCAAAAAGCCACATGGGAGCAGTATGCTTCGGGAGTTTTAGGCCTTATTGCGGCAGCATTGATACTTGGCCAAATTGATAACCGGTTTGGAATAGAAGCTATTGCCAAAAAGAAGGCAGCGATAATTCGTGGAGCAGGATATGCAGGGTATGCCTCGTATGAGTTTTCTGATGCTGCCAAATCCATTGGTTCGTAGAATTTCTTCATTTGGTACGGCAGGATAGAGTTAATCGCATAACGTCGGGTTGGATCGGACTCGCTGAGCGGCGGATTTTGATCTCGTTCGGATCCAAGAGCAAGCCGATCAACCTGCGGCCGTTAGACGGAATAATTAGATACTTAGGAAGAGTGTGAGACTCATGAATCCTGTCACCTCAGATGAATATGATGCTGCAGCGGATCTTTGGAAAGAATGGCAGTCTTATCCGTGGGGAAAACTGCTCTATACAATTTCACACTCCAATATCCAACGGCACATCGATCATCACCCAATCCGAATTCTGGATGTCGGGGGTGGAAATGGATTCGACTCGGTACATTTCGCCAAGCAAGGCCACTCTGTTGCTTTGTTGGATTATTCCCCGCAGATGCTCTCCGAAGCCAGGCAAAATACAGAAAAAGAGGGGGTCTTTGAGAGGATCGCTTTCTATCAGTCAGATGTCGAGAACATTCTGGACGTCTTTCCTGGGCAGCAATTCGACCTGATTATCTGTCACTTAATGCTCGAGTTTGTGCCCACGCCCCTCGGAGTAATCAAAGATATTTGTACACTCCTGGCTCCAGGAGGCCTCTTGTCCATCCTTGATGCAAATCGATATTCGGAGGTCTACAGGAAGGCTATTCAGTCCAGCGACCTGGAGGCCGCAATCCAGGCAATTGATACAAAGGAGTATTTCCATCCATGGTTTGATCGTATCACACCGTTGTTTTCGAGTGCTGAGATGATCGCTATTTTACAGGAAAACGGGTGTGAGCTGGTTGGAGATTATGGAATTCGTTGTTTGTGCGATTACTTGCCGAATGAACCCAAATATGAAGCGGAGTATTATCAAGCGCTTGAGCAATTGGAACTCAAATTATCCAACACATATCCTTACAACCTTATGGCCAGGTTTTATCAAGTGATTGTACAGAAGAGTCGATAGGAGGATAATGCGCCTGATACACGCTGCAGCAGACGAGCTGCGCTCGTGGCACCGCGGGGCCTGAAGCCAGGGTGAACCGGGGCCAATAAGGTTCGCTGCACACATGCTCGCCGCTAACGCAAACCGTTGGGCGGCAATAAAGATAACTTAAGTCGGAGGAAAAAATCGTGTTTGTGTTTGGCCCGCCTAATATTAATAAATTGAAAACAAAAGGCAATGTCCAGGGCCTGATCAGGGCATTGAACTATAAAAAAGACCCCAATAT
>Ga0272441_10012564_pt1 | contig 12344 bp, 9 predicted proteins | sample SSMProp6N_FD_193582 | JGI IMG/M metagenome (GOLD analysis project Ga0272441, IMG submission 193582) | Marine sediment archaeal communities from Little Sippewissett salt marsh, Falmouth, MA, United States - SSM-Prop-6N | ecosystem: Environmental > Aquatic > Marine > Wetlands > Sediment ...
GGAGATTTGGAGGTGGGCGGAGGCGGCGGGGCGGCAAAATCTCCGCCGGGTGGAGATTTGGGGGGAAGTCCGGCGGCCTACTGGCAGTAGTAGGGCTCCCAGTCGGTCTGGTCGCAGAACTGGCCGACTGTCCCGCGTCCGCCGGGGGCGACGGATCGGGGGGCGATGTCGGCGACGTGCCAGTCGGCGAAGAGGACGTTGGCCTTTCCCTCGTGTCGGAAGTGGACGCAGGGGTATCCGTCGAAGGGCTTGGGTGCGTGGAGGTAGTAGTTTTCCTCGATGCTGCCGGCGGGGCTGTTGTAGATGGCCTGGTTGCCGTCGGAGATGCGTGCGCCGTCGGCCAGGACGACGAACTGTGAGGGCCGGTTGATGCGGCTGTACCTGACCTGTGGGCCGAGGCCTTTGTAGTACGTGACGGTCTTTGGCCAGCCGACCTTGAATTCCTGGTAGTGGTTGTAGGCGTAGCCGACCAGCTTGCCGTCGAACCGGCTGAAGGTGTCGAAGGTGGGGCAGGTTTCGACGGCGCGGGTGACCTGGAGGTATGGATAGAGGTAGCCCTTGGTGCGGTCGAAGATGCGGCTCTCGGGCTTGCTGCGGTCGGCGGTGGTCCGCTCGCCAAACCAGTAGCTGAGGGGGTTGTTGTGGATGGGCATGCAGTGTTCGTTGTGGGCGTCGATGTACATCGCCATGGCGATGCCGATCTGGTGGAGGTTGGACTGGCACTTGGTGGACTGTGCCATGCGTCGTGCGAACCCCAGCGTGGGGAGCAGCAGGCCGGCGAGGATGCCGACCACTGCGATGACGACGAGCAGTTCGATGAGGGTGAAGGCGCGCGGTCTGCGGAGGCGGACTGTGAAGGTGCGGGTGAGGGTGTGCATTGGGTTGCTCATCGGGCTATGCTCTTCGCCTCCGCGGGCCGGCCAGGCCGAGCAGGCCCAGTGCCAGGAGTCCGGCGGGCTCTTCGACGGGCGGGGAGGCGGCCTGGAACCAGACGTTCTGGTACTCGACGTTGGCGACCAGGCTGGGCGAGAGGCCGGCCATGCCGTCCTGGTAGTTGAGGATGGCCAGGGTGTCGATGGCGAAGAGCCGGTCGGTCCCGTCGCCGAACGGGGGGCCCCAGACGTCGGGATAGGCGAGGTCCGGGCAGGTGGCGGCGGTGACCAGTGGGGTGCCGGTGGCGATGTCGATCACGCTGACGCGGGCGACGCGGGCGGTGCCGTCGTAGGTGACGGTGACGTCCATCCAGATGGGGGTGTCGCTGATGGGCAGGCCGTACTCATAGGGTGCGGGGCCGCTGGGGAGCGTGACCCCGAAGTTGGCGGCGAACCGGCTGAAGACCGAGGTGGCGCCGTTCTGTGTGCCGAGGATGACCTGCTGTGCGGTGGCGTTGGCGCCGGTGTTGTCGGGGAAGAAGTCCCATTCGACGGAGTCGTAGCTATCGGCGCCGGTGGCCCAGCCGAAGGCGTCGGGGTGGCCGGTGCGGCTCATGCCGGTGGTGGCGGCGTTGAGCAGGCCGAAGTTCATCTGCATGAAGTTGCCGGACCAGAAGAAGCCGGTGCGGTTGATTCGGAGTCGAGCGCCGAAGGCGAAGCTGTCGTCCTGGGTGTAGGTTTTGCCGAGCGGGAAGTGGAGGCGGGAGGCGTCGGCCTGGTACTGGCTGATGTCGGGGACCCCGCCGGTCATCCGCCAGTTGGTGTTGAGGTTCTGAGTGAGGACGCCGGGGGTGGAGACGACGAAGGGTACGGCGGGAGCGCCGGTGGTATCGGTCGACTGGTTGGAGCCGACCACGGTGGCCCGTCCGTTGGCGACGGGGTCATCGTTGAACTGTTCGAGCAGGTCGGCCCGAGCGGCGGGGTGGAGAGCGAGGAGAAGGACGGCGGCGGCGAGCGACAGGTTTCTGAGGCGGGTCATGTGCAGGGCTCCAAGAAACAGGGGGCCGGGCATCCACCGTGCCGAGCCCTGCCCGTCGGGCTGCAGCCCTGACGGGCAAGAAAAAAGCCGGCTCTCGGGCGAGGCGAGACCGGCGGCGGGCGCAGTGTAAAGCTGTCCCGGCCAGTCTCTTTATTCCCGAAGAGCTGTACCAGGCGGCGGGCAGGTTTTCTGACTGACGGCCTGCGCGGCGGGCCTTCCCACCAGCCCTCGCCGAGGCTCGGGCGGGCAGTGACTTCGCCGGACAAACGGCCGTCGACAGCGACGGGGATCGTGCCTTCTCGGCTTCCCTTTTACCCCCGAGCGAACGGGGCACCCGCGGCCAACGACAATGCTGTGCATGTGCCTCTGCGCGATGCGGGCGAACGACCGAACATCGCGACCGGGGCGGCAATCACCTCCTTCCCGAGCAGGCGGCCGGGCCTTCGAACACTCGACAGTGTAACCGTCCACGCTCGGGAATTCAACACCTGAGATCGAGAAAAATCGAGCGTCGGGCCGGCCGGGTCGCCCCCTCCCGGGCGCCGTCGGGAGCTTTTGTTCGGGTTTGTGAGTTTTGGCTAAAGTGCGCGTATATCCCATGACGATATAGATAGTGAGGTGACCGCTGTCGGTCTGTGCGGCCGCCAAGATATTCCTTCGCCATCCTAAGCTCGAGTGGAGGTGTAAGCATGAACCGGAGAAGGTTGATTGTTTTCGCGGTGATCATTCTGGTCGGGGTGCTGGTGGGGTTTTTCTGCCTGCCGAACAGCAGCAACACGAACGGGGTCCCTGGGAGCACGGCCCGGGGAAGCGGGGACGAGGGTAAGACGATTGCCGAGCCTCGCGGGAGGACGCTGCCCATCGCCGAGATCGGCAAGACGCCGGCGGCCCGCGCCAAGAGGCTGGTGGACGAGGCCCGGTTGAGCACGGACGTTGCCCGCAAGGGCAAGCTGCTCCAGGAGGCGTATACGCTGAACAAGGACGGGCAATGGGGCGGTGAGGCGGCGGCGGAGATCGGGCTGATGTGGAAGCAGGCCGGCCACCGCGAGAACGCGCGGAAGTGGTACCTGACCGCTCGCCGCGTGGCCCTCTCGCCCGACACGCTGAAGCGGGTGAACGCCGAGCTGCTGGGCATGCAGCAGCCGCCGAAGGTTACCGCGGCGTCTTTGAAGATGCTGACCTACAAGGTGCAGCCGAACGACTCGCTGTGGAAGATCGCCAAGCGATATGCGGTGACCATCGGTGCGATCAAGGCGGCGAACAACCTTCGCAGCCACGTGATCCGCGCCGGCTCCACGCTGCGCGTCCCCAAGGGCCCGTTCGACGTGGCGGTCAGCAAGACGCACCACACCCTGCAACTGCTCCAGGAAGGCAAGGTCGTCAAGCAGTACCGGGTGGGCCTGGGCAAGGACGACCGGACGCCGGTGGGCTCCTGGGCGGTTCAGAACAAGTTGGAGAAGCCGGTGTGGTACAGCGACCAGGGCCCCATTCCCTATGGCGACCCGCGTAACGTGCTGGGTTCGCGCTGGATCGGGTTCGACGGGCGGCTGGGCATCCACGGGACGCGGGCGTCTGACGAGGCCAGCATCGGCAAGAACCAGTCGAATGGCTGCGTACGGATGCGCGACGCCGACGTGAGAGAGCTGTACGATTATCTGGTCGCCGGCAAGAGCAAGGTCCAGATCGCGGAATAGTGAGCATCGGGTGACCACCCTGCTGGCTGCAAGCCTTGGTAATTCTCGCCTGGCGCTGGGAGTGTTCGAACTCCCGGCGTCGAACGGTGTCCCTTCCCCCAGCCTGCGCGTGTTTCTGCCATTGCCCGACTCGGCGAGATACGCACCGGACTTTGCGCCGGGCGGTGCAGCAGACGTGGCGGTGGTAGCATCGGTCAACCCGCCGCGCGAGCGGGCGGTGCTGGACTGGCTGTCCCGCGAGTTTGCCCTGGCGCCGCTCCGTTTTCCGGCCGACCTGCCGTCGCCGGTGTCCTGCCGGGCCGAGCAGGTGGGCGCGGACCGGCTGGCCAACGCGGCGGCGGCTCACGAGGAGTTTGGCGGGGGCTGCGTGATCGTCGACGCGGGCACGGCGATCACCGTCGACGCCGTCTCGAGGGACGGGGCGTTCCTCGGCGGGGCGATCCTGCCGGGCGTTCGCCTGTGTGCGGCGGCATTGGCGCGGGGGACCGCCCTGCTGCCCGAGCTGGACCCGGACCGGTCAGACGCCGCCATCGGCCTCACCACGGAGGATGCAGTCGCGTCGGGCCTGCTGCGTGGGCTGGCGGGCGCCGTCGACCGCCTGGTGGCCGAGGTGGGCGCAGAGCTGGGCGAGACGTACCAGGTGATCGCCACCGGCGGCGACGCGGACCGTCTGGCGCCGCACTGTGACGCGGGGATCGAGCTTCGCCCACACCTGACGCTGTCCGGCCTGGTGGCGGCCTATTGCTCGGCCCCGGATACCGCCTGCTGATCAGCCGAACGTATCGCGAAACCCGCTCAGAAAGTGCGTATTTTTTTGCTTGACAACGGGGGGGGCCGGTGTATATACAGGCAGGTGACTCCTGTATGGAGAGAGCAATCTCACCGATGCGACCTGTGCGTGGACATTCGTTCAAATGTTTTCCTCATTGTCCTCCGGAGCGCTTTCCGGAGCGCCAGTCCACGCCTGTTGTATAGAGCGCGAAGCTTATTTGGGGCGGGTAGGGAGGCGTTCGGTGCCCGCCCCGTACGCGCCATCCCCGGGACCATTGTCTCACACCCCCGGTAAACGTTGTCAAGGATCCAGGCCCACCGGGGCGCCGTATGTTGCTTGACACAGGCTCGGAACATCCGGTATAACCATCTATGGGCTTGCCGCGCGGAGGCAGGGGCAAGCCGGGGCAGACGGAGAGATTTCCATGCAGCGTCAGACGCGGAGGATGACAGGGGTGTGTCTGGCGCTCGCCGCCTGCGCGCTGGTCGCTGCCGCGCCCACCACCACGCCGGCGGGCCGGGGCGGCGGCCCGAGAAAAGGGCGCGTCCTGGTCGTGCCCATCCACGGTGCAATCGACCGCGTTCAGGGCGCCTTCCTGCACCGCGTGCTGAGCAACGTGTCCGATGAATACGACGCGGTCATCTTCGAGTTGAACACCCCCGGCGGTCGGCTGGACATCATGTCGCAGATGTCTCGCGACATGATCGCGGTGGCGCCCACCCGCACGATCGCGTTCGTCTCGCCCTGGGCCATCTCCGCGGGCGCGGGCATCGCGATGTCGACCGACATCATCTACATGGAGCCCGGCTCGGCCATCGGCGCGGCCCGCGTCTACCTGATGGGCCCCAACGGACCCATCGCACTGCCCAAGGCCATCGACGAGAAGTACAAGTCCGCCACCCGCGCCATGTTCGAGTCCATCGCCGAGACCAAGAAGTACCCGACGGCCATCGCCATCGGCATGGCCGACGAGACCTACGAGGTGAAGAAGGTCACGTACGAAGGCAAGGTACAATACCTGGACGGGAACGAGATCAAGGCGATCGAGGCGGATCCGCTGAAGAAAGAGAAGCTGAAGATCATCAAGACGGTCTCGGAAAAGGACAAGCTGATCACGCTCACCGCGCAGAAGGCGGCGGAGTTCGACATCGCCCGCGGCGGCGTGGCCGACAACCTGAAAGACGTGCTCGCCAAGGAAGGCCTGGCCGGCTTCGAGATCGTCCGGAAAGGGCAGACCTGGGGCGACCGGGCCATCGCCTTCCTCACCATCCCGCAGTTGGTGATGGTCCTCATCCTGATCGGGTTCGGCGGTATCTGGCTGGAAATGAAGATCCCGGGCTTCGGCTTCCCGGGCACCATCGCAGTGGTCGCCTTCCTCCTGGTCTTCGCGTCGCAGTTCCTGGTCGGCAACGCGAACGCGCTGGAGATTATGCTGTTTATCGTCGGCCTGGCCCTGCTGGCCATCGAGCTGTTCGTCACTCCCGGGTTCGGGTTCATCGGCGGCGGCGGGATCGCCTGCGTGTTCATCTCGCTGCTGCTGGCGATGCAGTCCTTCACCGTCCCCAACCAGCCGTGGCACTTCGAGTTGCTGACCAGCAACCTGCTGGCCGTGATGGGCGGGGTGGGCGGCTCGCTGGTTCTGCTGCTGATCCTGGCCTGGGTGATCCCCAGCACCCCGCTGTTCCGCCGCCTCGCGCTGCGAAGCCAGTTGACCACCGAGGGCGGGTTCAGCGCCGGCATCGAGGAGGGCGACGCCCTGGTCGGCCAGGTCGGCACGGTGACGACTCAACTGCGCCCGGCGGGCAAGATGGAAATCGGAGACAGTTCGTATAGCGTGGTGTCCGACGGCGAGATCGTGGAATCGGGCGCCCGGGTACGGGTGATCCGGGTGGACGGCCCGAGGATCGTGGTCGAGCCGCTGCCGCCGGAACAAGCGAAGGAGCCTGACTTCCAGCCTTAGTTCGGAGTAGCTCGGATGGCCGAAATCGGTCTGCCTCTGGCGCTGTTGTTGGTCGGAGCGGCGGCGTTCTTCCTGGAGGCCTTCATCCCGTCGGGCGGGCTCATCTCGGTGGTGGCCACCGCCTGCGTGGTGGGCGCCGTGGTGGTGGCGTTCGTCAACGTCAGCCCGACCGCTGGGCTGGCCTTCCTAGGCGTCGCCATCGTGCTGGTCCCCAGCTGCCTGGTCGTGGCGTTCACCCTGCTGCCCCGGACGGCGCTCGGCCAGCGGCTGATGCTCAAGACGTCGCAAAAGGCCGACGCCGGCTACGTCGCGCAGAGCCGCGAGGAAGAGGAACTGGTCGGGCAGGAAGGCGTCGCGCTCTCCACCCTGCGGCCGGCGGGCGAAGCCCGCATCGGCGACCGGCGAATGGACGTGATGACCGAGGGCGCGCTGATCGAAAAGGGAACGAAGATCGTGGTCCGCCGCGTGGAGGGGAACCGCATCGTCGTCCGGCGGATCAAGTCAGACGTGGAAGAAACGTAGGCGCCGGGAGGCGTCGCATCTAATTGGAGGAGGACACAATGCAGGACTGGGTACTGCCGCTGGCAGCCGGGCAATTGATGGTGCTGCTGTTCGTCGTGCTGGGCCTGGTGGCGCTGGTGATCGTCGCCGTGGTCGCATCGTTCTTCAAGCTCTGGCTGCGGGCGGTGCTCTCCGACGCACACGTGGGGTTCGTCAACCTCATCGCCATGCAGCTGCGGAAGGTGAGCCCCGGGGTGATCGTCGACGCCCGCATCCGCGCCGCCAAGGCCGGGCTCATCATCAGCACCGACGATCTCGAAGCCCACTACCTGGCGCGGGGCGACGTGCTGCGCGTGACCATGGCCCTGATCGCCGCCAGCAAGGCCAACATCGACCTGTCGTTCGAGAAGGCCGCGGCCATCGACCTCGCAGGCCGCGACGTGCTCGACGCCGTCCGCACCTGCGTCAACCCCAAGGTGATCGACTGCCCCGACCCCGCTAAGGGACGCCCCACCGTCGACGCCGTCGCCAAGGACGGCGTCCAGGTCAAGGCCAAGGCGCGCGTCACCGTGCGGACCAACATCGACCGCCTGGTCGGTGGCGCCACCGAAGACACCATCATCGCACGCGTCGGCGAGGGCATCGTCACCACCATCGGCTCCGCCGGCAGCTACGCCGCCGTGCTCGAGAACCCCGACCGCATCTCGAAGACCGTGCTCGACAAGGGCCTGGACGCAGGCACCGCGTTCGAAATCCTCTCCATCGACATCGCCGACGTGGACGTGGGCGACAACGTCCGGGCTAAGCTGGACGCCGACCGCGCCGACGCCGACAAGCGCATCGCCCAAGCCAAGGCGGAAACGCGCCGCGCCCTGGCCGTCGCCCAGGAGCAGGAAATGTCCGCCCAAGTCGTCGAGAACCGCTCCAAGGTCGTCCTGGCCGAGGCCGAAATCCCCAAGGCCATCGCCCAGGCATTCCGCGAAGGCAACCTGGGCCTGATGGACTACTATGGCATCAGGAACGTCCAGGCCGACACCCGCATGCGGGACAACATCGCAGGCGACGACGCCAGGAACAAGTAACCAGGCCACGGCCTGCGCCGCGCCACCGAGCCACGGGGCGCGGCGCGGACCTCCCAGCGCCACGAGAGGCGAACGATGTTCGATCCCAAACTGCTGAGCCTCGCCGCGTCCGGCTTCGGCGAGATCATCGGCATCGTCATCTTCTTCCTGTACGGCCTGTTCTGGTTCATCCGCCGGCTGGCAGAATCCAAGGAGCAGCAGCAGCGCATCGCGGCCATGCGGAAACGCCAGGCCGAGGAACAAGAACAGGAAGAGAAAAACGCATACGTCGCCGACCAGGCCGAAGTGCAGCGGTTCCTGCAAAGCCTCGGCGCCCGGCCCGAGCCGCCGCCTACGCCCAAGCCGCCCGCGCCGCACCGGCCACAGCCCACGCGGGTGCCCGGCCGCCCGCCGGGCCATCCGGCACCGCAGCCGGCGCGGCTCTCTGCCCGGGAAGCAGCCCCAGAGCCGCCGCCCGTCCAGGCCCCGCCGCCGCCCCCCCCGCTGCCGTCGTCCCGGCCGGCTCTCGTCGAGCCGCCCCGCCGCGCCGAGCGAACACGCATCGCCGAGCGGCGTGCGCCGGCGCCACCGCCCGAGCGCCCGGCGCCCGGTGCACCGGCAATGCCCAAACGGGACCGCGAGATCGGAGCGGCCCGCGCCGCGGCGCCGACCACGCACCCGCTGGAATTCCCCCAGCTCACGCCGGCTCAACGCGCCATCATCCTGAGCGAGATCATCCCGCGCCGGCGCGGGCCGAGGAGGCCGTTCAGCCGCTGAGCGGCCCGGCGGCCGCTCCAGACCCTGTCCGTGAGGGAGAGCCCGGTGAAGACATCCGCCCTGCCTTGTCTACTGGCCGTCGCCCTGACCGTCCTGTCCGGCTGCGGAAAGCCCCCGCCGGCCAAGCGGCGCGACGTGCCCGTCCCGGTCGTCGCCGAAACCGCCCGCCTGATGCCGGTGCGCGACGTGGTCGACACCGTCGGCCGCGTCGAGGCGCAGAGCGTCTCGAACGTCGGCAGCCAACTGCCCGGACGCCTCGTCGAGATGACCCGCGAGGTGGGCGACCTGGTCCCCGGCGCCTGCGGCGATCCGGCCAAAGACCGGGGGGCGCTGCTCGCCCGGCTCGACACCGCGACGCTCGAGGCGCAGGCCGAGCGCCTGGCCGCAGAACTCAAGCTGGCCGCGACGCGGCTGCCTACGCTCAAGACCGAATGGACCCGCCAGGAGACGCTGCTCAAGGAAGGCTCGAGCACCGAACAGCGACGCGACCAGGCCAAGATGGCCTACGACGTCGCCGCCGCACAGGTGGCCACCGCCCGGGCCGCCCGCAAAGAGATCCAGGTCCAGATCGAACTGTCCAGCATCTACGCCCCGATGGACGCCGTGGTGGTCAAGAAGGTCGCGAACGTCGGCGACGTCGTCAGCCCGATGTTTTCCCCCCAGCTCTACCAGCTCCAATGCATCCGTGACCTCAAGATCAACGTCATCGTCCGCGAGCGCGACGTGCCGCACGTCAAGGCACAGAGCCACGCGGCCGTCACCTTCGACGCCCTCCCCGGCCGCGCCTTCACCGGCCGCATCCACACCGTCATCCCCTCGGGCGATCCCATCGCCCACAGCTTCATCGCCGAGGTCCGCTTCCGCAATCGAATCCTCAAGGACAAGAAGGACCCGAAGAGCGAGGCGGTCCCCCTGCCCGCCCAACTGCCCGCCGGGCTGACCCCCGACGACCTGCTCATCAAGCCGGGCATGTTCGCCCGCATCAAGATCCTCAAATACGAAAAAGACAAGGCCGTCGTGCTGCCGGCACGATGCGTCATCGAGGAGGGCGACAAGGCCTTCGTCTACCGCATCGACCCGGACGGCCGGGCCAGGAAAACCCCGGTCACGGCCGGGGTGACGATGGGCGACCACGTCGAGCTGGTCGATGGCCTCAAACCGGGCGACACAGTAGTCGGCCGCGGCATCGAGAACGTCACCCAGGCACAGCCCGTGCGGGTCATCGCAGACGCAGCACCGCCCGGCCGATGAGCCGCGCCTGACAGACTGCACAGTCCGAGCGTCAGATGAGCGAACAACCGACAACACCGGGCTCCGAAGCACACGGAGTCTTCCAGTTCGTGGTGCGCCGGCCCATCCTGTTCGGCGTGATGGCCGTCGCCGTGCTGATGGGCGGCGTGTTCGCGTTCCTCAACCTCAAGATCGACCTGCTCCCCACCGTCAACCTGCCCAACGTCTCGGTTGTGGTGGTCAACCCCGGCATGAGCGCCAGCGACATCGAGGAGCGCATCACGCGCAAGCTCGAACGCGCCTTCAGCGACCTCGGCGGACTGGACCGGCTCAAGTCCGTCTCCCGCGAAGGCGTCGCCGACGTCCTGGTCGAGTTCAAGTACGGCGAACAGGACATCAACGCCGCCGCCATCGAGGTGCAGCGCCGCATCAACGAGGTACGCGACGAACTGCCCGCCAGCATCGAGGAGCCGGTGGTCCGCAAGCTCGATCCCGCCACCCGCCCGGTGATGACCCTCACCCTCTCCGCTAAAGAACTCGGCCTGCGCGACCTCCGCGAACTCGCCGAGAACCGCGTCAAGCGCCGAATCGAAACCATCGACAGCGTCGCCAAGGTGATGGTCAACGGCGGCCTGCTCCGACAGATCAACGTCCTGGTCGACCGTGACAAGCTGGCCAGCTATGGCCTCTCGATGGACCACGTCTGGCAGCCGCTCAAGTTCAACAACGCCAACATCCCGGCCGGCGAACTGAAACGCACCGGCGGGCGACGCTCGACCGTGGCCCGCACCATCGCCCAGTTCGACAGCGTGCAGGATATCCGCAACACGGTGATCGCCACCCTCAATGACACGCCCATCACCGTGGCCGACGTGGCCGCGGTGGTCGACGGCCACAAAGAGCCGCGCGGATTCGCCACCCTCAACGGCATCCCCGCCGTCACCCTCGATATCAAAAAGCAGACCGGGACCAACACCGTCGAGATCTCGCGAAACGTGCGGCGCGAGGTCGACGCCATCCGCGCCACGCTCCCGCCCGGAGCCGAGCTGGTGGTCGCCCGCGACGACGCCGAGTTCATCAACAAGGCCATCGCCGGCATCCAGGACGCCGCCTGGCAGGGATTTGTGCTGGCCTTCATCTCGCTCTTCCTGCTGCTGGGCACCGGCCGGCCCTCGCTGGTCATCACCATCTGCGTCCCCGCCTCCATCATCGGCACCTTCCTGGTGATGTGGCTGGGCGGAATGACCATCAACATGGTCACCCTCTACGCCCTGACCATCTCCATCGGCGTGAACTTCGACGCCTCGGTCGTCGTGCTCGAAAACATCTTCCGCCACATGCAAGAGGGCAAGAACAAACTGGCCGCCGCCGCCGCCGGCGTGCGCGAGCTGGCCGCACCGCTCTTCGCCTCCACCCTCACCAACGTCATCGTCTTCCTCCCGCTCACCCAGCTCAAGGGCTACATCGGCGAGCTGATGCGGGCCATGGCACTGACCGCCATCTTCGCCCAGGTGATGGCCCTGCCCATCGCCCTGTTCGTCACCTCCAACCTCACCCCACGCATCATCCCCAAAGTGCCGGAGGACGTCACCCGCATCCCCGTCCTGCGCTGGCTGGTCCTGCTCACCACCGGCGCACTGGGCCTCCTGAACCGGGCCTACGCCGCCTTCCTGGGCTGGTGCCTGCGCCGGCCCGTCAAGGTCGTCGCCTTCATCTTCCTGCTGTTCGTCGCGTCGCTCGGCCTGGTCCCCTTCATCGGCATCGAGTTCATGCCGCGTACCGACCAGAACGCCTGCTTCGTTGACGTCGAGACCCCGCCCGACGCCACCCTCGCCCAGACCAAGGAGGTGGCCGCCGACATCCAGACCGTCCTCGCCCGGCACAGCGACGCCATCGAGTATTCCGTGGTCAGCATCGGCGGCGACGAGCCCACCAGCCCGCCGCCAAACAAGATGGCCATCAGCCTCAAGCTCAAGCCAAAGGCCGACCGCACGCTCACCGCAGTGGACTCCGGCCGGCCCGACCGCGACCTCATCAGCCGGCTCCGCGAAGAAATCAACGCCCACGTGCCCGGCATCGCACACATCCAGTTCGTCCAGCCCGCACCCTGGTGGGGCTCGGCGGGGGCTCCCGTCGAACTTAAGCTCCTCGGATACGACTGGGACTTGCTCAACACCACCGCCGACCGGTTCGTCGCCGCACTCGAACCGCTGCCCGGCGTGTTCGACGTCCAGAAGAACACCCGCCCCGGCCGCACCGAGTACCAATGCCGGCCCTACCAGCAGAAACTCGACCGCCTCGGCCTGCAGACCGGCAAGCTCGCCGAAATGCTCCGACTCGCTATCCACGGCGGAGACACCGCTCGCACCCGGACCGAACTGCGCACCGGGGCGCTGTTCCGCGACCGCGATATCCACGTCGTCACCCAGTACGCCCCG
>Ga0272441_10012566_pt1 | contig 12343 bp, 10 predicted proteins | sample SSMProp6N_FD_193582 | JGI IMG/M metagenome (GOLD analysis project Ga0272441, IMG submission 193582) | Marine sediment archaeal communities from Little Sippewissett salt marsh, Falmouth, MA, United States - SSM-Prop-6N | ecosystem: Environmental > Aquatic > Marine > Wetlands > Sediment ...
TGGGGAATAGTCCGGTTTTCCTCTCTACTCGCGATAGAGGATCTTGTAGAAGTAGCTCCTCGGATTGATTTCGGTGGGAAACTCCCGGAGGTTTCCACGGATGTATTCCCTTTCATACGTTGTTTGATCCGGGCTGATCCGTATCAGGAGGTAATAGTAACGATCTTGTTGGGTCTGGATTTTCGTTAGAATCGCTTTATACCAGTACGCACCCCCGGCATCCTGCCAGGCCTCCTCCACCGTATAGGTCCAGACCATTGACGGCTCTGCGGCGTATGTCGTGGCGTAGTCTTCGCCCGTTCCGTCAGCCAGGAACACGCTCTTAGAGTCTTGCCGTTTTGGATTGTATTCGGGATTGACCCAGGTTCCGATGAGGGGTGCGAGGTCCGTGTCCGCGGCCGCCGGTAAGACCATGGCCAACAGCAGCAGCGAGATGACAAAGAGCTTTTTCGTTTTTTCCTCCAAGCGGATCGATTTTTACGGGGAAGCTCAGTTCTCTGCGTGTGCCGAAGTCGAATAAAGGGCGAAAAACTGCTGTAAAAACAGTGGTACCATTCTAGCCTAATTCATTCACATCGCCATTTCAACACAAACGTCCCAATTCACAATTTTCCGCGCCCGAGCCTGTCTGCTTGAGAAATCCCGGCATACCCCCTATGATGCTTGCCATGAGCACACCCCAGGTGATCGTCATAGGAGGCGGCGGAACCGGGGCCGCCATGGCCTACGACCTGGCTCTGAGGGGCCTTGGAGTCACCCTTCTGGAGCGGGGTGAGCTGACCTCCGGCACCACGGGCAGGCATCACGGACAGCTTCACTGCGGCGCCCGCTACGCGGTGCAGGACCGGGAGATCGGCAGGGAGTGCATGGAGGAAAGCGCGATCCTGCGGCGGATCGCTTCGGATTCCATCGAGTTCAACTACGGGTTGTTCGTCGCCCTCAACGCGGAGGACGAGCAGTACGCCGGAACCTTCATCCCGGCTTGTGAGGCCTGTGCAATCCCCACCCGCCTGTTGACCTCCAAACTGGCTCTGGCCATGGAGCCCCGGCTCAACCCGAAGCTCCGCCTGGCCGTGCAGGTGCCAGACGGCAGCATGGACGCCTGGCGCCTGGCCCTGCAGTTCTTCGCCTCGGCCCGGGCTCAGGGCGCGGATATCCGCAACTTCTCAGAGGTGATCGGATTGAACCTGGTGGATTCCGGGCAAGCCGGAGAGGGTCGCCGGGTCACCGGGGTTACGGTCCGGGACATTCGCTCCGGCGGGGAATACGAGTTGGCGGCCGATCTGGTGATCAACGCCTCCGGGGCATGGTCCAGGCGGGTCGTGGGAATGGCGGGCGTCGACATCCCGGTCAGCCCCTCCCCGGGCACCATGGTGGCGGTCAAGGGACGCCTGACCAACATGGTGATCAGCCGCCTGCATCCGCCCGGGGACGGGGACATCATCGTGCCCCAGCGGAACCTGTCGATCATCGGCTCGACCCAGTGGCTGGCCGAGGATCCGGACAGCATCGGCGTTCCGGCCGAAGATGTGAAGAACCTGCTGGAGTCCGCCGCGGAGATGGTCCCGGCATTCCGGGACGCTCCCCTCCATGCGGCTTGGGCAGCGGCTCGGCCCCTGGTCGGGGAGGCAGGCGGGGATGCGGGGCTCCGTTCCCTGAGCCGGGATTTTTCCCTGATCGATCACCAATCCGACGGGGTGGAGCGGTTTCTCTCTATCATAGGGGGAAAAGCCACGACCCTCCGGGGCATGGCCCGGATCACGGCGGACCGTGCCTGTGCCCAGCTTGGGATCGAAGCTGCTTGCCGCACCGCGGAAAAGCCTCTGCTCCCCGCCCGCAGTTTCTACAAGACGGCGGGAGAAAGATCAGCATGAGCCGAACAAAGATCACCTTCAGGGTCTTCCGCTGTCGAGCCGGGGAACCGGGATCGGAGCGCTACGAGGAATCGACCCTGCCGGTGGAGGAAGCCACCACTGTGCTGGATGTGCTGGAGCGGCTCAGCCGAAAGGATCGAACCCTGATGTTCCGCCACTCCTGCCACCACGGATCCTGCGGTACCTGCGCCTGCCGCATCAACGGCAGGGAGCGCCTGGCCTGCCTGACCCGGGTCCTGGATCTGGACAGCCGGGTGGTTACAATCGAGCCGCTGAACAAGCTCGGCAGGATCGGGGATCTGGTCGTGGATCCCGCCGATTTCTTTCGTGAGTACCCTTCGCACTGGCAGACCCTGCGCCCAAGCGAGGCGAATCCGAAAGCAACCCCGCCGCAGGAGCTCTCCGCCTACACGCGGCTGGAGAACTGCATCGAGTGCGGGGCCTGCGTTTCCGCCTGTCCGGTGGAGGAATTCCTGGGTCCGGCGGTGCTGGCCGGGCTGAATCGGGAACGGCTCAATCGGCAGGATCTCGAACTGGCCGCCGGGAAACGAGGTGTGTCAAAGTGCCAACGGGCCCTGGAGTGCAGCCGGGTCTGCCCCACCGCCGTGTATCCTGCCCGGCACATCCAGGAGCTGCGGAGAAAGTTGAACAAGAGCTCATGAACGAAACACTCCCACGAAACCGAATACTCGTTCTTGTTGCCTTCTGCTCACTGTTCTTCACCCAGCTTCTAAACCCGCAAGAACCGGCGGCGGAGCCTCCTACCACGTTGGCGCTGCCGGCGAGTGAGGAGGGTCTGGAACGGTACCGCCGGTGGAAACCGATTACCGACTACCTCTCAGAGGCGAGCGGCACCTCCCTGATCCTGGAGGTGGTCGAAGATCATTCCTCGATACAAGAGGGCTTGGAATCCAATCTGTACGACCTGGCATTGGTGGATCCCGTATGGTACGTGATGCTTGCCGAGAAGGGATTGTGCACGCCGCTGGCCCGACCGGTGATGTTGGGTCGGGATACCTTCCGGTCGCTGCTCATCGTTCACCGGGATTCCATCATCCGCGACACCGGCGACCTGGAAGCGGCAACGATCGCCCTGATCGGTTCCCGGGAGTCGGCCTTGGGATACTACATTCCCCTCGTCCTGCTGAAATACAACGGTATCGGGTTATCTTCAGATTCCGATACAATTTTGTTTTCCGATACCTTCCTCAGCATCCTGAAGGGCGTGGCCTACGGGAAGCTCGAAGCGGGATTCATCAGTTCCACAGTGCTGGACAACGGGAACAACTCGCTTCTCAGGGAGCAGGTTCGTGTTATCTGGGAATCCGAGGCGATTCCACAGTGGACGGTTGTTGCCAGAGCCGGCTTCCGCCAAAATACGATCGCCTCTGTGCTTCAGGCGCTTCTAGATATGGGAAAAATCGATTCGGGACGCTCGGCCCTCCGGCCGAGCAGCTTCAGCGCTTTTATAAAGGCCTCGGATGCCGATTACGCGACGGTTCGCCGGTATCTGGAAGCCGCGGAGGATAGTGTTGCCCCTCCAGAGTAAGATATTCATATTCGTCGCGGTGCTGCTGCTCCTCATCGCCTTCGAGTGGGTGTTTTTTAGCATCTTGGAGGGCAGGGTGCTGCAGGAGGAGATGCGGGAGCGGGGCAGTGTGCTGGTGCGGACCCTCGCTCAGCTGAGCGCGGAGCCGATTCTGGCTTTACAAATCACCAGACTCGAACGATTGCTCGAATCGATGCTGGAGGAGAAGGACGTGGTTCATGCCAGGATTTACGATGTCAATTACAAGGTTCTGGCGGCTACGGATACGGCGCAGGAAGGCTGGACCTATTCCGGGCAGATCGTAGGTTCTCCGCAGATCAGCATTGAACCCGATCTGATGGTGGCCCAAGCCCCGATCACCGTGATGGACAAATCCCTGGGAATGGCGGAGATCGTGTTTTCCCTGGACACGCTCATGGCCAAGGTGAGCCACAGCCGCATGATTTTCCTCATGGTTTTTATCGGTGAGCTGTTGCTGGCGGTCGCTTTCGCCGCTTTTCTGGAAATTCAGGTCATCAGACCGCTCGGCAAGATGGCGGGAGAAGTTCAGGAGATCCGGCCGGATTCACCCCAGATGCCGCTTTCGGTCACGCCGTTTTCAGCTAGAGAGATCAATCGGCTGCGGCACTCCCTAGACGACATGCGGGAAAAACTGCGGCGGGCCCAGGCAGACATGGTCGCCAGAACACGGCTTGCCACCATGGGCCAGATTGCCGCCAACATGACCCACGAGATCCGCAATCCTCTGGAAGCGATGTCGGGAGCGGTGGAGATCCTCTCATCGGAAGCGAAGTTGAGTGCCGACAGCCGGGACTCGGTAACAATTCTCCGGGAAGAAATTCGGAACCTGGACGATTACCTGAATCAGTATCTCGATTTCGCCCGGCCCGTACCGGTCAATCCCGTATCGACAAATGTAAATCTGCTGGTGGAAGACTGCCTGGTTCTACTTCGGCCGCTGCTGCGCAAGAAACAGGTGAAGCTGACCGCGGAGCAGGCAGACGGCATGCCTTCCTGCAGACTGGATGTGAACCAGCTGAAGAGAGTCATCGTCAACATCATACTCAACAGTATCGAAGCGATTCCAAGCGGAGGCACGCTGCAGGTGTCTACCAGGAGTCGCTCCGGCAGGGTGGAAATCGCCGTGAAGGACAACGGGGAGGGTATCCGGGAGGAGGATCTACCCAGGGTTTTCGACCCGTACTTCACCACGAAGAGCAGCGGCTCGGGTCTGGGGCTGCCTCTCAGCAAGATGATCGTCGAACAGCACGAAGGCACGATCCTCATCGAAAGCCGCCCCGGGCAGGGGAGTGTCGTTACCGTGAGTGTTCCGGCGGAATCGGAGGAAAACCTCAATGGCTGAGTTGCTGGTCGTGGACGACAAGGCGAATATCCGGAAGGTGCTGAAAATCATACTCGAGAAGGAGGGGCATACGGTACAGACCGCGAGCAGCGCGCGGCAGGCACTGAGCAAGGCGTTGGCCCGGGACCTTGACGTGATCATCTCGGATATCCGGATGGATGACATGGACGGTAACGAGCTTTTTCACCTGCTTCGATCCAGGGGAAGGAATATCCCGTTCATATTTATTACCGCCTTTGCCACGGTGCGCGGAGCCGTATCGGCCATCAAAGAAGGAGCCGTAGAGTACCTTTCAAAACCTCTGGACTACGGACTGTTAAAGAGAACGATCGCCGCCCTCGTCGAACAGAAGTCCCAGCCCGCTGCCTCCAAGGAGGAGGCGGTTCTGGTAGGCACGAGCCCGGCCATGAAGGCACTGACCGAGCGAATCCGAACCGTCGGGGCAAGCAGCTCAACCGTGCTGATCATCGGGGAAAGCGGTTCGGGAAAGGAGCTGGTAGCCCGCCAAATTCACTTCCTCAGCGAGCGAAAGGACAATCCATTCGTCCCGGTGAACTGTTCCGCCCTCAGCATGAGCCTGTTGGAATCGGAGCTGTTCGGATACGAACGGGGAGCTTTTACCGGGGCGGAAAAACAGAAGAAGGGGATCTTCGAGTTCGCCGACGGGGGCAGCCTGTTCCTCGACGAGGTATCGGAAATCGATCCGGTTATCCAGGTCAAGCTCCTGCGTGTGCTCCAGGAGCGCTGTTTCACTCGTGTGGGTGGCACGAAACCGGTGAAGGTGGATGTCCGTCTGATCGCCGCCACCAACCGGAGGCTGGAGGAGTTGATCGAGCGGGGCCAGTTCCGCCGCGACCTCTACTACCGGCTCAATGTGATCCCGATCCGCGTGCCGCCTCTGCGCGAGCATTTGCAGGATTTGCCCGAGCTGGTCGGTTATTTCAGCACCCGGATCTGTGCCCGGGAGCGGCTTGCCCAACCGTCGGTGTCAACCGGGTTCGTCGAAAGATTGAGCTCATATTCATGGCCCGGGAACATCCGGGAACTGGAAAATCTGGTCGAACGAATTCTCGTCCTGTACCGTCCGGCGGGTCTGGAAGCACACCACGTCGATACCGAGCTGGCCGCGACGGGCTCTTCGGTGTCTCACAGCATGTCGGAGCGAGATCGCATCGTCAGTGCTTTACGCCTTACCCAGGGCAACAAGACCGAAGCAGCCAAGGTGCTGGATCTGCCGCGGCGGACCCTGTACAACAAAATCGAGAGATTCGAGATCAAACAGGAAGAATACTCCACTGTGTAAGGTGTGCCAAAACACCGGTCGGCTGGCACACATTTTGGCACACATGGACAGGAAAACCGCCGAACTGTGCGCAGGCAACAAATGGCACAGCTTTTGCTTTATATTTCCCCAGAGGCCCGTCGGCCTTTAGAAAAAAACAAAAGGAGAAAGAAGCCTATGAAGACGCTTCTCAAGGTGCTATCCGTCGCCTTCCTGGTCTCTCTCATCGCGGGAACGCTTGTCGCCGAACCTCAGGTGGAGACCAAACCAACCAAAGTGGTGGTCTATGCGAGTGTCGATGAGGCGAACGCCAAGAAAATACTGGACGCCTTCACGGCGGACACTGGAATCACCGTCAGTTTCGTCCACCTATCCTCGGGACCGGCCCTGGCCAGAATTACGGCGGAAAAGAACAATCCCCAGGCGGATGTTTGGCTGGGAGCCCCCAATGAGAATCACATCGTCGCCAAAGATGAGGGGCTGACCGTGCAGTACAAGTCCTCGGCCCTCGATTCCCTGGAAAGCCAGTTCAAGGACGCCGACGCGTACTGGCGTAGTTTTTACATGAATCCCATGGCTTTCGCCGTAAATACCGAAGCACTGGCGAAAGCCGGCGCGCCCATGCCCACCTCCTGGGAGGATCTGCTCAAACCCGTGTACAAGGGCCAGATCCAGATGCCCACGCCCCAGTCTTCGGGTACCGCCTACAACGTCGTGGCTACCCTGGTAACCCTTTGGGGCGAGGAAAAAGCCTACGAATACATGAAGAAGCTCAATCCGAACATCCAGACCTACACCTCCTCCGGCACGGGGCCTTCGAAAGCGGTGGCCGTCGGCCAGTGCGCCATCGGCATCCAGTTCACCCCGGCCTTTTTCGAGTTTATCGACCAGGGGTATCCCCTCGAGGTCGTATTCCCCAAGGAGGGAGTGGGCTACGAGGCGCCCGCGGTCTCGATTCTGGCAGGGGCCAAGAACATGGAAGCGGCCAAGATCCTGATTGACTGGCTCGTGTCCAAAGATGGTCAGGATATTCTCAGCGAGGCCAAAACCTACTTCTACCCCGTCAATCCTGACGCGGCCCTCGGAAAAGGGATGCCCGATTTCGCTTCCCTGAAAACCGTTGGATTCAGCTCCCAATGGGCTGGAGAGAACAAGAAGCGCCTGGTGGAACGCTGGGTGAACGAAGTACTGCCGGCAAAGTGAGCCGGAGCTTTATCTAAATGTTTGATGACGCGGCGGGAGTTGTGTGAAAGTGGCTCCCGCCGCATTCGCAATCAGAATGCAGAAAGCGCCAAAATGAAAACGAGTGTTTGGGACCGAACCGGTAAACAGATACGGCTGATCAGCAGAGATCCCTTCCTGCTGATCGTGATCGTTTTGATCCTCGCCTCTCTTATCGTATTTATTCTCTACCCCCTGTTCCGGGTTATCGCGATGAGCGTTTTCCAAGACGGGCGCTTTTCCCTGTCCGTGCTTGGGGAAGTCTTTGCCTCATGGTATCTGCGCCGGGCGTTCCTCAACAGCGTGATGATGGGGGCCCTTACCGCTGTTTTCGGGGCAATCATCGGCTTCCTGTTCGCCTTCAGCGTATCCCGGACCGACATCCCGTTAAAAAAGTTCCTTCATATCATGGCCATCATCCCGATCATTTCCCCGCCGTTCATCGGCGCGCTGTCGATCATCATGCTGTTCGGCAACAATGGTCTGATCACGTGGAGTCTGCTGAAAATCAATAACTTCCAAATTTACGGATTCCGCGGCCTGCTTATCGCCCAGGTGGTCACTTTCTTTCCCGTGGCCTACATCACCCTGAGGGGGGTATTGGAATCGATCAGTCCGACCCTGGAAGACGCGGCGCTGGACCTGGGAGGTTCCCGCTGGAAGGTCTTTCGCAGAGTCACCCTGCCCCTGGCGATCCCCGGAATCGCCAGTGCCATGCTTGTGCTGTTCGTGGAGACCCTGGCCGATTTCGGTAATCCCCTGATCCTGGCGGGCAGTCAGTTTCCCATTCTCTCGGTTCAGGCCTATCTGCAGATCACCGGCATGTACGATCTGCCCAAAGGGTCCGCCCTGGCTCTGATCCTGCTGGTTCCGTCGGTTTCCGTGTATTTTCTGCAGAAGTATTGGGTTTCCAGGAAGCAGTACGTTACGGTGACCGGCAAGCCGACTCAATCCTCCCCCAAGATCGTCTCGCCGGCGGTTAAATGGCTGCTTTTCGCTTCCTGCCTGCTCGTGGCCGCGTTCATCCTGCTGATCTACGCCACGATCCTTTGGGGGGCTTTCGCCCGGGTGTGGGGAAGCGACAATTCTCTGACCCTGCAGCACTTCAGATACGTGTTCGGCGTGGGATTCAAAGCGGTCAAAGACACTCTGATCGTTGCCGGCCTCTCAACCCCTCTGGCGGGAGTCCTGGGAATGATCATCGCGTTCCTGGTTGTACGCAAAACTTTTCCCGGAAAGCGCTTCATGGAGCTGTCCTCCATGTTGAGCTTTGCCGTGCCCGGCACGGTCATCGGCATCGGCTACGTCCTGGCCTTCAACAGCCGGCCGCTGCTGCTGACCGGGACCCTACTGATCCTGCTGTTGAACTTCATATTCCGCTACATCCCCGTCGGCATCCAGTCCGGCGTGGCGATCCTCAGACAGGTGGACGCCTCGATAGAGGAGGCGGCGATCGACCTGGGGGCGGACGCGAACCGGACCTTCCGCAAGGTAACCCTTCCGCTCATGGTCCCCGCGTTCTTCTCCGGGCTGATCTATTCATTCGTACGGGCGATGACCGCTATCAGTGCGGCGATCTTCCTGGTTTCCTCCAGCTGGCACTTGATGACCGTGCAGATCATGAGCCAGGTCGAATCGGGCCGGCTCGGCGCCGCAGCCGCTTTCAGCGTCATCCTGGTCGGCATCATTCTGGCGGCTATCATTCTGATCCGCTCCGCCCTGAGCCTGCGCTACGGTCGCATGGGCGGAACAATGCTGAAGATATGAGGACAAAATAGTATGAGCGTTCGCTTGGTCAATATCTCCAAGATCTTCCCCAGTCCCGATACCCCGCACAAGCAGGTGGTGGCGGTCAAAGCAGTCGAGCTGGAAATCAACGACGGAGAGATGGTGACTCTTCTGGGCCCTTCGGGCTGCGGGAAAACCACCACCCTGCGCATCATCTCCGGTTTCGAGATGCCTACCACCGGAGACGTCTGGATCGAGGGCCAAAAAGTCAACGACCTGCCGCCCAATCGGCGTGACACGTCGATGGTCTTTCAGAGCTACGCGATCTTCCCGCACCTCTCGGTAGCCCAGAACATCGGCTTCGGACTGGAGCTGAAAGGGTGGAAGGCAGCCAGAATCCGGGAAGAGGTGGAACGGATCATGGAGGTGATGAACCTCAAGGACATGTACCATCGCCGGCCGGACCAGCTCTCGGGGGGACAGCAGCAGCGAGTGGCCTTGGCCAGGGCGATCATCAACAAGCCGAGCGTTCTGCTGTTCGACGAACCCCTGTCCAACCTGGACGCGAAGCTCCGTGAACTGATGCGCGTGGAGATTCGCCGGATCCAGCAGACCTTCAAGATAACCAGCGTGTACGTTACCCACGACCAGGCCGAGGCCATGACCGTTTCCGATCGGATCGTGGTGATGAATGACGGGGAGGTCATGCAGATAGGAACCCCCTTCGAGATCTACTCCCGCCCGGCAAACCTGTTTGTGGCCGACTTCATCGGCAAGGTGAACCTCATCGAGGGCCGGATTACGGATACGAAGGGAGAGACCTACGCGGTGGAGTACAAAACCGGCAGCAAGACGATCTCCAGTGCGGCCGCTGCGCTTCAAAAGGGACAGAAGATCCTGACAGTGGTTCGGCCCGAATCCCTGCGCCTGGCGAAACCTCAAAGCCCGGATTCCGTTCTCCTGCTCGGCAAGGTTGTGAAAATCGTCTATCTCGGTCCCACGGTGGAGTACGAGCTGTCCGTGGACGGCCTGAAAAGGACGATCGCCGCGGTGGTGTCCAACCCGATCGAGGCGGGATTTTTCGACATCGGCGAAGAGGTGGCCATCGATTTCCATCCTCAAGCCGCCCATCTGATCCCGGCCGAAGAGTAGCCTCAGCCGCATTTTTCTATATTTGACAGCCCCGATTCCCCTGCCTTAGAATGTCGACGTACAGCTGATTCCGTTTCCCGACGATTGATAGAGATCTATACCGCCCGGAGTTCCCTGGTGCGGGGAGAGGAGCCGCATCATGAGCAAACTTGCCATAAACGGTGGGCCGAAAGTACGCACGGAACCCTTCCCTCCCTGGCCCCATTTCTTCGACGACGAGATCGAAGAGGTACGGAAGGTCCTGCAGGAGGGCCGGGTCAACTACTGGACCGGAACCCGGGGCCGGGAGTTCCAGGAGCGCTTTGCCCGCTTCTGCGGCGCCAAGCATGGGATCGCGGTGATGAACGGAACCGCGGCCCTGCACACGGCCTTAGCCGCCGCGCGGATCGGCCCGGGGGATGAGGTAATCGTGCCTCCCAGAACCTTCATCGCCAGCAGCTTTTCCGTGCTGCACCAGAATGCCGTTCCGGTTTTTGCCGATATCGATCCGTGTACCCAGAACATCGACGTGAAATCGATTCGGGAGCGTATCACCGATCGAACCCGGGCGATCATCTGTGTTCACCTGGCCGGACTGCCCTGCGACATGGACCCCATCATGGAGCTGGCGGCGAAGCATGATCTGACCGTGATCGAAGATGCAGCCCAGGCACAGGGAGCGCGCTACAAGGGGAGGAGTACGGGCGCCCTGGGCCACATCGCCGCCTTCAGCTTCTGCAACGACAAGATCTTCACAACCGGGGGCGAAGGGGGAATGGTGGTCACCAACTCAGATGAGATGGCTGCCCTCGCCCGCTCGGTCAAGGACCACGGCTACGAAGAGGTAGAACGCCGCAATCTGCTGGAACTGGAGGCCCTCTACACCTACATCCACCACCGCATGGGCTACAACTACCGTATGACCGAGATGCAGGCGGCTATCGGTCTGAAAGCCCTCGACAAAATCGAATGGAATCTTCGCCGGCGGCGGGAAAACGCCCGATATCTGACCGAGCACCTTTCGAAGCACGAGGCCTTGACCCCGCCCTTCGAAAGCGAGGATTTTCAGCACGCCTACTACAAGTACTACGTGCGCCTGGATCCGGGCAAGCTGAAAACCGACCGGGATACCTTCATCAAGACGATCCGGGCCGAGGGGGTTCCGATCGGACTGGGCACCTCCAGCGAGAACTACCGGGAGCAGGCGTTCCAGGAACTGGCCGGCTACGGCCGCACCAACTGTCCCTTCGGCTGTCCCTGGTACGAAGGCCGTACGGACTATAGTTCCGTGGAACTTCTCAATGCCAAACGACTTGGGGGCGAGGTTTTCGTGCTCCAGGTACATCCGACCATCGAAAAGCCGGATCTGGATGATGTGATCGCCGCCGTCGAAAAAGTCCTGGATGCATACGGAATCTAGGGAGCCAGCCATGAACATCGCCCTGATCGGTACCGGTGCCATGGCCCGCAGATTCCTGAAAGCGGTCCAGGGACAGGTCCCGGATGTGCACTTTATCGCTGCCCACAGCAGGAACGCCGAGCGCCTGGGGCAATTTCAGAAGGAGTATCCCCGTATCGAGTGCACGACGGACCTGAATGGACTGCTGGGACGCGGGGATGTCCAGGCGGTGTACATCAGCACTCCTGTGGACAGCCACGCTCCCCTGAGCATCGCAGCAGCGCGGGCGGGCAAGCACATTCTCTGCGAAAAACCGATGGCCCTGACTGTTTCCGAGTGCCAGGCCATGACCGAAGCGGCCGAAGCGAATGGGGTGGTGCTGCAGATCGGCTACATGATGCGCTTCCACCCGGCCCATCAGCTGATAAGACAGCGGATCGATGCAGGGGAGCTTGGGACCTTGAGATTCGTACACCTGGAGCGCACCGTATTCATCGACTTCCTCTCCCCCGACATTCCGGAGCACAGGAAGTGGTTCATCCATCCCGAGTCAAGCGGTGGGGGGGTGCTGATGGATCTGGGTTCCCATTTGATCGACCTGCTGCTGTACCTGACCGGCGACGAGGTCGAGAGCTGCCAATTGCAGATTCGGGAAGAACCGCCCCTGGGCGTGGAAACCGACACCCTGGCGTCTTTGCGCTTCCCCGGCGGTCTGCTGGCCACCGTGTTCGCCAGCTGGCAGGTGCCGCTTCACGACAACATCATCCAGGTGTACGGGGACAAAGCGAGTCTGTTC
>Ga0272441_10012568_pt1 | contig 12342 bp, 6 predicted proteins | sample SSMProp6N_FD_193582 | JGI IMG/M metagenome (GOLD analysis project Ga0272441, IMG submission 193582) | Marine sediment archaeal communities from Little Sippewissett salt marsh, Falmouth, MA, United States - SSM-Prop-6N | ecosystem: Environmental > Aquatic > Marine > Wetlands > Sediment ...
GCTGCCTCCGATCAAGTCTATACGGGGCCCATTGTGAACACGGTTGACGAACGAGTTCCCTGCGCCAAGCTCAGCATCGTACTCATCAACCGCATAGGTTGTTGGATTGATGACGCGGCAGAGTGTACGCCCTGCTGCGCGGATTGCTGAGCTGATCTCTCGCAGCGACACAGCGCCTACGAGCATCAGATCCACATCGCTGTCCGAGCGCTCCTCTCCTCTCGCGGAGCTCCCATAGACATAGGCAAGATGGATACGGTCCGCAAACGGCTCGAGAGCTTCTCGCAGCACTCCAGCCAGTCCGACGGTTTTGCGGACGATGGATCGGATCTCGTCGTATATCGAGCATTCCGGATTCAGTCGATAGATGATTTGGTTGCCCACTTGCGTGGAAACGAGGATCCCGGCGTCCCGCATCGCATGAAGCTCGCGCGCTAATCCGTGCTTGTTCAGACCACTCCTGCGTTCGAGTTCTCGCAAGTGAAGGCCATCCTCGCTGTCCGCGAGCCACTGCAATACCGCCAATCGCGCTGCAGGGAAGAGGGTGGCGGCGATTCTGTTTGGGGACATGATGTATCCAATCGTACACGGAGTGTCCCCGTTGTCAAGTGTCGCCTGAGATTGCGTCTTGGAATGGTCGACAGAAAGGCAGAACCGCCAGCCACTAGCCGGCGGTTCGAGTCTCTTCATTGGAGCCTGGGGGACTCGAACTCGCTCAGCGTGTTCCCGCTTTGATGAGAGAGAAGCAGAAGCCGACGTTTCGGTGATAATGGTGATGCATTCTGATTGCGCAGGCGCACGGGACATCAGAAGGGCAGGGCATAACGATCGGTCGTTAGTTGCCTAACGAAGTTCGGAAGTAGTCCTCTAGCCCTAACAAGTAGCCCAGGGGATAGTTCCCCTGGGCTGTTTGTTAGGGTTGGGAGTCTGAGTTCCTTCAGAGTTTCGTGTAACGAAACTCCATAGCAACCCGTAGGGTTGCCAGGTTCAAAGAATCCTTCCGCCCTAAGAGTAAAGACAGGATCAGGTTGGTCCTGTCTTTACTTTTATTGCCCGATGGTTCGCGCCTCTGAGTTACGCGAAGCGAAACTCAAGACGAACGCGAAGCGTTCGCAGGTCCAAAGAATCCTTCCTCTTTGTGGCTTGATGGCCGAGAATCTTTGAGGAAGCGAAGCGAGCCAATCCTCCACGACGTTCTCCGCCCTCGGCGGTGCTCTCCGTAGGAGAACCCGGAACGTACGCATGCGTACGCGAACTCAGGAACGAACCCAGAGGGTACGCGTTTGCCGAATGCGAACTCCCAAGCGGTTCGCTCCCAGCGATGCTTCGCGTGGAACGAACGGGCCGGGTCACTCTAACCAGGGCACGGTAAGGATCATCATCACGGGGTGGTGATCCGAGATTCCGTAGAGTGTATTGATGGAGCATAAAGTGGCTATCCGGGATTCCCGAGCGTAGGAAGCAAGCATTGGAGAAACCCAGATCGAATCCACAGGACTGCTGTTCGTGCTCCAGTTGTCACTGACTAGTAGCCAGCCCTGGCGTGGCAAGTCATCGAAACAGGCAGGATGTAGCGCCGGGCTGCTTCGGTTGCTGTTGAAGTCCCCCAGAACGACAGCGGAAACGTCTACAAGGGCACCAATCTTCCCGAGAAGCCATTGGAATTCTTCGGGCTCGTCAGCGCAGCTCTTTGTGTGCCAGTTCACAACTCGAAGCATCTGTTCGTTCGGAAGGCGAACCTCAGCCGATCCATACGGCTCTCCCCAGTTCATGATCTCGTAGCGGGAGAAGATTGCCAATTCAGATTCAATGACGAAGTAGGGATATCCGAGCCGTTCGGCAACCGCATGCAGGACGCGCCCCCCCTCAGCAGCCCAGCCCACCTCCTGCAATGCAAGGATGTCGGGAGACGCGTACTCGATCAGCTCGATGAAATCACTCCACTGAGGCACGCTCTCCCACTCGTCCACTGGCAGGGTTCGCCAATCAAAATAGCCTTCAGGCATTCCCTGAATGTTGTAGGTCATGATTCGAACCTCCCCGTCGTCCGGGCTGTCCGGGAACGTGTAGGTGCGGCACAATGGCGCTCCGACGGTACTCGTTCCTCGTTCAGGGTCTGTTGTGGTCAGCATGACTTCACGGCCCAGGAGTGCATTTCCTTTGGCAAAGTCAAACAAGCCGTTTTCATCTGCGGTGGTGCTCCCTTCGTAGACGAATGGATACATCTGGCTTCCAGAGAAGACTTCAACTGTGCAGCCAGGGCACGTTGTGCCGGAGATGGTCCCTTCGAATGCATTCAGTTGTGTGATTCGGGGACGCTGAATCCCCCCTTGACTGACCTCGTCGATGTCAAATGCGCCACTGTATCTCACGCAGTCTCTCCGTATGCATTGGAGGCCCTCCGAAACAGGGTTGTACCCACGGACGATTCCCGTTGTACGGAGCGTGTTTTGGGTGATGACATTGCCGATCGATGCTTCTCCTGCAATCCGAATTGCGGGGAGGGAATTCTGGATGATCGTGTTGTCCGGCCCGATCACATTGCATGCACTGCTGCGGATCTCAACGTCGGCTGTCTCCGAATACGCGAGAATGTTGTTCGGCCCAATCTCGTTGTGGCCTCGCCCACCATCAATGAGTATTCCGTATTCGTTCCCGAAGTTGCCGCGGCCAGTCGACGCGGTGCCGATGAAATTGCCCGTCATCGTGTTGTAGCCTGTTTGATCCTCCTCAATGAAAATGCCCGTCCCGCAGCTTCGAATCACGTTTCCTTGCCCGCTCGGTCCTGAGCCAATTGCGCTGTCTCCGCCGATCAGGTTCGAGAACCCGCTCCCGCGGATCCGTATGGCCACGCCCTGAAAGTTGACGAACTCCAGACCCTGAAGGCTGTTCCCGGGCGATGTCAGGATGACTCCGGCTTCGTCAGACGACAGACCTGCACCATTGAGGACGACGCCGGCATCGCTTGCGTCAATCATGATCCCTCCCTGATTGATCGGCGGTAGCTCACTGCGTAGGAGGATCGTCACCGGCTCGTCCGGCGGAAAGATGGCTGAGTTGAAGGCGATGGCATCGCCAGCCTGAGCTGTCTCCAGAGCCCAACGCAGTGTTCCCTCTCCACTGTCGGCACTGCTGTTGACGATGATGCCCCGACCACTCGCAACCGGCAAAACAGAGGATACTAGAATCACTGGATATGAGAAACAACTGCTATTCCCTTCCGCGTCAATCGCCACAGCGGTGAGATTCGGCCCGATAAACGGAGAACCCTCTTGGAGTACGAAGTGCCCCGCTGAATCCGCCTTCGTACGTCCCTCGAAGTATTCACCTTCTGCTCCATGATCCGAGAAGAGCTCGATCTGACAGCTGGGGCATGCAGATCCCTCAATCACGCTGCTGTTATTAAGTTCGAGGTCGATCAGGACTGGAGCGGGGAGATGGCCGTTGGCTCCATCAGAGAGCCGGATTCCGTACTCTGTGTTCCGAAAAATGCTATTGTGCGAGATCGAATTACGCACGGCTCCGACTCCCATAATTGCGATCCCTAGACCGTTGTTCGCGATGACGTTTCCAGGACCTATGACATTGTCGTGTACGTTATCCTCGATAAGAATGCCGAACACCCCGTTTCCCCAAGGGGTAGTCCCATCTGCATTAACTCCAACCAGATTCCCGAGAACAATATTCTCGCTCGTTCCGACGTCGCAGAGGTCGATTCCAATGCCATTGCCGCTTAACAAGTTGCCTTGCCCGATCGGGCCAAGACCAACGCTCCGGTCTCCGCCTATCGTGTTGTAGCTAGCTGAGCACGCCGCGATACCCGATCCCTTGAAGTTGACAATCTGCAGGCCCATCACGGTGTTGTGACTTGAGTAAACCTGCAGTCCGTTGTTCCAGTCTCCTGGAACGTTGGAGCCGTCGATGATCACGCCTGCGTTACTGGCGTCAATTGTCAGATTCCCGCCCTGATCGATTGGCGGTAGCTCGCTGCGGGGATAGATTGTTGCTGGATCGTTCGGCGGGAAGATGGTCTGATCGAAAGTGATGACGTCTCCCGGCTGAGCTATCCCAAGAGCCCAACGCAGTGTCCCCTCTCCACTGTCGGCACTGCTGTTGACGACAAGCTGGCGGCCTGCTGCCGTCAGTCCTGTACATGAGAGCGGCATGGAGAAGCCGCTCGTATCCCCTGTTGAGGATGTTGCTGTTGCAGTCAGGAACTTATTTGCGGGTGCCTCCTCCGCGACAGACCGGAAGGCTCCTGTCTCATCTGCGAGCGTTTGACCTTCAAGGTGTTTTCCTTGGCTGCCATTGTCTGAGAAGATTTCAACAGCACAACTCGGACAGGTTGTGCCCCCGACAGCCCTGGCGCTTCTATCGAACGATGTGATCAAAGGGGGCGCTAGCTCGTTGTTGCCTCCATCGATGAGCTGGATGCCACCCCAGTCATTGCTGTGAATGCTGTTCTCAGTAATCGTGTTTCCAAGTGAACTCGCTCCTTGAATGACGATCGCATGCTCGAGGTTATAGGAAATGATGTTGTCAGGGCCGATGGTGTTGTAGGAAGCTCCTCCCGATAGGAACATGCCGTCGATGTTCCCCAATGACTCTATTCCCGTAGCATCGGTTCCGATCAGGTTGCCCGTGATCGTGTTGTAGGATGTCCCTTCGTCGTAAAGGCCGATGCCTCCGTTGTTACCACTGGAAAGGTTCCCTTGTCCTGTCGGACCGGCACCCGTAGCACGATTCCCACCGATCACGTTGTGCTGAGCGCCTCCGACGATCTGGATCCCGAACCCAGTGAAGTTGACGATCTGCAACCCCCGAACGACATTCCCATCGGAGATGATCTCCAAGCCCCAGGTGTTCGGCTCCGTGCTCCCTTGGCCGTCGAGAATTACGCCCGCATCGCTGGCATCGATCGTTAAGTCCCCTTGTGTAAGGCTGGGCAGTACGTGAGCTACGTGGATTGTTGCAGGAGCGTCTGGCGGGAAGACGGCGGTGTCGAACGTGATCGTGTCGCCAGATCGTGCCGTTTCCAGCGCCCATCGAAGTGTTCCTGGGCCGCTGTTGGCAACGGAGGTGACGATCCACTCGGCATTCTCATCAACAACCTGAGCCATCGCCAGGTTCCCTAGACGATGGAATCCGTCGCCGGCGGTCTCTACATAGTCAGGGCCCATCGTCACGCCGCTGAGACGAACAAGAATCGGATAGTCCTTGACAAGCAGGGCGGGGATGATCGTTTTGTCTCCATGAATCTCGAAAACCAGCTCCTGCTCGAAGCCGCTCAGGACGTCGATCCCGATGGCACTTCCCACCAATTGTCCCGGGAACGTGATCATCGCCGTAACTCCAGGATCCTCGTCCTGGGCTATGCCATCCGTCCAAATCGCCAATATCCGGTCGCCGTTGGAGTAACGGAAGGTGCAGTAGGCGATGGGATCGGTGAGATCCACATCGATCTCGACTGGCATATCGATAGCTTCGTGATCAGCCATGACGTTGCAAAGGTTCTGAGTCATGCGCTCTTGAAGAGGAATTTCCGCGAGATTCTCGAAGCTTATACCGGCCGCAATATCGAGTCCGAGGTTCATGAGCGCAACTCTCAGGGTGTACTTCAGCGCAGGCATCTCGTCATATCCCATGTACTCGGATGAATGAGGTGTCTTGGCTGTCCTGAGTGTGATCTCCTCAGCCAGGAGTTCGCCTTCGAATCCGCCTTCCTTCGCGAGCTCTCGAATCTCTCGTGTCAGCTCTGGATACCGATAGTAGAACTCGGTCTGAAGCTCCGGCGACGCGCCACCCCAATGCCATGCGATCCCATCAACCATAGAGAGAATATCCGAGTCCAGAAGCGCTAACAGGTAGTCAAGGCCATTGCATCCCCATAGTGGCGTGATCTCACCAATTACAATCTTCGCTTCCGGATCCGCTTCTCGGATAGTGGGAACAACTCGACGCACCAACTCAACATAGTCGTTGACGGCAACAAACTGGCCAGGATCTGGGACGTTGGGTTCGTTCAACAACACATACGACGCCACGCGGCCACGAAAGTGCTGAGCGATCGCTCGAGCATAGTCCACGTAGCGATCAATCTCCGCCGCTGTTGTGTACAGACGCTCAGGAGGGTTTGCGATGGATGTTTGCTTGTCCCAGTAGATGAGGTTCAACATGACGTCAACGTTGCTTTCATGAAGCATCGTGATTGCCGCGTCGGCGTTCTGATCGACGGTTTCGTTTGAGAAGCGCGGGGAGTCGACAACTTCGCGCCAATCAAGCCAATCGAGAGCGATTCGATACCACGCCAATCCCAACTCGATGTGTTGATTCACGAGAGCCTCGGCGTCCGCGAAGGAATGGACATCTCCGGCAAGGCTGGCGAGCTGCCCGAGCCGGTTGTCGGCGAGCCTAGCATCCTCGCCCGCGTGAGCTATGATTGATGAACACAACAACCCAACAAGCAGCAGACTCAGCTTCTTCATGTTCCCTCCGTGAGCAGAGGATAGCAGGAATGAACCCATTTGGTGGAATCAATAAGGTCTAGACTAATCATCCGCAAAAGCTGGATACCAGGTGTACAGGTACCTTCCGGCCAGCAGTTACCGGGCTAACGGAGTTCGAAAGTAGTCCTCTAGCCCTAAGAGTAAAGACAGGACCGGGTTGGTCTTGTCTTTACTTTTATTGCCCGATGGTTCGCGCCTGTGAGTTACGCGAAGCGAAACTCAAGACGAACGCGAAGCGTTCGCAGGTCCAAAGAATCCTTCCTCTTTGTGGCTTGATGGCCGAGAATCTTTGAGGAAGCGAAGCGAACCAATCCTCCACGACGTTCTCCGCCCTCGGCGGTGCTCTCCGTAGGAGAACCCGAAACGTACGCGTGCGTACGCGAACTCAGCAACGAACCCGGAGGGTACGCGTTTGCTGAATGCGAACTCCAAGCAACTGGAGCGCTTCATAGTTGCTCCAATAGCCATCCTTCTGACCTGCCCTCCACCAATCGATCCTAATGTGGACCCAGGGATGGAGAGTGAAGGTCATTGTTTCCCTGGCTTCACATCCCCATTACCAATACGCATACTCCTGTTGATTGCATTCTAAGGAGGTGCTTTATGCAAGCGCGGGCCCGTGATACGGAATACGCCACAAGGAAAGCACCAAGTAGGAAATTTGCTCTCGCCGGTTCGCGGAGAAGATTCCGATCTGTAGCTCTGCTGATCGCCACTTGTATCACGCTAGCCGCCTGTGATTTGATTGTCCCGCCTGTGCCTCCCGTAGCTGAAACAGGAGAGGTCGCGTCGCTGGACGTACTGATCGTCTTCTACACAGGAAGTAACCTTAGCCGCGGTGCAGCCGGGCTCAGGCAATCCGACATCGATCATCTGAAAGCAGGACTTGAGCTCTCAAGGCTATTCTACTGGCGCAACTCGCTGGGGCGCCTACTACTCCAGCTTGACTATGTCGAGATTCCTTCAGCAGGTCCGGTGCTCTCCTATTCCGTGTACGAATACGCCGAAGTAGAGGCTGACTTGCGCGCTCTCGGAGTAGTTGATAACCAGTACGACTCCGTGCATGTCATCTCCAGCGCAAGCGATCTTGGCTGCTGGGCAGGGTTCCGGATCTTGGGTGAGACTACATTCTCAGTTGGACGCACTTGTGGTGTTCCGTACCCGGCAGAGAACCGTGACGTCGACTACACGATGGCCTGGTGTTTCACACACGAATATCAGCACTGCCTCGATAGTATTGCACAGCAAAGCAGCCACTCGGAGATGCTCCATGGCGACATCGAAACGTTCTATGACTCCCATCGCGCGCCTGGCAGATCCTACGACGCTGGGACCCACTACAATTGGCAATCTCTTGCGCTCCGAAGCTTCGACGGTTACGACGATCTTGCGCAGCCTTGGAATGGCGTTGTTCAATTCGTAGATCAAGATGGCGATGGATTTCCAGATGATGATAGTCGTTTCCCTCTGGATGAACTGCGTTTCGGGTCGAGCACATCAACTACAGATACTGACGGAGATGGACTCAGCGACTTGGAGGAGTTCGCCGCAGGGATGTACGCCGGCTCTAACCCTCGGGTATCGGATACAGACAGCGATGGTGTCAACGACAGCGCGGATCCCTATCCCCTCTACGACGTTCCGTCTCAGATCCGTAGTTACACACCCACAGTAGACGGCTTCATAGAGTCTGGCTGGACGGCACTCACTGATTTCATCTACTACTCTGAGGCTCCCTCATTTTCCGCAGTTGTCTATGCAGCCTGGGATACCAACTACCTCTACTTCGCTGTCAAGACCTCAACCCCGTGTACAGCGTTCCTTCGAGTCGATGGAAGCGGCTGGAATGGGCTCTTCGAGGGTGGCGACTCATATGAGTTCTGCATTGCGCCTCAGCAGCTCGAATACGTCGGCGCAGCGTTGAATCCGCATGGTGGTTGGCAGTATTGGTCGGTCACGCCCGGAGGGGAACACGCGTATGTTCAGGCAGGAAGCTGGCACGTCATCGAAGTAGCCATCCCATATGCTCTCGGGCAAGGCTATGGATTAGAGGGAGATGTTGTATCGGGACTCACGCTTGCTTCAGGTCACAGGCTCGGCCTGAGTGTGGTCCTTGCTGGCATAGGCTCGCTCAACGGAGTCACTGACAAGTTCCATGGGACGAAAGCATTCATCTTCGAGCCATACGAGCTCGTCGACTTCACATTGGAAGGAAGTAGTTCACCAGCGTCGTCTATCCTTGTGACTTCCGGCATCGCCTATGCGCCGATCTCCGATCGGGGGGAAACGTTCCACCTGGCTACGATCCCGTTCGAGTATCAGGGCGGCTCCGCTTTCCTCTCGCTGAATCCAGATGGCACAGGCCACATCATGGTTGACGATGTTCTGGAGGTCTCTGTTCGTCGTCCTGATGGTACAGCACGATCAGCCACAATTGATTTCACGAACGATTGTGTAGACTATGTCGCCCCGCTCCCTCCACAGGACATCTCCTACCTGATGGGCTACGGGACAAACGAAGTGACCTTCAGATTCAGAGATCAGTGCGGTGCCTACCATGGGTGCACAACAATCTACTTGGCGAGTCTGCCGTGACAGTGACCTGCCCCCCCTAGAACAGCTCCGAAGCTGAGTGACCGGCACCCCAAAATTCGGTCCAAGGATAACGTCAAGATTGACATGCCCGGCATCCAGGGGAGGAGGGTTTGCATGCGGAACACGAGCTTCTCCTAGACCGAGATCATCTACACCGTCAAGCAGGTGGAGATGCGTATCCCGATCAGAGAAATCGCACGCAAGTAGGGAGCCTGGGTGACTGAATGTAGAACACGTCTGTGCGTTGCAGCTTCGTGATGCAGGTTCCCCCTCCCATCTCTTCTCAACGGTTGCTCCTATGGCAAGCCCAACGCCATAGCCCGATAAGCATGTTCCATTGCGGGACTTGTTTCATGTACTCGTGGTATGATTCGCCGAACTTCTCGACTAGATCATGATCAGCCTTGATCATGGTCAAATGGTTAACTCCGATGCCAACAATGCCAGCGAGATAGACTCCCCAGTGCTGTGTAATGCATATCACGGCTAGGGCGAGGAAGTCGGAAGCGAGAAACTGCGGATGCCGGACGATAGCGTAGAGTCCGGATGTGACAAGCTCGGTTGTGTGGATGTAGCTCTTCCCCTTGGTAACACGGCCGTGTCGGCGAAACACGAGGATAGGAAGCCAACCGAGAATCGCAGAGACGGCGAATAGTACCCAGCCGATGTTGCTGAGCCATCCAATACGACCAGCAGGAAGCAAGAACAGGAGACACATCTGGGCGAGCAAAGCGATTCCCAAGATGGTGTAGAGCATGATCCAGTGCCCCCCACGGCCTACCTCTCTTTCATGCATCTGAACCTCCTTTGTGCTCTCCGTCATCAGTCAAGCAGTTCCTCATTTAGGGCTAGAGCAGCCAGGTCCCAGCTTCTTCCCAAGTGGTACTTAGCTCCTGAGACGAAGAAGGATTCGTGCAAGTGCAGCGGCAGTCCCGATTGGATAGAGCCGAGTCTCAGGATTAATGTGCTCGTCTCCCGCCACCACACAGGCTCCGTTCTGAAGCAGTTCCTTGACTGAGGGTTTGGAGTCGAGGCCCCGAATTACCTGATCTGCCGTCAGCGCGATGACGGCGCGGACCTCATCCAGTTGCAGTGTGCTTGGCTTACCATGCAGACGACCTCTGTAAATTACAATGCGATACAAGCTGCCTTCCCGTGGGGTGCCGGAAGGATGGATCATCTCGCATAGCGCAAGAGGGCGCGGTTGCTCGGCTAGTTCAAGTAACTGAACTGGACCACTCGGCGGAACGTGCCAAGTGATGAGAGAGGACAGGATGCTGACTTCGGCGCCGATTTCCTCTTGGACTTCCCGGCGTGCACAAGTGAGCCAGTCTTCACCAGGTTCACGATGCCCTCCAATGCCAGCATAGAATAGCTCGCCAGGTGGACATTGTCGTTGATGGCGAGTGCCTGCCAAGAAGAAAAGGTAACGGTCCGCCAAATCTTGCAGGATCAGCCCAACTCCAGCTTCCATTCCGTCTGGAGCGAACTCCTCTATTGTGCCAAACATGACTCCTCAGCTACTCCTACTTAATCAGTACATAGGTAACAGTGTAGACCTTCATCTGTCTCTTCAGCAAGCTAGAGGCGATCGCGATCCGGTCTTGATGAAAGGCCAGTTCTCTTGTGGGTCCGAGATGGATCGGCATTGCAGCCGTGATGGGTTAGGAGCCTGAAGAGTGGAGGTAACCGTCTTCGAGAGCACGTGAATGGTGGTGCGGTTTGCGCTGTTCCTGCTTATCCCCTCACGATTGGGACTACATTGACTAGCTGGCGCTAGTCGATGGGTCTGCGTCGAGCTGGAGGGATTCGTCCAGCAGATCTTGCAGTGTGACGGACTCCAAATACTCAAGCATCACGCGCGATAACCTGGACCACAGGCGATGTGTCGCGCAGTGCAGGGTCCGCGTGCACGGGGTCTCGACATCCTCGCTCATGACACAGTGAACGAGGGCGATCGGGCCTTCGACTGCTTCAAGGATGTCGCTGGCGCGGATTTCGTCACACGGCTTGGCAAGCTTGTACCCGCCGCCAGGACCCTTGACGCCAATCAGTAGATGGGCGGACGCCAGTCTGCGGAAGATCTGTGCAACATAGTTGGCGGAGATGTCCTGTCTGCGGGCAATATCTTGACGCAACACCGGGCCGCTATCCTGATGGAGCCCAACATCAATCATGGCTCGCAGCGCATATCGACCTCGTGTTGGCACTCGTATCATGTCAAATCCTTCCTACTCGCCTCGATAGTAAGGAGACGAAGTTGTCATGTCCAACGAAGCGTGGGGGAAATGGCCCGGATCCATGGAAGGAGTGAAGTGGGGTCCCAGGTAGCGGTTTGGGCCGCGATCAACTATCATGCTGGTTAGAAATTACGAATGGATGCCAATCCCAAGAATCCGAGCATCCGCCTAAGGGAACACGACTGTTATGGCGCATCGACCGATTGAAGAACTGGCAAAGAAACTACACTTACGCATTCCGCCCGACATCCTTGAAGTTGCGTTTCTGCACTCATCGTACTCCAACGAAACGGGAGATCCGCGAGGATCCAACGAGAGGCTGGAATTTCTTGGCGATGCTGTCATCGATCTCGCTGTAACCAGTCATCTGTATCGCGAGTTCCCTAGTGACGACGAAGGGCGCTTGACCAAAGCGAAATCGGTTGCCGTCAGCCGCCCATTGCTGGCCGAGAAGGCCGCAGAACTGGAACTAGAGAAGTACCTGCGACTAGGAAAAGGCGAGGAAGCCAACCAGGGGCGAGAGCGTCCTAACAATCGTGGCAACGCGTTTGAAGCCTTGGTCGCCGTGCTGTACTTGGAACGCGGGTTCTCGTTTGCCGCCAAATTCGTGATTCGATGCCTCAAAGACGACATCGCGCGGTTCTTGACTGAGCAATCAGCGACTGGCGACTACAAGAGCCTACTACAGGAAACTGCGCAACGTCAGTTCGGATGCCGCCCACAATACAACATCATGAACACCAAAGGCCGCGAGCACAAGAAAGAATTTCACGTTGAAGTCGTGGTCGCCGGACATCGGGGACGCGGACGAGGGCGAAGCAAGAAAGAAGCCGAGCAAGCCGCCGCCAAGCAGTTATACTTGATGTTGGAAGAATTCTAAACACCCCCGTAGCTCAGCAGGACAGAGCAACGGTTTCCTAAACCGTAGGCCACAGGTTCGAATCCTGTCGGGGGGAAATGAAGCGCGGGACAAACGGACCGCGCGACCGTTTCCCCACAGG
>Ga0272441_10012569_pt1 | contig 12341 bp, 6 predicted proteins | sample SSMProp6N_FD_193582 | JGI IMG/M metagenome (GOLD analysis project Ga0272441, IMG submission 193582) | Marine sediment archaeal communities from Little Sippewissett salt marsh, Falmouth, MA, United States - SSM-Prop-6N | ecosystem: Environmental > Aquatic > Marine > Wetlands > Sediment ...
TCGGTCGGTGTGGCGATCTCCTCATCGGAAGTGACGATACTGCTGCCGTCGGCAAATGTGAACGCGTGTGTGGCTTTGACATACTGGACGCCGTTGGCATCTATAACGGGCGGCTCCAGAACGGTCACCACCAGATCGGCGGGTTTTTCCTGACCATGAATCGTCAGCGTCGCGGTCCCGGCGAACTGAAAATCGTTGATCGCCGTCGTCGCGCCTCCGCCTGTTGTATCCTCATGAATCACGCCGACCAGCTCGAATTGAGCGGCCGGCGGTAGAGCGGCAAAATCAATCGTTCCGTTAGCCATGAAGCAACCGGTGACGCCTTCGTACAGGCCGGTACCCGAGGTGATGTCCATCGTGGCCGTGATGCTATACAGCCCTTCGGTTTCGGTCGGTGTGGCGATCTCCTCATCCGAAGTGACGATACTGCTGCCGTCGGCGAATGTGAACTCGTGCGTGGCTTTAACATACTGGACGCCGTTGGCATCTATAACGGGCGGCTCCAGAACGGTCACCAGCAGATCGGCGGGTTTCTCCCGGCCATGAATCGTCAGCACGACCGTCCCGGCGAATTGAAAATCATTAATCGCCGTTGTGGCTCCCACGCCGGTCGCATTGTCTTCGCCTGCTTTGGCATTTTCAGGACTACCTGCGATGAAAATAATCACCAGGGCAGATAGTACGAATCTCATTGTATGGTTTCGTAATGAATTCATATGACACCTTCCTTTCTTCTTTTTGCCCGCGATAAGCGCGCAGACCGCCTGCGCAAGGTACCGCAACGGCTTTTAGTTTCTATATCAGGAACGTTCGTAGGGACTTGTGTCCCTCTATCCAACTCAACTTGTCTTTGGGCACAACTTAGTTTACTTGTATTGTCTCAGTTCGAAGATCTCCGTTTCAGGCCTTCCCAGAAGCAGCGCGGCCTCGGCTTGCAGCCAAATCGCTCCCAGCGGAGGTTTGTGACTGCCCATCCACTCCATCCCTTTGGCATAGGATGTGCGTGCGTCCACCTCTTGTCCGAGATGCCAGTAGCACATGGCTTGTAGAAAGCACCCTATCCCGTGTCCCTGAGCCCGTTCCACCACGGGGCGCATCAGTTCAATCGTCTGTTCCCAATGACCGGCGCGATAATGAGCAAGGGCCAGAACGTCGATCCAATTTGGCTTTTCTTCTACCGCTTTCTCCGCTAAGAGTATCGCCAGAGGCGAGACCGTCCGGCACCGGCCAGAGGGCGGCCAACACTGTCGCCACCAGACCTGCAGGAGAAATCCAAACGGGGAAAAATCGCAGCGGCTCAAGGCCAACTCGAGGTCGTCCATATATGCCGATGCCCCTTGCTCCCCATAGAGCCGGAGGGCTTGCTCCGCCCGACGCAGATAGAATTCGGTGTACTCCGGGGCGGCCTCGATCACCTTGTCATAATAGTCGATCAAGGTTTGACAGTGCTCCTGAACCGTCAGACCGGGGCCAAACATCTCCTGCAAGGAGGACCCTTCCGGTATGTCGATGACCCAGGTTTCTATGTATGGAAAGCTAAGAGTGAATTTAAATTGCCGGCCGTTCGGGGACCAGCCCGACCCGCCAACAATGGGGCCGTGGAGGAGCTTGCGCCCTTCTTCGGTTCTGCGGTCATAGATCCATAACCCCGTCGATCTGTCCGCGCGGCCACATATGACCAACCGCTGCCCATCCGGCGACCACCCGGCATAGTGACTCCACAGCGGACCACGCCACGTCTGGACGATCTGCCTGGAGGCCATGTCCGTGATCCGCAACTCCCCCACCGCTTCGGCAATATATCTGCCGTCCGGAGAGACCTCCGGCTGAAAGGCCGGGGTTAAGATAACAGGCTCCGGCCGCGCATTGTTTTCGTCCACGGAGATACGCATCGTCGTCAGACCGGAGGGACTTTGATAGTACAGGTATTCTCCACTGCCGTTCCACTGAAGATGGTCGCCCTCGGCCAGCGACCGGGGCTCCTCGGTCCCATCGGCGCGGAGGAGGCATATCTCCTCGATGTCAAATCCCTCAGGCTGACGGGTCCGATCGGCCAGAATGGCCGAGCTCATGATCTTGCGTTGGCGTCTATAGGCGATATAACGGCCGTCCGGCGACCATACGGGGCCTCCGCCCGGAACAGCGAGCAGCTTGTGTTCACCCGTCTCCAGATCGAGTAGGGCCACACCGCTGAAGCCTGTTGTTCCCGTGCTGTAGAGGATCTTGGATCCATCCGGCGACCAACTGGCCCCGGACCCGTTTCGGACCAATGGTCTGGCTCGCTTCTTGAGATATTGATAGTACGCGGCGGCCTCAGTCAATGTCCAAAAGGCCGGGCCTTCAGGCGCAGCTCCTGGAGGATGCCACGTCCTTCCCGCCGCCAATGTATCAAAGACGTACCTGGCCGCATAGCGCCGTAGTCTCATGTGAATGTGGTATCCCGGTTCCCCGTCATTCAATGCATTCAAATTCAAGCGATGGTTTGCCTTGGGGTGCTGGATGATGGCGCGGTGAGTCGCCACTGCCGCATCATATCGGCCTAAGACCACTTGGGCACAGAAGACGTCGAAGTGATAGCGGAGATTGTCCGGTTCGAGGGAAACACACTTCAGGGCATCAGCCAGGGCCTGTTCATAATTGCTCATAACCATAAATGTCCGGCGTCGCTGGTCGTAGGGTTCGGCCTTGCCGGGTGACAAGCGGATGGCTTGCTCGTGGTCTTCTAAAGCTTCATTAAAGCTGCCAATCTCCCGCAGTGCTATCGCACGCAGCGAGTAGCCGAGGGGATTCTCCGGCCGAATCCCTATCATGCGTGAGGCATCGGAGAGCATTTTAATATAATCCTCAGCTACATAATATAGATGGACGCGTTCCCGCAACGAATCATAATGCTGTCCATCTTTCTCAATAGCCTGGCTGAGAAAACGCAGCTTTCTCGGAACGGCGTTTGCCGCAGCGGCCTGCAGGAAGTCGTATGTCGCCGTACCGGCGAGCAATTCCTCGGCTTTTTGCCGATGATAGTCCCATTTTTCGTGAAACGCGTTTATCTCAACCGCATTATTGGGATCGCCTTCGAAATAAACTTGAGCCAGGAGGAAGTGGGCCTGACCGGCGATACTGTCGCTTCCGCCCAGAAGGTCATTCAGCAGAGGCATGGAGGCAAGGGCGTCCTGGGTGCTAATAACGGTCTTTGCATTCAGCAAGCGCGCCTGTCGCCCGATATGCTCGCTGTCGAGGACCGGCTCAAGCTGCCTGCGCGCCTCGTCGAAGTCGTGTCTGTCGAAAGCATCTTGAGCCTTCGCGAGAAGACCTGCATGCTGAAGAGACTCCGCCCGTCGGGCGGCCCGCCGACCGCGGAGATACATACCGGCGATGATTGTCATGGCTACGAGCAGAACGATGGTCCCGAGCACGAATAGTGTCTTCGACTTGTGCCGTCGCAAGAACTTATGAACGCGATAGGACACTCTTGGCGAACCGGCGGTAATCGGCTCATTCCTCCGGTGCCGTCCGATGTCTTCGGCCAGGGCATGAGCGGTATCGTAGCGATGAGTCCGGTCCTTCTCCAAAGCCTTAACGACAATCCAATCCAGATCGCCCTGCAGCATTTTCCCGAGAAGATCGGGCGTAGTCCCCCGTTGGGCTGCAACTTCAGGCAGTGTGTCTGTCAATGTACTTAACCTGGTCGATGGGCGAACCGGTTCTTGTTCCCGGATAATCCTCTGCATTTCGAGATAACCCGCGCTGCGAAGCTCCTCCTCGCTGAAAGGTGTTGTGCCTGTGAGTAGCTCGTACAATAAAACGCCCAATGAGTAAACATCAGAGCGAGTATCGACATCGAGATCGCTCAATTCCGCCTGCTCCGGGCTCATATAGGCGGGCGTTCCGATCATTTGAGCGTATCGGGTGAAAAACGTCTTTTCCGTCAGTCGCTGGTTGATGGCCTTGGCAATTCCGAAGTCGATCACCTTGGGTACGGGTACGCCGTCGTGCAGCGTAACCATGACGTTCGTAGGTTTGATATCGCGGTGGATAATGCCCTTTTGATGGGCGTGCTGGACGGCGTTGCAGACCTGAACGAACAATTTGAGTCGATCATGCGTGCTCAGGTTGTTCGCATCACAAAAGTCGGTGATCGAGGCCCCTTTGACGAGCTCCATGACGAAGTACGGCCGGCCCGTCTCGGTCGCCCCGGCGTCAAGAACCTTGGCGATATTCGGATGATTCATCATGGCCAGGGCCTGGCGCTCCGCCTCGAATCGAGCGATCACCGACTTGGTATCCATACCCAATTTAATGATCTTCAACGCCACTTTCCGGCGGATCGGCTCCTCTTGCTCGGCCATATAGACCACCGCCATGCCCCCTTCTCCGATCTGCTCTAAGAGCTTGTATCGGCCGATGGTTGAGCCGGGCTGCTCGGTCAGGGGATCATTATCGAATGTGATATCCGCATCAATACCCGGCGGCGTGAGAAAATCGCCAGCCTGCTCATCCGCCTCCAGCAAATCTTCGATCTGCTGACGAAGGGCCGGTTTTTCGCCGCAAACCGAATCGAGATAGGCGGCTCGCTCGCGCCCCGATTCCTTCTCTTTGGCGGCGTGGTAAATATCTTCAATATCTTTTAATTCAAATTGCACAGCTAACTCCTCGAACATGCCCCCACGTTATAGTGCGAAATTCAGACTCGAACCGACTCACAAAAAATACGAAGAAATGAAAAAAAAAGAAACACAGCGGCTTTTTCAGCGGTCCGTCTTGATACGATTGAACAGCCAGGCCCGAGCGAACGACCAGTGCCGGATCGCCGTGGCGCGAGAAATGCCCAGGATCTCCGCCGCCTGATCGATACTCAAACCTGCGAAATAACGCAGCTTGACCAAATCCGCCTTCGTTCTATCTTCAGCATCGAGCTTTGTCAGGGCCTCATCCAGGGCCATAAGGTCATCGTTATTCTCCCCGGAGATCGTAGGCGCATCTTCCATGCCTACCCGATGGTGGTTTCCACCGTATTTGAGGCTCTTTTTCTTTCGGGCCTTTTCAATGAGTATCCGCCGCATCGCTTCGGCTGCGGACATGAAGAAATGATTCCGGCTATTCCAATTTTTACATTCCGTCCCCACGAGCCGGATATACGCTTCATGGACCAGTGCCGTTGCTTGAAGGGTCTGACCGGGGGATTCGCGGGAGAGCTTCTGGGCGGCCAGAAGACGCAGTTCCTCATACACCAAAGGAAGCAATTCATCCGTGGCCTTCACGTTTCCTTGTTCAATCGCATTCAAAATGCGAGTAACGTCGGTCATGGTTCTCCTCGTGCCTGAATCTCCAAACAACGCTATATCATAGTAAACAGAACCAATCGACGACTCAACTATTTTTTGTACAGCGATAAACCGTGAACAAACAAGAAAAATCCTAAAAATAAGGCTGACAACTTATCTGAGTTGTCAGCCCTTCGTAGGAGTTCGAAACAAAATATAGTCATGGTTTGGTTTTATTGTTGACCAGGATCGGATTCCGGAGGTGCTGTGATCTGCTGCATCATTCCTAATGCATCATAAGACCACCAGTTTTCTACGATCTTACCCTCAGCGAAACGATAGATGGTTACCCCGGTAAATGTGACTGGCCTTTCCGTGGGAGGTATGCCCATCAGTTCACCAAGATGTGTTCCATTCACCGTCCAGCGGACAGCCACTTTGTCTCCTTCTGCAATAATGTTCTCCGTCGTGACCCGGAAATCAGGGAAGGCTACCAAGTGCATCAAAGCGGCTTGTTGGTAGCCCTCAAAATCCAACGGGCTGCCGGGGATAACAGGATTGTGCGCAAGGGCATCCGGGCTGTGGGTGATATCCAGCACGTCTATATTCTGCTCATTCCAGAACTTCTGAACGACATACAGAACCAGAGCGGTGTTCGTCACCGGATCGCCCGGGTCACCCATGACTGTTGACGGTTCACCCCAGGTGTAATCTTCGCACGTCGGCGGCATAAGGCCGAGTTGTTCCAGCATACCCAGATCGTCCGCGAAAAGCCATAGTTCCTGAATCTTTCCGTCTGTAATTCGATGGATGCTCATACCGGTTCCCGCTGTTGTTATTCCAGTCGCAGGTATTCCCATATATTCGCCTTGTTGCGTGCCGGCGTTTGTCCATCGAGTCACTACCAGGTCTCCTTCGGCAACCATATCGTCAATAGTGAAATGGATATTCGGAAAAGCAGTAAGAATCATGCCAGCGAATCCTTTAATATTCTCAAGGCCGATGATCTCACCGCCGACGGTATGAAGGATAGCTTCAGGGGCTATAATCTCATCGTATACTTCCAATTTGCTCTGGTTCAAAGCCTCCTCAAAGTCACGCCGTGAAAGGGCCTTGTTTAACGAGGCTCCGAGTCCTGTGTTATATTCCTCTACCGAAGAAAGAAATCCAGGAGAAGGGACTGCATAGGCTCCACCAATCGCATAGATCCTTTCTTCAACCGAACATATAAAGGCTCCGTTTCGCTTTTGTTGCATTGGAGATTTTGTGGTCCATGTATCCGTAACAGGGTCATAAACTTCATTGGCGGTGCAAGCATCGCTACCCGACCAACCCCCAATCGCATAGATTTTTCCATCCACTACACAAGTACCCAAACCCCAGCGTTCCGTGGGCATGTCTGATTTACGATCCCATGTATCCGTTGACGGATCGTAGACTTCAACATGTTTATAAGAAGACACCCGCCAGTTCTCTGTCGTTCCTCCAATGGCGTAGATTTTTCCATCCACAGCACAAGCAGACAATCCACCTCGAGCGGTCGGTATATTGGCTTTCTGCGTCCACGATTCCGTGATAGGATCATAAGCCATGACAGTTGCAATAGGGGGACTCGACGGAGTGAGCATCCCACCCATGAGATAGATTATGCCATCTACAACAGCAATACCGCACATGGCATTTGCGTAGGGCATATCAGATTTCTGAGTCCAACAATCTATTTGTGGATCATAGATGTAGACATTCTTCCTGCCGGGAGACCACACATCGGGACTGTTTCCTCCAAATACATAGATTTTGCCATCTGAAGTGCACGTTGCATGAGCCCCCCGTGCGGATGGCATGTCAGCCATCTTAGCCCATGTGCCGACAATAGGATCATATATCTCGACAGACGGTATAAGGTTGGAATTACTCGGGGCTCCGCCGATGACATAGATCTTTCCGTCTATGACGCCTCCGCCGGAGAATGACCTTACTCCGGGCATATCGGCCATATACGTCCATGTGTCCTCTTCTGCCAGGCTGACCCCAGCCCTACCCAAAAAACCGCTGAGTATCAAGCCGGACAAAATCCAAACTGAATAACTGATTTTAGTAACATTTAGTGATTTCATTTTGTTCCTTCCTTTCCGCCCTTTAATCAAAAGGGCAATGTCATAATTGTTGGTTATTGCCAATGGCATATTCACTAAGCTTCTCTGTAATACAATCACCGGTAAATTCCCGATGCTGCGCATAATCTGAAATATTTTTGTCAGGGATATAAAGAGAAGCTTAACCGACTTGAAAACCGTGGTTTGTGCTTGATTAAGCCACTATAATTAACTATGATAGGTTCCACGAATGTGAGGAAATATATGATCCGTACCCAAGCCTGTTCTTTTGGAGAACGCCTGGATGCAGCGCCGCGATTATACAGATATGGGTGGAACCGGCAGAGCATTTCTAACGACACACTGGTCACTCATAGAGGATGTCAAGCAACAACCAAACCATGACTCTGCATTAATCGGATTGCTTCTACAGCGATACTGGAAGCCCGTTTATTGCTATCTGCGCCATAAAGGATACGGCAACGAAGAGGCCAAGGACCTGACACAGGGCTTCTTCCACGAAATTGTGCTGAACCTTAACTTGTTCGGGAGGGCCGATCAGTCCAAAGGGCGCTTTAGATCATTCTTACTGTTTGCTCTGAACCAGTATCTTATGAATGAAAAACGCAGGGAAACAGCACAGAAAAACATACCTAAACATAAGCTTGTTTCCCTGGATGCGATTGAACCCCCTGTTTTACCTCAAACCGTCAAAGAGTCAAATCCCGAGGATTCATATAATTACGCGTGGGTGTCGGCCTTGCTGGATCAGGTTCTGTCTAATGTCAAATATGCGTGTTGCAAGCAGGGGATGGAAACTCATTGGAACATCTTCAGCGAGAAGGTGATTCAACCCATGCTGAATAACACCACACCTGCATCCTTGACAGACATTTGCAGGAAATACGGCATCGATAGTGAAAAGAAAGCGTCCAATATGATTATCACGGTCAAGAGGCGTTTTCAGGGGGCTTTAAAACAATATATTCGAAGCACAGTATCCTCAGAAAGCTATATCGCAGATGAATTGAAAGAAATACTGAAATTTCTTCCGAAAAAAGCGCAGCATTTTCAATAAGTCGGTGATTTATGAGTAGAGCATGAAGTTATTCCACGAGTGAAATAGTATTCCAGTGAACGTAAGCGACTGCAAAACCTTTGGTCATTATACGGTCTTAAGAGTCTGAAAATGTCAAGAGAGTCGGCATTCGGAGCAGAACCTGAGCAATTGAGAGAGCTTTTATCTTTCGGCCTGGACGATTCGTGTGAGCAGGAATTAACGCAAACGACATCGCTGGGTGCAGTTTTTGAACGCCCAGGCGGTCAAATTGGACGCTATAAATTACTCAACATCCTTGGCGAGGGCGGAATGGGAATTGTCTATCTGGCCGAGCAGGATAAACCTATCAAACGTCAGGTAGCATTGAAAATCATCAAGCCCGGCATGGATTCAGAACGAGTTATCGCACGCTTTGAGGCGGAAAGGCAAGCCCTGGCTCTATTGGATCATCCGAATATAGCCCGGATTTTTGATGCCGGTACGACTGGACTCGGCCGACCTTACTTTGTGATGGAGTATGTCGAGGGAAAACCGATCACCGACTATTGTGACCGACATAAGCTCACGATAGAAGATCGGCTTCGTCTGTTTCTGCAAATTTGCCATGCGGTCCAACATGCACATCAGAAAGGCATCATCCATCGAGACATCAAGCCGTCAAACATTCTGGTCTCACCACAAGATGACCAAGCAGTGCCCAAGATTATCGACTTTGGCGTCGCTAAAGCCCTTTCTCAGCCACTCACTGAACGAACGCTTGTAACCGAGCAGGGCCAGTTGTTTGGAACGCCGGAATATATGAGTCCTGAACAAGCCGAGATGGCTAACGAGGACATAGACATACGCTCGGATATCTACTCATTGGGTGTGCTGCTGTATGTATTGCTTGCGGGTGTGTTACCGTTCGATTCTGACACGCTTCGTGAAGGTGGTGTTGACCGCATCCGGCGGTTTATCCGAGAGACCGATCCAAAAACGCCGAGCACCCGGCTTACGAAACTGGGTGAGGAGGCCACAGCGATTGCCCAAAATAGGCGGACGCAAATCCAAATCCTAACAAGAAATCTTCGCAAAGAGCTGGAGTGGATTCCACTCAAGGCGATGCGCAAGGAGCGTGCCGAACGCTATCAGTCGGCTTCTGAACTTGCCACTGATGTCGAGAACTACTTGAATGGGGCTGCCCTCATCGCCGGGCCACAGAGTACCGTGTATAAGCTAAAGAAGTTCATTCGCAAGAACCGAGCGTTAGTTTCAGGCATCATATCGGTGTTTATCGTCTTGCTTGCCGGCGTAGTTACCTCAACTGTCTTCGCAATCAGAACCGAGCAAAAGGCAAGAACGGCACAGGCCATTAGCGACTTCTTCAGCAATGATGTACTTGCCGCAGTTGATCCCCTGACCGGAGAGAAACCGGTAGCTTCTCTTGAGCCTATTTTGGATATTGCAGCACAGCAACTCGAAGGAAAGTTCAAGGACGAACCACTCATCGAGGCATCAATCCGGTATAGGATAGGTCGCATATATTGGCACCTTGGCAAACACAAAGCAGCCGAAACAAACCTGAAGCGTGCTGTTGAGCTTCGAAGTAAGAAAGTGGGGAACAATGACCAGGAAACCCTTAATTATATGCAGGAACTGGGCTGGGTGTACCATCACCAATCCAAGTATGATGAAGCTGAACGGCTTTTAGTTGAGGCCATCGATAAGGGGCGTACCGTGTGGGATGAATCAGATCCAATATTACTACAGGCGACATCTCGGCTTGGCTGGCTCTACCATTTTCTTGGGCGAAACAAGAAAGCTGCAAAAGTGCATGGCGAAGCGCTGGAGGTTATCACTCGTAGGCTTGGACCCAATCACGTTAGGGCAACAGGATTTATGGAAGGGCTGGCCGTAGCGTATAGATGGCAGGGCCGTTATGAAGAGGCGGCAGAGCTAAGCCGGAAAGCCCTGGATATCCACCGGCATGTTCATGGCGAGGAGGATAACCAGACGCTTAATCAAATGCTCACGCATGCTGATTCGTGCCGGCTGTTAGGCCGCTATGATGAGGCTGAAGAACTGTTCGTCAAGGCGCTGAAGGCCAGACGTCGACTCTTGGGTGAGGAACACTTTAGGACGCTGATTGTAATGAGTCACTTAGGTTCGCTATATGTTGAATTGGAGAGATATGATGAAGCTGAACAACTTTTGGTCCCAGCCCTTGAGATTAATCGCCGGGTCTATGGAGAGGCAAATATGAGGACACTGGAAATAATCTACGCTCTTGGCTTGCTCCGTCGGGAGCAGAAACTCTACGAACAAGCAGAGGAACTTCTGACCGAAACCCTTGATGGAAGACAGAATGAGTTCGACTCCAACCACCCACGCATACTGGAATCCTTGTATGAACTTGGCGTACTGTACCAGAAACAAGCCCGCTACGAAAAAGCAGAACCACTTTTGCTCGAAGCCCTCAAAGGCCGCCGTCTCAAACTCGGCGACACCCACCCTCATACAATTGAGTCGTTGAGGAACCTAATTACCCTCTACGAAGCCTGGAACAGGCCAGAAAGAGCTGAAGAGTGGCGAGCTAAGCTGCCAAAGGAAAGTCGTTAGTCGTTCGTTAGAGCGTATTTCCTATTGTATGAATCTGTGAAACCTGTGAAATCTGTGGCTCAAATAGTATTTCAGTTGACTTTCGGTATGGAATATAGTATAATAGTTAACAAATATAAGAGTGGAAGACAGGAGGTAAAAGAGGGAGTCAGGCGATCAGGTTATCAGGGAAGCGAATATAGAATATCGAACACCGAATGGCCAATGTCGAATACAGAAGGTCAAGAATCCGCGTCATCCGCGCAATCAGCGGTTGAAAAAACAAAGCCAATTTCATTTGTATTGCGTATTGGCAAAACGAAGTTGGAGGACGAAGCGAATAACGACCTCCGTCCGAGGGTCCTAAATGAAGATCGAGTTCGAGTTCATTCGAGTTCATTCGTGGTTCCTTTTCATCGAAAAATGCGCAAAAATTTACGAAAATTCACAAAAACCTTCAAAAACCGCGCCCATAATTCGTATTCCGTATGGCGTATGGCGTATATCGCCGGGGATTTGGGTGTTCATTTGAAAAAACAAAGCCAATTTCCGATATTTTTTTGAGATTGTGTTCATTCGTGTTCATGGGTGGTTTCTTTTTGCAAAACAAACCCAATTGTGAAGTCTTCTCGCACCGGGCATGGTGACAAGTCAAGGAAACATCTGATTTGGAAGAAATGGGCCGGGCTGGATTCGAACCAGCGTAGGCTCTCGCCAATGGGTTTACAGCCCATTCCCTTTAGCCACTCGGGCACCGACCCCGATCGTCATCTTACTTTCGACGACAATTTAGGAGGTATTTAAGCCAAAAATGACCTTTTGTCAATAGACAATTCTCAAATTATGTCATTGCCCGGGCTAAAAATCGCAATTTTCACCCCTTTCGGGGTCATATTCCCCAGGATTGACCACGCTGTAGCCCGTGGCCGACAGTTTCTGGTTGGCCCTATAGGCCTTTTTTCGAAATTCGCTTATTGTTGCTTTTTTCACGTTTTCTCCATTTTTGGCTTTACTATTGTCTCCGGAATGTCGTCCTAAGTAAAAGAGGCCAGATTCATTTTGCCCCGGACAAAAGTATAGGGTACAATATAAATCAGCAACTCTAAGCGAATAAGAAAGGATATAGGCTGAAGGGAGTCATATTGGGTGCGAACGTACCTGCGCGTCACACAGGAAAAATGTAATCAGTTGTTTTTTCGTTATGTTTTGTCGGGAGAAGAACAATGCGAAGGGGATTGATTTATCTGCTTCTTGGGTGTTTGGTGCTGGGTGTGATTCCGGCCGGCGCAGCCCACGCTGAGCTTGTCGGCCAGTGGAAGTTCGACGAGAGCGTCGGTACGATTGCGG